>Ga0209415_10012598_pt1 | contig 14065 bp, 7 predicted proteins | sample PeaSoiSIISIP2007_FD_187696 | JGI IMG/M metagenome (GOLD analysis project Ga0209415, IMG submission 187696) | Peat soil microbial communities from Weissenstadt, Germany - SII-SIP-2007 (SPAdes) (version 2) | ecosystem: Environmental > Terrestrial > Soil > Wetlands > Peat | place: Germany... | reverse complement strand
CAGGCCGGTCTCAGCCAGGCTGCATTGAGGCAGGCCGGTCTCAGACGGGCCGACCAGCAGGCGCGGCACGCCGTGCCCGATCCGCACTCGCCTGCGTTCCGGCATCCTTACCGGCACGGCGTGGTGCCGGTCGCTGGCCGGGTTCGCGCGATGCTCGCCTGGCAGCGCACTCATGTGCACGCCGCATCGGCGAACAACCTGAACTACGGCGGCGGGATCGACGGGATCGGCGTGACGACCGGCCCTGAGAGCGTCTACCTGGTGTTCTACGGCTCCCAGTGGGGCAGTCAGTCCACCGACGGCAACGGCAACGTCACCCTGACCGGCGACCCGTCGGGCGAGGCGCCGTACCTGCAGCAGCTGTTCAAGGGCCTGGGCACCGGCGGCGAGCTGTGGTCGGGGGTGATGACCCAGTACTGCGAGGGCGTCGCGACCGGCTCGCAGACCTGCCCGTCGGGCAACCAGCTGCACGTCGCCTACCCGACCGGCGGCGCGCTGGCCGGCGTCTGGGTCGATGAGAGCACCTCGTCACCGAGCAGCGCGACCGGGCACCAGCTGGCCGTCGAGGCGATCAGCGCGGCCGCGCACTTCGGCAACACCACCGCCGCATCCAACCGCGACGCCCAGTACGTCATCCTGTCCCCCACCGGCACCAATCCCGACGGATTCAACACGCCAGGCGGCGGTTTCTGCGCGTGGCATGACTACAACGGCGACACCAGCATGAGCGGCGGGCCTGCCTCGTCGCCGTATGGCGACATCGCGTTCACGAACCTGCCGTATGTCACCGATGCCGGTGCGTCGTGCGGGCAGGACTTCGTGAACTCGGGCAGCGCGGGGAAGCTGGACGGCGTGTCGATCGTCGAGGGCCACGAGTACGCCGAGACCATCACCGACCAGAACCCGGCAGGCGGCTGGACCGACTCTGGCGGCGCCGAGACCGCCGACAAGTGCGCCTGGATCCAGCCGGGGACGGCCGGCGGCGCAGGCGATGTGGTGCTCGGGACCGGATCGTTCGCCATGCAGTCCACCTGGGCCAACGACGCCAACCGCGGGACCGGTGGCTGCGAGCTGTCGCACCCGATCGTCGCAGACAGCGGCAACACCGTCACGGTGACCAGCCCTGGCAATCAGAGCACCCTCGTGAACACGGCTGTCAGCCTGCAGATCCACGCCAGTGACTCGGCGTCAGGCCAGAGGATGACCTACGGCGCGACCGGCCTGCCGACCGGCCTGGCGATCAGCTCGTCCACCGGCCTGATCACCGGCGCGCCGGGCAGCGCAGGCCTCTGGCATGTCGTGGTCCAGGTGACCGACACCACCGGCGCCTCGGGCACGGCCGCGTTCAGCTGGACGGTCAGCTCGCCGGGCGGAATCGTCAACGGCGGGTTCGAGACCGGCACCTTCTCCGGCTGGACCACCAGCGGCGCGGCCACCTCCATCGTCGCCGTCGGCGCGCACTCAGGCAGGTACGCCGCCAGGGCCGGCGCGATCACGGCGACTAACGGCGATTCCAGCATCGCTCAGACATTCACCGCCGGGGGCGCCACCCTGACCTTCTGGTACAACGTGACCTGCCCGGACCGGGTCAGCTACGACTGGGCGACCGCGACGCTGAAAGACGACACCACCGGCAGGACCAGCACCGTCCTGGGCCGGACCTGCGTCGCCAGTTCCGGCTGGCGGCCGGTCAGCCGCGCGGTGGTCAGCACTCACACCTACACGCTGACCCTGACCAGCCACGACGACGACGATCCCGGCGACGCCACGAGCACCCTGTTCGACGACGTCAGCGTGCACTGACGACCGGGCAGTCTCCTTGACCTGCCGCCGTCCGCCGCCCTATGATCCGGCAGCTACTAAGGACAAGCGGCGCGGAGCGGGCCAGGCGGCAGGAAGCTCGCTCTGCGGGCGCCCGCGGCGTGGACTGGGGCATCCCTTGACGATCAGCAGGCAGCAGTTCGAGCAGCACCTCTTCGCGCCCGATACCACGCTCGAAGTCCTGCTCCGGGGGCATCTGTGGACCGAGAGCCTGATCAACCAGCTGCTCGAAGTCGCGGCCGTTGACTCTCGCGCGCTTGACCTGGATCGCATCGGATTCCGGCAGAAGATTGACATGGCTCAGGCATTCGGCCTCATTCACCGCAGAGACGGTCACGCGCTCCGGGCGATGAACCGGATCCGCAGCAGGCTTACCCACGAGATAACCGCGGGACCGACCGAAGACGACCTCCATGAGCTTGAAAGCAAGCTCGGCGGCTCGGTCGCGTCCGCGTTTCAGGCAGTTATTCAGTCGGCCAGGGATAAAGAGCGGACTGAATCAACTCTGGTCCGGTTGCGGTACTGGTTCTTCTGCTATGCAATTTACCTGGATTTCCTGTCCGCAAAGACAAAGTACGACAAGGAAAACGAGCTGAAACTGCTTCAGGTGGCAGCCATCCGCTATGCCGCCAAGGCCTACAATCGCCAGCAGATCTCCGAGGACGAGGCCAGGCGCCAGGTCGGGCTCCCCGACCCGCCCGATCCGGCCGGCTCCTGGAGCTAACCGGGCCGGCCCTATAGCGCGGCGGGCTCACGCAGATAGGGCGCGGGCAGCGCCGGGTCGGGCAGGTCGATCTCGCGCCCCAGCCGGTGGCCATCGAAGATCGCCTCAGAGATCATCCGCGGCGCCAGCGCGTCGCCGATCCGGTAGACCGCGCTGATTCCAGCCGGTTCCGGGTCGGCGGCCGTCAGCTCGTGGTACAGGCCGTCGCTGGACACCTGCTGGGTGACGAGCACGACTCCGTCGCACGTCATGGTCCACGGCTCGCCGTACCGGTCGATTCCGGTCAGGCAGTGCGGGCCCACCGCAGACCCGGTCACGATGCCGGTCACCGTCGTCGCGTGCACGACCCGGACCCCGGCCCGGTGCAGGTGGTCCCTGAGCATCTCGCCTTCCAGCGTCTGGTCGCTGATCGGCGACAGCACCGGGTGGGTGGTCACCACCGTTACCTCAAAGCCCTCCCCGGCCAGCAGCTCGGCCATCGCCGGCCCGAGATAGTAGCCGTCGGTGTCATAGACCGCCACCTGCTGCCCGGCCGGGCGCTTGCCAGCGCATACCTGCTCGGGAGTGAGCACGTGCGGCAGGCCCGAGTCGGCGCCGGGCATCGGCGCCGGGTAGCCGGGCTGGACGCCGTCACCACGCCAGGTCGATCCGGTGGCGATCACCACAAGCTCGGCGCCGTAGCCGAGGATCTCGGCCGCGGTCAGCGTCCGGCCGGTGATCACCTCGACCGGCAGTCTCGCCAGCTGGACCGCCCGGTAGTCGACGATCCGGCCCCAGTCCCCGAGCGTCGGCAGCCGCCTGGTCCACCGCAGCCGGCCGCCGATCTCGGGCTCGGCCTCCACCAGGTGCACAGAATCGAAGCCTCGCCTGCCGAGCACGACCGCGCACTCCATCCCGGCCGGGCCGGCTCCCACGACCAGCACGGGCCGGCTCGCGTTCCTGGCCGGGCCGAACCGCTCGGGATGCCAGCCGCGGCGGAATTCCTCCCCGGCGGTGGCGTTCTGCACGCACCCGACGTGCCTGAAGGTCTCCTCGCGCAGGATGCAGACGTTCGAGCCGGTGCACTCCCTGACCTCGTCGAGCCGGCCAGCGGCGATCTTGGCGGGGAGGAAGGGATCGGCGATCGCCTGCCTGGCCGAGCCGATCAGGTCGACCGCGCCGGACCGGATCACGTCCGCCATCAGGTCGGCAGTCGAGTACCGGCCAACCGCGACGACCGGCTTCGCCGTGGCCTCGCGCACCCGGTGCGTCCAGGGCCGCTGATGGCCCTCCGGGTAGTAGCGAGAGGTGCCCGAGTCCTCCGGCCACGCGCCGACCGTGACGTCGAACAGGTCCACCAGGTCACTGGCCATGCCGATCAGGGCCAGCATCTCGTCGATCTCGATGCCGGGCAGGCCGGCGGCGCCGTGCACGCCGATCCGGGTGGCGACGGCGCATTCGGCGCCGACCGCGTCCCGCACCGCGGTCAGGGTCTCCAGCCAGAACCTGCCACGGTTCGCCAGGCTGCCGCCGTAGCCGTCGGTCCGATGATTGGTGCGCGGCGACAGGAACTGGGTCAGCAGGTACCCGTGGGCGCCGTAGACGTAGACGATGTCGAAGCCGGCCGCAGCTGCCCGCTTCGCCGCGGTCACCCAGTCGCGCTGCACGCGCTGGATGTCGTCGAGCGTCATCTCCTTGGCCAGGCTGCCCGACTGGAAGGAGGCGACCTGGCTCGGGGCCAGGCGAGCCGACCGCGAGCTGCCGTTCGAGCTGGCCGCGCCGCCGTGGAACAGCTCAAGACCGGCCAGCGCGCCGTGGGCGTGCACCGCCCCGGCGGTCATCGCCAGCGCCCGAGCGTCGTCGTCATCCCAGAGATCCGCGCTGACCTCCGGGGTCTCGTCCGAGTCGCGGGAGACCGCCGCGTACTCCACGCAGACCCCGCCCCAGCCACCCTCAGCCTTGATCGATCGGAACGCCGCCTGGGCTCTCGGCCGGCCTGACCCGAAACCCGAGGCGTGCGGGACCTGGTAGAACCGGTTCGGCAGCGTCTTGCACCCGATCGTCACGGGCTCGAACAAGATCGCGTGCCGCGGATCCATCGGCATGCTGTCAGTCACTCCCCAGAGAGTTAGGTGGCCCGCATGAGCCCTCAGTCAAGTTTCGGCCAGGACCACGGGCCCGGCAGGCCGAAGCCAGGCTTCCTGCGGAGCTTCTCGTTCGCCGGCCAGGGCGCCTGGTACGCGGTGCGCACGCAGCGGAACATGCGAGTTCACCTGCTGGCGGCCGCGGCCGCCGTGACCGCCGGCCTGATCCTGAGGATCAGCGCTGTGAGCTGGGCATGCGTTCTGGCCGCGATCGGCCTGGTGCTCACCGCCGAGGCGCTGAACACCGTGGTCGAGGCGCTGACCGACCTGTGCACGGACGAGTTTCACCCGCTGGCCAAGATCGCGAAAGATACCGCTGCCGGGGCGGTGCTGATTGCCTCGGCCGCCGCTCTTGGGGTAGGCATCGCCGTGTTCCTGCCCAGGCTGATCAGCGCGGGAGCCGGCTAGCCCGTCCTGCCATATGCGTGCGGGTGGCTGGATCAGCGCCATCGAACGTCACTGGCGAGATCGTGCCTGAGTGCAGTATCCGGTTACCGTCGATCACGTCAACCTGGGCCCAGCGCGTGGCCGGCGGCGCGGTGGCCTGGCGCCGTGGGCGCCGGCCCGCCGCTAGCCGGCTACGAGACGGCGTCGAGGCCGCCGGCGAACGCCTCGACGATCCGGCTGATCTCTTGCTCGGTGATCACGAACGGTGGCGAGACCTGGAGCGCGACCCCCCGCAGCAGACGGGTGATCACGCCGCGCTCGCGGATGGCGAGCACGAGGCGCTGGCCGATCGCCGGGTCGGCGGCCCGTGCGCCCTCGGCGATCTCGACCGCGGCGAGCAGCCCGGTGCCCGATCGGACCTCGCTCACCAGCTGATGCCCGGACAGCGGGCTCAGCGCCGCGGCAAGGACCGGCTCGAGCCCGGCCACCCGCTGGACTAGCTGCTCGCGCTCGATCAGGTCCAGGTTGGCGAGGGCGACCGCGGCGGCGGCCGGATGCCCCGAGTAGGTGTAGCCGTGCCGGAACACCTCGCTCGACCCGGCCCGCCAGAACGGCTCGGCCACCCGCTGCGAGGCGATCACCGCGCCGATCGGCAGATATCCCGAGCTCAGTCCCTTGGCCGTCGTGATCAGGTCAGGCTCGAGGCCGAACCGGCCGCTGGCGAACCACTCGCCGACCCGGCCGAACCCGGTGATCACCTCGTCGGCGACGAACAGGACGTCGTGACCGCGGCAGATCTCCCTGACCGCGCTCAGGTAGCCGGCCGGCGGCGGATATACCCCGCCGGCCCCGATCACCGGCTCGCAGAAGAACGCGGCGACCCGGCTGTCGCCAATCGCCTCGATCGTCTTCTCCAGGGCGCCGGGATCATCCCACGGCACCTGCTCGACCTGGCCGACCAGCGGAGCGAAGGCCTCGGTGAGCAGCGGAATGCCGCCGAGTGACGTGCCGTAGGCATTCATGCCGTGATAGGCGTGCGTGCGGGAGATGATCACCTGCCGGCCCGGCTCCCCGACCGCGCGCCAGTAGGCGCGGGCCAGCTTGCCCGCCGTGTCCACGGCATCGGACCCGCCGCCGGGGGTGAGAAACACCTTGGCGCCGGGTACCGGCACCAGCTCGGCGATGCGGCGGCAGAGCGCCTCGGCCGGCGGGTTGCTGAAGTACTCGAAGACCTGGAATCCGGCGATCTTGCGCATCTGAGCCGCGGCAGCGTCGGCCAGCTCGGCCCGGCCGTACCCGACGTTGCAGTACCACAGACTGGCCAGCGCGTCGACGTACTCCCGCCCGTCGGCGTCGAGCACCACCGAGCCCTTGCCCCCGACGATGCTGATCGCGTTGCCCGCCAGCGATGCCATGTTCGCGAACGGATTCCACATCGCGGTCCCGCTCGTCGCCTGGCCCGAAGCCTGCCCCATATGCCCCGTCCTCTCCATCCGCACCGCTGCGATCAACCTACTGGCCGCCCCAGGGTGTGATCAGGCCGGCTGCCTGCCTGGCAGCGAACGCGGAACGACGCCCGGCTCGGGAATTCCACCGTGCGACACGGGCCGTCCGGCCGGCCCGGCAGTCATCACCGGGCCGCGCACCGCCGACCGGAGTCGCGGCGGACACCGGTAAGGTCAGCCCATACGGCGGCCCGACGGGCTTCCGGGGCGTGCCTGAAATGCGGCCGCCCGGACATGCTCCCACCCGCGCGATCTTGTCGTGCTGCGTGGAGCCGGTCTTTGGCGCTGATCCGCCGTTCGGCTGCCAGTCTGGCTGCCCTCGCTGATAGCGGCAGCGTGGCTGAGCTGATGTTCGAGCAGATGCTGTACGACCTTGGGGCGCGGCCATCGCCCGCCGAGAAGCGCTCGTGGGATCGCAGCATCCCGGTTCTCGCCCATGACCTGCTGGACGCGGGACTGGGCAATGTCGAGGTTCTGCTCGAGCACCGGCTGCCGCTCGCCAGCGGCCGGATAGACGCGATCCTCGCCGGACGCCATCCGCGCAGTGGCGCGGCTTCCTACGTGGCGGTCGAGCTGAAGCAGTGGAGCAGCGCCGAGTTGTTCGAGGACGATCCGCGGCTGGTGCTGATTGACGGATACGGCCACAGCCCCAGGCCGAATCCTCTCGAGCAGATTCGCGGCTACTGCGAGTATCTGCTGCGATTTCTGCCCGGCCTGCAAGACGACGACGAGGCTCTTGCGGGAGCGGCGTACCTGCACAATGCGACGGATTTCGGCGTGGCCGTGCTGCGGAGGCTGGGCGAATCCGATCACGGCCGGCTCTTCACCGGTGACCGCAGGGGTGAGTTCCTGAGCTTTCTCCGATCCCGGCTGGATCCCGCCGTGCCCGGAGCTCCCTATGCCGACCAGTTTCTGGGCATGCGAGCGGCGCCCAGCCGGCAGCTCCTGAAGGTCGCGGCCGCGCAGATCCGGGACCGCGAGCAGTTCGTTCTGCTCGATGAGCAGCGGCTGGCCTGCGACGTGGTTCTGCATGCCGCCGAGGCCGCCAGGGCCAGCGACGCGAAGACCGTCGTGATCGTGACCGGAGGTCCGGGCAGCGGCAAGAGCGTGATCGCTCTCTCGCTGCTCGGCGAGCTCGCGCGGCAGGGCCGCGCGGTGCTGCACGCGACCGGCTCGCAGTCCTTCACGCTGACCCTGCGCAAGGTCGCCGGCCGGGGCTCCAGGGCGACGCAGGACCTGTTCAAGTACTTCAATCAGTTCATCGATGCGGACCGGAACGGGCTGGAGGTACTCATCTGCGATGAGGCCCACCGGATCCGGGAGACCTCGGCTGACCGGTTCACGCGGGCCAGGCTGCGCAGCGGACGGTCGCAGATTGATGAGCTCATGTCGGCGGCGCGAGTGCCGGTATTCCTGCTCGACGAGCACCAGGTCGTCCGGCCCGGCGAGCTCGGAACGGTTGACGACATCGAGGAACACGCGCGGAAGCTGGGCCTGGCCACCGTGCGGATCTCGCTGGACGCTCAGTTTCGCTGCGGCGGGAGCGAGGCGTACGTGGCATGGGTGCACCGCCTGCTCGGCCTGACGGAGGGCGGACCGGTCTCCTGGATTGGCGACCCCGCCTTCAGCGTTCACCTCGCCGGCACTCCGCAGGAGATGGAGCATCTGCTGCTGGCCAAGGCCGGAGCCGGATACGGTGCCCGGATGGCGGCCGGGTACTGCTGGCCGTGGAGCGATCCTCGGCCGGACGGCTCGCTGGTACCCGATGTGGTGATCGGCGGCTGGTCGAGGCCGTGGAACGTCAAGGGCGACCGCGCGGTAGGTGGCGCACCGCCGTCCCCGCTATGGGCCACCGATCCGGCCGGCTTCGGCCAGGTTGGCTGTATCTACACCGCTCAGGGGTTCGAGTACGACTGGAACGGGGTCATCATCGGACCCGACTTCGTCTGGCGAGGCAAGGGGTGGGTCCCGAATCGTGCCGCCAACAGGGATCCGAGGCTGCGGAGCCCGGCGCAGGTTCCCGACCTGGAGTTCGGGAAGCTGGTCCGCAACGTCTACAAGGTACTGCTGACCCGCGGGATGGTCGGCACGGTGATCTACTCACCCGACGCCGAGACTCGCGACTTGCTCCGCTCTCTCGTCGGGTAGAGCTCAGGCTGGGTCAGGCGCTCTGGCAGGCGGCAGGTCGGTGTACTTCGCCGCGGTGCCCCGTGCGGCCTGCACCGGGTACTTGGCCGCGTTCAGGATCATCTTCTCCGTCAGCGCTGTCTCCAGGTCCACCTCAAGGACGTCAGCGAGCCGGATCAGGTACGCGAAGACGTCCGCGATCTCCTCGCGAACCCGGGCCGCCCGAGCCGGGTCAGCCAGCACGCCGCTGGACTCATCGGCGGTCAGCCACTGAAAGATCTCGGTGAGCTCGCCGACCTCGCCCGCAAGGGCCATGACGAGGTTCTTCGGCGTCTGGAACTGGTCCCAGTCACGCTCCGCAACGAAGTCCCTGAGCTGTTGCTGTAGACCTGAAATCGTCATCGTCAACACCTAGCAGGTCCGCCCGCGTGCTCTCTCGTTGACCGGGCATTTGGCTTGTCCTAATTTGATCTCCATGGGCAGTCTTGCGTCTCCGTGGCCATCGAAGGCGCCCGCCGTCGTCCGCGCCGAGGACGTCCAGGCCGGCCGCACCCCTACCGGCGCGTCCGAGCGGATCCTGCTTGAACCGGGATCGGGCGGCGCTTCTCTCGGCCGTCGGCTGGTGGACGTTCCGGCCGGGGCGCAGTACCGCGGCACAGCGGGAGCCGCCGGCGAGCTGTGGTTCGTGATCGGCGGCAGCGGCCGGCTGGACATTCAGGGCCGTCCCGATCTGCCCGCCGGGCCCGACCAGGGGCTCTGGGTCCCGCCGGGCGTCCGGTACCGGCTGCACGCCGGCGGGCAGGCCGATCTCCGCATCGACGCGGTGACATTGCCCGCCGCGACACCTGGCACCGGGGCTCGCGCCGACCACGACCGCGGTCGGGCGGGCGATCCCGGCGTGCCGCTGGTCCGCGACCTGCGCGACTGCGCCGTCGAGACGACCGGTGACCGGCAGTTCCGGGTGCTGTTCGGCCCGAGCCGAGGTTGCGCCGTGGCCACGCAATTCGTTGGCGAGATCCCGCCTGGCCGGGCGCCGGATCACAGCCACCCTTATGACGAGGTGGTGCTGGTCCTCGAAGGAGAGGGCGTGGTGCACGTCGGCGGCGCGGATCATGTCATCTCGGCCGGCACCTGTACGCACCTGCCGCCCGGGCAGCCGCATTGCCTGGAGAACACCGGGGCGACGACCATGCGCGTGCTTGGCGTGTTTCACCCCGCGGACAGCCCTGCCGCCAAGCTGGATCCGCGCGGCTAGCGGCAACCGCGTCGAACAGGAACCGCGGCGGTCGCTCAGCCGCCGCAGAAGTGCCTGGGCCCGGCCGCGCTGTTCAGGCTCCGGTTCATCTGCAGGCAATGTGCGGCAGCCGTGACTCCGCCGGCCTGGTCGTGAACCGCGCTGCCGGCCGCGGCGACGCCCGCGGCCGCGGCTTCCGTTCAGCGGAAGTCGCGGCTGCGGGCGGCGGCGACGACCTTCAGCCGCCTTAGGCCGGTGGCGAGCAGGCTGACCGCTCCGTCCAGCCGTTCTACCCTGCCGGACACCAGCAGCGCGCTCGCGTCCATGCCAAGGCGGCGGTAGCGGTGCCAGACATCTGGCGGGCAGATCACGTTGGCCATCCCGGTCTCGTCCTCCAGGCTGAGGAAGACCACGCCGCGCGCGGTTCCCGGCTGCTGCCGGTGCGTGACCAGCCCGCCGACGACCACGGCGCTGCCCGATCGCGCCGCCTTGAGGCTGGAGGCCGGCGACGCCCCTTGCTCGGCGAGCAGCCCGCGGATGTGCTCGATCGGGTGAGTCCCGTAGGTCCCGGTTGCCCACAGGTCGGCGAACGTCTCCTCGGACGCGGTCATCGCTCGCAGCGGCGGTGCCGCCAGGCCCACGGTGGTGCCAGGCAGCTGCCCGGGCCTGATCGTGGCGGCGGCCCCGGCCGCCCACAGCGCCTCGCGCCGGTCCAGCCCGAAACAGCCGAACGCCCCGGCCGTAGCCAGCGCTTCAAGCGCCGGCGCGGTCAGCGCGGTCCTCCGGGCGAAGTCCTCAAGATCGGAATATGGCTGACCGGCGACGATAGCGGCGGCAGCGGCGGCGCCGAGGTTTCGCACCTCGGACAGGCCGATCCTGATCGCAGGCTGGCCAGCCGCAGGTCTCCCGCCGGTCGGCACCGGCGTTTCGGCGGCCAGGACCGAGCCAGCCGCCGACGTCCCGCTTTCCGCCGGCCACACCGGGGCCGCCGGACCTGAAACCGAGCCGCGCAGCGAACCCCCGCCATCCCCCGGCCACGCCGGGGCCACCGGACCTGAAACCGAGCCGCGCAGCGAACCCCCGCCATCCCCCGGCCGCACCGGGTCTTCTTCGGCGACCGCGGTGAGCGAGCCGTTATCCCAATGGCTTGAAGGCTCTCCGGTGGTTGCCTCCAGCGTCGCGAGGACGGCGCTGGCGTTGACGTCGACGCCGCGTACCTCGACGCCGTGCCTGCGCGCATCGCTGATCAGGCTGGCCGGCGAGTAGAACCCCATCGGCTGGGCGCGGAGCAGCGCGGCTGTGAAGGCGGCCGGGTAGTAGCACTTCAGCCACGCGCTGGCGTAGACCAGGTAGGCGAAGCTGATCGCGTGCGACTCGGGGAAGCCGTAGCTGGAGAACGCCAGGATCTTGAGGTAGATGTCCTCGGCGACGTCAGCGGGGATGCCCCGCTCGGCCATGCCCTCGAGCAGCCGGGCGCGAAGCTCCTCGATCCGTTCGGGGGCGCGCCGTGAGCTCATCGCCTGGCGCAGCCGGTCGGCCTCGGTCGGGCTGAACCCGGCGCAGTCGATCGCGATCTGCATCATCTGCTCCTGGAACAGCGGTACCCCGAGCGTCTTGCCCAGCGCCTGGCGCATCGACTCATGCGGCAGATACGGCGGCTCGTCGCCATGGCGGCGGCGCATGTACGGGTGCACCGAGCCGCCCTGGATCGGGCCCGGCCTGATCAGCGCGACCTCGACGACCAGGTCGTAGAACTCCCGTGGCTTCAGCCGCGGCAGGGTCGCCATCTGGGCGCGCGACTCGACCTGGAACACCCCGACCGTGTCGGCCTCGCACAGCATGTCGTAGACGCCGGGATCCTCCTGCGGGATCGAGTGCAGGTCCCAGCGGACCCCGTGATGCTTCGCCACCAGCTCGAAGCAGTCCCGCAGCGCGGTCAGCATGCCGAGGCCGAGCAGGTCGAACTTGACCAGGCCCGCGTACGCGCAGTCGTCCTTGTCCCATTGCAGCACCGAGCGATTCGGCATCCGGGCCCACTCCACCGGGCACACCTCGCCCACCGGCCGGTCGCAGATCACCATCCCGCCGGAGTGAATGCCCAGGTGCCTGGGCAGTTTCTGGATCCGGGCGGCGAGCGCGACCACGGCCTCGGGCACGTCCGCGTCGGGCGGGATGGGCTGGCCGGCGGCATACTGACGCGGCCCGACCTGCCTGGCCCACTGATCCTGCTCGTGCGGCGCGTAACCGAGCGCCCGGCCCGCGTCGCGCAGCGCCATCCTCGGCCGGTAGCAGATCACGTTCGCGACCTGGGCGGCCTTGCCCCGGCCGTAGGCATCGTAGACGTACTGGATCACCTCCTCGCGGCGGCGGTGCTCGATGTCCAGGTCGATGTCCGGCGGGCCGTCCCGGCCCGCCGAGAGAAACCGCTCAAAAAGCAATCCATGTATAACGGGGTCGACACTGGTAATTCCGAGCGCGTAACAGACTGCCGAATTAGCGGCCGAACCACGTCCCTGGCAGAGGATGCCCTTTTTCTCGCAGAACTCCACGATGTTGTGCACGATCAGGAAGTAGCCGGCGAACCCGAGCTGATCGATGACGCCGAGCTCGCGCTTGATCTGGCGGTAGGCGCCGGGGATGCGCTCATTGGACTCAGGGCCGTATCGTCCCGGAGCCTTGCCCGCCACCAGGGTGCGCAGCCAGCTCATTTCGTCGTGGTTATCGGGCACCGGGAAGTCAGGGAGCTTCGGCGCGATCACCTTGAAGTCGAACGCGCACTCGGCGGCCAGTTCGACGGTCCGCTCGAGTACTCCCGGGTAACGGCGGAGCCGGTGCGCCATCTCATCCCCCGACCTGATGTAGGCGGCCCCGGAAACGGCCAGCCAGCCGTCCATCTCATCCAGGCTGCTGCGAGCCCTGATCGCGGCAAGCACCTGCGCCAGCCGGGCATCGGCCGGTGTCGCGTAATGCACGTTGTTGGTCGCGACCACGCCGCAGCCGGCCTGACCGGCGAGGACGACGAGCGCGTCATTGCGTTCGTCGTCGTCCGGGTGATCGTGGCTGATCAGCTCCACCATCACGTTGTCGCGGCCGAACATGTCGGTGAGCGCCCTAAGTTCAGCCGCCGCTGCGTCCAGCCCGTCGCCCAGCCGCCCAGCCGGCCCGAGCCCTCCAGCCGCCCCGGGCCCTCCAGCCCACGCAAGCCCCCCGGCCGACCCGAGCCCGCCAGGCCCGAACCCCCCAGGACCGAGGCCCCCGGTCGGCCCGAGTCCCCCGGCCCACGCAAGCCCGCCGGTCGACGCGAGCCCGCCGGTCGAGGTGAGCGCCGCAGGTACCGCGCCTTTGCGGCAGCCAGTGAGGATCACCCAGTGCCCGCCGTGCGCCTGCGCCAGGGCTTCGAGGTCGTATACCGGTCGGCCCTTCTCTCCCCCGGCTAGCTGGGCGGCGCTGATCACTTCGCATAGCCGCCGGTATCCCTCAGGGTCGCGGGCCAGCACAAGCAGATGCCGTCCGGCCGGATCCGGAATGCCTGTCCTCGGCGTTCCCTCGGCTGGCTGTGCCGAGCCCGGGCTGGCGCGGCTCCGCGCGGCGGTGGCACGGTTCCGCGCGGCGGTGGCGCGGTTCCGCGCGGCGGGAATGTCCAGGCTCAGCTCGGCACCGAATACGGTCTGCAGGTCGGTCCCGATCCCAGCTCCGCGCAGACGCGCCACTGCCTGGGCGAACTGTGGCACCCCGTACATGCCGTCGTGATCGGTAATGGCGATCGCGGTCAGGCCGCGCTGGGCCGCCTCGGCGATTAGCTGCTCCGGGCTAGACGCACCGTCGAGGAAGCTATAGGACGAGTGGCAGTGCAACTCTGCCCACGGAGTACTGCGATGCTCTCCTGGGCCGGACTTCGCCGTGCCGGACTCCCCGGTCCCGGACTCCCCCGCGCCAGGCTCCCCCGCGCCAGGCTCCCCGCCACGCCGGTCGCCCGAAGGCAGCTGGGCTACTACCGACAGAGTCCCCGTCGCGTCTGGTTCCCCCGCGCCCGACTGCCCCGAACCCGGCTCCCCCGGCTGCCCTGCGCCCGACTGTCCCTGCTCCCCCGAACCCGGCTGCCCTGCGCCCGATTGTCCCGGTTCCCCCGAACCCGGCTGCCCTG
>Ga0209415_10012596_pt1 | contig 14068 bp, 13 predicted proteins | sample PeaSoiSIISIP2007_FD_187696 | JGI IMG/M metagenome (GOLD analysis project Ga0209415, IMG submission 187696) | Peat soil microbial communities from Weissenstadt, Germany - SII-SIP-2007 (SPAdes) (version 2) | ecosystem: Environmental > Terrestrial > Soil > Wetlands > Peat | place: Germany... | reverse complement strand
TTCCACTCGTAGGCGGCGACAGTTCCGCCGTTGCCCCCGACCACGATCTCCGGGATTCCGTCCTTGTCCAGGTCGGCCACGACGCCCGGCGCGTAGACGCGCCCCATCGTCGCGGTGCCCTTGGCCAGCTGCTTGCCCTGGGCGTCGTAGACGAAGGTGCTGTAGAGCGGCGCGACGATCTCCTTCTTGCCATCGCCGTTCAGGTCATAGACCCCCGGAGAGCTGAACCACCCCGTCTCGCCCGGCGCGATGTTGAACAGGAACTTCGGTGTCTGCACGGCGCCCGCGCTGCTTCCCGCCGCGCATGCGGACGTGGGCGCGACGCTGCCGTCGTTCAGGACGCTTCCCTCGCCCGCCGGGCCTCCGTCCATCCGCGCGGAGCTGGCCGCATCGGGCGAGGAAGACGTTCCCCCGTCGCCCGATGTCGTCGCGCCGTGGCCGCTCCCTCCGCAGGCGCCGGCGGCCAGCACCAGCACACCAGCCTTCACCGTCGCCCGCATGTCGCTAGCCTACCTCTCCTCGGGCGCCGCCAGGAGAGGGAGGGGCTGGTCACGCCGCGAGCGCGCCCAGCTTCCCGTCCCTGCGGTAGCCCCGGCGGTTGCCGTCAGGGTGTACCTTGCTCGTTGGAGCGATCTTCAGCCGGCGCCGGGCCTCGTCGATCGGCAAGGCGAGCATCTCCTCGACCGGCTCCGAGATCAGCGGCAGGGCGCGCACGCCCCGCCGGTACGCGTTGATGCAGTAACGCGCCCAGGGGACCCCCGCGTGCGCCATCCCGTCGACCATCCCGAAGAAGGCGATGAACGCCATCCCGGGGTTACCGAACTGGCCGACCGAGAACCAGAGGTTCGCGATCTCGCCCGTGTCGTCGCAGCCGTAGTCGGTGAGCACGTGCCAGAGGTCGTGCATGTCGCGCAGCCGGTCGGCGACGTAGCGGCGCGCGGGATCGAGATCGAGGTCCCGGTTGGGATCGATCCCGGCGTCCTGCGCGTTCACAAGCCCCTCCGCCGTGAGCTTCCCCTCGGCCATGAACCGGAGGTACTCGCGCCCGAGCGTGCCCTCGGGCAGGCCCCTCAGCCACTCCGTGTTCGTGAGCAGGGCCATGAGATCCGGGCGCTCCCGCAGGAGCCGCTGCCCGTGGGCTGTGCTCTTGAAGGCCTGGTAGGTCCGCTCGAGGGTGTTGCCGGAGAGCGCCGAGATGATCGTGAAGACGTGGTCGGTGCGCGTGGTGTCCTGTCCGAGGCCCACGAGCGCCTTGAACGCGAGCCCCCACTGGATGGGGCGCCGCGGAGCGATGTCCATCACGGTGTCCATGAAGACATTATTTAGTGTCACATCAACCGATGTCAAGGTACTTCCGCGCAACCGCCGTCCCTGCCCGTCCGATAAGGTCTCGAGGCCGGACCGCCGGCCCGTCGGTCCATGAAGGATCCCATTCCGCCTGCCTCGCTCGATGCCGTCCTCCGCGACCGCTTCGGCCTCGCGCGCTTCCACCCCTGGCAGAGAGAGGCGATCGACGCCGTGCTCCGGCCCGGGGGGCGTGTGCTCGTCGTGGCGCCCACGGGCGGGGGCAAGTCGCTGACGTACCAGGTGCCGGCCGCGGTGCTCGAGGGGATGACGCTCGTATTGTCGCCGCTGGTCGCGCTCATGGAAGATCAGGTGCGGGCCCTCGACGCGCGGGGCGTCCCCGCGACGTTCCTCGCGTCGACGCTGGACCCCCAGCAGCGGCGCGAGCGCGAGTCCGGGATGCTGCGCGGACGCTACAAGCTCGTGTACGCGGCGCCCGAGCGGCTCGCGTCCGAGGCCTTCGTCCGGGCGATCGCGGCGTGCAACGTGCAGCTCGTCGCCGTGGACGAGGCGCACTGCATCGCGCAGTGGGGTCACGACTTCCGCCCGGACTACCTGCGCATCGGCGGCCTGCTCGAGCGCCTGCAGCCGCCCCGCGTCCTGGCCTGCACGGCGACCGCCACCCCCGCGGTCCGGCGCGAGATCCGCGAGCAGCTGCGCCTCGGGGACGGGTGCCGCGAGGTCCTCCGGGGCTTCGCCCGGCCGAACCTCCACCTGGCCGCGCGGAGCGTCGAGGGCGCGCGCGAGGCCCGGGCCGAGGTGCTCGAGACCCTGTCGTCGGCCGTCGGCGAGGCGCGATCCCCCCGCGGCGGCGCGATCGTCTACTCGGCCACGCGACGCAAGACCGAGCAGTGGGCCGAGCTCCTCTCCAGGGCAGGGTGGAACGCGGCCGCCTATCACGCCGGGATGCCCCCCGAGGAGCGCACGCGCGTCGCCAACCGGTTCGCCGATCGCTCGCTCGATCTCGTCGTGGCCACGAACGCGTTCGGCATGGGGATCGACCGCACCGACATCCGCGCCGTCCTGCACGTCCAGCCTCCCTCGTCGATCGAGGCGTACTACCAGGAAGTCGGTCGCGCCGGGCGGGACGGGGCGGAGGCGTCGGGGCTCTTGCTCTTCTCGGGCGCCGACATCGGGCTGCGCCGCCGGCTGGTCACGACCGGCACGGACGGATCCCCGGCCCCCCCGGAGCTCGCCGCGCGGGCGTGGGCGCTCTTCCGCGAGCTGCTCTCCTACCTCGACGCGCGGACGTGCCGGCACGACTTCATCCTGCGCTACTTCGGCGACGAGGGAGAGCTGCTCGGCGGCTGCGGGCACTGCGACATCTGCGCCGCGCTCGACGACGCGGCTCCGGCGCCGGCGACCGAGGGAGAGCGAGAGGAGACGGCGAGGGTGGTCCGCATCGCCCTCTCGGCGGTCGCGCGCGCGCGCCAGAGAGCAGGTCTGGTGGCCGTGGCGGGGATGCTGAGCGGGGTGGACGACGAGCGCACGCGGCGGTTCGGCTTCACGGAGCTCTCGACGTTCGGCCTGCTGCGGGACCGGCCGCAGCCCTGGGTCCTCGATCTGCTCCGCGGGTTGCTCGCGGCGGGGTGGATCGACCTCACGCCCACCGAGCACCCCGTCCCGGTCCTGACGCCGGGAGGTGCCGAGGTGATGCGGTCCAAGGGTCCCGTGCGCTTCGTGACGCCCAGGCAGAGGGTCGCGCCACGCGGAGCCGTGCGCGCGGCGGCGCCGCCGAGGGCCCCCGCCCTCGCGCTGGACACGCTCGACTCGACGGCGCGCGACCGCTTCGAGCGACTCCGATCGCACCGCGCCCAGATCGCGCGCTCCCGCGGCGTCCCCGCGTACGTCGTCGCGCTCGATCGCACGCTCATCGAGATGGCCACTCGCGCGCCGCGCTCCCACGCCGAGCTGCTCGGAGTGTTCGGGATGGGTCCGGCGCGGGTGGAGAGCTACGGAGACGGCTTCCTCGAGGTCCTGCGGGGCTAGCGGCTAGTCCCAGGCCCTCTCGGACCCGGCGTCCGCGGGCGCGCCGGCGTCGGGAGACAGGCTCGCGCCCGCGTCGCCTGGCGCGACGGCGGGAACGGCCGGGCACCCGCTCGGGTTCCAGGTCCAGGTGAACTCGCCCGCGTCGGAGCAGGAGTCCGGGTCGGGTGCGCAGGCCCCGGTCGCTGCGCCGAAGCACCAGCCGCAACCTGGAACCGGGGTGCACGAGCCGCACGTCGTGTACGCGCTGCACGCGACGCCGCCGTAGCCGCCCGCGCTGCCGGCGTAGGCGACGTCGGTGCCGCTCTCGCCGCAGGCGGCGACGGTGGCCGCGATCGTCGAGCTCAGGAGCGCCGCGGAGAGAAACCGGGTCATGACGGGCCAGATTGTAGACCGCGGTCGCACGCGCGCCAGCGCTCAGGGCGAGGCCGGTCGCACCTGGCCGCTCGAGTCGACCTCGACGGCGAGCGGGCCCGCGCCCGGCCCGTGGCGAGGGGACTCGACGCGCACCACGCCGTCGCGGACGCGGCTCGCCTCGACGCGCTCCCCGCCGGCCGCCCTCGCTGCCGTTCTCAGGTCGACCGGCGCATCCCAGAGGTCGTGCGCGCTCGCGTCGTAGCGGAAGGCCAGCAGGCGGTCGCCCCCGGCCGCTGCTGCGCGCTGCACCAGCACCAGCGTGGAGCTCGTGTCGAACACGAGCGTCGCCGGGCCGACGCTGGCCGTGCCCACGGGGACGCCGTTGTGCCCCCAGGCGGGGGTGCAGTCCTCCTTCATCCGCTGGGCCCGCGTGCCCGTGCGCGATGCGCATGCGACGAACCACCCGAGCCCCGCGGCATACGCGGCCGACAGCGCGTCGCAGCCGTCCGGCTCGAAGAGCTCGAAGTCGCCGAAGGGGTTGCTGTCGTCGGCCCACATCCGCGCGGCGACGGTATGCAGCCCCCCGACCCAGCCGAACACGACCACGCCCCCGTCGGGATGCGGCGCCAGAGCGAGGTGACGTACGGGCGGGAGGATGCCCGCCACGGGACGCACCTTCGACCACAGGAGCTGGTCCCGGTCGACGACCAGGACGATCGGATCGCGATCCTCGGCGCGCGACAGGAGGATCGCCGTGCGCCCGCCGGCGAGACCGACGCGCTGCTGCTCGAAGGGGCCCTTCGTGTCGCCGCCGAAGTGGTCGCGGAGGATGCCGAGCTGGGCCCGCAGCAGGGCGTCTCCGTCCAGCCTCGCCACCGTGGAGCGCCGCGCCTCGCCCGCCGGCGCGGGGGTAACGAGATCGTGGCTCGAGCCGGTGGGCAGCGGCGCCGTCGGCGTCTCCGGCGAAGGGGCCGCGAAGGGCGGTGGAGCGTCCACGCCGGCTTCCGGGGCCGATGCGGTCCCCGGGCGCGAGCAGGAGGGCAGGACGAGGGCCGCCGAGGTCGCCGCGGCCAGGCACGTCCGCGCGCCGACCATCAGCCCTTGCCGAAGCGGATGATGAGCCCGAGCCAGCCGCGCGCGAGGTAGAGCGCGTTCAGCGCGATGTAGAGCCACAGGTACGCGTCCATGCGCCCGGCGAGGGCCCAGATCCAGATGTGGCTCGGGTAGTGGTTCAAGAAGCGCAGGAAGGTCGCCACGAGCGAGCCAGCCCGCGCGAGCGGCGAGGCGGGGAGCTGGCCGGGCGCCGAGTCGTAGAAGGCCTCCACGGTCGTCTCCCTGCCGGAGAGCTCGGGCCTTCGCACGAAGTTGGTGAGCGAGATGGCCGAGGCGACGACCGCGACGCCCGCGATGGCGGCCAGCAGGAAGCGCTCGTCCCCGGCCGCCCACGGGTGGCCGTCGATCCCCAGCCCTCCCGCGCGCCAGGTCCGGACGCCCAGCGCCCCGACCAGGAGGATGGCCTTCAGCTCGTCGGTGAAGAAATCGAACAGGTGGCCCGCCTTCGAGGCGAGGCCCTTGAAGCGAGCGAGCATCCCGTCGGCGCAGTCGAAGCAGTAGCTCACCTCCACCACGGCGACCGCCGCGAGGCCCCCCCGCCAGGTGGGGAGCGCCACGAGCGCGACGGCGCCCGCCACGAAGACGAAGAGGTTCAGCAGCGTCAGCTGGTTGGGCGTCACGCGCGTCGGCGCGATCGCCGCCACGACCGCCGCGGCCACCGGCCGCATCACGTACGTGTTGAAGAGCTGGTCGTGCTTCTTGCGCGTCTCACGGTACACGCGCATCGCGGCGGAGGCGGGCATGAGGCGAGGCGGGGGATCCTAGCAGGGGTGCGGGCGGGGCCGACCCGCCTTCGCGCCTCCCCTCCCGCGCCAATATGCGCTACACGGCAGCTTGCCATGTCGATGAAGCGCAGCAAGCAACGCAATTCAGGGTCCGACCGCCGCTCCGACGAGGACGACTCGCCCGTCTGGGCCAAGCCCGCAGCCCCCGACCCCACCTGGGCGGAGGTCGAGGCGAAGCCCGACGAGGCCTTCGTGCCCTTCGCCATCACCTCCAAGTACGCCAAGGGCGACCACATCTCGCACTCCAAGTTCGGCAAGGGGGTCGTGATGGGGGTCGAAGGGGCGCGGATCGAGGTTCTCTTCCAGGACGGCAAGAAGAAGCTCGGCCACGCCGGGACCTAGCCCCGTCGCGCGCGCCCCGCGGACGCGCGCTGCCGTCCATGCCCTTGCCCCTGCCGGTGGGAACCCTCGTCGACGCGCTGGCCGGCGCGGGCACCGACGTCCCGGCTCTCGGGCTCGCATGGGCCCGCGCGATGCCTGCGGTGACGCTGGTGCCTGCCTTCGGGCTCCGGGCGGTTCCCGCGCCGACCCGCGCCGTCATGGGGCTCGCGCTGGCCGCGAGCATCTTCCCGGCCCTGGCGCCGGTCGCGGCTCCGCCGCACGGGCCGTGGATCGTCCTCGCGCTCGCCGAGGTCGCGCGCGGCTTGCCCGTAGCCCTCGCCGCCGCCGTGCCGCTTTGGGCAGCCACCATGGCCGGGGGTGTGGCGGACGCGCTTCGGGGCTCCCAGGAGACGGCGGGCGCTCCCACCGTGGAGGGTCGCGCGACGCCCCTCGGAGTGCTGCTGTCGCTGCTCGCCTCGGCGATCTTCCTCTCGACGGGCGGCCCGTCGCGCGTGGCGACGTCCCTCGCGCTTGACGCCGCCGGGGAGCACCCGCTGAGGGCCGCCGCCGGCGACGTGGTCGGCGGCATCTCCCTCGCGGTGGCCGTGGGCGGCCCTCTCCTGGCGGCCTCCGTGGTCATCGAGGTCGCGGCGGCCCTCGTCGCCCGCGCCGCCTCCCCGGCCCAGGTTCACGCCCTCCTCGCCCCCGTCCGGGCCCTCGCGACGCTCGCGGTCCTCGGCCTGCTGCTCGACCGTCTCGCCGCCGTCCTGGCGGCCCGCTGACGGGCTAGAGGGCGATGCGGTACCCCACCGTCACGCCCATCTCGAAGGCGGTCGCGCCGCCCGTCAACGTCGGGCAGTCCCCGACCGCGTCGCACGAGGTCTCCTGGCTGAAGGGCTTGTACGCCGGCAAGATCCACCGATCCGCTCGCAGGGCGAGCCCCACCACCCACTGGTCGGTGATGAGGTAGTCGCCCCCGATCTCGACGCCGACGGAGAATCCTTCGGTGCTCACGGTCAGCGTCTGATCGCCGAGGATCGGCGCGGGCGCCGGACCGGACTTCGTGGTGAAGCGGTCCCCGATGATGAGCGCACCCGCCGTCGCCCCGATCCACCCCTCGAACCACCGCGATCGCAGCGGGAAGTAGCGGGCCTCGCCGCCGAGGAACAGGTAGCTTCGCGCGTGCGTCCGGGAGAGGCCGGACGCGCCGCCATCGTTCGGATCGCTCGTGGGCCGCGGCGCGAACACGGCTCCGGCTCCCACGGCCCACTCGCCGTTCGCGCGGTAGAGCAAGTGCACGCCGGTCTCCACCGTGGCGTCGCCGCTGCCCACCGGGCCGAGAGGGGTGGCCCCCCCCCGGTTGGCCGGCGAGATGGGCGCGTTCGGCAGGGCGATGATGCCCCCCTCGAGCTCCGCCACGGTGTGCGGCCGCTCGACGAGCGTCAGGTGCTGCGGCGGTGCCTCCTGCGCGAGGGCCGGGCTCGCCAGAGACGTCAGGCAAGCCAGGCAAGCCAGGCAGGCCAGGCAGGTGAGCGTCACGCGGGGCGGGACGCCGAGCCGGACCTGCCACGCTCGCATTGCCCGTCCAACGTAGCCCTTTCGCCGCATGGCACCGCCCGAAAAGACGCCGGACCGGATCACATCCACTTGGACGACGCGGAAGGGACGGGGCCGGGCGCGCCCGACGCGGGGGCCGCCGGGGATGCGCCCGGCTGGGCATCGACCGCCACGGTGCGCGCGGCGCGGACGGGTGCCCCGTCCACGCGCGCGAGGAAGACCACCTCGAACCGCCCGCCCTGCAGGAACGTGAACGTCGCTCGAAAGACCCCCGATCCGTCGTCCGAGGCCGGCACCTCGGTGCCGCCCCCGATGCCGGGCCCCGAGATACGGAAATGCGCGCCGTCGGTCTTCGGGTGACCCGCGCCCGATCCCACGAGAACGCGTGCGGAGAAATCGACGGGCTGGCCGACGCCGGGCCTCCCCGAGGACGCGTCGATCACCGCCCGCGCCGCCGCCGGCGTGCCCTGCACCCCTCCCGGCGTCCGCACGCCGAGGAGTGGAGGGAGCGAGGAGTCGACGGGGGAGGGCAGGCCGCCCGGCGTGTCGCCCGGCGCAGCGACACCGGCATGGCCGGGCTCCGGACCCGCGGCGACGATGCCCGACGGGGCCGGCTGGGCGACCCTCGCGACGCCCCGCCCGAGCGACCCCCCCTTCCACGCGACCGTGCCCATCCCCAGCGCACCCAGGAGGAAGCAGGCGACGACGAGCAGCAGCGCGCGGCCCGGCGTCCCGCGACGACGAGGCGGCCCCTCGGCGTCGGCCATCGTCGTCTCGACGGAGGACGGCGGCTTGCTCGCCGGAGGCGGCGTGCGCGAGCTCGGAGGGGGCTCGATCCGGGCGTCGAGGCCGGGCGGGGGAGCCCACCGTGCGGTGGCGATGCCGGGCGGGCCCTGCGGCTCGACGATCTCCGTGCGCACTACCGGTCGACCGTCCCCCCCCGCCGTCCAGCCTTCGACGCCCGGGGCGACCGGCGTCTCGAAGGCCGTCCGGGTCGCCCGCATCGCCTCCGTCCCGCCCGGCGCGCCGTGCGCGGCGATGCGCGCCGCGACGTCCGGCTCGAGCTGGAGCTTGTCGGTCCGCTGGATCGACGGCAGCTGCACGGCCGCGGGCTGCGGCCCGCGCGTGCCCGCCCGCATGGCAGGGCGCGCCAGGATGTCCTGCGCGCTCAGGCCGCTCGTCATCGCCGTCTCCAGGAGCTCCCGCCCGAAGGACCGCGCGTCGTCCGCCCGGTCCGCAGGATTCTTCGAGAGGTTCCTCATCACGGCGCCCGCGATCGGACCGGGCACGTAGGCCGCGCGCGGGATGCCGGTGAGCGGCGGCGGCGGATCGTGGATCTGCTGCACGAGGACCGCCACGACCTGGTCCGCGTCGAAGGGCGTCCGACCCGACAGCATCTGGTAGACCATCGTGGCGATCGAGTAGACGTCCCCCTGGGGCCCGACCTGCTCGCCCTGGGCGGCCTCGGGCGAGATGTACCGCGCGGTGCCGAAGATGAGCCCCGCCGCGGTCGCGATCGACTGCTCGCCCCAGTTGAGGCGGGCGATGCCGAAGTCGAGGACCTTCACGAAGTCCGGGTCGTCGGCGCGGTTCACCAGCATGACGTTCTCGGGCTTGAGGTCGCGGTGCACGATCCCCTGCGCGTGCGCCTCGCCGGCCGCGTCGCACAGCTTCACGGCGATGTGCAACGCGCGCGGCAGCGGCATGGCCCCGCCGGCGGCGGCCAGCGCGCTCTGGAGGGACATGCCGTCGAGGTACTCCATCACGATGTAGAGGGCCCCGTCGGGCAGCTGGCCGACCAGGAGGACGTGCACGACGTGAGGGTGCGCGAGGCGCGCCGCGACCTTCGCCTCGCGGTTGAACCGCGAGACGACCGTAGGGTTGGCGGAGAGCTCGCGGTGCAGGATCTTGACGGCGACGTCCCGGTCGATCCCCCTCTGGAAGGCCCGGTACACCCGTCCCATCGCCCCGAGGCCGACGAGCTGGCGGATCTCGATGTGCCCGAGGATCTCGCGGCCGACGTACGGGTCCGTCGCAGCGGCCGCGGCCACGGCCGCCGGCGAGGTGGTCAGCGGCGACCCGTCCAGCGAGCAGAAGAGGGCGTCGGCCGGGTAGCGGGCGCCGCACGAGGGGCAAGCCTTGGGCGCCGCGGCTCCGGAGGCCTGCCCCTTGCCCTCGAGGTTCACCCTTCCATGCTACCCGCGGCCGACTCGACCGACCAACCGAGACTCGGGCTGGCCCGGGTGATAATAGAAACCGAGCCTCATGCCCCAGAGCGCGCCGGACGACCCCGATCCGCGGCCCGATCTCGCCGACGCGCCGGCCTGGTCGCTGGAGCTACCTCACTTCGAGGGCCCGCTCGATCTGCTCCTGCACCTCTGCCAGAAGCACGAGCTGGACATCCTGCAGATCCCCATCGCCTTCGTCACCTCGAAGTACCTCGAGTACCTGGCCGTGATGCAGCTCATGCAGCTCGACGTGGCCGCCGAGTACCTCGTCATGGCGGCGACCCTCGCGCACATCAAGTCGAAGATGCTGCTGCCGGTGCCGCCGCCCGGGCAGGAGGACGAGGCGGGGCTGGACGAGGAGGGCGACCCGCGCGAGGCGCTCATCCGCCGCCTCCTCGAGTACCAGAAGTACAAGCTCGCCGGCGAGCAGCTCGCCGCGCGCGGCGTGGCGGGGCGCGACGTTTTCACCCGCGGGCTCGCCGCGCAGGCCCTGGCCGAGGGCGGGGCAGGGGGCCCCGAGACCGGCGGGGGGCTCGCGCCGCTCGCCGAGGTCCCGCTCTTCGCGCTCGTCGAGGCCTTCCAGCGCGTCCTCGACCGCAGCAAGATCAAGCTGTCGCACGACGTCGTCGCCGACCGCATCAGCCTCAGCGATCGCATCGGCGAGCTGTCGGAGCTGCTCGCCCAGCGCCGGCGCCTGTCGTTCGACGAGATGTTCACGGGGCTCGCGACGAGGTTCGACCTGGTGATCACCTTCCTCGCGCTGCTCGAGATGACCCGCCTCAGGATGACGCGCCTCTTCCAGACCGAGCCGCTCGGCCCGCTCTACGTCGAGGTCGCCGCCGCGGACGAGCCTTCCCCTCCCGTCGCGAGCGAGCAGGGAGTCGAGCCATGAGCGTGGAGACGGAGCCCGAGGTGGAGATCGAGCAGGCCCGCGAGCTCTCGCGCGCGCACCTGTGCGGGTTGCTCGAGGCGCTCGTGTTCGCGAGCGACAAGCCCGTGAAGGCGATCGAGCTCGCGAGGCTCGCGTCCGCGCCAGTGAAGCAGGTCCGCGAGCTGATGGACGAGCTGAAGGCCACCTACGCCCACCGCGGCGTCGTCCTCGAGGAGATCGCGGGCGGGTGGATCTTCCGCACGAACGTCGAGTTCGCCCCGTTCGTGCGCGAGCTGACGAGCGAGCGTCCCGTGCGCCTGACGCGCGCGCAGGTCGAGACCCTGGCCATCGTGGCCTACCGGCAGCCGGTCACGCGCCCCGAGGTCGACGACATCCGGGGGGTCGACAGCGGCGCGACGCTGAAGCTCCTGCTCGAACGGGATCTCCTCCGGATCCTCGGCAAGAAGGACGAGCCCGGGCGCCCCATCCTCTACGGGACGACGGGACAGTTCCTCGAGTTCTTCGGGCTCAAGTCGCTCAAGGACCTCCCGACGCTGCGCGAGTTCACGGAGCTGTCGGACGAGTCCCTGCGCGTCGCGGAGGCGGAGCTCGGAGACGCCATCCCCGGGGTGCCCCGGGAGGCCCCGACGCCCGCCGGGCCCCCCGCGCACGACACCATCGCTCCCGAGGCCCCGTCGACCAGCGACGACCTCGAGGACCCGGACTGATCGCCGGCCGACGCGCTCACTCGCTGGCGGGGTCCGGGTACTTCTCGGCGAGCCGCGCGACCTCGTCGCGCAGCTTCTTGTGGGCCGCGATCTTGCGCAGGAGCTCCCAGACGATCGGATCCGCCAGCGCCTTGACCGGGTCGGCGCCCGCCTTCGCCCTGCGCGGGACGGAGCCGGCGCCCCTGGCCCGGAGCTCGTTCATCGCGTCGACGTAAGCCTTGGTCGGGAAGAGATCCGCCTTCTCCCAGGCCAGCACGGTCGCCTGGTCGACGCCGATCGCCGCCGCGAGCTCCTTCGCCGTGCACGCGAGCTCCTTGCGGAGCGCCTTGATGTCGTCGGGGGTCATCGACTCGGATGCCGAGCCTAGCTCCCGCCTCCCCGGGACTGAAGTCCGCCCGTCAGTCGCCTCACTTCGACTTCGCCACGTAGACGCCGTTCCAGTCCTCCGGGGGCGGGTGCGCGAGCATCGAGTCGCAGCGCTCCCCCATCACGCGGCTCGGCGGATCGTCGTGGATGGCGGCGAGCAACTCGCGGGCGCGCGCGAAGTCGCGCGCGAAGTAGGCCTCGAGGGCGCGTTCGTAGGAGCGGGCCCGCGCCGCCGCCTCGTCGCACTCCCCGCGGACGCCCAAGAGCTCGTAGACCTGCACGCCCTGCGTCTTGCCCTTCACGGCGACCCGGTCGACGAGCCGGAACACGAGGTCGCCGCCCGCCTGCGCCACGACGGCTTCGCTGGCGAGCACCGCGACGCCGTACTGCTTGCAGAGGGGCTCGAGGCGGGCGGCCAGGTTCACGCCGTCGCCCAGGGCCGTGTACGCGAGGCGCTCGGGGGCGCCGAAGTGACCGACCATGACGCGCGCCGTGTGCAGGCCGAAGCGCGTGAAGAGCGGGTCGAGGCCGGTCCAGGCCGCGGAGGCGTAGAGCTCGCGGGTCGCCCGGATGCACGCGAGCGCGGCGCGGCAGGCCCGGCGCGCGTGATCGGGCAACGGGGTGGGGGCGTTCCAGAAGGCCATCACAGCGTCGCCGATGAACTTGTCGACCGTGCCGCCGGTGGACGTCACCGCGCGCGTCATGGCCTCGAGGTAGGCGCCGAGCGCCCGGGCCAGCGCGTCGGGGGCGAGCCGCTCGGCCAGCGTGGTGAAGCCCTCGATGTCGGTGAACATCATCGAGATCTCGACGAGGTCGCCGCCCAGCTCGGGCTCGCGGTTCGACTCGTAGAGCTGGCGCACCAGGTCGATCGGCACGTACTTGCCCAGCGCGCGCATCGACGTCTTCGCGCGCTCGACGCCCTCCAGCGCCTCGGCCAGGTCCCTGAGCGGCGCGTCGGCGGGCGCGGGGGCGAAGTCGAAGCGGCGCATCCGGCCGGTCGCGTCGACGATCCGCGCGAGCGATCGCCGCAGCTGGCGCATCACGTAGCCCCCCACGAGGAGGACGACGGCGGTCATTGCGAGGAAGGCGAGGAGGAACCGGTCGCGCAGCGAGCGCAGGTCGTGCGTGTAGTGCTCCTCGGGCACGATGACGGCCGCGACCCACCCCTGGGATCCCTCGAGCGTCCGGAACGTTGCGAGGTAGCGCGTCCCACCCACGTCGAACGCGCGGGAGCGCAGCGGCGGCCGCAGGGCGGCGGTGACCTCCGAGGGCGCGCGCGGCGCGACGACGCGCAGGTCGTCGCCGTCGACCACGACGCGGTCGGTCGGCTCGAGGCGCGCGACGAGGCGGCCCTCCGAGTCGGACAGGGTCACCCGCTCCGCGCCGTCGGCGTCCATGATGCGAGGGAGCTCGTCGATCGTGCGCGCCAGCAGGCCGACGCGGACGACGCCCGCGAGGCGCCCCGAGGCATCCTCGATGGCCTTCTGCACCGTGACGACGACGCGCCGCTCCGACTGCGGCAAGGTCGCGTCGAGGTCGGACCAGGACAGGTCGCTCCAGATCGCCCTGCCGCGGTTGCGCCGCGCGACCGTCGTCTGGAAGGTCGGGTGAGCTGTCGGGTCCTGCACGGCGACCGCGGGCGCGAAGGGGGTCGCGAAGAGGCCGCCTCCGCGGGGCCGCCTGCGCACGTCCGAGAGGTAGGCCCCGTTCTTCGGCCAGACGCGGCGGGTGACGACCTCGTCTCCGGCGTCGGCCGAGGCCCGGAATACCGAGAGCTGCCAGCGCCCCGCGGGGACCAGCAGGGCCTCGCCGTCGGCGTCGAACCCCAGCCCGTCGGCGCGCGTCACCGTGATGTCCGACAGGGTCGGGTGGTCGAGCAGCTCGGAGAAGAGCCGCGTCTCCACCGCGTCGGGCGAGTCGCCGCGCACGGCGCCCGTGCGCAGGGCGCGCTCCACCGCCTCGAGTGAGCTGGCGGCCACGCCCAGGTCCGCGGCCAGGCGTGCGCCGATGCGCCGCGCCTCCGCGTCGCGCAGCGCGTCCGACCGCTCGAGGATCGACCGCTCCGAGGACCGGAGGAAGGCCCAGAAGGTGGCGCCCGTGCACGCGGTGACGAGCAGCGTGGCCCCCACGAAGAGCCGGACGAGCGTGAGCCGGGCGATTCGCGGCACGGGAGGGCCGGACCGGTTACTGGGAGGCGCCGCCGGCGACGGTCATCTTCGCCACGCGCAGCGTGGGCGACGCGGTCGACGTGCGAAGGTCCAGGTCGTTGCCGATGGCGTCGATGCTCTGCCAGAGGGAGTCGACGTTGAGCGAGATCGTAACCTCGCTGACGGGGTAGGCGAGCTGGCCGTCCTCGATCCAGAAGCCGGAAGCCCCGCGCGAGAAGTCGCCGGTCACCGCGTTGAAGCCGAA
>Ga0209415_10012595_pt1 | contig 14068 bp, 12 predicted proteins | sample PeaSoiSIISIP2007_FD_187696 | JGI IMG/M metagenome (GOLD analysis project Ga0209415, IMG submission 187696) | Peat soil microbial communities from Weissenstadt, Germany - SII-SIP-2007 (SPAdes) (version 2) | ecosystem: Environmental > Terrestrial > Soil > Wetlands > Peat | place: Germany... | reverse complement strand
AGCATCGCCGCCTTGACCTTCTCGTTGGGCCAGATGCGTTCGGCGGCGCCCTCGGTGGTGACCGGGCCGGGCGCGATGCAATTGACGCGGATGCCGAGATGGCCCCATTCGGCGGCCTGCGACTCGGTGAGCTTGATTACGCCGGCCTTGGACGCCGCATAGGGCAGCATCGTGGCCGAGCCGTGGACGCCGGCGGTGGAGGACAGGTTGATGATCGAGCCGGGGCCCTTTTGCTCGACGAACTGGCGGGCGGCGGCTTTGGAGCAGAAGAACACGCCATCGAGGTTGATCGAGACCACCGCGCGCCAGCCGTTGGGCGAGAGCTTGAGGCTGGGGGCGGCGATGCTCGCGCCGTGGTTGTTGATCATCACGTCGAGCCGGCCGAAGTGCTTGACCGCCTCGGCCACCAGTGCGTCGCATGATTCGGCGTTGCGCACGTCGCACACCGCCATCTCGCACTTGCCGCCGGCCTTGCGGATACCGTCGCGCACGGGCTCGAGGTGCCCGGCGTTGCGGCTCGCGACCAGCACCGGCGCCCCGCGCAATGCGAACTCGCGCGCGATCACGGCGCCGATTCCGGTGCCGCCGCCCGTTACGATTGTTACTTTGCCCTCAACGCTGAATACGTCTTTCAAAGGAGCCTCCCTCCTCACACGCGCTCGGGTCTCCCACCCAGTTCAATCGACCCGTTCGATCAAGTTGAAAGCGCTACTTCGCGGCCAGCCGCGCCAGCGCCTGGCGCGCCTGCTCGGCGACGGCGGCGTCTTCGGACGGTGCGGACTGGAGAGCGCTCTTGTAGTAGTTCATCGCCTGCTCGCGATCGCCCAGTGCCTCGTAGGCACGCGCCACATTGAGCTGCCCCTGCGCGCTGGTCGGGCAGGCAGTGACGGCATCCTGGTAGTAGCCAAGCGCCTTGGTGAATTCGCTGGCCGCAAACCGTTCCCCGCCGTGCCGGGTCGCCACCTGCATCACGGCCTTGTCGCACGAGCCCGGCGGCGGCGCGGTGGTTGGATAGGAAGGCTGCTGGGCGTTCTTGAGATCCGCGACCTGTTGCTTGAGCTGCTCGAGCTCGGCCTTTTGCCGATCGAGCTGACGCTGGTCTTCCTTGATCGCGTCGGAGAGACATCCGGCGGCGCCGACGGCCATCCCGATCGCCAGTCCGATCGCCATTTTTGCCGAAACGGAAATCCACACGCGGCGCATATCTACTTAGTTGCCAAGCGATGCGCCGCTGTCAATGCGCGCGCGGCAAGCCCTTCAATTCGCCGATAGTGATGCTAGAGTTTCCAGCGCTCCCGAGTTGTAGCATAGGCTTCATGCTCGCGAGCGACTACCGAAAGAGAGGAACCGGTGATGCGTACGATCTGCACGATAGGCTCGATACGCACGATGCGAGCGATGCGACTGACGTTTGCGGCCATGGTGGCCGCGCTTTGGATCTTTGGCACCGCGCAATTCTCCGCGGTCGCGGCGGCGGCCGGCGCGGTCGCTCCGGCGATGAGCCCGGCACAGGCTCTCGCGCAACTCACAGCGGGCAATCAGCGCTACCAGCACGACGCCAACAGCCATCCTCACCTTCACGCCAGACGGCGCTCGGAGCTTGTCGGCGGGCAGGCGCCGTTCGCGGTCATCCTGTCGTGTTCGGACTCGCGCGTGCCGCCGGAGCTGATCTTCGACCAGGGGCTCGGCGGGCTTTTCGTGGTGCGCCTGGCCGGCAACACGGTCACCCGCGCGGGTCTCGAAAGTATCGATTACGCGGTCGACCATCTGGGCACGAGTTTGATCATGGTGCTGGGCCACGATAGCTGCGGCGCGGTCAAAGGCGCGCTCGCCGAATGCGTGAGTAAGCCCACGGCCGGATTGCCCGAAATCTTCGCCAACATCTGCCCGGCGGTCGGCCAGGCGACCAAGGCGGGCGTCGCCAACCTCGAATCCAGCGCGATCGAGTTGAACGTGATCGACCAGGTGAGGATCCTCGAGCGCTCGCCGCTGTTCAAAAAACGTCTCGCGGACGGCAGCCTTAAAATCGTCGGCGGCCGCTACGATCTGGAAAGCGGCAAGGTCGAAATTATCAACTCCGGCGACTGAACTGCCCTAGTTGAGGATGCCCGGGCGCACCGTGACTCCGACATAGGCGATAGCGGTGCGGCCGTCCGCGGTGGTCGCGTTGACGGTGGCGACGTAGCTGCCAGCAACTGCGTAGGTGTGGAAAAAGGTCAGCGGCGGATCCATCGAAACCTGCCCGTCGCCGAAATTCCACACGTACGAGACGAAACCCTTGCCCTCGGGATCGACGGTATTGACGAAGAAGCCGACCGATAGCGGCGCCGGGCCGTAGCCGGGCACAGCGGTCATCGTGATCAGAGGCGGTTGCGGAATGTCGACGTGATTGATGCCGCGCCCGTTCGCCATTGATTCGGGCATCGACCCGGGCATCGATCCCGAGCCCTGCATGGTCCCGGGCGCCTGCATCTGTTGCTCTTGCAGGTCCTGATTCTGCTCCTGCTGGGCGCAGGCCGGCGCCGGCCGTGTCGCGATCAGCAGCAACATGGCAAGTGCGGCGGCCGCGGCCGCAGACGTTAGGCGCGCATCAGCCATTCGCTGAGATCGATCGTAACCGCGCCACCGTCGGTCATCTGGAGCGACTTGGGCGAGCGGCGCAGCTGTATCTTTTCGAGCTCGGTCTCGCGCGGGAGCAGGTAAAGCAATATGTCGCCCGACATCGAGAGCACTCTTACCCGTTGCTCACCATGGCGCTCCACGCCGGTAACCTCGTAGGGACTCAGATGGAACGGGAAGCCGCGCAGGCGCACCACTCTGTCGTCGTACTCCTCGACCACGCCGACGAAGAAGCGCGTGTTATCGTCGTGGAAGAGTTTGCGATCGATCACGAGGATGTGGTCGCCGTCCCGGATTGCGGGCATCTTGTCCCTCCGTTGTCACCGCCGGTCGCGCCGGCCAGACCTGCTCCATCATTGAGACTTACTGCACCATTAAACGGATTGCTCGCCGTTCCGTCCATACCCCTGAGTGCCGGATGCGCTTGCCGTGAATCCGCCCTGCCGAGCACGCGCGAGCAAGAGTACGCAAACAGAGTATGATTGTCCCGTCCGGGCAGCCCGGCTTTTGCGCGCGCGCCTATGCGGCTAAGATGGTGGATTAAGCGGTGCCCGCAGCGGGCGCGCGGGAAAACGTACGGCGTGCTGGCGCGCCCTTTACTCTGACTTGCTGGAATCTTCCGAAACTATGGGAATTTGCCCGGATGCTGGCGCTCGATAAAGTATCAAAGTTCTACGGCGGCCGCACGATCTTCGAGAACGTGAGCTGGGCGATGACGGACGACGCGCGCGTCGGCCTGGTCGGCCTCAACGGCGCCGGCAAGACCACCCTGCTGCGCATGATCGCCGAGGTTATCGCGCCCGACGCCGGCCGTATCGCGCGCCCGCAGCGCTCGTCGGTCGGCTACCTGCCGCAAGACGCGCCCGAAATGGGCGGCCGGACGGCGCTGGATGAAACGCTCTCGGCACTGAGCGAGATGCTCGAGTTCGACCGCCGACGGGTCGAGCTCGAAGAGGTGCTGGCGGAGCAGCATAGCGGTCCCGGACACGACGCCGCACTGGCCGAGCTCGGTGACGTGCTGAGCGAACTGGAACGCCACGGCTTCTACGAGGCCGACAGCCGCGCCAAGGCGGTGCTGTTTGGGCTGGGCTTCAGCGAGGCCGACCTGGGGCGCGACGTGGCCGAGTTTTCCGGCGGCATCCGGATGCGTATCGCGCTGGCCAAGCTCCTGGTGCGCCGCCCGGAATTCCTGATGCTCGACGAACCGACCAACCATCTCGACCTCGAGGCACGCAACTGGCTCGAGGATTATCTGTCGAACTATCCGGGCGGAATCATCCTGGTCTCGCACGATCGCTACTTTCTCGACCGCGTGACCGATCGCACCCTCGAGGTGTCACGTGGCCGGCTCGTCGAATACCAGGGCGGCTACTCGGCCTACCTGGTCGAGCGCGAGCAGCGCCGCGAGCTGGAGCAGGCCGCCTACGAAAACCAGCGTGCCGAGATCGAGCACATGGAGACCTTCATCAGCCGCTTCCGCTACCAGGCGAGCAAGGCCAAGCTGGTGCAGAGCCGAATAAAGCAGCTCGAGAAAATCGAACGGCTGGAGCCGCCGCCCGGCAGCGAAACCCCGCCCGCGATTCGTTTCCCCCAGTGCGAGCGCGGCGGGCGCCGGGTCTTCGAGCTGCGCGGAGCGGTCAAACGCTACGGCGAGCTAACCGTCTACGACGGTATCGACCTGACGATCGAGCGGGGCGCGCGAATCGCCCTGGTAGGCCCCAACGGTGCGGGCAAGTCCACGATGATGAAACTGCTGGCGGGTATCGAACCGATGAGCGCCGGTCAGCGCACCGTCGGCGCCGGAGTCGAGATCGGCTACTTCGCCCAGAATCTTGCCGAGTCGCTCGATTACAGCAAAACCGCGCTCAAGGAGCTCAGCGACGCGGCGGAAGGGATGACGACCGGAGAAATTCGCGGACTGTTGGGCGCGATGCTTTTTTCGGGCGACGACGCACTGAAGCTCGCGGGTGTGCTCTCCGGCGGCGAGCGCGCGCGCCTCGCCCTTGCCAAAGTACTGGCGCATCGCAACAACTGCCTGCTGCTCGACGAGCCGACCAACAACCTCGACATCGTGGCCAAAGACACCCTGCTCGAAGCGCTCCGCCGCTTTCCGGGCACCGTGGTGATCGTCAGTCACGACCGCTACCTGCTCAACGAACTGGCGACCGAGGTTATCGAGGTCGGCCAGGGCCACGCGACGCGCTACCTGGGCAACTACGACTACTACCTGGCCAAGAAAGCGGCGGCTGAATCCGCCGCCGCCGCGGCCAATAGCGCAACCGCCCGGGCCGCGGCATCCGCGGCGGCCGCAGAGCAAGCCGCGATACTCCGCGCCGCACGCGGCGCGGAGCCCGGCGCGTCCGGCGCACGCTCAGGCAATGGCGCAAACTCCGCCAACCGTGCGTCCGCCAGCAACGGTGGGCGCACGGCCAACGGTGGACGCGCCGTTAGCGCGCAGCGCGCGACGGCGCCGTCCGCCCCCGGCAAAGCCGGGGTGGACGGCGCCGCCGCGCACGAGAACGAAATAAAGCAGCGCCGCGAGCGCGAGCGGCGCGCCCGCCAGCGCCAGGCGCTCGAGGGCGATATCGGACGCAAGGAGACCGAGCGCGCCGCGCTTGGCGAGCAGATGAACGACCCCAACTTCTACCTCCAGCGCTCCGACGCCAAGGAACTCATCGCCACCTACGAGCGCCTCGCCGGCGAAATCGAGCGGCTCTACGAAGAACTGATGAGCCTCGACGGCGCCGGTGCGCCGTCGGGCTCGTAGCGCGCAGCGCGGCTGCGCTTCCGCTACGACGCCCCCCAAAGCGCTTGGGCGCGGTCGCCTTTAGCCTCTCCTTGTCCAAGGAGAGGCCGCCGCTAGCATCGCGAGCGGAGAGGTCAGGCTCAATTCGGTTGTGCCGCAGGCCATTCGAGTGATCGAAGGCGATCGACGGACCTCTCCCGAACCCTCTCCTTGAACAAGGAGGGGGCAAGGAGGGGATCGCGACGAGTGCTAAAGCTCCCTGTGCGGCGACGGCCATGTGTGCGGGCCAAAGCCCGCACGCATGGCCGTCGCCGCGTGCAGCGGCTAAGATCGCGTCCGTGTCTTCAGGGGACGCCGCAGCAGGGCTCGCACGATGGCTCGACGGCGCGCTCGCCAGCCGATGGCCCGGCGCGCGCGCCGGGAGCGTCGTCATGCTCAAGGGCGACGCGTCCAACCGCCGCTTCTGGCGGGTCGCGCTGGACGCGCCGCCTGACGGCGGCGCGTCCAGCGCGACCCCGCCCACATCAGCGATCGCGGTCGATCTCGGTCCCGACGACTTGCCCGCCTACGTGCGCGCTTTGAATCTGGTCTCGACCGCGCCGGCTGAGCCTCCCTTCGTGAACGTGCAGCGCTTTCTCGAATCGATCGGCGCCGCCGTGCCCGAGATATACGTCGCGGATCCGGGGCACCGGATGCTACTGGTCGAAGACGTCGGCGAGACCTCGCTGTTCCAGGCCGCGCTGGATGGCGTCGGCAAGCCGGCGACGCTCTATCGCAACGCCGTGGACGAGTTGCTGCTGATCCATGTTGAGGGCACTCGGCGGCTCGGACACGGATGTATTGCTGCGTCCATTGCATACAACGAGCGGCTGTTCCGATGGGAGATGGAAGATTTCCTGACGACGGGATCGGCGAGCGTCGCGGCAGGTACCGATTTAGCCGCGCTCGCTCCGGAGCTCGACGATCTCGCGTCGTGGCTCGGCCGTGTTGCGCGGGTGCTGTCGCATCGCGACTACCACGGGCAGAACCTTTTCGTGCAAAACAGCCGCATCCGGGTGATAGATTTTCAGGACGCGCTGCTCGCGCCCGCCGCGCAAGATCTCGCCGTGTTGCTCACGACGCGCGACACCGACCGGGTGATCGGCCCCGAGGCGGAGCGCCGTCTGCTCGACTACTACATCGCGGGTCGCGCGCGCCGCGGCGATCCCTGTCCGGATACCGACGCATTCGTCAACAGTTATCATTTGTGCGTGCTTCAACACGCGCTCAAGGTTATCGGACGCTTCAACGCTCTCGAGCGCCAGGGCAAGCCGGGTTACGCGGCGTACATTCCGCATGCGGTGGCGCAGGCGCGCAGAATTCTAGCGCTGCTGGCGATGTCCCCGGCGAAAAACGACTTTCCCCGGTTGCGCGCGGCCTTCGACGTGCGTTAGCGGCGCCCGCGAGGCGCGAGAGAGGCAACTGAGGAATGACGCATCGATGAAAGCGCTGGTGCTGTCGGCGGGCAAGGGCGAGCGGCTGATGCCGCTTACAGCGACCGTGCCCAAACCGATCGTCGAGGTCGGCGGGCGTCCGCTGATTCACTATCCGCTAAGCATGTTGGCGCGGGCCGGCGTGACCGACGTCGCCATCAATGTCCATCACCTGGCCGCTGCGGTCCAGACTGCGCTCGGAAGGGGCGACGCGACGGGCGTGCGAATAACCTATGCGCCCGAGGTGGCGCTGTTGGGCACCGGCGGCCCGCTGGTGGGACTGCGCGAGTTCTTCGGCAACGAGACCTTCGCGATACTCAATTGCGACACGATAATCGACCTCGATCTGCTTGCGCTCGCGGAGTTTCATCGCAACTACGGCGGCCTCGCGACGCTGGTGCTGCGCGAAAGCGACACACCAGAGGTCTATAGCCGAATCGAAGTCGACGCGGACGCGCGGGTACGCCGGATGCGCCTGCTGGTGCGCCGTGCGCCCGCCAAGTTTGAAGACTACGGGCCCACGCTCGACGCAGCCACCGCCGCGCGCCTGGCGGCCTACATGTATTGCGGCGTTCTGCTATGCGAGCCGGCGCTGTTCGACTTGATGCCGGCCATGCCGCCGCCATTCAGCCTGATGGGCGATCTGTTCGCGCCGCTGCTGGCGCGGGGGCAGGCGATGTTCGGTTACATCCATCGCGGCTTGTTTCGCACCGTCGACGATCTGAAGAGCCTCGAAGCGCTGCGCGCCGAATTCGCGGCCGCCCCACCCCGCCTGTCCTTTCTTTGAGCTTGCCGGGTTCAGCGCTGAGCGCCCTTAAGCCGATCCAACAATCCGATCAGTTCGCTCATCGAGCGCATGACGAAATCGGGGCGGTACTGCGGATGGCTGCTGAGCGTGCGGTAGCTGGCGGGTCCCGTGGTAACCGCCACCGACGCGCCGTAGCCCGCGTTCATCGCAGCCATCACGTCGCGCGGCTCGTCGCCGACGTACATGCAGGCCTGCGGCAGCATCGAGGCGCGCATCGCGGCCTGCTTGAGACTCTGCGTCTTGTCGAGGATACGCATCGTGGTACCACTCTGCGTGATCACCTGGTCAAAGTAGGACGCCAGCCCCACCATCGCGAGTTTTTCGACCAGCCGCTGCGAATCACCGGGACGGCTGGTGATCACTGCGGTCGCATAGCCGCGCCGCTTGAGCTCGGCCAGCGTTTCCTGGACGTGGGGCAGAAGTTCGAGCCGCTCGGTGCGGTCGATCTCGGCGAGAAAATAGGCGAACGCGAGCTTGGTGTACTCGCCGCGTTTGTCCTCGGGCAGGCCGAGGTAGGGATCGTCGCGCTCGAGCGCCTGATGGTAGCGCTCGCGAGTCAGCGGCGGAGCGTGGCCGAGCTCGTCGAGCGCGCTGCGCACGGCGGTATAGAGCGGCCCGTGGATATCCACCAGGGTCCCGTCGAGATCGAAGAAGACCGCTTTAAATTCGCGCTGTACTGACATCAGTATGGCCGCCGGCGCACAGCGCCCGCTAAACAATTTTGATCGTGTCGGATCGGCGCTTGTCAAGCGCGAGCAAGGCCGAGGCTGTGCGCCTGACGGCTATCTAGCGCGAGCATGAAACGCCCCTCGCATGGATTATTTACCACCCACAGTGTACCGCTCCGTGCCGACGAGGCCGCCGCCAGTGCCAGCACCGCGGCGTCGGCCTGGTCGAGATTAGCGGCCACGGGCGCATCGTGAAGCCCAAGCTCAGCCGCGAACGACACAACTATGCGACGGCGCGCGGCCAGCGCCTCGGCGCGCTTACGTTTGGGCGGAAGGTCTTCCGGTGGAACATCTCGCGATGGAGACGAGAGGCGCAATTGCAGGTCGGGATAGGACTCAAACGCCGGCACGCCAAGCCGCTCCAATGCGCGATAGGTTGCGAATCCGGCCAGCATGAAGCGGGTGAAAATCGCACCGCCGCTCGGTGCCGGCTCGCGCGCATCGCCATCGTCATCTAAAAGCGGTCCGAACAATTCCACTGCGATCGCCTTGAGATGCGGCTTGCATCGCTGGTCGCGCGCGCATCGCGTGAAGTAGTCATATCGCGGGGTCGGGAACATCGCGAGTCCCGGTATCCGGGCTTTGCCGTCCGACGTGGCCATCAGCGTCCGAAAGATTCGCCGCAATATGACATCAATCTCGCGCCCGCGAGGCGCCGGATCGCGCTTGTGAGTACCGCGCGAGCAGTCGAGATCGCGCGGCCATCGCGGCGAGTCGATCAGCGTTATCGCCGCCGTATCGAGTCCCGGCGCCACGCCATTGATGCGGTTCGCGAGCGTATCGCAGGCACGCTCGTCTAGCTCACCGAGCGCGACGCGTTTGAAAGCCAACATGCGTGGCGACCCACCGACGATCGCTAGGTCGAGAAAATCCTCGCCGACGTCGACACCTATAAACGGTCCGGTGAGTCGCCCGGGAAGCGGCCCGATGAATGGCCCGATAGCCTGTTGGGCCGGCTGCTCTACGATGGTCCCTGCGGCTGCGTCCCGCCGTTGGACGCCGTCGGCGAGGGATATAGCATCCGGTATTCCCGCAGACCGCCGATCACACGCTTGACGTAGTCGCGGGTTTCGCGGAAGCCGATGTTCTCGACCCATTGATCGTCGTCGCCGGGATATTTGGCGTCCCATTGCTGGACCGCGTGCTCACCCGCATTGTAGGCCGCGACCGCCTTGAACGGATCGCCGCCGAACATCTCGAACAGGTTCTTGAGATAGGCGCTGCCCACGCGCACGTTCAGCGAAGGATCGTAGAGGTTGAGCGAGGCTTGCTCGACGCCCGCCGACGGTCCTACCCGGTCGGCGGTGGACGGCAACAACTGCATCAGGCCGCGCGCGTCGCTCACCGATCGCGCCTGCGGATTGAACAGGCTCTCCTGACGCGTCAGCGCGAGCACCAGGTAAGGATCGAGCGCGTCGCCGTTGGCGGCCGGCGCGATCATGTCCCAGTAGGCGCGCGGGTAGCGGAGCCGCTCGGTCATCGAGGAGTCCAGCGCGCCTTCCTTCTCCAGCCGCACCGCGATCTCGAGCGCCGTATACCACTCGCCCGTGCGCTGCAATTCCGCAAGCACAAAGTCGCGCATGCGCGGGTCGGTCGAGCCCTCGGCGGCAAGCGCGCGCAACTCGGGCGGTTCGAGATAGCTCAGGCCGAGCCGCTTCAACGTGGTGACACGGTTTAGATGAAACGCGGCGAGGGTGCCGGGGGCCACGAAAGGCACAGAGTCGTCTAGTTGAAGCGCACGAGCCGAGGCCAACTGAGCCGGCGACGCGGCGATCCGGCGCGCCGCCAGTTCGGGGTAATAGTTGCTCTCGGTGCTTTGCGCCAGGCGCTGGTAAATCGTCATGGCCGCGGCACTTTGGCCGGAGCGCTCCATCGAGCGCGCATGCCAGTAAGAAAGCCCGTCGCGCTCGGACGGCGAGTCGGCCATCGGCTTCATCGAGGCGAACTCGCCCGCCGCCGCGTCGAAGTGTCCGGTCATATAGAGCGCAAACGGCGCACGGAAGCGGCCATCGGCGGCCTGTGTGCTATGCGGATAGCTTCGGACCAGGCGCAAGTACCCGGCTCGGGCGAGGTCCCACTCATCGTCGTCCTCATATGTACGCCCGATATCGAACATCGCGGCCGGCGCGAGCTCGCTTGCGGGGAACCCTTCCATCAGCCTGGTGAACGTCGCGCGCGCAGCCTTCGTATCGCCGGTCCGCCACTGAAGATGTCCCAGCCGATAGAGCGCATCCGGCGCCTTCTCGCCGTGCGGGGCGTACTTGAGATAGGCGGCGAGTGCAAGCATCTCGCGGGCGGTGTTGACCCGCAGGGCGCGCGCTCTCAGCCACAGCAGCTCGGCATGCACGCTCGCCGGAGGCCCGAGCGCCAATGCGTCGTCGGCCTGGCTAAGCGCCATCGTAGAGTGCCCCTCGCGCAGGAGCAGAGCAGCCTCACGGCGATGGTACCCGAGCGAGTCGGTGTCGATCAGATCCGGATGGGCCGCGGCGATCGAGTAGGCGAGCGTGCGCGCCTCGCCGTCGGCGGCGCCCTGCGGATATTCATCGCGCAGCGCCTGCAGTTGGCTGAAAGCGCCGTGCGCGTCGCCAAGGCCGAGCGTGGCGCGCGCCTCGACAAGCCGCGCCTGCTGGTCGATGTCCGGAGCGGGATTGCGCGCGACCAGCGCCGCCGCCGCCGCTTGCGCGTCGCCCAGCCGCCCGAGCTTGAATTGTATCTCCGCGTACTGAAGCGACGCCTCGTCGGCGAAGACGCTTTGCGGATAGCCGTAACTGAGCCGCCGGAATGTCGCGGCCGCATTCTGATTGTCCCCGCTGTCACGCTGGGCCGACCCGAGGTAGAATAGCGCGTAATCGGCAAGGCCCGGATACTTGTTGGCCGCGAGCGTCATCCGCTCGATCGTCTTCATCTGATCGTGCGCGCGGTATGCCGCGTAGCCCTCTACGAAAGCTTGCTCGGGATCGATCGGAACGACGGTGAGAATGCCGAACTGGCCCAGGATGGACCGCGCGTCGCCGCGAATCGAGGGAGCTGCCAGCGTTTTGACGGGTCCGAACGCCCGCGCCGGAGTAGCCAAAAGTGCGGCCAACCCCACCACCATCACCAAACCCACCACTCCGCTACTCAGCTTCACAAACATCACTTCAGGGTAGTGTGACGCCCGCGCCGATTCAAACCGGGCGCCGCTCGATCGAATCACGCCGCATAACAGGTAGAGACGCCGCGAAACAATTCTCGACGACCGCCTTCTGCGAGGCCACGACTTCATCGAAGGTCGGAAAGAAATTCCAGCAACGCAGCGTTCACTTCTTCCGGTTTCTCCTGCTGAGTCCAGTGGCCGGAACCCTTGATGTTCACGCGCTTGAGATTGGGCACCCATCGCTCCATGCCCAAGGTCTGCTCGGGCCACAGCACGAAGTCGAGTTCGGCGGTGACCATCAGCGCCGGCTGATCGACTCGGTCGGGCAGGTTGGCCGACTCCGCCCAGTTGCGGTCGATGTTGCGATACCAGTTGAGTCCGCCGCGAAAGCCGGTTTTCTCAAACGCCTTCACGTAAACGTCAAGGTCGGCCTCGCTCATGTATTTGCCGAGCGGCCCGTCGGGCAGGCGATCGAGCAGACCGCCGCCCGCAGGACCGAACACGCCCGGAGCTGCCCGCTGCGAAAGCGGGGCTAGCGGCATCGGGTCGCGATAAAGACCGCGCAGCGTCCGCCGCACGTCGCGTTCGAGTTCGGCCTCTGCAACTCCCGGCTGCTGGAAGTGCAGCACATAATGGAAATTACCGGCGGCCGCCTGCCGCGCCATCTCGGTCGGCTTGAGCGGAGCGGGCTGCGGGTTCGTCACCCATATCACCTTAGGATGTTCGGGACTCCCCGGCGTCGACGGAAGCCATCGCGGCATGAACGGCGTATTGAGGTTGACCACGCGCGCAATCCGCGCCGGCGCGCGCATCGCGCTTTGCCAACTGACGAAGCCGCCCCAGTCATGACCGACGATCACGCACTTTTCGATCTCCAGCGCATCGAGCATCCCGACGATGTCCTTCACCAGTTCGCGCACCTGGAAAGCCTCGACCGGCTGAGGACAATCGGTTTCGCCGTAGCCGCGCTGGTCGGGCGCGATGGCGCGAAAGCCGGCGCCGGCGAGCGCGCGGAGCTGATGGCGCCACGAGTACCAGAGCTCGGGGAAGCCGTGGCAGAAAACCACCGGAAACCCCTCGCCGGCCTCGACTACGTGCATCCTGATGCCGTTGGTTTTGACGAACTTGTGGACCAGCTCGCTCATCGGATTTTTATCCTCGCGCCGATCGCCAGTCTAAGCACACCCGTCTCGTTCAACCAACCGCCGAACGCACGAGCGCGCTTGCACCGCGCGATGCGCTCCTGCAACCTTTTGCCAACGGGTTTTTTGCCCAGGGATTTTTGCCTGGTTTTTGTAAACGATGGCCGCAACCAAATTGATTCTCGCCTCGACCTCGCCGCGGCGCCGAGCCTTGCTCGCGGCAGCCGGCGTCGAGTTCGAACTCGCCGAAAGCGGCGTCGAGGAAGAACGCCTGGCGGGCGAGCCGGCGGGAAAATTCGCGCTCCGGATGGCCGAGGACAAGGCGCTCGCGGTCTCGCGGCGTGCCGGCGGCGCGCTGGTGCTGGGCGCGGACACGGTGGTCGAATGCGGTGGCGAAATTCTCGGCAAGCCGCGCGACCACGCCGACGCCCATCGCATGCTGCGCATGCTCTCCGGCCGCTTCCACACCGTGGTAACCGCTTTCGCGCTCGTGCGCGACGGACGCATAGTCGAAAGCCGCGCGGTTACGAGCCGCGTGCGTTTTCGTGATCTTGGCGACGATGAAATCGACGCCTACATTCGCACCGGCGAGCCGATGGACAAGGCGGGCGCGTATGGTATTCAGGCCGAGGGTGCGGGCCTGGTGGTCGAGGTCGAAGGGGAGCGCGACAACGTGATGGGTCTGCCGGTCGAGGAGGTGCTCGCGGCGCTGCGGCGCCATGCGATCGTATCGCACGAAGGCGGGCGCTGATTCCAAACGGGACGCTGACGCAAGGCCGATGCTGACCCAAAGCAAAATCGACGAAATCGCCGCGCGGCTGAAGGCCGTGCGCGAGCGGATGGAACGCGCCGCGCGACGCGCGGAGCGCGACCCCGCCTCGGTCAGACTCGTCCTGGCGAGCAAGACGCAGCCGCCCGAGGCGATTCGCGCCGCCCACTCAGCCGGGGCGCGCGAGTTCGGCGAGAACTACCTGCAGGAGGCCGCGGCGAAGCAGGACGCGCTGGCTGATCTCGGCGGCCTGCGATGGCATCTGATTGGCCATCTGCAGACCAACAAGGCGCGCGACGCCGCGAATCACTTCATGCTCATCCATAGCCTGGACTCCGCGCGCTTAGCGGCGGCGCTGGGCCGTGCGCGTCCCGCGCCGCGTGTACCGGTGCTCATCGAGGTCAACGCCGCGGGTGAAGCGTCCAAAAGCGGCGTCGCGGCCGCCGGGGTCGAGCGGCTGATTGAGGACGCGCGCGCGACGGTGGAAATCCTGGGCCTGATGACGATTCCGCCCCCGGCGCCCGATCCGGAGCGCTCGCGAGGCCACTTCGCAGCGCTGCGCGCGATGCGCGATCGGCTTGCGGCGGCAACCGGGCTTGCGCTAAGCGAGCTTTCCATGGGAATGACCGACGATTTCGAGGTGGCGAT
>Ga0209415_10012593_pt1 | contig 14069 bp, 15 predicted proteins | sample PeaSoiSIISIP2007_FD_187696 | JGI IMG/M metagenome (GOLD analysis project Ga0209415, IMG submission 187696) | Peat soil microbial communities from Weissenstadt, Germany - SII-SIP-2007 (SPAdes) (version 2) | ecosystem: Environmental > Terrestrial > Soil > Wetlands > Peat | place: Germany... | reverse complement strand
CCAGGCGCACGTTGGGCCGATCGAGCACCGCCGCAAGTCGGTCGAGATCGATGCCCCCCTTCAAGGGGTCAGGATCGGCCACCCGGGTGGCGGCGGCGAGCGGGAGATCGACGCCTACGCCGCCGACTCGCTCGACGTTGGCGCGGGTCGTGTCGAAAAGAGCGTTTGACGCCACCACGTCGCCTGGGCGGAGCAGCGCCTCGAACAGGATGCGCTCTGCAGCGCGGCCCTGGTGGGTCGGGATCACCTCCGGGTAGCCGGTGACCTCATGGACTGCCGTGGCGAAGCGCTCGAAGCTCTCGCTGCCGGCGTAGCTCTCGTCGGCGCAGTGGAGGCTCGCCCACTGTTGAGCGCTCATCGCGCCGGTCCCGGAGTCGGTGAGGAGATCGACGAACACGTCGCACGACCGAAGGCGGAACAGGTTGTACCCGGCGCGATCCAGCGCCTGCGCGCGGCCGGCGACCGACAGCAGCCGGATCGGCTCGACGCTGCGAATGCGGTAGGGCTCGGGGCGGCTCATGCTTCCCTCCACCGCGAACGGGTCGGTGGCTACTTCGCTGGCGTCTATCAACCCGCAATAGAGAAGGCCAAGCTGAAAGCTATTCGGGCGGATGCCGAGATCTTCGGGACTGGGAAGATCATCGACCAGATTTGGACAGGTATTAATTCCGCACGGGTTCTCGTAGCTGAGTTGACCGGCCGTAATCCGAACGTCTTATACGAACTGGGTATAGCACACGCGCTAAGGAAACCGGTCGTCCTGGTCTCGTCAAACGAAGATGATGTCCCGTTTGACGTGCGGCACGTGCGGGTCATCTACTATGACATGCGTGACCCTTTCTGGGGGGCGAAATTGATCGATAAGGTTGCCGAGAACATATTGTCGGCCATGAAGAATCCTGAGGAAGCTATTTTGTTCTCAGCCAAGAGATAGCGGCTTCACGCAAACTTGGCGCCTCTGGCAGGACGTAATCGGAGGTTCAGCCCTTCATGGCAGCAGTTCGAGTGCCCGCGTGAAGTGCGGGCCGACGCGGATGGCGCTGAAATCGCGGCGATCGCTGGTCAGTACCCGGAAGATCCGCCGTCGCTCGGCGACCGCAGCCACCATCCCATCGACAAGGCCTAATCCCAGAGCCGCGAACCTGGCGTCCAGCGCCAGCGCCCTGGCGATGTCCGCAGGAAGCGGCGGCTCATATTCGTAGCGCGTTGCCGGATCGAATATCTCGGCCACCAGCCGGTGCATCGCAGGGCGCTCCGCGCGGAGGAAGTAGTCCACCTCCGCCAGCACGAGTCCCGGGACAATCACCGTCGCAGCCGACTTCAGGATCTCTTCGTAATCGGGGAAGCTGGGCTGGCCGCGAGGTGTCCGAGCCAGTGCACGAAGCAGCCCGCCTGTGTCGGCGACGATGGCTTGGATCAATCTTCGATATCCCTGTAAAGCTCCGATTCATCGCCGAGCTTGCGATTCGTCGATTCAAACAGAAGCGTGGAAGGCGCCCGCCGTCCCGAATAGTAGCGCGACGCGACGACGCGCAGACCCCTTCGAATCAGGTCGGAAGAGGAGTGCCCCGCCGCCCGCGCCCGCTTCAATGCCCCAATGTCGTCCGGGTGCAGCCGGACCGTGGTCGAAACAAGGCGCGCCATACATTCAACATACAACAGTCGTCCCGCGAGGCGGAGTCGGTAGCGGACTAAATGCGATCACCTCAAGGCCGGCGTCTCGCTCGACGAATTTCTGGAGACGGTTCCCTCGCTCGATCGCGAGCAGGCGCAACGCTTCATCGAACTGGCGGGTGAGCAGTTGAAGGAATGCGCATCCTCCTTGACGAATGCGTGAACCCGAAGCTGGCCCTGGCATTTCCCGTCGACGAAGTCAGAACAGTCGCCGACTACTTTTCGAAGAGCGCGAGCGGCGTTTGGCGCGGCGTGGCTTCCCTCGTCGAAGCAGCGCCGCCAACTCCGCAAGCGAAACCTTGGGCGGCGGCGGCGATGGCGTGACCTCCGCGAAACCCCGGCCGCGCTCGCCGGCGACGAGCCCCTTCATTCGCGCCTGAAGATCATCCGGATCGTTGGGCATGTTCATGAGATCTCTCCGGAGCGGGCCGTGCGTTTGCGAGATCCGCGTTTCTTCCCCGCGAGCAACGGCAGCAGGATCTCGCGCCAGTTCTCGATGGAGCCGAGCACGCCGTTGATTTCAAGTGTCTCGTCGTCGTAATAAATCTCAACCGCCTCGCCGCAGCAGCCGCAGCGAAGCAGGTACCGCGGCGAGATCCATCCCTCCCCGCGCCGCCGCGCCGCCCGATGAGAAACGCGGATGGCCCAGCCTCCTTCCGGTCGTGTCACAACCGATCGTCGCTGCAACTTCAACGGAGGTTTCGGTATCCAACTCGGTTTTCTGCCGCTCATTATTCCTCAGTATGGGCCTCCCCTTTGTCGCAGCTGCGGATGGCGCGACCGCGCGGGCGACGAGCGAACTACAGCCTGTCCAGGATCGGCCAGGCGGGTTACAAACCCGCCGCAGGTTTCAAACCTGCCCCACAATGCCTAGCGCGCCGGCGGGTGGCCAATGCCCACGGCGGGCCACCAGGGGTCGAGGGCGTGGGGATCGGCGGCGAGGGCGGAAGAGCGATTCGCGCCAGCGGGCGGATGGACCAGACGAGCCAGGGTGTCGTAGACGGCGCCGCGATCGGCGGCCGGCGCGTTGCGGACCAGGTTCAGCAGGCTGATCGCGTCGTGCGGACTCGCCGCCTTAAGTACGTCGGCCAGCGCCCCGGCCGAAAAATCATATGCCGAGAGCGCCGCGCGGAATGGTTCGCTTGAATCCTCGAAGAACGGCGTCCCTGGACCGGCGCCGGCGCGCGTCACCGCAACCGCTCCGGTGGGCACCAGCGAGTCGCGACCTCTCCACTCCAGCTCGATCCAGCCGTGGGTCACACGCAGCAGGCCATCGCCGGAGGGATCCACGTGCAGCGTGTAAGCGCAGCCGAGGTCGGTGGCCACCGCCGACGGCGTATCGACAATGAAGACACGAGGCGGCGAGGAGACGCGCGCATGAATGGTGCCGCGAAGCAGGCTCAGCCGCTGCTGGTTGTGCTTCGATTCGATGAGCCGAAGGGACGTGTTGGGCTCCACATCCAGCCGGCCCACGGGCATGCGGATACGCGCGGTGGCGCCTTCTCCGGTCTCGAAGATCTCGCCCGCGTGGAGACGCGCGGAGCCGGACAGAGCCAGGCTCCCGAGATGCGCCTCACCCGCCAGCACCGAGACCGTCCACGTCTGTGCCGATATGGCGCGAAGCACAAACCATGAGCCCACCATCACCACCACCGCGGCCACCGCGCCGACGAGAGCGAAGGGAGGCAGGAACAGCCAGGCGCGGCGCTTGGGCAAGGGAAGCGGCGGCAGATCCCCGCATCGATACGGCTCCAGCAGCGTCTCCAGCCGCTGGATTTCCGCATCCACCGGGCCCGACTTGTCCCACAGGTAATCGTTGTCGTGCTCGCTCATACTGCCTTCTTCGCCAGCGCCTCGCGGAGCATGGCCATTCCACGATGCAGATTCACTCTGACCGAGCCTTCGGTCAGGCCCGTTCGCGCGGAGATCTCCGGACCATTCATCCCTTCCACCAGCCGCAGCGTCATGGTCTCGTGATAGGCCTCGGGCAGATTGCGGATGGCGCGCATCACGAACCACGCCTCGGTCTCCATCGGCCGATGAGAGGGAATCTGCTCGGGCAACTCGGAGCCGTGCGGCGCGCGGTGATAATCGTTGGCGCGGTTGCGCGTGACGGTGGCCAGCCACGCCCCAAACGAGCGCGGGTCGCGCAGGCTGCTCAGGCGTTTCAGGGCGGTGAGGAAGACGTCCTGCAGCAGATCTTCCACTTCGTCGCGCGGCACGCGGGCCAGCAGGATGCCGTGGACCATCGGCGCGTAGCCGGCATAGAGGCGGCTGAACGCCGCACGGTCGCCTTTTTGCGCGGCGATGACCAGATCATGGTCCGGGAGAGTCATGCTGCGGGAACGCGCCGGGCGCTCCGGCGCGAAGGACATCGCCGATTGTGGTAGCACCACTTCATTCGTCAGCATAACAGCCCTTCAGTCTCTCCGATGAATGGGACGGGATGAGAGACGTTGGTGTTAACCGCGGGGTCCGCCAGTGGGGCACGCGTCGTCAACCCGTCGTTGGCCGCGACTGAAGGGACGCGGCTGACGCCGCGTGTCCGCCGCCTACTAAGCGCTTTCGCCCCTGATCAGGTCTTCCCAGGATTCGCGCGCGCGCACCGTGCGCCAGGAAGCGCCATCCACAAGCACTTCGGCGGCGCGGGGACGGGTGTTGTAGTTGGACGACTGGACGAAGCCGTAGGCGCCGGCGGTGCAGACAGCCAGCAGGTCGCCGGGCAGTACGTTGGGGATCTCGCGGCCGCGGGCGAGAAAGTCGCCGGTTTCGCACACCGGCCCGACGATGTCCGCCACGATGGTCCCCGGCGCGCCCCGGCGCACGGGTACGATCTCGTGATGCGCCTGATACAGCGCGGGGCGAATGAGATCGTTCATGGCGGCATCGACGATGATGAATTTCTTGTCGCCGCTGTTCTTGCGATAGAGCACGCGGGTCACCAGCACACCGGCCTCGCCCACGATGGATCGTCCCGGCTCCACCATCAGGAACAGATCGCGGCCGGCCGTGTTCTGGCAGACGAAGCCGATGAAATCCGCGATGCCTGGGCGGGCGTCGCCGCAGCGGTAGGGCACGCCGAGACCGCCGCCGAGATCGAGCACACGAATAGGAATGCCGGCCGCGCGGAGGCGCTCCACGAGCGCCAGCAGATGCTCAAACGCCTCGCGCATCGGCGCGTCTTCCAGCATCTGCGAACCGATATGGCAGCTTACGCCTTCGAGCAGGAGGTTCGGCAGGGCGCGCGCGCGTTCGTAAACCGCGGCAACATCGGCGATATCGATGCCGAACTTGTTTTCGCGCAGGCCGGTGGAGATGTAAGGGTGCGTGGCCGGGTCCACGTCAGGATTCACGCGCAGGGCCACGTGGGCTTTGACGCCCAGACGCGACGCCAGCGCGTCGATGAGCGCCAGCTCCGGCTCGGACTCGCAGTTGAAGCTGTGGATTCCCTGCTCGAGCGCGTACTCGATTTCGCCGGCCGTCTTGCCGACTCCGCTGAACACCACCAATTGCGGATCGCCGCCGGCTTTGATCACGCGGAAAAGTTCGCCGCCGGAGACAATGTCGAACCCGGCGCCCGCTTCGGCCAGCAGCCGCAAAAGGGCCAGATTCGAATTGGCCTTCACGGCGTAGCAGACGCGGTGCGGCGTGTTGCCGAAGGCGCGGTCGTATTCGTGGTAGCGGTCCAGAATCGCCGCTTTCGAATACACGTAGCAGGGGGTGCCGGCCGTGCGGGCAATTTCGGCGAGCGGTGTGTCCTCGCAACACAGCGCGTTGTCCCGCCAGGTGAAGGCGTTCATCACGTCACCCGGATAGCGATCAGGGTTTGGTCGTCGAAATCGGGCGTGCCGCCGCGGAATTCGGCCAGATCCTTCATCACGGCGGCGACAATCTCGGCGGGAGTCACGCGGCAGTTCGGCTTCAACACAGCGGCGAGGCGCTGGCGGCCGTATTCCTCTTCCGCTTCGTTCACCTGATCCTGGACGCCGTCGGAATAGAGCAGAATGACGTCGCCGGGTTGGGCATCGAAAGTGGTTTCCTCGTACTCCTGCTCTTCCAGCAGTCCCAGCGGCACCCCTTCCATCCGCAGCTTGAGAATCTCGCCTTTGCGGCAGATCATCGGCGGCACCCCTCCGGCGTTGGCCATGACAAAGCGGCGGTCGCGGCGCGACCAGAGCAGCAGCGTCAGCGTGACATACTGCGCGTCGATCTTGCGCTCGAGCAGTACTTCGTTCAGAGCGCGCATCAGCACCGCGGGTCCACGGCGGCGGGGAGCCAGCGAGCGCAGCAGGCCGCTGACCAGCGCGCCGTAAAGAGCCGCTGCCGCACCCTTACCGCTGACGTCGCCGAAGGCGATGACGGCGTAGTCGTCGCCATGCTCGAAGAAATCGTAGATGTCGCCGCTGATCTCACGCGCGGGCCGCAGATTCAGCGACATATCCAGTCCGCGAATCTCCGGCGCTTCGCGCGGCAGCAGCACCGATTGCAGCTTGCGGGCAGCTTTGAGATCTTCTTCCATGCGCTTTTCGCGCTGGCCGAGCTCTTCGTAGAGCCGCGCGTTCTCCACCGAACTGGCGACCTGCGGCGCGAGGAGCATGAGCAGGCGGACGTGCTCCTCGGTGAAGAAGCCCATGCGCTCGCTTTCCAGATCCATAACACCCACGACGCGATCCTGCACCATAAGCGGGATGGCCACCTCGGCGCGGATGTCCGGGTGGGAGGCGATGTAACGCGGGTCCGCCAGGGTATCCGCCACGCGTACGGGCTGCCGCGATTCCGCCGCGGCGCCGGTGATGCCCTTGCCCAGCGGGACGTTGTCCAGATTCACGCGCTCGTCGTAGCGCTGGCTGAAGCGGTGGCGCAGCAGGCGCTTTTCGGCATCCAGCAGCATGATGCTGAAGGCGTCGAATTCGATGAGCGAGTGAACGGTTTTGGCAATACGGTCCAGCAACTCGTCCAGAGCCAGAATCGAGCTGAATTCCTGCGACAGGTGCGCGAGCGTTTTCAGCGTGCGATTGTTGCGCTCCACACGGCGGTAGAGCCGCGCGTTGTCGATGGACACAGCGACGCGGCTGGCGATCAGCATGAGAAACGAGCGGTGCTGCTCATTCCAGGCGTCGAGCTGCGTGGACTGCACGTCGAGCACGCCCACGAGCTTGCCGCGAGCCATCATGGGGACGGCCATTTCGGAACGCACCGCGTCCACGGTGTTCAGATAACGCACGTCCTGGCGAACGTCGGGAACCATGACTGGCTGGCGCAGTTTCGCCGCCGCGCCGGTGATTCCGTCTCCGAGACGCACAACGAGATTACGGACGATTTCCTCGCGATGGCCGATGGAATAGCGAATGCGCAGGCCGGCCCGCTCGCTGTAGAGGAGCACAGCGAACAGGTCGTAGGGCACCACTTCCTTGACGAAGTCGGCGAGACTGGACAACATGCGGTCGAGGTCGAGCGTTTCGGCCATGGCCGTGCTGACCTCGAGCAGGAAGTCGAGAAGTTCGGCGCGTTCCAGAAAAATGGTGCCGGGCGCGGGTGAGAGAGACATGGACGCGGTCTCCTAGCGCGCCGCCAGCTTCACGCCCGAGCTGGTTCCGATGCGCGTAGCCCCGGCCGCGATCATGGCCTGCAGGTCTTCCAGCGTGCGGACACCGCCCGAGGCCTTGACGCCCATGTCAGGTCCCACCGCTTCGCGCATGAGCCGCACGTCGGCCACGGTGGCGCCGCCGGGACCGAAGCCGGTGGAGGTTTTCACAAAATCCGCGCCGGCCTGCTTCGCCAGCTTGCAGGCGGTGACTTTCTGCGCATCGGTGAGCAGCGCGGTTTCGAGGATGACTTTCACAATTGCGCCGGATCGATGGCAGAGATCGACCACCTCGGCGATATCCCGGCCGACGGTGGCGAGGTCGTCACCGCGCAGCGCGCCGATATTGATAACCATGTCGATTTCCTGCGCGCCGCAACGCAGGGCATACGCCGCCTCGGCCACTTTCACTTCGGTGGCTGAAGCGCCCAGCGGGAATCCGACGACCGTGCAGACCTTCACCGGAGTTCCCGCCAGCTCGGCGGCAACCAGAGGAACCCAGCAGGAGTTCACGCACACGCTGGCAAAGCGATACTCGACGGCCTCGCGGCAGATGGCCACGATCTCGTCATGCGTGGCTTCGGGACGCAGAAGAGTGTGGTCGATCAGAGCAGCGATGGCGCTCGTGCCGGATTGGGTGGAATTGTTCAGTAGGCTACCCTAACTTATAGAAATGGTGGGGGTTGTGGTTCTTCCCCGAAAGTATATGATAGCACAACGAAGACGAGAGCATGTGCTTTCCAGTCTTTGCGCGGCTCCGCTCCTCGCGGCCGAGCTGGCGTGCCGGACGAGGCGGCTATCGAATGTCGAAGTTAGCCGACGCAAGGTTGGTGAGTGCGTTTTGGGAGTGAGATCTCAACGACGTATGCCATGCCTGGCTTCGAATTCGTCGAAGAATTCCCGGGCCTGGCGCACTCTTCCGGTCCTTACGTCCTCCATTCCCTGGCGAATGCCCTCGTGTGCGCTGGCCTGGGCGGCAATGTCGAGCAGGCGCTGATAAGCTGCGGCGTCCTGGACGATGGCCGACGCTTTGCCATTCACGGTGAGCACGACGGGACGCCTCGCTGTCGTCCGCATGGGTCGTCTCTATTGGAACACTCCTTGAAGTATCGCCGCGCGACCGAGCGCGCGCCGTTCACCGCCGGGTAACCGCTAATGTTGTAAACTGATTGTCTTATGGGGGTGCGTCTTCAGCAGTAGCTGGCTCACAGCATCCGCTCCTTTCCAGCTCAGGAAGTATTCTGCGGTCTTTTTTGACCTCGTTTTCCCCGACGATTGCCGGCTGTGCGGTTCTCCTCTGATTGAAATTTCCCGCGTGCCGGTGTGTTCGGGGTGTCTGCGCAAGCCCAGTGCATTCGTGGCGGAGTATTTCTGCCGCGACTGCCGAACGCCGTTCCACAGTCACTTCCCGCTGGACGAAGACGGCCGTTGCGCCTTATGCCGGCTGGGACTGAACGGTTTCGACGCCGCGTATTCGTTCGGGGCGTTCGAGGCCGAGCTGCGGGAGCTGATTCACGTTTTCAAGTACGGAGGGGTGGAGACGCTGGCGCAGCCGCTGGGGCGGTTCCTGGCGCTGGCGTTACCGCGGGACGAGCGGTTCGACGCGGTGGTCCCCATGCCGCTGCACTGGATGCGCCGGTGGAGCCGCGGGTTCAACCAATCGGAACTGCTGGCGCGCGAGATCGGCAGGCGGGCGAGCGTCCCGGTGCGCAAGCTGGTGCGCCGAGTGAAAGCGACGACGCCGCAGGCCGGACTCACCAACGCGAAGCGCCGCGCCAACGTCGGCGGGGCGTTCCGGGTGCGCCGGGGCGCGAACGCGCGCGGGTTGCGGGTTCTGCTGGTGGACGACGTAATGACCACGGGGGCCACGGCCAGCGCCTGTGCCAGAGTTTTGAAGCAGGCCGGGGCGGCGCGCGTTGTCCTGTTGACCGTGGCGCGCGTTGACCGGCGGATGAACGTGGAAACCGAACAGCTCTTCGTTGAGCCAGACCATGCCGGGAGTGTCGAAAATGTTGCATGCGGTTGAGCGGCTGCACAGGCCCGTGCTCGTCCTCAACGCCAGTTACGAGCCGATCAACATCTGCGCGGCGCGACGCGCCCTGGTGCTGATCCTGAAGGGTGTCGCTTCGGCCGAGGAAGAGACCGGAGCGGACGTGCATTCGCCGCGCCACCGGGTACGCATTCCCTCGGTCATCCGCCTGCTCGAATATCGCCGCATTCCTCATCAGACGCGCGCTCTTTCGCGGAAGAACATTCTGATGCGCGATCGCTACACCTGCCAGTATTGCCATCGCACCATGCCTTCGGGAGAGCTCACGCTCGACCATGTGATTCCGCGGTCGCGCGCGGGCGAAACGACATGGGAAAACCTTGTGGCGTGTTGTCACCCCTGCAACAATCGCAAAGGAAACCGCACGCCGGACGAAGCGGGCATGAGGCTGGCTCGGTTACCGCGGCCGTTCAGTCTGCACACCAGCCGCCACCTGATGCGGCTGATGGGCAAGGCGGACGATCAGTGGCGGAAGTATCTGTTTTATTAGTTGCCGCGGCCTTACAATGAGCAGGAGGACGGTGCTTCCGGATGCAACTGCGTGTCCTGGCGTTTGTGCTGGCCGGTGGCAAGGGTACAAGGCTCTATCCACTTACCAAAGAACGCGCGAAGCCCGCGGTTCCTTTTGGCGGCCGTTATCGTATCATCGATTTCGTTCTGAGTAACCTGGTTAACTCGGGCATCTACTCGATCTATGTTCTGATCCAGTTCAAGAGCCAGTCCCTGTTACAGCACCTGCGCGAGGGATGGGAAGCGGCGGGTTTGTTGCGGAGTCACTTCATCATTCCCGTTCCGGCGCAGATGCGCTCGCCCGGCGAGGACTGGTATCGGGGCACCGCCGACGCCATTTATCAGAACGTCAATCTGATCGAGCAGGCCGATCCGCATCTGGTGGTGATTTTCGGCGCAGACCACATTTACCGCATGAACATTCGCGAGATGGTGGAGTACCACATGCAGAAGCGCGCCCAGGTGACCATCTCCGCGATTCCGGTGGAACGGGAGCACTCGGCCGAGTTCGGCGTCATCGAGACGAATGAAGAAAGCCTGGTAGCGGGCTTTCACGAAAAGAATCCGAATGCGCCGACCATGCCCGGGGATCCGAACCGCGTGTACGCGTCGATGGGCAATTACATCTTCAGCACGCGCCCCCTGCTGGAGCAGCTTTATGCGGACGCCGAACGCGAGGACAGCTCGCACGATTTCGGGCGCGACATCCTGCCGCGCATGATCGGCAAGTACTCGATGTACGCCTACGATTTCCAGACCAACCGGATTCCCGGCGATCCTCCCGGCGCGGCGGTTTACTGGCGGGACGTGGGAACGCTGGACGCGTACTTCGATGCGAGCATGGATCTGCGCGCCGTGTCGCCAGTGCTGAATCTGTACAACCGGCAGTGGCCGCTGCGGACAGCGGGCTACTCGGACGCACCCGCGAAGTTCATTTTCGACTCGGAGGGGCGGCGCGGGACAGCACTGGACAGCATCGTCTCCGGTGGCACGATTCTGTCGGGCGGAATGGTGCGCGGGTCGGTGCTGGGACGCGGCGTGCGCGTGCACTCGGGAGCCTATGTCGAGGACTCCATCATCTTCGACAACTGCGATATTGGGCGGCGGGCGAAGGTGCGGCGGGCCATTCTCGACAAGAACGTGAAGGTGCCCGAGGAGGCCACCATCGGCTACGATCTGGCGGAGGACTGCAAGCATTACTATGTGACTGACACCGGGATCGTGGTGGTGGAGGGGCACCGCACGACGGTGGACGTGGCGTCGATGACGTTGTAGGGCGGATCAGGGAGGCCGATTACAAATCGGCCGCAGGTTACAAACCTGCCCCACTTTGAATTTACGAATCGCTTACACGTTGCGGATGACCGTAGTTTAGGGCGCTGGTAACCTGCGTGACATGATGCTGGCGCAGGCCGCTGGGGTCCGCTCGGTCAACGCGCGGATCTTTACCGGCCTTGCGACAGTCGGCACGCTGGCGGCTCTGGTCCGGGCCGCCGGCGGCCTCAAGATCATTGTGATGGCCCACGTGCTGGGCGCTTCGGCCAGCGTGGACGCATTCCTGTTTGCGTTTCTGATCCCGGCCTTCTTCTCCGACGTAGTGGCCAGCTCGCTCACGCCGAGCATCATCCCGGTGATGACCTCCATCCGCGTGCGGCATGACGAAGATCGCGCGCGACGGCTTTCGGCCAGCATTCTGGCGGGCAGCACGGCTCTGCTCCTGGGGATCTCCTGCGCGCTGGGGCTGGCGGCCACGCTGATTGTGCGGATGCGCGGGGCATCGGGAAGCGGGACAGAAGAGCTGACCCGCGGTTTGCTGCTTGGACTGTTGCCGTGGCTGCCGCTGACGGGCGTGCTGGTTTGCTGGCGCGCGATTCTGAACATGCACGAGCAGTTTGCCATCGCCGCGGCGGCCCCGGTGGCTACGCCTCTGCTGACAATCTTCCTGCTCTATGTTTCGGGGCGCACGGCGGGCGTGCAGGTGCTTTGCTATGGCACATGGGGTGGCGCGCTCATCGAGGTTCTGATTCTTGGCTGGGCGGTCCGTCAACTGGGTTATCCGCTGATGCCGAGATGGCTGGGGTGGACACCGGACATGCAGGCAGTGGTCCGTCAATATCTGCCGGTGGCCGCGGGAGTGCTGATCACGTCGGGGTCGGGGCTCATCGATCAGGCATTCGCTTCGCGTCTGGCGCCTGGTACGCTTTCGGCGCTGGCCTACGGGACGAAACTGACGGGCGTGGTGGTGACGATTGCGGGAACGGCCCTGAGCACGGCCGCTTTACCCTATCTTTCGCGCATGAGCGCAGCACGCGACTGGGCGGCATTCCGGCACACCATTACGCGATACGCGGCGGCGGCGGCCCTGACCGGCCTTGGCGCGGCGGCGGTGTTGATTGAGCTCTCGCATCCGCTGATACGCGGGGTTCTGCAACATGGGGCGTTCACGGCGCAGGCGGGCGATGCGGTCAGCCTGCTGCAGCGATGCTCACTGCTGCAACTGCCGCTGGCGTTTCTGCTGGCCTTCGGGTTCGTCACGGCGTCGGCGCTCAAGGCGAATCGGCTGATGCTGACCATTGCGCCAGTGGCGCTGCTGACGACGGTAACGTTCGACTACACGCTGATGCATTGGTTCGGGGCGGCGGGCATCGCCACGGCTCCCGTACTGACCGACGCCATATGCCTGACGGTTCTGCTGGTGTTGTTACGGCGCATTTTGCGAAGAAAGCAAAGCGCTTAGTCCTTCCGATGTTTACAACATTTTGACTCAAACGAGATTACTGCTCGCGCGCCGAGACCTTACGCTGGGCCTATGAACGCTGGCGCTGCCGCTGCGATGTCGAATCCGTGTGGAGGAACGCCGTGGGCATCTCGATAGCGGCGGCACGAGCCCCCGAAGAACAGAGCGCGCCGGCTGCAGTTCGCCCCGCGTTCTGGCATCTTGTCTCGTTGGCCGAGCGGGTATTTGCGCTGTTATTGGGGGCTATGTTGTTGCCAGTGGTTGTCGGCTCGGCGGCCGCTGTAACTCTTCTTTCGGGCGATTCGCCTTTTGTCGCGGTGGCACGAGCGGGCCAGCGCGGCAGACGCATCTGGCTGCTCAAGCTGCGCACGATGTGGGGCCGGGAAGCGAGCGAGCGGCGCGGCGCGCGACTGATCCAGCGAATCGAAAACTCGCGCGTGCCCGAAAACAAGGCGGAGTGCGACCCGCGGGTTACCAGCACATTCGCCGCTTTATGCCGGCGTTACTCGATCGACGAACTGCCCCAGCTTTGGCACGTGGTGCGCGGCGAACTGTCACTCGTCGGTCCGCGGCCACTTACTTACGATGAGCTGGACACTTACTACGGATACGATGCCGGCGAGGTCCTGAGCGTGAAACCGGGGCTGACCGGATTGTGGCAGGTAAGAGGGCGTAACTCGCTCACTTATCCACAACGGCTCGCTTTGGATCTGCATCTGGTGCGCAACTGGTCGCTGCCGCTATACGTGTCGGTACTCGCAGCCACGATTCCGGCAGTCTTTTCGGGAAGGAATGCCGGTTAGAACTATCATGAAACGCATTTTTTTCGGACCTCGATATGTCAGAGCCGCTGTGCTTGTTCTGTGCGGCGGTTTGGTGGTGGCACTCTATGCTGACGCAGTGTCGCACGGGAAAGAGATATTCGACGGTAAGTGCAGCAAGTGCCATACGCTTGACAAGGACAAAGAGGGGCCGCGTCTGCGCGGCGTGTATGGGCGGCAGGCGGCCACTGTGTCGTCCTTTCAATACTCGGATTCTCTGAAGACCGCTAAGTTCACCTGGGACGATACGGCATTGGATAAGTGGCTGAGCGATCCGGACAAGATGGTGGCCGATAATGACATGGCTTTTCACCTGGACAGCGCGGCCGACAGGAAAGCAGTGATCGCCTATCTGAAGAGCCTGGCGTCGGGAAAGTAGAGGCCGGGTGAGACGTCTCCTTATCCTCGGAAGCGCCGTTCTCATGGTGGCCGCAGGCGTCGTGATCGCATCCCGGCGGGCCGAGCCAGTCATCCCGCTGGCGGAAGGGGTCACCGAGGACCCGGCTGTGGCTGCGATCCTGGCGCGGTCCTGCCAGGACTGCCATTCCGACCGGACACGCCGGCCGTGGTATGGGCACATCCCACCGGCGAGCTGGTTACTCGACAGCGACATCACGGATGCGCGGAGTCACATGGATTTCGCGCGGTGGAGTAAGTACTCGACCGGAGACAAGCGGCAGATTCTGACTTCGA
>Ga0209415_10012588_pt1 | contig 14073 bp, 13 predicted proteins | sample PeaSoiSIISIP2007_FD_187696 | JGI IMG/M metagenome (GOLD analysis project Ga0209415, IMG submission 187696) | Peat soil microbial communities from Weissenstadt, Germany - SII-SIP-2007 (SPAdes) (version 2) | ecosystem: Environmental > Terrestrial > Soil > Wetlands > Peat | place: Germany... | reverse complement strand
CCGTAGCTCAGTTGGATAGAGTACTTGGCTACGAACCAAGGGGTCGTGGGTTCGAATCCTGCCGGGCGCGCCAAATAGAGCAACAAATTAAAGGGCTTAGAAATCACAAGCACTTGGTCTTTCCTCTTGTTGAAGGGACTTTGAAGGGACGTTGAAGGGACAAAAACCAAGGGCTCGTGGGTTTCAATCCTGCTGAGCAGCAAAATAGATGGCTTGGGAGGCATACTCTCAGGCCATTTTTTTGGCTGTGCCATAAAACGTTATTTCTGTAAGGAATCGGATCCGGTCGGGCGTTCATTGGAAGCGCACGGAGTTTTTGCGGTTGACCTGGAGCCTGTCTCCGCCAACAGCCAAAACCCTGAGGATGGCGAATGTGGTCTGCAGATTCAAATATCGCTTTGATGGACTGCAGGCGTGGGTAGGATAAGGGGCTGCCGTTGAAGGATTACAACTTTCGTTCCGCTATCAAACTGGAGCCGACATTCAAGTTCGGAGAAAGTCGTCGCGCGGGACGACTCACACCGGCCATTACCTGCCGTCCACGACTGACTGCTTCCCGGAAGCGCCCCTTACCCATTCGGCGCATCGATTGGCAACCTTCCTCGATCCGTGCCGCCAGCGCAGGCGGGGCCGAGCGGTTCCATGGCACACCGAGTCCACGCCGAGGTCATCTTCGGCCATGAAGCGCACGATTGACGCCGCGCAACACTTGGGTCCCCGTGTTGGAGCACGGTATTTCCAGTTTGAACCCGTACAGGGGTTGCCGATATGCACATCACATATTGGAGCGATGTGCGGATTTTCGACGGTGGAGGTCATGATGGCAGTGCAAATGGACAGTGGCCGATCGCCTGTCGTCAGGGCAACGCAATACGGCCCAATTGAGGGTGTTGACGACACTGCACGGTCCGGTACCTTCTATTGGTTTGGGGTGCCGTTCGCAAGGCCCCCCGTCGGGGCGCTACGCTGGAAGGCGCCAGTGGATCCAGATCCATGGACATCCACGCTACCGACCAAGGTGTTCGCCAATGCCTGTGTGCAAATCGGCATGACCATTGGTCCAGGCGCAAACAATACCTATGACACTACGATCGCGACCACGATGAATCAGGCCGTGGGTAGCGAGGATTGCCTATACCTGAACGTCTGGCGGCCTGCTACAGGCGAGGCGAACCTGCCAGTCATCGTCTTCATCCACGGCGGTTACTTCCTCGCTGGCTACACCGCAGACCCGGTTTACAACGGGGCAAACCTCGCCAAGGCCGCCAATGCGGTGGTTGTTACGGTGAACTACCGGCTCGGCGTGTTCGGGTGGTTCAGCCTGCCGCAGCTCAAAACCGGAAATACCTTCGATGATTCCGGCAACTTCGGCACGCTCGACAGCATCAAGGCGCTGCAGTGGGTCAACCGTAACATCCGAGAATTCGGCGGCGACGCGGGCAATGTGACGGTCATGGGCCAGTCGGCCGGTGCTGGGAGCACCTGGGCGCTGCTGGTCGCGGGGCCGACCCGCAGCGCGGGGCTCTTCCATAAGGTTGCACCTATCAGTGGAAACATTTCGCTGGCGAGCAACCTGCCCGCCGGCGCGATCCCGTGGCTGCAACCCGCCGCCTACTATGTCGCGCAAGGCAAGGCTTTGCTCAACAACCTGCTAATCGCAGACGGCAAGGCGACCGACGAGGCGAGTGCCTCGGCGTTCGTCGCCACGCAGACGGACGCGCAGATTGCCGAGTACCTGCGTGCCAAGAGCCCTTCGACGATTCTGACGACAATTTTCACCAAGCTCACGCCAAGGGGATTGGGGATATCAGGCCCGATTCTGGACGGTGCAGTGCTTCCCACGGACCCGATTGTGGCCATCGCTGCGGGCAATTATGCGAAGGTGCCGGTGCTAGCGAGCAACACCCGCGATGAAGGAAAGACGCTCTCGCAGTTCCTTGCCTTGTCGCCCGCGCTAGGCGGCGTGCCCGGCCACAAGTTGAGCGACGCCGAGCGATTCATGATGCTATATGACTTCGATCCGAACAGCCCCACGACGCTGACTGCTGCGTCGATAATTAGCCCTCAGTACCTTCCGATTGACGCCCCAGAGACCGGTTACAACGTGAAGACAGCGCTGTTTACAAGCCTATTTTTCATCGCGGGCCGCGACAATGTATTGAACACGTTGAAGACCCAGCAGTCGAATATCTGGCATTACGAATTCGACTGGGCGCAGGAGCCGCCGCCTTGGAACGACGTGTTCGGGGCTGCCCACTTGGTGGACGTGCTCTTCTTGTTCGGCAATTTCGGTCCGTCGTTACTTTCCAACGCGATTTGCAGCAACGCTAACAAGGACGGCCGCATTGCACTGTCCAAGGCGATGATGGCGAGCATCGGAGCGTTCGCGCGCACGGGGGACCCGAACAACGCGTCGCTGGGCGTGAGTTGGCCAACCTGGCCGAAGACGATGGTGTTTGACGCGACCCTCACGGACAAGAAGATCACTGTGCAATAACCGACAAGCTCTAACGCACTCAGACAGCGCGGTCGGCTCCCCGGCAAACGCAAGGGTTCGCCGTTACCTACACCAGCGCCAGCCATTTTTGCTGCGTGCCTCCGTAGTCCCACTCGCTTCGTTGGTCAGCGGACGGTGACAGCGGCGCAATAGCGTAAACCTGTTGCCGCAATTCTTGACTCCTGTCAAGGGGTGCATCGGGGGTGCGCGTAACGTTTGAATGCGCTTGATTGACAACTTCGAGCGGTTGCGTGCGCACTCGGAGAGTTACAGCAGGGTGGGGCGTAAGAGTCGTGAGTAGAAGCGCGCCTAGTGGATCTGTAGGAGGTTTTATGTCGGACATCACCATTCAGAAGATTGCGAAGACCGAGGATCGCTCTCTGCCCATCTTCAAGGAGACGGAGGAGTTACTGCGCCAGGTCCGCGAGCGCGCTTTCGGTCTCTCTATCGCCCGTGGCCGGCGGTGCGCAAGTGCTCTGCAAGATTGGCTTTCGGCCGAACGTGAATTCTGCTGGCCTGCTGCGGAGCTCGTGGAGCGGGACAAGGACTTCGTCCTCAGCATCGCGCTTCCCGGGTTCGAGCCAGCCAACATCGTCGTTACTGCTGCGGCGCGCGAATTGATCGTGCACGCAAAGCTGGAAACGGCAGCGGAGTCCAAAAAGGACGAGCAGATCGTCTGGTCCGACTTCCGGACCAATGATGTCTATCGGTGCATCGAGCTGGCCAAGGATATCGACATCGATAACGTATCCGCATCTCTGAAGAATGGCCTGCTGAAAGTTGTGGCCACGAAGCTCGAGAAGGTCGAGAAGCCTGCGAAGACGGTGCGAGTCACCTAGGCCTCGGGTAGATGACGGTCAAGCTCGCAGCGACGTGCTTGAGCGACGGACCTTCGTACGGCCACGCGGTGTCCCCAACGGCGCACCCAGCGACAAGCGCAGTGCATGCAAAGAGGGGACCCGGCAGTCGATAGCCGCCCACGAACATTGAATCAGCTCCTCGGGCCACTCGAGTAGGTCACCGGTCAGCCAGTTCGCGTTCAGCGCCCGGAATATGTCTGGTCTCCGATCATTTTCGAGGAATCTCCAGTGGCTGCTCTTGGCCGGGAAGGATTTTCGCCTACGCGCTCATCGAGCCCTATTGCCCTAAGGAAAGCAGCGCCGGCGGCCGGCCGGCGGTGGGCCTGGAGCGAATGCTGCGGATCCAATGCCTGCAGCTGTGGTTCAACCTGTCGGACCCGGCGGTGGAAGAAGCGTTGTACGACTCGGTAGCGATGCGCTCGTTTGTGGGCATCGATCTGGGCCGCGAACCGGTTCCGGACGAGACGAGCGCGATGCGCTTTCGCCACCTGCTCGAGAGCAACGGCCTGGGCAAGAAGATTTTCGAGCAGGTCGGCAAGGTGCTGCAGCAACGCGGATTGACGCTGTTCAAGGGAACGATCGTCGACGCGACGGTCATCTCGGCGCCGAGCTCGACCAAGAACAAGGAGGGGCAGCGCGACCCCGAAATGCACCAAGCGGCCAAGGGCAACCAGTGGTACTTCGGCATGAAGGCCCATGTCGGCGTCGACAGCAACTCCAAGATGATTCATTCGGTGGTGGTCACGCCTGCCAACACCGCCGATAGCACTGTGCTCGATCAGTTGCTGCACGGCAACGAAACGCGCGTCTACGGCGACCAGGCCTACCAAAGCAAGCGCGCGACGATTCGCGCCAAGGCGCCCAAGGCGCCCAAGGCCAAGGATTTCACCAACCGGCGCTGCAAGTGGAAGGGGATCGTCGACCAGAAAGTCGCGGCCCGCAACCACGCCAAGTCGAAGATCCGCTCCCGCGTGGAGCACTCCATTGGCGTGATCAAGCGCGTGTTCGGATTTGCCAAGGTTCGCTACCGAGGGCTGGCCAAGAACGCCACCGTGTATTCGTGACGGCGGCGCTGGCCAACATTTTCATGGCGCGACATCGAATGCGAAAACGGCGAGAAATCGCATCAAAACAATGCGGCTCGACTTCAAATCCCGTTTCGAGTGCTGTACTCACCAAATATCACCTGGTTGTGCGGACTCTCCCTAGGGGGTGGCGGACCTACTCGAGTTTCCCGAGCCCTCGGCAAGCGCGTACTTCTTGCTCGCCATTGCGCAAGAGAAGGCCGTTGAGGATCGATCGGCGACGGTTGAGGACGTTAGCAAAGCGGCGCAATCACCGGCATGTCACGCAAGGCTACTTCCCACGAATTAGCAATACGGGTACCGGCGAGATCCGGACGATTCCCTCCGCGACGCTGCCAAGGAACAGGTGGCTGAGGCCGCGGCGCCCGTGGGTGCCGACCACGATCAGCTCAGTCGGCCATGCTGTGGCCTCACCCACGATCATGTCGGCGATCCTCTGGCTGGAATCCTCAATCCTCAACAATTTTGTCTCCGCCTTGATTCCGCCGCTGCCAGCGGTCGCGGCTGCTTTTTGTCGGAGCCGCTCTCCCGACTCCACGATAGCTTTCTCGAGGCCGACTATATAGAAGAAGCCCGGTTCTCCAGCAAAAAACATTAGCACGTCGACTACATGGACGATGCGCAATTGAGATTGGTGTTCAGCGGCGAGCTTTAGTGCCTCTTCCAGAGCAAGGTCGGAAGTATTGCTACCGTCGACCGCGATCAGAATGCGCTTGTACATGAACGGCTCCGTTGCCGGGAAAAGCTTTCACTATTAGCCACAATCGGCATTCAGGATTGGATATCGAGGTATCGACATTGGCAAGAATCAGCATATCTCGACGGCTACCCGCCAAGCAAGCAAATGACGCTCGAGTGCGGCCAGGATCTGGCATTCGCGGTGGCCACGAAGTAGGTTATTGCGGAGGATGCCCGCGCTAGGTCGGGACGAGCGTCGGCGCGAACACGTCGTCCTAGAGTTGGGCCATCGCCTCGACTGCGGCGCGGACGTACCGTTGCGCCTTCGGAATCCATTGGTCTGCGACGCGCGATGCCGGTTCTAGCAGATGTGCCAGGCATAGGCGCGCGCGCAACAGGGCGCGGTACGCGGCGTACAGCGAAAGCAGTGTCGCAGGTGGTCGGTCACCTGTTACCGCCGAAAGGCGCTCGACGATACGCGGACCAACCCACGGTGCCCCTGCAATGTCGCACTCGAGCCCAAGATAAACGAGCTCGTCAAACGGATCGACGCGCCGCAGTTCACTGTTGAACTCCAGGCAGTCGATGATTACCGGCGGATCGAGAAGACACACGTGTTCAGGACGAAGGTCACCATGGCCGTCGACCACGCGACCGTCCCTGGCGCGCGCCAGCAGCAGGGCGCGATAGCTTTGCAGCAAATGGTCGAGCCGGTCGAGCGCATGCTCACTCTGCGCGCGGTCGCTTTCGAAGCGCGGGTGCATCAGCACCTCGCGATTGATCGCCTGCTCGGCTGCGAAACGTCCAGCGTAGATTGCTGGCTCAACCGGTGATGCGTCCGCAGCACGATAGAACCGTGCCAAAAGGTTGGCGACCGAATCAACGTCGCCCGGCTCGAGAGTGCCCCGGGCCATCCGGTAATCGAGCATTTGTTCCGGCGGCAGCCGGCGCATCTTGACGAGCCAGTCTACAATCAACCCGCAATCCGGCGCATGGTCAGCCGGTAAATCGCCCAACGTGAATCGCCCGTCGGCATGCTGGCGCAGGGGCACGACGCCGAGGTACACCCCGGGAGCGAGGCGTGCATTCAAGTGAACTTCGGCGCGGCAATTCTGCTCCCGCGCTGCAACAGTTGAAAAATCGAGGAACGGATAGCGAACGGGTTTCTTGAGCTTGAAGACTAGGCCGTCCACAGTAAAAAGCCACGACATGTGAGTTTCGCAATTCTCGATCCGGATCGTGCCCTTGCCATACGCGGCGTGCGTGCCGAGAAACTGCACCTTGTCGACCAAGGCACAGGATTCAGCGAAGGAAGCGGCCGAAGTGCCGCGTAGCTGTGGATGCATCGGGCGCGCAGGACGATGCCTGTGAAAATGACTTCCAGCATAGGCCGCTTCGCACGCGGCGGCGGATTATTGCATCATCCAACGGGCCCGGCTTCAGTGCGTCGCCACGGCGCGCCTCGATCAAGTCACCCTCAGCGCGGCTGAAGGTGAAGAACGCGCGCAACTCAAACGCGCTGAACTCGCGGGGCAGCTTGCGCATGCCCAGGTACGTCGTCTGCCAGCCTTGCATCGCGCCGCTCCGCCATCGGGGCGGTCACGACACGCCTCAAAAAAACTAAACAGGAATACGCGCCAAATCAGCCACTTGCAACCCCACCACCGCATCAGTGCTCGATCGTCAACCGTCACTTATTGCACAGAAAACGAGTCGACCCCGGTAGAGGCTTTATCTACTTCTTTAGAAAATGACAAAAATCATTGGAAAACCGCCACTGCATGCAGAATCTGCTTCGTTTCGCTCGTTTGGTGTACGGGAAAAAGAACACAACGAAGAACGCAGCACCCGTCGTTGTGTTCTCTCTGTTCTTTTCTGCTATGCAGGGAACGCATGGCGCGGCCGTTCCAGGGCAGAAACCAACACTTCGTCATCCTGGCGGGCGCGCAAGGCGTCGCCGGATACCGGAGGAGGGCGGGGGCGACCTACAGCAGGTCAGTCACTAGCAGGCGCGCAGCTGCGCGTCGCCAGCCGCCGCCCAGAGCGCGTCGGCGGGCTGGTCGTACATCTGCGAGGTGATGGCGTTTTTGCGCTCCGGGCGCGCGATCTCGATGCGCGCGATCCCGTCCTGGATCTCCATGCGGATGCTCACGACGCCTCCTGGCTTCAACCAGATTCCGTCCCGCCCGATTTGTCGTGCTCGATCAGATGCGCTCGAAGATCCCCGCGGCGCCCATGCCCGTGCCAACGCACATGGTGACCATGCCGTAGCGCTGCGCGCGCCGCCGCAGGCCGTGTACGACCGTGGCCGCGCGGATCGCCCCGGTCGCGCCCAGCGGGTGGCCGAGCGCGATCGCGCCACCCAGGGGATTCACGCGCTCGCGGTCCAGGCCCAGCGTGTTGATCACGGCCAGCGACTGCGCCGCGAAGGCCTCGTTGAGCTCGATCCAGGAGAGGTCGTCCTGCGCCAGGCCGGCACTGCGCAAGGCGACCGGGATCGCTTCCTTGGGTCCGATGCCCATGATTTCGGGCGGAACGCCGCGCACGGCGAAGGAGACGAAGCGCGCGAGCGGCGTGAGGTTGAAGCGGCGCACCGCCGCATCGCTCGCCAGGATCAGCGCGCCGGCGCCGTCCGAGGTCTGCGAGCTGTTGCCGGCGGTCACGCTGCCCTTGGCCGAGAACGCCGGCTTGAGCCTCGCCAGCGCCTCCGCGCTGGTGTCGGCGCGCGGGCCCTCGTCCAGTTCCATGCGGGTCCTGCGCACGGCGACCTCGCGCGTGGCCAGGTCGGCCGAGCGCTCGACGATCTCGAAGGGCGTGATCTCGTCGCGGAACTCGCCGGCCTGCTGGGCGGCGATGGCGCGCTGGTGCGAAGCCAGGGCGAAGCGGTCCTGGTCCTCGCGCGAGACCTTCCATTGCGCCGCCACCTTCTCGGCCGTCATCCCCATGCCGAAGGCGATTCCCAGGTTGGGCTGCGACTCGAACAGTCGCGGGTTGAAGGACGGTTTGTTGCCCCCCATCGGCACCATGCTCATCGACTCGGTCCCGCCGGCGATCATCACGTCGGCCTCGCCGACCCGGATCCGGTCGGCCGCCATGGCGATGGCGTTCAGCCCGGAGGAGCAATAGCGGTTGATCGTGCAGCCGCCCACGGAATCGGGCAGCCCGGCGTAGAGCACCGCGTTGCGCGCAACGTTCATCCCCTGCTCGCCCTCGGGCATGGCGCAGCCGATGATCGCGTCCTCGATCGCCGCCGGGTCGAGCCCCGGCACGGCCGCCAGCGCGCCGCGAATCGCTGCGACCAGCAGGTCGTCCGGTCGCGTGTTGCGCAGGCTGCCCCGGGGCGCCTTGCCGATCGGCGTACGCGTGGCGGCAACGATGTACGCATCCTGTACTTGACGGCTCATGTCTTCCTCGCTTTCCTAGTTGCGCACCGGCTTGCCGCCCTGCATGAATCCCATGATCCGCTCCTGCGTCTTGGGATGCGCGACCAGCTGCTCGAAATGACGCCTCTCCAGGTCGAGGAACCACTGTTCGTCGACCAGGGTGCCCGGGTCGACGTCGCCGCCGCACAGCACGTCGGCGACGCACGAGGCCAGGTGGAAATCGTGCGCGCCGATCAGCCCGCCCTCGCGCAGGTTGACCGCCTGGGCCTTGATGGTTGCCAGCACCGAGCGCCCAGCGGCAGGCACGGGGCGCGTGCGCAGGGGCGGACGGTAGCCGAGCGAGTGCAGGGCGTTGGCCTCGCCGATCGCGGTCCAGAGCAGCTCGTGGCGGTGAAAGACGATCACGTCGGACGCGAGCAGGTAGCCCATGCGCTGCGCCTCCAGCGCCGAGGTCGACACCTTGGCCATGGCGGCGTTCTGGAACCATCCGGCGACAAAGGGCAGCAGGTTGTTCATGCCCGCCGCGGAGGCCGCGGCCGCGGCGCGCAGCGCGCCTTCCGTGAGGCCGCCGCCCCCGGGGATCAGGCCCACGCCGACTTCGACCAGGCCGAAATAGGACTCGAAAGCGACGACGCGCTTCGCGCTGTGTAGGGCCAGCTCGCAGCCGCCGCCAAGCGCCATGCCGCTCACCGCCGCGACCACCGGCACCGGCGAGTATTTCACGCGCATCATGACGTTCTGGAATTCGCACACGGTCTTGCCGATGGCCTTGGCGCCGCCGCTCATGAAGGCCGGCATCATCGCCTTGAGGTCGGCGCCCACCGAGAACGGCTCGTCGGCCGACCAGATCACCAGGCCTCGGTACTCCGACGCCGCCAGGTCCAGGGCCTTGCCCAGGCCCGCGAGCACACCCGGGCCCAGCGCGTGCATCTTCGACTTGATCGAGAACACCAGGACCTCGGCCGGCATGCCCGAGTCCCAGTGCCAGATGCGGCAGGAATCGTCCTCGTGCACCGTGATGCCGGCCTTCGCGGGGGAACGCACGCCCTCGCCGAGCAGCGGCGCGCGGAACAGCTGCCGCGCATATACCGGCAGCTCGGCGCGCGGCACGAATGCCTTGCGCGCTGGGCTCCAGGAACCGGCCGGGGTGTGCACCGCGCCCGCATCGGCCACCGGCCCACGCAGGACCCAGGCCGGCAGCGGCGCCTTGCAAAGCGCCTCGCCGGCATCGATGTCCGCCTGCACCCATCCCGCGACCTTGTTCCAGCCGGCGCTCTGCCAGGTCTCGAAAGGCCCGGTCTCCCAGCCAAAGCCCCAGCGCAGCGCGAAGTCGACGTCGCGCGCGGTTTCGGCGATCGACTCTAGGTGGATCGCCGCGTAGTGGAAGGCGTCACGGAAGATCGCCCACAGGAAGCGGGCCTGCGGATGGTCCGTGCTGCGCAACAGGGCGAGACTCTCGGCCGTGGGCTTGGCGAGGATGCGCGCGATGAGCTCGTCGGCCTTGCCGGCACTGTCGACGTAGTCCCCGCGCGCCGGGTCGAGCACCTGGATGGTCTTGCCTTGCTTGCGATAGAAGCCGGCGCCGGTCTTCTGCCCCAGGGCGCCCTTGTCGACCAGGCTCTTGAGCACCGCGGGCAGCGCGAAGTGCGCGGCGAAGGGATCGCGGTCCGGGCCCAGCGTGTCCTGCATGGTCTGGATGACGTGCACCATGGTGTCCAGGCCGACCACATCGGCCGTGCGGAACGTGGCGCTCTTGGCGCGGTTCAGGCGCATGCCGGTGAGATCGTCGACGACGTCGTAGGCCAGGCCGTACTTGGCGGCCTCGTGGATCGTGGCCAGCATCCCGAACACGCCGACCCGGTTGGCGATGAAGTTGGGCGTGTCCTTGGCGCGCACGACGCCCTTGCCCAGGGTGCTGGTGAGGAAGGTCTCGAGCTCATCGAGGATCGCCGGACGGGTGGACGGCGTCGGGATGAGCTCGACCAGGTGCATGTAGCGCGGTGGATTGAAGAAGTGCACGCCGCAAAAGCGCTCGCGCAGCGCCTCGGGCAGGCCCGCGGACAGCGCGGTGATCGAAAGGCCGGAGGTGTTGCTGGCGAAGATCGCGCCCGGCGCGACGTGCCCGCCGACCTTGCGATACAAGTCGAGCTTCCAGTCCATGCGCTCGGCGATGGCCTCGATGACGAAGTCGCAGCCGCGCAGCAGCTCGAGGTGCTCCTCGTAGTTGGCGGCCTCGATGAGGCGCGCGTCCTCGTCCAGGCCGAGCGGCGCGGGCTTGAGCTTGCGCAGGCCCTCGATCGCGCGGCGCACGATGCCGCTCTTGTCCGCGGACTTGGCGTCCGGCAGGTCGAAGAGCACGACGGGAACGCGGGCGTTGATGCAATGGGCGGCGATCTGGGCGCCCATGACGCCCGCGCCGAGAACGGCGACTTTGCGGACCAAGAAATTCTTCATGTTTTGCGCTTCCTAGAACCAATCCGCCTCGAATTCCATCAGGTTCTTCGCGCCGGAGCGTGCGGCGCGAATGTGATAAGCCGTCTCCGGCAACAGGCGCTGGAAGTAGAACCGCGCCGTGGCCAGCTTGCTGCGATAGAAGGGATCGACGCCGTCGCCGTCAGCCGCGCAGCGCGCCAACGCGACCTGCGCCATGCGGGCCCAGAAATAGGCGAAGACGAGGTGGCCGGCGACGCGCAGGTAGTCCACCACGGCTGCGCCGACCTCGTCGGGATTGCCGATGGCCTTCATCCCGATCTCCATCGTCAGCTTCTGCACCTTGCCGCCTAGAGCGCCGGCTTCCTCAACCTCTACCAGATGAGCTTCGCTTCCTTGGCTTCCTTCGTCAATTTTTCACGGAAATTGGGATGGGCGATGCTGATCATGTCCTTTACCCGATCCGAAATAGACTTGCCGCGCAAATGCACGGCGCCATATTCCGTGACGATATAGTCGACGTCGCTTCTTGGCGTGGTAACGACCGCGCCGGGTGGGAGTGCGCTGAGAATGCGTGAGAGCACGGTGCCGTCCTGTTTCGTCGCCGTGGAATCCAGCGTAAGGAAGGATTTCCCGCCTTTGGAGAGCCGGGCTCCTCGCACGAAATTCAATTGACCGCCGGTTGCGCTGTATTGTTGGAAGCCTATGGACTCGGCGCAGACTTGGCCAGTGAGATCGCACATGATGGCATTGTTGATTGCAATGAACTTCTCGTTGCTGCCGATGACGCTCTCATTGGCGATATAAGTAAGCGGGTAGGCCCTCAATACCTTGTTCCTGTTCATGAAGTCATAGAGCTTTTGCGAACCAATGCCGAACGAAACGGTTATTTCGCCCGGATGAAGTGTTTTTCGGCTGCCATTGACGACACCCTTTTCCGCCAGGGCGACCATCGAATCGACCAGCATCTCGGTATGGATGCCGAGATCCTTGTGATGATCGAGATAGAACCCCACGGCGTTGCCCAGACCACCGACGCCGATCTGGATCGTCGAGCCGTCTTCGATAAAGGGGATTATCTTGCTGGCAATCGTCTTTTCCATATCCGTGAGGGGAATGGAGGGCAACTCAGGCAGCTTGTGATCCTGCTCGCAAATGTAATCGACGTCGTCCACGGTCAGGAAGGCTTCGTCGTCACCATAGACGTAAGGCGATTGGCGGTTTACCTGCACAATGACCTTTTCGGCGAGTCTCGCGGCCTGGTGTCCATTGAACGTGCCCATCACGCCCAGGCTCATTCTGCCCATCTCGTCGGGTGGTGACACATCGGCGATAAAAACATTGGCCCGGAAGATATTCTCCGTTTCCCAATCGGTCTGGCCAAACTGGTAGCTGATAATGTCGATATTGCCTTGAGGAAAGAACTTCCTTTCGATAGGGCCCGGAAAGATGGAAACGTAGCCGATATGTCCCTTGAACTCTGCCTTGAAAACTTCGAAAGGATACAAAAGCAGGCCCGATATCATCAGGACATTTTGCAGATCATCTTTTCTTCTGCAAATGGCATTTACAAGATCTACTGGAGCGCCGCCGACCGGACAGAAATAAATGCGATCATTTGATTTCACGACGGCCGCGGCGTCTTCTACCGACACCAACTTTTTCTTGAATTCATCTTTCCAGCTCATTTTGCCCCCCGAAACGGAATCCGATATTTCCCAGATGGGCGGCGTTTTGCCATCTGGCTGAGGCCACAATAGTCCGATTCCGACCCAAGCGGAAGGCGGTCGGCGGCATTTGTCAGTGCTGGAGCGTGCCGGTTTCCAGCGATGGGGCAGCAGTTCCTCGATCTTTCTGTCGGTCTGCGCCGGCAGACGCGTGAAGACGTCCTTGACATTGGCATATGGGTCGTGCCCGTTCATCCTGGCCGACTGGATCAAGCTCATGACGGCGGCGGCGCGCTGGCCGGCGCGTATCGATCCGGCAAACACGGCGCGCGTCCATGACGCGCTTCAGCACCGTCCGCGCTCGACAATGCACGGGGAAACCGCATTACCCACTCGAAATTCGGTAGAGGCGATTTTGACGCCGTCAGTCCTGACCACAAGATCGCGGCGACGATCTCGACGAGCGGCGCCACTACGGCCAGCGGGAAGAGCGCTGTGGGAAAGATACTCAAAATCCGTTCTGACATGCTATTTCTGTTGTTGCTTAAAGACGTGGAACGGCATCTCGTTGTTCTAACTGAGAATGACATGTACGACCGCTGCTTGAAGGAGCGGGATAGCGGACGGGTACCGCGGGAGATCGAGTTTGCTTACGCCGAGATTCCGCAAGATCTTCAGCAGCTACTGGTGACGGCGCGGGCCGCCTCCTCGACCGAGGTTTCCCCGAAGGGGAGACGCTCATGAAGCGACTGGTTCAAATCGCCGGCTACTTGATTCATTCACCGTCGTACGTGATCAGGCCCTGCTCGAAAAGATCTCAGATGAGGCAAAGTCCTACATGCTGGCGACCATGCCGGAAGGCCCCCAGGCCGAACATTTGCGATCGATGCTAAAGGTCCCGGGCTTTCAGATCTTTCATCACGCCCCGGTTCTGATCGTGATTTCAGGGATCGCGCAAGGTCCGTGGATCGTGGAAGACTGCGCATTGGCTGCCGAGAATCTGATGCTCGCGGCCTATGCTTCTGGGCTCGGTACCTGCTGGATTGGTTTTTCTCAGAGTTTTCTTAATACGTCGGATGGGAAGAGCGCGCTCGGCATCCCTGCTACGTGGGTGCCGGTTGCGCCGATCATCGTTGGTCATCCTAAGACCGTGCCGGCGCCCGTGCCCCGCAAAGAGCCACAGATCCGCTGGGTTGGCTGACGACTAGGAAGTGAATACGGATGGGCCGCAACTGTTTTTGAGCCCGAGACCCGAGTCTTGATATTGGCTGGCCTGGGTCTGGTGGTTGTTGTAGGGCGCCGGCGAAGGGCGGTGATGCAACACCCGGTGCCTCTGGATACACGTACTCGGACAGGAGTTTTTGGGAAACACGTTTCACTTCGCTATGGAATGCGTGGGCACATTTGTAATAAAAGCGACTGCTGATGTTTCTTTCACTGCGGCGACCTTGTCGGGAACGTTTGACGCACGTC
>Ga0209415_10012587_pt1 | contig 14073 bp, 10 predicted proteins | sample PeaSoiSIISIP2007_FD_187696 | JGI IMG/M metagenome (GOLD analysis project Ga0209415, IMG submission 187696) | Peat soil microbial communities from Weissenstadt, Germany - SII-SIP-2007 (SPAdes) (version 2) | ecosystem: Environmental > Terrestrial > Soil > Wetlands > Peat | place: Germany... | reverse complement strand
TGCCCGCCGGCTCCCGAAGCCGCTTTTGGCAGCACCAAAACCGGCCAAAGTGGTGCCGTTTTATTCCGGCGCTAACAAGTTTGGGTTGTTCCTGGGGTTCCTCGAGACCAGCGCCAATATCGTGACGCGCAGCGGAGTGGATCTTTGGGTTACGGCGCCCGGGCTGCCGCACGTCAATGGGGGCAGCGCGCAGCCGGAGCGGCGGCGGTACAAGGTCCTGGCGGTGCCGGGCGTGGCCAAGGCAGAACCTTACCTGCTGAGTTTCGCCAACTGGAAGTTGCCATCGGGCGCGAAGGAGTCTGTGCAGGTGGTGGGCTACGACCTCGAGTCCGGCCTGGGCGGCCCTTCTGCAGTCGTCGCCGGCTCGGCGGACGGACTGCGCGGCGACGACACGGTCATCATCGACGAACACTACCGCAAGAAGCTGGGCGTGACCGGGCTCGCGCAGACGGGGGAAATCAACGGCGTTCGCGCGCGCGTGGCGGGCTATACGCAGGGCATGCTTTCCTTCACCACCGCGCCCTACGTATTCAGCTCTTTCAAGCACGCGCAGAAATATATGAAGCTGCCGCAGAGCCAGACGATTTTCATCGTGGTGAGGCTGGCGGCGGGCGCCGATCCGCAGACCGTGAAGCGCGCCATCGCTGCCGCGCTGCCCGATTGCCAGGTCTTCACCAACGCTGAGATGGCGTGGAAGACGCAATCCTATTGGGTGTTTTCGACCGGCGCCGGCATCACCACGTTGATGGGCGCCGTGCTGGGCCTGCTGGTCGGAATGGTGGTGGTGGCGCAGACCATCTATGCAGCGACGGTCGACCATTTGCGCGAGTTCGGCACCCTGAAAGCGATGGGCGCCGCGAACCGCTATATCTATCGCGTGATCGTAGAGCAAGCCGTGCTGAGCGCGTCGATGGGCTACGCCGTCGCCATCGTGGTGGCGCTGTTGGTGGTCAACGCAGCCCGTAGCGGCGATGCGCCGATCCTGCTGCCGGCGACGGTGGCCGCCGGACTTTTCGGCTTGGCGGTACTGATGTGCGTAGCGGCCTCGGTGATCTCGATTCGCAAAGCGACGCAAATTGATCCGGCCATGGTTTTCCGGGCCTGAGGGGGGAGCACTCGATGGATGCCATGATCGAAATTCGCCAGGTGATGAAGCACTACGGCAGCGGCGCGAGCGAGGTTCGCGCGCTCGAAGGAATCGACCTGGATGTACGGCCGGGCGAGGTGCTCGCGCTGATGGGGCCATCCGGCAGCGGCAAAACCACGCTGCTTTCCATCATGGGCTGCATTCTGAGGGCGACCGGAGGCAGCGTGAAAATAGCCGGCCGGGAAACCGTGGGCCTGGCCGAATCCGAGCTGCCGCGAGTGCGCCTGCAGCACTTCGGGTTCATCTTCCAGGGCTTCAACCTCTTTCCCGCCCTTACGGCGCGCGAGAACGTGGAGATCGCCCTCCACCTCAAACACGTGCCGCGGCGTCAGGCGCGGCCGCGCGCGGAAGAATTGCTGGCCGGTGTTGGCCTGGGAGAAAAGGCGGAACGCCACCCGGCCGATCTGAGCGGCGGCGAGAAGCAGCGCGTAGCTATTGCGCGCGCCCTGGCCGGCGATCCGCCGGTGGTGCTGGCCGATGAGCCAACCGCGGCGCTCGATTCGGCCAGCGGCAAGACGGTGATGACGATCCTGTCGGCTCTGGCGCACGAGCGGGCACGCGCCGTGATCATCGTCACCCACGATCCGCGCGTGCTCGGCTACGCCGACCGCGTGGTGCGGATCGCGGACGGCAGGATTATCGCCGAAGCGGAGCAAACCGCGGAACTTGTTTCTTGAGGGAGGATGCGATGCAGACCAAATATGTGATTCTTTCGGGAGTTTTGATCCTGGCCGCCACGGCGGGTATGGTACATTCCACACACGGCAAAACGGGAATCGCGGGCGCGACCCCCGCCACGACTCCGCTCAATGAGCGCCGGTTGGTGGTGGCGCCGGGACTCGTGGAACCACTTTCCGAGGAAGTCAAAATCGGCTCGGAGCTGGATGGCAAGCTGCGCCAGGTGATGGTGGATGAAGGCGACCGCGTGGCCCGCGGCCAGGTGATCGCGGTTCTCGAGAACGCCGATTATGCGGCCCGTGTGGAACTCGCCAAGGCCGATGTCGCCGAACGGCAGGCTGCGCTCGAACGCCTCCTGAACGGCTCTCGCACCGAGGAACGGCGGGAAGCCGATGCGGCGGTGCACGAAGCGCGCGCCGTGCTCGACACCGCCTCCGCCGAATGGGAACGCCGCCGCACGCTGCTCGACCAGGGCGCCATCAGCCGCACCGAATTCGATACCGCCGAGCGCGAATACCGCGTGGCGCAGGCGCGCCTGGAAGCCACCAGACAACACTTCGCGCTGGTGGACGCCACAGCCCGGCCGGACGATCGCCTCCGCGCCGAAGCCGAAGTCCGCGCCGCCGAAGCCGGGCTGGCCAACGCGCAAGCGCTGTTCGAAAAAACCGTCGTGCGCTCACCCATCGATGCAGTGGTCCTGCGCCGCTATCGCAAGACCGGTGAGAGCGTCATCGCCAAGGACGAAACCCCGATCGTCTCGCTGGGCTCGACCGGCCGCCTGCGCGTGCGCGTTGACGTAGATGAGACCGATGTCAATCGCCTCCGCGCGGGCCAGCCGGCCTGGGTGCGCGCCGACGCTTACGGCGACCGCCGGTTCACCGGGCACGTGGTGCGCATCGGCCAGATTCTCGGCCCCAAGAATATCGCCACAGATCGCGCCACCGAAAAACTGGATACCAAGATTCTGGAAACACTGGTGGAACTCGACCCCGGCCAGGCTATTCCAGTCGGCCTGCGCGTCGACGCCTACATTCAAGTCGATTCACGCCGGTAAAACGGCTTGCCGGTTGGCAAGCTGAAGCGTGCCCCACCGAATCAGGAGAGATCTTATGAACCACACTACTCGTGTCTTTCTGTTTACCGCACTCGCCGCCGCTGCTGCCGCGCAGGAATCGCCAAAGCTCTCGTTGCGCCAAACGCTGGAGCTGGCGGAGAAGCAGAGCCCTGAGATGCAACTCGCCCTCTTGCGACGGGTGGAAGCGCAGGCGCGCTCGCTGGTGGCGCGGTCCGCATACCAGCCGCAATTGGGCGTCGCGGTGGGCAACACGTACCAGACCAGCAACATGGAAGGGCTGGGCCTGCTGATCCCCGGAGTCCCCTCGCGCCTCGGGCCTTATCGCGTCTTCAACGCGCGCCCGCAACTGACCGCGCCGGTCTTCGACCTCGAACTCCTCTCCGGCATCCATGCCGCCCGCGAACGCGTGGTCGAATCCAAATACGACGCCGAGACCACGCGGCAATCCACACTGCTCGCGGTCCTGGAGTTGGACATCAATCTATTCCAGGCGGAATCGCGGATCGCCGCCGCCGATGCGCGGCTGCGCAATGCGCAGGCCATCCACCGGCAAGCGCAGGAATCCGAAGCCGCCGGCAGCGCCAGCAAACTGGACCTGGCCCGCACCAGCCAGCAGATGTTCGCCGAACGCGCCAACCTGACGCAGGCCACGCGCGACCGCGACGTGGTACGGGCGATGCTGCTTGAAACCATCGGCCTGGAGCAGAACGCCGGAATCCGCATCGAAGCGCCGGAGCTGGCCCGCTTCCAGGAGCGCCTGCGCTCTGTCGAGGCAATTCGAAGCGGAGCGTTCGAGGAGCGCTCGGAATTGAATGCCCTGGAGGCGCGCAGGCGCGCTGCCCAATTCGACCGTGAGGGTGCGCAGCGGGAGCGGCTTCCGAAGCTCGCGTTCAGCGGCGATTACGGGGTGCTGGGACAAGGCCCGGACCGCAGCCTGTCGACTTACACTTTGGGCGGCTCCTTGACCATCCCGCTGTTCACCGGCGGGCGCATCCGCGGCAATATCGATGCCGCGCAATCCAAGGTGGCGCAGGCGGAAGCCGAGCTGCGCAAGGCGCGCCTGCAGGTGAGCGAGGAGGTCGAGCGGGCCGCGCTCGAATCGGATGCATCGCGCGAAACGCTTTCGGCGGCTTCGAGCGCCACCGCGGAAGCGCGCCAGGCGCTTGAACTTTCGCGCCTCCGCTTCCGTGCGGGCATCGCCACCAGCGTCGATGTGGCCACCGCGGAAAGCGCGCTGGCACAGTCGGAGGATTTCGAAATCCGCACCCGGTATGACTGGTACCTGGCCGAAGCCCGCCTGGCGCGAGCCGAGGGCAACGTCTATTGGTTCTTCGACCGCGGCGCGCGGTGATGGGGATGCCGTGGCGCACGCACTCGTGCGTGCCGTGTCGAGATTCTTCTCGACACCCGCTCCCGCGTGGGAAACCTTGCGTCGGCACGAGTGCCGACGCGGCACGCAAGAGTACGTGCGCCACGGGGCTAACTGTCCAAGCGGTATCGCGATCCAGCCAGGCGGTACAACGGGCGCCACACCAGGCGGTTGACGCATACCACCAGCATCGCCATCACGATCGTGGAAAGCAGCAGCAGGTCGCTGTTGCCGGAATCGGTGGCGGAGCTGATCTGCGCGCCCAGCCCCAAGGTGGTCATGGTCTTACCCTGGAAGTGAAAATATTCGGCCACGATGCTGGCATTCCAGGCGCCGCCGGAGGCAGTCACCAGGCCGGTAACCAGGTAGGGGAAAATGCCCGGCAGGATCAGCGTCCGCCAGCGCTGCCAGCGCGTGAAACGGAAAACCGAAGCCGCTTCGCGCAACTCGGTGGGGATGGCCATGGCCCCGGCGATCACGTTGAACAGGATGTACCATTGCGTGCCCAGCAACATGAGGATGATGGAGCCCACGCCCAACCCGCCGCCCAGCCGCACCAGGCCCAGCAGCACCACCGGGAAGAGCGCGGTGGCGGGAACCGATGCCGCAATCTGCGCCAGCGGCTGCGCCACCTTCGCCAACCGCGGGTTGAAGCCGATGGCGACTCCCGCCGGAATGGCCCATAGCGACGCGATGACTAACGACGTGGCCACGCGTCCGAAACTCGCCCCCGCCGCCTGCAGAGTCGCCACCAGATCCGCGCTGTGCAGGCCCTTCAGCAGCAGCGCGGCTTTCACCAGCAGGTACGGCACCGCGACCGCGAGTGCCAATAGCAGGACGGCGCCAACGATTCTGCCGCGGTTTCTCGCGCGGGCGACAGGCACTGGCGCCTCGCGAGGAGGGCTGATAGTCAGCCGTTCCCAGAGCGGCTCCACGGCGCGCTTCTGCAACCAGCGCGAGACGTCCGAGTTACGCAGCAGGTGCAGAATGGGCGAAGTGACTTCGGCGGCGCTCTCCACCTGCTCCATCTTGAATTTTTCCGACCACGCGATGGCCGGCCGCCACAGCAGTTGATCGAGCAGCACAATCACCGCAATCATGGCTGTGAGGCCCCAGAGGATTCCGGCGGTATCGCCGGTGCTCGCCGCCGTCTGGAGGTAGGAACCGAGGCCCGGCAGGCGGAAATCGTGGTGGCCCAACTCGAACATCTCGCACGCCATCAGGAAGAACCATCCGCCGGCCACGGAAACGATGGAATTCCACACCAGGCCGATGGTTCCGAACGGCAGTTCCAGCTCCACGAAGCGCTGGGTGGCGCTGAAACGGTTGATCAGGGCGGCCTCGCGCAACTCGCGCGGGATGGATTTGAGCGAGGAGTAGAAGCTGAACGCCATGTTCCACACCTGGCCGGTGAAGATGAGCACGATCGAGCCCAGCTCCACGCCCAACTGCCGCGTAGGGAACAGCGCCACCATGGAAAGCATGACGCCGGGCAGAAAGCTCAGCACGGGGATGGACTGGAGGATATCCAGCACGGCGATCATGACCATCTCCACACGGCGGTTGTTGGCGGCGATGTATCCGTAGGCGACGGCAAACACCAGGCTCAGCAGGTACGCCGCGGCCATGCGCACCAGGGAGTAGAAAGCATAAGCGGGCAGCGCCGCCGGCGACCGCGATATGTGCGCGGCCGGCGTCACCACGCCCATCCAGTAACGCACCGTGGCGAGCACTGCGTAAATGCCCGCCAGGATCGCCGCGAACACCAGCAGGTCCACCAGCACGGACCAATTGCGCTCCCGAATCAGCGAGCGGGCCAGCAGCGGAAAGGCCATCAGCGGCTGCCAACCTCATCGCCCGCCGGCTGCGGCGTTTCCTCGGGAATGAAGAAGCGGCCGGAGGAATCGCGGTCGAACAGTTCGGCGTAGCGGCCCCATACCACGGCGGTTTCGAGCTGCCGCTCGGTCTCCTCTTCGCTGAAATGCTCGTCCAGCAGGTCGTGAAAGAAGTCTGCGGGCATGGAGTGGTCCGCCTTGTTAGCCAGCGCGCGATTGATCTGGCGGATCAGCGGCACGCGCTCGGCGGCCACGCGGAAGAGTTCCTTGCGGCGCAGGATGCCGGCCTCGGCGAAGCGCTTTCCCTCGGGGGTAAGCTCCGCCTCGCCTTCCTTCACGTTGATATAACCCAGCAGGGAGGCGGCCTCGACGATCGGCAGCAGGTCGTCGATCTCGAATGCCAGATCGTCCGCGAGGTGGTGGATCTCGTCGCGGCCTTCGCGGTCGGACAACAGCTCGAGCAGGCCGGCGATCCCGCCCGGGCGGGCGTGCGGCATCATCGGATACTTGGCGCGCGTGGCGCCGGCAGCCGCTGGAGCGGGTTCCGGCTCGGGCTGCGGCGTGGGCACCAGGTCGGGCTGTGTGAGCACGCGGTAGATGTAGTTCACGGCTTCCAGGAAGGGAGGATCCTGGTGGTCGCGCGGCCGCGGCATGGCAACGCGGAAATCGGTGCGGATGTGTCCTGGGTTTTTCCCCAGCACCACTACGCGGTCGGCCAGCGTCACCGCTTCTTCAATGTTGTGGGTGACGATGAAGACGGCGCGTGTGGGCATCTTCTTGCCGTCCCATAACTCCAGAAGCTCCGAGCGAAGGTTCTCCGCGGTGAGCACGTCGAGCGCTGAAAAAGGCTCGTCCATGAAGAGCACTTCGGGCTCCACCACCAGGGCGCGGGCAAAGCCGACCCGCTGCTTCATGCCGCCGGAAAGTTCTTTCGGGTAGGCCTGCTCGAAGCCGTCCAGGCCCACCGAATCGAGGATGCGCAGGGCGCGCTTCATGCGTTCCGGTCCCACGATGCCGCGCGCCTTGAGCGGCGCCTCGACATTATCCAGCACCGTGAGCCACGGGAACAGCGCGAAGCTTTGGAAAACGATAGAGACATTCGGACACGGGCCCGCCACCGGCTGCCCGTGCCATAACACCTGTCCCGACGAGGGCGCAGCCAGCCCGGAGAGCATGCGCAGCATGGTGGATTTGCCCGACCCCGATGGGCCGAGCAACGCCAGAATCTCGCCGGGATACACCGCCAGGTCGGTCGCGGCCAGCACCTGGATACGTGCTTCGGGAGGCCCGTAGAACTTCTCGATCGCGCGGGCCTGGATGATCGGCTCTGCCGTTGGTGTCACTCGTTCTGCCTTGCCGCTGGATTGGGACGGTGAGTCCCTCATCCTTGTTATACCGTTGTTCGGCTGCGGCCAGGGTTACAGCAGCGTGAACCTGGGCTCCAGCCAGACGTGGGAGCGGCGTTGAGAAAAGTCTCGACGCGGCACGCACGAGTGCGTGCGCCGCAGCTCTGTAACCCAACCAACTCCGGTTTCGTGCGAAAGTAGTAGAGCCGCAAGCAAGAGCGGCCGCCACCTGCCATGCCCAAGAAGATGCAAGCCAAAGCCGCCGCAACCGGCGGCGGAAGCCAAGCCGCCACTATGGCACCGGTGGACCTGAAGGATCCGGCGCTTTATGTGAACCGCGAGTTGAGCCTGCTGGCGTTCCAGCGCCGGGTGCTGGAGGAGGCCGAGGATGAAACCAATCCGCTGCTGGAGCGGGTGAAGTTCCTTTCGATTCTCGGCTCCAACCTCGACGAGTTCTTCATGGTGCGTGTGGCAGGCCTGGCGGCGCAACTGGAGGCGGGTTCGCTCGAAGCGGGCCCGGACGGCATGAGCCCGCGGGCGCAACTGGTGGCCATCCGGCGCGAGGTGAAACGGCTGCTGGCCGAAGCGCATCGCACCCTGGAGCGCTTGCTGGAGGCGCTTCGCGAGCAGAGTATTTTCGTTCACGACTACGCCGAGCTCAGTGAGACTCACCGCCAGCAGGCGGCCAAGTACTTCGACGAAACCGTGTTCCCCGTGCTCACGCCGCTGGCCTTCGATCCGGGCCGGCCTTTTCCCCACATCTCGAATCTCAGCCTGAACCTGGCGGTTTCGATTCGCGACCGCGCGGGCAACGAACACTTCGCGCGCGTCAAAGTTCCCGATTCGCTGCCGCAACTGGTGCCAGTGAGCGGCAGCGCGAAGGCTGCCTCCAAGCGCGGCCGGCCCAGGCGGATCGATCTGGTGTGGCTGGAGCAGGTGATCGCCGCGCAACTCGGCGTGCTGTTCCCCGGCATGGAGATCCTGGAAGCACACCCGTTCCACGTCACCCGCGACGCCGATATGGCGATCAAGGAACTGGAGGCCGAGGACCTGCTCGAAACCGTCGAGGAGGGTCTTCGCCAGCGGCGTTTTCAGAGCGTGGTCCGGCTGCTGGTCACGGCGGACATGCCCGCACCGATGCTCAACATTCTCATCAACAACCTGGAGATCGGGCCGAGTGAGGTCTATCGCACGGTGCGGCCGCTCTCGCTGAAGCGCCTGATGAGCCTGCACAGCCTGGACAGGCCGGATCTGCGGGATGCGCCTTTCCTGGCGGCCGTACCGCCCGAGCTTGCCGAAGTCTCCGACGAGGAAGACATTTTCGGCATGATTCGCAATCGCGATATTCTGCTGCACCACCCGTTCGATTCCTTCCAGCCGGTGATCGAATTCCTCCGCAAGGCGGCGCGCGATCCGGCTGTGCTGGCCATCAAGACCTGTCTGTACCGCGTGGGCCGCAACGCGCCCGTGGTGGAGGCGCTGCTCGAAGCGGTGGAGGAAGACAAGCAGGTGGCCGCCCTGGTGGAGCTCAAGGCGCGGTTCGACGAAGAGAGCAACATCGAATGGGCGCGCGCGTTGGAACGCAGCGGCGTGCACGTGGTTTACGGGCTGATCGGCCTCAAGATTCACTGCAAGGTGGCGCTGGTAGTGCGGCGCGAGCAGGACCGCATCGCCCGTTATGTCCACCTTTCCACAGGCAACTACAACGCCGTGACGGCTCATTTGTACACCGATATCGGCCTGTTCACCTGCGATGAGGCCGTGGCCGACGATGTCAGCGACCTGTTCAACTATCTGACCGGTTACTCGCACAAATCAGACTATCTGAAGCTGCTGGTGGCGCCGGTGAATCTTCGCTCCAAGTTCGAAGCCCTGATCGAGCGGGAAATCAAGCATGCCAGGTCCGGCGGCAAAGCGCACCTGATCTTCAAGATGAATTCGCTTGCGGACCCCAAGATTATCCGCGCTCTCTATAAGGCCTCGCAGGCGGGTGTGCGGATCCAGTTACTGGTGCGCGGCATCTGCTGTCTGCGTCCCGGCGTGCCGGGCGTGAGCGACCATATCGAAGTCACCAGCATCGTCGGCCGATTCCTGGAACACAGCCGAATCTACTATTTCCGCAACGGCGGCGACGAAGAGGTCTATATCGGCAGCGCAGACCTGATGTCGCGCAACATCGAGAATCGAGTGGAGGTGCTGGCGCCGATCCGCGAGCCGGCCATGATCCGCCACCTGCGCGACAATGTGCTGGCGGTGTATCTTGCCGATAACGTGAAGGCTCGGCAGATGAACACTACCGGAGTCTACACCCGCAAGAAAGGCGGCGCGAAATCAAAGGTGAACGGGCAGGAATGGTTCATCCGCCAGCGTCATGCGCCGCCCAAAAAACGCGGGCGCGATCGCGCGCGGCTGAAGCCGCCGGTATAGCAACGCCGGGGCGAGAGCTCGCTCAACACACCATAGTTCGGAGAATGGTTATTTTGGACGTCGGCAGCGGAATGCCTGCCCTGGATGCGGATTCATCGGCATGAACATCGCAAAACGCTGCGATGGGCCCATCTTCCTCACGGAACAGATACGCGGCTTTCGCGTGGCAGCCTTCTGCGTCGCAGGACATGGCGGGACCATTCAGAATCTTGATTCGCGTTCGGCGCTGCTCGGCGTGCCGGGCAGCAGCGGCTGATGGCATCATATGCTACCTATTTTAAGCCGCATGCACTCTGGCGCAGAACCTAAATTGTTTCATTTCCGTTACATAACAGTGAATGGATGGTTGCAGCCGGCCTGGCGGGTGCCTCCGGCAAGGTGGCGGGCAATCCAAAACGCCCACCGGAGGCGGGCAAATCAACTGTGTTACTCTGAAATTTCCACGTGTGCCAGCGCGCGTCAGCGAAGCTCTTGTTCTGCGCACCTACCCGCTTCAGGAGGCGGACCTGGTAGTCAGCTTTCTTACCCGGGATCAGGGGAAATTGCGCGGCGTGGCCAAGCGGGCGCGGCGTCCGAAGAACGCTTTCGGGGCTGGCCTGGAGCGGCTGTCACACGTGCGGATGGCGTATTTCCAGCGCGAAACCCGCGAACTGGTCAGCCTGGACGGGTGCGAATTGATTCGCTCGCAGTTCGGGCTGGCGTCCGATTACTGGGCCGGTGTAGCGCTGGATTACTTCGCGGAGGTGACCGAACAGATGTTGCCCGCCGCGGAGCCGAATGAGAGGTTCTTCCGCCTTCTGCTGGCTGTGCTGGATTATTTGCGAACTACCGCCGGGAAAGGTGCGTGGCGCGCCATTGCCTACTTTTCCTTGTGGGCGGTTCGTCTCTCCGGGTGGCTGCCCGAGTTGCACGTGTGCCTGAGTTGCGGCAGCCTGCTCGACGACCCGGAGCGTTCCGAGGCGGAGGGTCCCGCCCCTCAGGCTCCCGAGCGCGCCTTTTTCAGCCGCGACCGGGCGGGCCTGATTTGCGGCCATTGCCGCAAGACGCTGGGCGCGGGAGGCAGCCGGGAGCTGAGCGCGGCATCGCGGGCCACAGCCACCGAGATGCTGCGCATGCCGGTGACGCAGCTTTCCGGGCCTGCCTGGAATCAGGGCACGGCGGCAGACCTGCGCCGCTTCCTGGTGGAGCAGATTGAATCGCACGTGGAGCGCCGGCTGATCACGGCGCCGTTATTGGAGAATCCGTAGGGGCCGGGCATGCCCGGCCCCTACAAGGCAGACCGATGTCATCGTTTCAAGAAATCATCTTCAAGCTGAAACAGTACTGGGCGGAACGCGGCTGCATCATTCAAGAGCCGTACGACGTGGAAGTGGGCGCCGGCACCATGTGCCCGGAGACCTTTTTGCGCGTGCTCGGCCCGGAACCGTACCGCGTGGCTTACGTGCAGCCCAGCCGCCGCCCGGCCGACGGCCGCTACGGCGATAACCCCAACCGGCTGTTCAAGCACTCGCAGTTGCAGGTGATCCTCAAGCCCTCGCCCAATGACGTTATCGAACAGTACCTGGCGAGTCTGGAAGCGATCGGCATCGATCTCCGCAAGCATGACATCAAGTTCGAAGAGGACAACTGGGAATCGCCCACGCTGGGCGCCTGGGGCATCGGCTGGCAGGTAATGCTGGATGGCCTCGAAATCACCCAGTTCACCTATTTCCAGCAGTGCGGCGGCATCGACCTCGATCTGGTTCCCGCCGAGCTCACCTATGGGCTGGAACGGCTCACGGCCTTTCTCCAGGTGAAAGACAGCGTCTACGACATTGAGTGGGCCAAAGGTGTTTCCTACGGTGATGTGCGCTATCGCGACGAACTGCAATATTCGGTGTACAACTTCGAAATGGCGGACATCGCCATGCTGTGGAAGCTGTTCGAGCTGCACGAAGGCGAGGCCGCGCGGCTGCTGAAGCTCTACGACCCCAAGGCCGCGGACAAGGGCCGTTTCCCGCTGCTGCCGGCCTACGACCAGGTTCTGAAGTGCTCGAATATCTTTAATACGCTCGATGCGCGCGGCGCCATCAGCGTGACCGAGCGCGTGGGCGTCATTCAGCGCGTGCGCAAACTGGCAGTGGGAGTGGCGCAGGCGTGGGCGGACCAACGGCGGCCGGCCACAGCGGAGGTGGCGCAGTGAGCCTGCCTTCTCTCCCCTTCCTGCTTGAAATCGGCACCGAAGAGGTTCCCGATTGGATGATCCCGGCGGCGCTGGCAAGCCTGCGGGTGCTGTTCGAGAAGCTGGAAATTACCCACGATTCGGTCACGCTCGACGCCACGCCGCGACGCCTGGTGCTTCGCGCCGAGGGCTTGCCGGCGCGCCAGGCCGATAGCGAAGAGCGCGTGCTGGGTCCCGCCAAATCGGCGCCGCCCAAGGCCGTGGCCGGATTCGCCCGCAAGCACGGCGTGGCGCCGGAAGCGCTAACGGTGGAATCCACGCCCAAGGGCGATTACTACACTTTTGTCAGAACCGTGGCCGGCCGGGCCACGCGCGACATTCTGGCCGAGGCGCTCGGCGGCATTATCCTGCAAATCGGCTTTCCCAAAACCATGTACTGGACCGGAAAGGGCGGCCCGCGCTTCATCCGGCCCATCCGCTGGATCGTGGCGCTATTGGGTGAGGAGATCGTGCCGTTCGAGCTGGCTGGCGTGCATTCCGGCGCGGTCACTTCCGGCCACCGCCGCCTGGGTGCGCGCGAAATCGCCGTCACCACTGCCGATTATGAGCAGCGGCTGCGCGAAAATTACGTGATCCTCTCGGCGGAAGCGCGTCGCCACAAGATCCGCCAAGAGCTGGCTGGTGTGCGCGTCAAGCCCGACCCGGCGTTGGTGGAGACCCTGGTTTATCTGACCGAATATCCCACCGCCATCACCGGCAGCTTCGATGCGGAATTTCTTGCCCTGCCGGAGGAAGTGCTGGTCACCGTGATGCGCCATCACCAGAAATATTTTTCGGTGGAGGATGAGCACGGCAAGCTGGCGCCGCAGTTCGTCGCGGTAATGAACATCCCGTCCGATCCGGAGGGCTTCGTGCGCCGCGGCAATGAGCGCGTGCTGCGGGCGCGGTTCAACGACGCGCGCTTCTTCTGGCAGACCGATCAGAAGAAAACTCTCGCCGCGCGCCTGCCCGATCTGGCGCATGTCACCTTCCAGGCCAAGCTGGGCACTTATCTCGAAAAGACCGAACGCGTGAAAGCGCTGGTTGAGACGCTAGGCGGCGATACGCATGCCGCGCGCGCCGCGGAGTTGGCAAAGTGCGATCTGACCACCGAGCTGGTCAAGGAGTTCACCGAACTGCAGGGCGTGGTGGGCGGCCTTTATGCCCGCGCGCAAGGCGAGCCCGACGCGGTCTGGCAGGCGATTTACGATCAGTACAAGCCGGAGAGTATGGAGGATGCGATTCCGCGTAACCGCACCGGGCAGATTGTGGCGCTGGCCGACAAACTGGACACGCTGCGCGGCTGCTTCGGCGTCGGCCTGATCCCCACCGGCTCGCGCGACCCGTTCGCGCTGCGGCGCGCGGCGCAAGGCGTGGTGAAGATCCTGGTCGAGGGCAAGATCGACATCGACCTGGCGCCCCTGGTGGATGACGGAACCGAAGGGGCGAAGGCGCTGGCGGAGTTCCTGCAGGATCGCATCCGCTATTACTGCAAGGACGTTCGCGGTTTCAAGTACGACGAAGTCAACGCCGCCATGGCCGCCGGCTGGAGTAACCTGGTCGATCTGGAAGCGCGGCTGATTCGCATCCAGAGCCTGCGCTCGTCGCCGGATTTCGAGCCCCTCGCCGCAAGTTTCAAGCGTATCCGCAATATCCTCGATCAGCAGAAGTTTGCGGGCGCCGACGCCGCGGCGATCGACGAGAAGTTATTGCAGGAAGGTCCGGAAAGAGACCTGTACGACGAATACCGGCGGATTGCGGGCCAGCCGGTTGAATCGGTGATTTCCCGGCTGCGGCCCAAAGTCGATTTGTTTTTTGACAAGGTGTTAGTAAATGCGCCGGAGGACGATGTCCGGCGTAATCGTTTAACGCTGCTCGGCACGCTATTACAGGAATTTTCCAACATAGCGGACTTTTCAGAAATTGTAACTACATCATAGGAGCTAAAGCATGCAGAAGTATGTCTACTCGTTCGGCAACGGAACCGCCGACGGTG
>Ga0209415_10012586_pt1 | contig 14073 bp, 13 predicted proteins | sample PeaSoiSIISIP2007_FD_187696 | JGI IMG/M metagenome (GOLD analysis project Ga0209415, IMG submission 187696) | Peat soil microbial communities from Weissenstadt, Germany - SII-SIP-2007 (SPAdes) (version 2) | ecosystem: Environmental > Terrestrial > Soil > Wetlands > Peat | place: Germany... | reverse complement strand
ATCGTGTTTCAGGGCGAAGGGGTCACGCTGGACCTCGTGGGCAGCATCGATATCAAGCACGGTGTCACGAGCAGCACGTTCGCGAGTGTCCCCGACGCGCCGATCGGCTCCTTCGCGTTGACGTTGCCGGAGGGTCCACATTCCGGTCTCGCGGCGGTCGTCCCGGCGAAGGCGAAGGGCAGCCTCTGCGGCCAGTCCCTGGCGATGCCGTTCACGATCACCGGTCAGAACGGCGCGCAGCTGAAGCAGCCCGTGAAGATCGCGGTTACCGGCTGCGCGAAACCGAAGGCGAAGAAGAAGGTCAAGGCGAAGAAGCGCACCCGTAGGGCGCGCGGTAGAAAGGCGAAGGGGTAGGGGATGGCGGTCGCGGCGATGGGCTCTCGCAACGATCGGGGTGGGGCGCGTAAGCGCCCCGTCCCAGGCGGCTCTGGGCGCGCTGCCCGGGCGGGGGCGCCCCGCCCGAAAACCTCTGAGGCGGAGGCCGGGCAGGGGCGCGTGTCGGCGATTCAGCGCACGCGGATGCTGGGCGCGATGGTCGAGGTCGCGGGCGAGCGCGGTGCGCCGCGCGTGTCGGTCGCGCACATCGTGGAGCGCGCGGGCATCTCGCGCAGGACGTTCTACGACACTTCGAGGATCGCGAGGACTGTTTCCTCGCGGCGTTCGACTACGCGCTTGCGCGGGCGCGGGAGGCGGTGGTGCCCGCCTATGCGGCGGGCGGTTCGTGGCGCGAGCGGGTGCGGGCCGGCCTCGCCGCGCTGCTCGGGTTCTTCGACGAGCAGCCCGGCCTCGGCGCGCTGCTCGTGATCGACGCGCTCGGCGCGGGGCCGCGCGCGCTGGAGCGGCGCACGGAGCTGCTGGACGCGCTGATCGCCGTTGTGGACGAGGGTCGCGCGGAGGTCAGGGCGGGACAGGAGCCTCCTCCCCTGGCGGCCGATGGGGTCGTCGGCGCGGTGTTCAACGTGCTGCACGCGCGCATGCTCGAGCGGCGCGTGGGATCGGGCCAGGCTGGGAGCGCCCCGCTGCTCGCGCTGCTCAACCCGTTCATGAGCATGATCGTGATGCCCTACCTCGGCACCGCCGCCGCGCGCAGGGAGCTCGAGCGTCCCGTGCCGGCGCCGCGCGCGGTGCGCGAGCCGAGCGGCGACCCGCTGCGTGATCTCGACATGCGCCTCACCTACCGCACGGTGCGGGTGCTCGTCGCGGTCGCCGCGGAGCCGGGGGCTAGCAACCGCCGGATCGCGGACGCCGCGGGCGTCACAGACCAGGGGCAGATCTCGAAGCTGCTCGCGCGGTTGGAGCACCTCGGGCTCGTCGCCAACGACGGCGACGGACCCGCCAAGGGAGAGCCCAACGCGTGGACGCTCACCGCCAAGGGCACCGACGTCGAGCAGGCCATCGCCAGCGAGGCTGGCGTCTAGACCGGCCAGGCGGGGTTGCCTGTAACCGCGCTTTTTACTACCTTCAGATTTAACAACGCGCACTTACGTCTGGTGGCGGAGACTGGGATTCCTAATAAATCAATCATCCAGTCAGCGCCTAACTCGCCGACTTCGACGAGGTCCATGCCCTGTAACTCCTCGCTCGCGATCGACGCCGCGGCCTGCGAGATCGCGCAGCCGTGGCCGTGGAAGCGCAGCTCCTCGATCTTGCCGTCCTTCACGCGGATGTGTACGCCCAGCTCGTCGCCGCACAGCGGGTTGTGCTCCAAGGCGTCCATGTCGTGCGGCTGCAGCTCGCCGAAGTTGCGCGGGTGCTTGTAGTGGTCGAGGATGTAGTCGCGGTAGAGGTCGTCCATGGCTTCAGCGCCGGCTCGTCGTGGGGAGGATGGCGCGCGTCATAGGCCGAACACCTCGCGGCCCGCTACCAGCGCCGCGACCAGCGCGTCTACGTCGGCGGGGGTGCTGTAGATGCCTACGCTCGCGCGCGCGGTCGCGCTCACGCCCAGACGGCGCATCAGCGGCTGCGCGCAGTGATGCCCCGCGCGGATGCACACCCCGCCGCGGTCGGCCAGCTCGGCGATGTCGTGCGGGTGCATGCCCTCGATCGTGAATGAGGCCAGCCCACCGCGCTCCTCGGCCGAGGTTGGGCCGACGACGCGCAGTCCCGGGACCTCGGCGAGGCGCTGGAGCATGTAGGCGGTCAGCTTGCGCTCGTGCGCGCGCACTCGCGCCATGCCGAGGGTCGAGAGGTACTCTGCGGCCACGCCGAGGCCGACGGCCTCGGCGACCGGGGGAGTGCCTGCCTCGAACTTGAAGGGCAGCTCGTTCCAGGTCGCGCCGTCGAAGTCGACCGAGGCGATCATGTCGCCGCCCGTGAGGAAGGGCTCCATCTCCTCCAGCAGTGCGCGGCGACCGTGGAGGATTCCGATGCCGGTTGGGCCGAGCGCCTTGTGGCCCGTCCAGGCGTAGAAGTCGGCGTCGAGCTCGGTCACGTCCACGTGCATGTGGGGGACCGCCTGCGCGCCGTCCACCAAAGAGACGGCCCCGGCCTCGCGGATGCGCGCTGTCATCGCCGCGACGGGGTTGACGGTGCCGAGCACGTTTGACACGTGGGTGAACGCCACCAACCGCACGTCCCCCCGTTCCAGCTCGGCGTCGAGCTGCGCGGGGTCGAGCTTGCCCTGCTCGTCCACCTCCAGGTAGCGCAACCGCGCGCCCGTCGCGCGGCACAGCACCTGCCAGGGGACGATGTTCGCGTGGTGCTCCATCGTGGTGATGAGCACCGCCTCGCCCGCGTGCACGTTCGCGCGGCCCCACGCGTAGGCGACGAGGTTGATCGCCTCCGTCACGTTCTTGGTGAAGATCGTCGTGCGCGGCTCGCCGCCGGTGAAGCGCGCGACGCGCTCGCGCGCTCCCTCGTACGCCGCGTCGGACTCGCGCGCGAGGGCGTACACACCGCGGTGCACGTTCGCGTTGTGCTCGCCCAGGTAGTCGGCCATGGCGTCGATCACCGCCTGCGGCTTCTGTGACGTCGCGGCGGAGTCGAGGTATATCAACGGCCGTCCGTCGAACTCTCGCCTCAGGATCGGGAAGTCCGCTCTCACATCGAGGGCGGCAGGTGAGGTGACGGTGTCAGTCATTTCACACTTACCTTAATTCGTGCCCTTCGCGGCCCCACCTGGACCCCCTTGTGGGGTCCTCTTCAATACTTTTGTTTTCACCGACTCGTCGCATACGCCTCGATGTCCTCGCGCGCGCCTGCGAGCTTGGCCGCGACCTTGGCGCGCACCACCTCTTCCAGCGCGGGGTCCTGCAGCTCGGCGATCAGCGGCTCGAAGAAGCCCTCCACGATCACGCGCACCGCCGCGGGGCGGTCGAGGCCCCGGCTCTGCATGTAGAAGATCGCCGCCTCGTCGAGCTCGCCGACGGTGCCGCCGTGCGAGGCCGACACGTCGTCGGCGCTTACCAGCACCGAGGGGATCGCGTCGATGCGCGCCTTGGGGGACAGCATCATCGAGTGAAACTGGAGGTACGTGTGCGTCCGCTGCGCGCCCGGGTTTATCTGAATCAGCCCCTCGAAGCTCGCGCGGCTTGCGCCCGCCGCTGCTCCGCGCCAGTGCACGTCGCCGCCGCTCGGGCCCGTCTCGTGCAGGTCCACCGCGAACACGTCGAGGTGCTCCTTTGCCTCGGTGAAGAACACGCCGCGGAAGGCCATGTCGCCGCCCGCCTCGCTGACCGCGACCTCCAGGTGCTGGCGCGTGAGGTGGCCTCCCAGGAGCGCGGGCAGCCAGTGGCAGTAGGCGTCGCGGCCGACCCCCACGAAGCGGGTCGTCGCGTCGTACACCTCGCCGCTGCCCCAGTCCTCGACGTGGGCGATGCGGGCGCGCGCGCCGTCATTGAGGTACACCTCGCTTGCGCCCGCGTGCAGCGCCTGACCTTCGAAGTCGGGGGCGAGGCCGTATTCGTGGACGCGGAACTCGCTCGCGCGCTCGCCCACGATCAGCGTGCGCGCGTACTGCGCGGAACCGGACCCACCCGCCCCGTCGATCGCGTAGACCACCTCGAACGGGTCCTCCACGACGACGCCCGCGGGGACGTGCAGGAACGCGCCGCCGCTCCACAGCGCGGCGTTGGCCGCCTCGAGCTTGTTGCGGTCGAGGGTGAGGCGCCGGCTGTACCACTGCGCGAAGACCTCCGGGTGCTGGTGGGCGGCGTCCTCCAGCGGGCACAGCACGACGCCCTTCGCGGCCAGCGCGGGGTCGAGCTCGACGTGCACCACCGAGCCGTCGCGCTGCACGAGGCGGCCCGCGCGGGGGCGGTCGGGGATCGTGTCGTGGACTATCTGCGGGATCTGGTCGGCGCCGGTGGGGTGGTGGCGCACCTCGAGCGCGTCGATGTCGAGGTCCTGGAGACTGGTGGTCCAGAAGCCGGAGCGTCGCCACACGGGCAGCTCCAGCGACTCGTACGCCGCCAGCGCCGCCTCGCGCAGCTCCGCCAGCGAGCGGCCGTCGCCGCCCGCGCCGGCTCCCGCCAGGGCGTGGTAGAGGCTCGCCTCGCGGTGGCGTCCGGGCTTGGTCGCGATCTCGGCCACGGGTGCGTCGGTCTGGCTGGGCGCGGCGTTCGGCTCGCTACCGGGTGCGGCCTCGCCTGTCGCGGTACGCCCGTTCTCAGACACCGGCCGCGAACTCCTGGCGGATCTGGTCATACCCCTCGCGCTCCAGGCGCTCGACCAGCTCGACGCCCCCCTCCAGCACGATCCGCCCGTCCATCATGACGTGCACGAACTGGGGCTTGATGTAGTGCAGGATGCGCTGGTAGTGGGTGATGATCAGCGCCCCCAGCCCCTGCTCGTCGTGCAGGCGCTGCACGCCCTCGGCCACCGTGCGCAGGGCGTCGATGTCGAGGCCCGAGTCGGTCTCGTCGAGGATCGCGACGTCGGGCGCCAGCATCGCCATCTGCAGGATCTCCGCGCGCTTCTTCTCGCCGCCCGAGAACCCGTCGTTGAGGTGGCGCGAGGTGAACGCGCGGTCCACGTCCAGCAGCTCGATCGCGTGCTGCAGCTCGGTGCGGAACTCCTTCACCTGGATCGGCTCTTCGCCAGCGCCGGTGCGCTTGGCGTTGATCGCCATGCGCAGGAAGTTGGCCACCGACACCCCCGGGATCGACACCGGGTACTGGAACGCCAGGAACAGCCCCGCCTTCGCGCGCTCGTGCGGCTCGGCCTCGGTGATGTCCTCGCCCTTGAAGGTGATGGTCCCCTCGGTCACCTCGTAGGCGGGGTGCCCGAGGAGAGTGTTGGCCAGGGTGCTCTTGCCCGACCCGTTCGGCCCCATCAGCGCGTGGACCTCGCCGCGGTCGATGTTCAGGTCCACGCCCCGCAGGATCTCGCGATCCTCGGTACGCACGTGCAGGTTCTTGATTTCGAGGTCTGCCATCGTTTTTTCAGGCTCCAGTTGTGAGGGTTTCTCGGTCAAGGGGGGTGGGGGTGAGCGCGATCGGCGCGGCGCTCGCCACCAGGTCGGCCAGGGTGGTCTCGCGCAGCGTGCTGACGATCGACCCGCGCACGCGCGACCACAAGAGCTTCGTGGGGCAGACGTGGCCGGGGTCGCTCTCGCGTGAGCATTTCACGCTGCCGTCCGCGCCGAGGGAGATGCACTCGATGGGGGCGATCGACCCCTCCAGCGCCTCGACCACCTCGGCCATCGTGATCTCAGCGGCCGGCCGCGCCAGCAGGTATCCGCCGCGGCTGCCGCGCCGGCTGTCCACGAGCCCCGCCTTGCGCAGCCGCGCGACCAGGTGCTCGAGGTAGGCCAGCGGCAACCCGTCGTGCTCGGCGATCTCCGCGAGCGGCAGCACGGGGTCGAGGCCATCGTCCGCGGCCCCCGCGCGGCGCGCCAGCGCAACCATCACGCGCACGCCGTACTCGGCCTTGGTCGAGAACATCATCGGGGAATACCTACCACGGAGGTAGGGTATAGCAGGACGAGCCATCCCGGTCGGGGCCTAGTCTTAGCGCCATCGTCAAGCACCGCGTCATCTTTGAGGTTTCGAATCCCGATGGTCATCTCGTCCGCATGGACGAGGCGGCATGGGGTCACGTTCTCGACCAGCATGTCGAGATGAGCGAGTATCTTTCAGAGACGATGGCTGCAATCGAGGCTCCGGATCATCGCGAACCTGATCGGCACGTGGGCAGAGAACGCTACTTCGGGCGCGGTGGCCCAATCGGCTGGATACGGGTCGTCAGCGAGTTCGCAGGGGACAGCGACCGGGTTGTAACCGCGTTCCCGCAGTCCAACGATCCACGTCAGGAAGCCTGGTGGCGATGACCGTTCATGTAGGGCCTTATGAGTTCGATCACGTGTCCTACGACGAGGAGGGCGACGTGCTCTACCTGCGCCGCGGGGAGCGCAAGGCAGCCGCCGACACCTTCGGCACCCCTGAGGGGCACGCGGTGAGGTTTGACGACGTCGGTGAGGTGATCGGCATGACCCTCGTCAACGCCAGGTGGTTGGCCGAGCACGACGGCAAGGTCGTCGTGACATTGCCAAACCCGATCGAAACAGACGCCGACGATCTCGCTCAGGCACTGGCGAGCGGGTAGAATCCATTCATCGCAGGAATCGCGCACCGCCAGTCGAACAGGGAGAATGTGTCGGCGAGATTGACCAGGTGGGCGGTGCGCGCGACGCTCGCCGTGCTCCTCGCCACCACGCTGCTGGTCCCCGCGATCGCCACCGGCGCCTCGGCGCCGGCTGCCGAAGCGCCGCTCCCACCGCCACCCCCGGCCAACGACAAGCTGGCCAACGCCCAGACGATCCACAGCCTGCCGGCGACGCTGGAAGGGACCACCGTGGGCGCCACGCTCGAACCCGGCGAGGTCGAATCCGGATGTGCCGCCGGCACCACCAACTCGGTGTGGTACAGCATGCGCTCGGGGAGCGCCCAGCGGATCGCCGTCGACCTGGCCGCGGGCGGGGCGCTGGACGGCACCGTCGACGTCTACCACGTCGTGCGCTCCAAGCTGCTGCCGGCGGGCTGTGAGGCGACCGACTCCCACGGCAAGGCGTCGCTCACGTTCAAGGCGTCCAAGAACGGGGTGTACGCGATTCGCGTGGCCGCGCAGCAGGGCTCGCAGCTGGCGGGCTTCACCCTCGATGTGTTCCTGCCCACGCCGGCGGTCGGCCCGCCCGGACCGACGCTGCCCGCAGGGGGTGCGAGCGGCCAGGTGGATCGCGTCCAGAACATCAACGCCGCGTACTCCTTCACGCTGCGCGCCGGCGTCAGCTACCTCATCAACTTGGCCAACAGGACCGAAGGCGCGTGCGTGAGCGGGGGGCTGTTCGCGCCGGGCACGAGCTCCTTCGAAGAAGGCTCGCCGCTGCTGAGCATCCACTGCGGCGGCTACCGGCTGTTCACGCCGGGTCCCGGCGAAGGGGGGCGCTACAGCTTCCAGGTCACCCCGCGCACATCGAAGAGCGGCGTGCAGCGCTTCCACCTGCAGGTCGCCCCGGCCAGTCCGGCGGAGACCGCGCCGGGGGTGGCGCTCGGCAACTACGGGCACGCCCACGGGCGCCTGGACGGCAGCGGCGTGCAGGTGCTGCGCCTGTATCGCCTGGACGTCGCCACCCACTCCAACCTGACGCTCCGCCTGAGCGCCCCCGGCGCGGCCGACTTCAACCTGCAGCTGCGCAACCAGAACGGCAACGTGATCGAATGTCAGTGCGGCGAAAGCGGACCGCAGACCCTGCAGCAGCAACTGGTGCCCGGCCGCTACTACGCGGTCGTCTCGGTGCGCGACGCCACCGCGGGCAACTTCACCCTGGTGCGCGAATCGCGCACGATCACCAGCACAAGGGTGGGCTTCGGCAGCGAACACGCGAGCGCCGGCCAGGGCGTGGGCATCGACGTGCGCGTGACGCCCGCCGCCTCCGGGCCCGTGACGGTGGACATCGAGCGCTTCGACCCGGTCTTCGGCTGGCAGTTCTACCGCCAGGTGCAAGCCCAGGTGAGCGAAGGCCTCGCGGCGATCCCCTTCGCGCCGCCCGCGGTGGGGCGCTGGCGCGTCAAGGCGAACTACGCGGGGTCGCGCACGGCGAGTCCCAGCGCCGTCGGGTTCACCTACCTGCTGGTGAGCTGAGCAGCTTTTCCACGTCGTGCGCCAGCCCCTCGGGCGAGAGCTGTTCGACGCCGAACTCCACGCGCACGCGGCCCGCGGGGTCGATCAGGAGCACCGAGGCGAAGCGTTCGAAGGCGGCGCGGCTGGCGGGATAGGGGATCACGCGGTAGGCGCGCCACACCGGCGCCAGCTGTGCGGGAGTGCCCGTCAGGTACTCCATGCGCCCGCCGAGCGACACGCTGTTCAGGAAGGCCCGCACGCGCGCGGGCGAGTCGGCGGCCGGGTCGGCGCTCACCGCGAGTGCGGGCACCGGCCGGTTCAGATCGTCGAGCGCGCCGCGGATCTGCTGGGCGATCAACGCGCTCGCGCCCGCCTGGGTGGTCGTGAGGAAGGTGAGGATCACCACCTGTCCGCGATAGTCGCTCAGACTCACGCGCCGGCCGTGCTGGTCTGTGAGAGTGAAGCCGCGCGCGGGAGTGGGGGGGAGCGGCGCCCCGTCGAAGCCCGACGCGCCGGCGGAGCCTTCGGCAGTCGAAGAAGGAGAGGAGGAGGGGCCGCGCGAGGCGTGGTCTGAGGTGCTGCCGGACACGACGGCCAGCCCGAGTGCCAGCACGAGCAGGGTGGCCAGGGCGAGGAGGGTGGGGCGCGGGGGCGGGCGCATCGATGGGTCAGGGTATGGCCTTCCGTGCAGGCAAAGGTAGTGGGCCAGTTCAGGCGCTATACTTTCTGAAGTTCCCGTGAAAGCCGATCGAGGTTTAGGAGTTTTGAGATGAGCCCGTCTGGTGCGGAGCTGCTCCGCCAGGTGAAGGGCCGGATCGAGGAGATCGATCCGAAAGTCGTGCACGAGCAGTTGGCTGCCGCCGGTCGCTCGCCGGCGCCGGCGGGGTCGTCCAATGGCAACGGTTCGGCGCCCTCTGCCAACGGCTCCGCTCCCGCTCCGAGTACGGGCACGCCGGTCCTGATCGACGTGCGCGAGGTGGAGGAGTTCGCCGCGGGGCACATCCCCGGTGCCAAGCACGTCCCCAAGAGCTACCTGGAGAGCCGGATCGAGGCGGCGGTGCCAGATCGCGACGCGCAGGTCGTGCTCTACTGTCAGTCGGGCAACCGCTCGGCGTGGGCGGCGCGCACGCTGATCGACGACCTCGGCTACACCGATGTGTCCTCGATGACGGGCGGGATCACGCTGTGGAAGGACCGCGGGTACGAGATGGAGGTGCCGCGTGCGCTCAGCTCCGAACAGCGCGAGCGCTACTCGCGTCACCTGCTGATGCCCGAGGTGGGCGTCGAGGGACAGCTGAAGCTGCTCGACGCCAGGGTGCTGCTGCTCGGCGCCGGCGGGCTGGGCTCGCCCACGGCGCTGTATCTGGCCGCCGCCGGGGTGGGGACGCTGGGGATCGTCGACGACGACGAGGTCGACCTCTCGAATCTGCAGCGCCAGGTGATCCACTCCACACAGCGCATCGGGATCCCCAAGGTGGAGTCCGCCGAGGAGACGATCCACGCGCTCAACCCCGACGTGCAGGTGGAGAAGTTCCCCGTCCGCCTGAACGCCGAGAACATCATGGAGATCATTGATGGCTGGGACATCATCGTCGATGGCGTCGACAACTTCCCCACGCGCTACCTGCTCAACGACGCCACGGTACGCCTGCAGATCCCCGTCGTGTCCGCCTCGATCCTCGGCTTCGACGGGCAGCTGTCGGTGTTCAAGCCGTACGAGGGGCCGTGCTACCGCTGCCTGTTCCCCGAGCCCCCGCCGGCCGAGCTGGCGCCCTCCTGCGGCGCCAACGGCGTGCTGGGGGTGCTGCCCGGCACGATGGGGCTGCTGCAGGCCACCGAGGTCGTCAAGCTGATCCTCGGCATCGGCGACCCGGCGATCGGGCGGCTGCTGCTCTACGACGCGCTGGCGGCCACGCTCAGCGAGGTGAAGGTGCGCCGCGATCCGGATTGCCCGATCTGCTCGCGCCCCCCCGACGCGATCTCCGATGCAGAGATGGGCGTGTTCCCCGACTACGAGGCATTCTGCGCCGCCGCCGGGTAGCCTGCGGGCATGGCCACGATCAAGATTCCCCCGGTGCTGCGCGCGTCGGTCGGCGGCGAGCGCGAGGTGAGCGCCTCGGGCGCGAACGTCGGCGCGATCCTGCGCGACCTCGCCGCCAGCCACCCGGCCACCCAGAGCCAGCTGTTCTCCGGCGAGGGCGAGCTCAACCGCTACGTGAACGTGTACCTCAACGATGAGGATGTGCGGGTGCTGCAGGGGCTGGATACGGCCGTGGGCGAGGGCGACACTCTCGTCATTCTTCCGGCGATGGCCGGCGGGCGCTGAGCGTCCAAGTTTTCGCCCAGCACTAAACCTCTCGCCTGAGCGAACGATGAAGGGGCCATGCTCCCGAGAGCCGGCCGTCCGCTCATCTCCGGTTTTGCGCGCACCGCTGTCCTTGCGCGCGCTGCGTGTCTGACGCTGCTGGTGGCGCTCGGCGCGCTGCTCGCGGCCGTGCCGGCGGGCGCCAACTCCAGCCATGAAACCGAATACGCGCTCTCGATCGTCGAGGGCGAGAGCACGATGCCCGAAGACTCGATCCTCCACACGAGCGGCTGGGTGCATCCGGGCGCGCAGGTCGTGGTGTCGATCGTGCGCGGCGGCGTGACCGTGGCGCGCGAAAGCGGCCACGAAGGCGTCTGGCTCTCGCAGGTGCCGCAGGTGGGCGACGTGGTCACCCTCGAATCGCCCGCCGGCAATCTGATCGGTTCGGTCGTCTACGACGGCCTGCCATCGATCGACCCGACTGTCTGCGCGGGGTCCGCCAACTTCTCCGGCCAGCGCTCCTCGGGACAGACCGTCGAAGGCGGCTTCTACAGCTTCACCGCGCCCGACCACTACGGCAACGTGCACAGGACCAACCTGGGCACGGCGCAGGTGACGAGCCTTGTGGGAGCCGGCTACTCCGGCAGCTTCCTCACGCCGCTGGCGCTTGGGGAGACGGTGTGGGCGACCGAGGAACTGAAGACGCCGCTGGCGGGCAATGCGACCTTCACCTACTCCAGCGAGAACGACCGCCCGGTGGGCGGCTGCCCGCCGCCACCGCCGGCTCCGGCACCGCCGCCCCCGCCTCCCGCGCTTCAGGGCTCGATCTTCAAGCTACTACGGACCACGATCCACAAGCTGCTCGTCTCCGGCTGGCTGAGCGAGGTGACGATCAACCAGCCCGGCACGGTCGTCGAGGACCTCTACCAGCAGGGGGGCACGCTGCCCGCGTTCGCCGCGCGCGTCGGCGGCAAGCGGCACGCTCACAAGAAGCCTCTGGCGCTGCTGCTGGCACATGGATCGGCGAGCGCCAAGGCTCCCGGCACCGTGTCAGTGGTGCTGCACGCCACCCCGCAAGGACGGCGCAGGCTCAAGCACGCGACGCGTATCGCGGCGGTGCTCATCACGACGCTGCACGCCAGCTCGGGCCAGACCCTGACCCTTGAACGTCGCGCGCTTTCGCTCCACCGCTAGGTACGCGTCGGCGCTGCTGTCGGCCGTCGCGTGGCTGCTGCCCCCAGCGGTCCTGCCGCTGCCCTCGCGCAGCGGCCCCGACGGCCCGCCGCGACCGTACGGCGTAGAGCCCCGGCCGGGCTCTCCGCCGGCGCACACCGCCGGCTCGCTGGAGCCGGCCCAGAACCGCGCGCTGCTCGACGGTCCCTTCCCGCGTGGAGGTCTCGAGCGCGGCGTATCCGATGGCCTGCTGCTGAGCGAACACGCCCAGGTTCGCGCCGGCGCGCTGACTCTGATCCGCGGAGCCGGCGCCCGGGTGGTGCGCATCCCCGTCAATTGGCGCGAGGTGGTGGACGCGGCTCCGCCCGCCGGCTTCCAGGCGAGCGACCCCGCAAGCCCGGCGTACCACTTCTGGCGCATCGACGCTGCGGTGCAGAGCACGCTGGGCGCGGGCCTGGAACCGCTGCTGGTCGTCTCCCACGCGCCCGCCTTCGCCGAAGCGCCGGATCGCTGGCCCTACGCCTATCCGGGCAGTTGGGCCCCGGACCCGTCGGCGCTGCAGGCGTTCGCCGCGGCCCTGGCGCGCCGCTACGATGGCTCGTTCCCCGACCCGCTCGCGCCCGGCGGGGTGCTGGGACGGGTGCGCCTGCTGCAGGCCTGGAACGAGCCCAACCTCTCGCGCTACCTGGAGCCCCAGTGGGTGGTCGAGCACGGGCGCTGGAGCGCCTTCTCGCCGTTGCTCTACCGTCAGCTGCTGAACGGCTTCTACACAGGCGTGAAGTCGGTGGAGCTCTCCGACACCGTCGTCGCCGCTGGTGTGGCGCCCGAGGGCGAACCGGCGGGGGAGGGGGTGATGTCGCCGGTGCCGTTCCTGCGGGGGCTGCTCTGTCTGGAGGGTTCGGGCTCGGTCGGTCCCGCGGGATCGGCGCGCACGTCCCGCACAGCCGCTCGCCCGCGCTCGGCGTCTGCGGCTCGCACGGGCTGCACCCAGCCGCCGCACTTCGACGTGCTTGCCTTCCATCCGCTGTCGGTGTGGGACCCCAACATCCCGGCCGCGTCCGCGCTCGACGTGTCGATCTCCGACATGGCCAAGGTCACGGGACTGCTGCGTCGGGCCGAGCGGCTTGGGACCGCGCTGCCCGCCGGTCCCAAGCCCGTGTGGGTGACCGAGCTCAACTGGGAAAGCGCTCCGCAGACACCCCACGGCGTGCCTTCAGATCTGCAGGCCCCGTGGCTCTCACGCGCGCTGCATCGCCTGTGGGTGGCCGGCGTGAGCCTGGTGGACTGGGAGTTCCTGATCGACCCCCCGGGCGGCGTGTCCCTGGCGAGTCCCACGGGCCCCACGGTCGTCTTTCCGCGCCCTGCGGGTCTCTACACGCTCCCGGGGACTGCCCGCGAAGACGATCCGGCCCTCGCCCAACCCAAGCCGTTCGTGCAAGGGTTCGCCTTTCCGTTCGACCCTCTGCGCGTGGATCGCGGGCATGTGCGGGTGTGGGCTGTGCTCGACCGTCCCGGTCAGTTCGTGCTGCTGCAGCGCCGGGGGCACGGCGGGAGCTGGCGGACGGTGAAGCGTTTGCACGCCGATCGCTACGGGATTCTCAACGCGCTGGTGGCGCTTCGCGGCGCCACACGCCTGCGGCTGTCGAGCGAAGGAGTCCTCAGCGCACCTGAGTCGGTGGGGGGTGATCGTCTGATCACCACAGGGTGACGCAATCATCACCGTACGGTGACGATCAGGTCACCCTCAGGGGGTGGCGCTGTCGGCACGCTCCCAGCGGCATGCGATCCGCGGGTACGCGAACCCAGAGGCAAAGGTGGTGATGACGCACGCGACGGCGGTTACGTCAACTACGCGGCTGCGCGGGCCGGCTCAGCGGGTGCCTCGCCGGCCGCGGGGATGTGGCTCATCGCGTGCTCGGCCAGTGCGGTGATCGTGAGGCTGGGGTTGACGCCGACGTTCGCGGGGATCGCGGAGCCGTCGCAGACCAGCAGGTTCTCATAGCCGAAGACGCGCTGGTGCGCGTCCACGACGCCGCTTTCGCGGTCGGGGGCGATCACCGCGCCGCCGAGGATGTGGGCGGTCGTGGGGATGTTGAAGAGGGCCTCCGTCAGCGAGCTCTGGGCGATGCCCCCGGTGCGCTTGGCCAGCCACTCCGCCGCCTGGTTGGCGACGGGGATGAACGTCGGGTTGGGACGCTCGGGGTCCTGTTCGGTGCTCAGCCACAGGGTCCCGAAGGGGCCGCGGCGGGGGCGCAGCGCGATCGCGTTGTCGAGCGTCTGCATCACCAGCAGGATGATCGTGCGCCGGGACCAGTGCTTGGCGAACACCACCTGCGCGAGGCGCCCAGGGTGCCTGAGGATCTGGCTCAGCAGTTTCAGCGGGCGCGTCAGGCGCGTGCCGTCGCCCGTCATCAGGGTGTAGAGGCGGCGCATCGAGTCGCCGTCGTTGCCGTAGCTGACCGTCTCGATGTGGGTGTGAGGGTCGGGGTAGATGCTGGAGGTGATCGCCACGCGCTGCGTCAGGTCCTCGGGGTACT
>Ga0209415_10012585_pt1 | contig 14074 bp, 16 predicted proteins | sample PeaSoiSIISIP2007_FD_187696 | JGI IMG/M metagenome (GOLD analysis project Ga0209415, IMG submission 187696) | Peat soil microbial communities from Weissenstadt, Germany - SII-SIP-2007 (SPAdes) (version 2) | ecosystem: Environmental > Terrestrial > Soil > Wetlands > Peat | place: Germany... | reverse complement strand
GCGGCCTCGGCCTCGGCCACACCGGAGGCACGCTCGACAAACTCGAAGCGATTCCCCGCTTCAATGTGAATCTGTCGCTCGAGGAATTCCGCCGCGTTCTTCGCGAATGTGGCATGGGCCTGATCGGGCAGACCGCGGAAATTGCTCCCGCCGACAAGAAAATCTACGCCCTGCGGGATGTTACTTCCACCGTCGAAAATATCGGCCTCATCTGTGCTTCCATTATGAGCAAGAAACTTGCCGAAGGCATCGACGCCCTGGTCCTCGATGTAAAGACCGGCTCCGGCGCCTTCATGAAAAAAGAAGAAGATTCCGTTCGCCTGGCCGAAGTCATGGTCGAAACGGGCAAGCGCATGGGTAAAAAAGTGGTCGCCCTCATCACGGACATGGATCAACCGTTGGGACGCATGGCTGGCCATGCGAATGAAGTTGCCGAGTCCATTGAAGTTCTCAGAGGCCGCGGTCCCGCCGATCTTCGCGATTTGAGCCTCGATCTTTCCGCGTGGATGTTCTTTCTCGGCGAGCGAACCAAAAGCGTGGAAGAGGGACGCCGCCTCGCGGAGACTATGATTGCCACCGGCCAGGGTCTCGAGAAATTCCGCCAAGGGATTCGCTTGCAAGGCGGGGATGAACGCGTCATCGACGAGCCGGAACGCCTTCCCACTGCGCGCCTTCTTTTTCACGTCGCCAGTTCCTCGAGCGGTTTCATCACCGGCACGAACTGCGAGGGCTTCGGCATCGCGTTGGCCATGCTCGGCGGTGGCCGCGAAAAGAAGGAAGACCACATCGATCATGCCGTCGGCCTCGAATTCCATAAGCGCATCGGCGATCGCGTGGAAAAGGGAGAACCGCTGGCCACGATTCATTACAATAACGACGCCAAACTTGCCGAGGCCAAGAGTCTCATCGGAGAGAGTTATCACGTTGGCGAAGAAGCCCCGCGCGAAATGCGGCCGTTGGTGCGCCGCCTGATTGGCGCGTGATTGGAATTTTGGAGAGAGGTGTTCATGGGACGTTTCACCGGAGTACTCGGAATGGCCGCGATTCTTGCAGCCGCGTGGCTGTTCTCCACCAATCGCCGTGCCATCAAGCTCAAGACCATCGCTTGGGGGCTTGGCCTCCAGCTGGCGCTTGGCTTTTTCGTTCTGCGCTCCAGTGTTGGCAGTTCGGTGTTTGGATTTCTCGGTGCCGGCGCGAATAAGCTCTTGAGTTTTTCCTACGCGGGTTCCACGTTCGTTTTCGGTGACATTGGTTTGCCGAAGGAGCTCTCCCGGCTTGGTTTTTCATTTGCTTTTCAGGTGTTGCCCACCATCATCTTCATCGCCGCCTTTTTCGCTGTTCTCTACCACATCGGCGTGATGCAGCTAATCATCCGCGCTGCCGCGTGGATTATGACGCGAATCATGGGTGCCAGTGGCGCGGAATCCCTCAACGTCGCCGCCAGCATCTTCATGGGTCAGACGGAAGCTCCGCTCACCATCCGCCCCTTTCTCCCAAAACTCACCAAGTCGGAACTGATGGTCGTTATGACCAGCGGCATGGCCCACATCTCCGGCGGCATGATGGCGGGATACATCCAGGTCGGGGGCGCCGATCCCAAGAACCTTTTGACCGCTGTCATCATGACCGCGCCGGGAACGCTGCTCATGGCCAAAATGCTGGTCCCGGAAACCGAACAGCCGCTGACCGCCGGCCGCGTGGAGATGCCCCCCATGGAAAAGGAGTCCAACGTTCTCGGGGCCATCGCACGGGGGACTGTCGATGGATTGCATCTCGCCCTCAACGTCGGCGCCATGCTGATTACCTTCATCGCCCTGTTGGCGTTGCTCAACGCTATGATGGGCGGCATTCACAATTGGCCGCATATGGCCTGGTTCCCGGAAAGTTTGCAGACCGTCTTCGGTTGGATTTTTGCCCCGGTGGCCTGGCTGATCGGTGTGCCCTGGCATGACGCCGCGAAGATTGGCAATCTCCTCGGCACGCGTATGGTTATCAATGAATTCGTCGCCTTTGGCCAACTCGGCACAATGAAGGCCTCGCTCGACCCGCGTACGTTTGCCATCGCCACTTTTGCTCTTTGCGGCTTCGCCAACTTCAGCTCTATCGGCATTCAGATTGGCGGCATCGGCGCGCTTGCGCCGGAACAGCGCAGTCAGCTTGCAAAATTCGGCATCCGCGCCATGCTCGCCGGCACTATGGCTAACTTAATGTCAGCCTCCATCGTAGGGATTCTTTCGTGAGCGCAAAAAGAAACTCGAGGTCTAGCAACGCGAAAACTTCCCCCACCGGCAGTTCAACGCTCGGCGAGTACGAGCGCGCTGGGGAATCCGCCGATTTTGTTTTTTCTCAGACAGATCTGCGACCCAGAATTGCTCTTGTGCTGGGCTCAGGGCTCGGCGCTTTCGCGGACGAATTCACCGATGCCGCCAGAATTCCCTACGCCCAAATTCCGCACTTCCCGCAATCAACCGCCATCGGCCACGCGGGAAAACTCGTCATCGGGAAAGTGGGAGAGATACCCGTCGCCGGAATGCAAGGCCGCGTTCATCTTTACGAAGGCTATTCAGCGAAAGAGGTGGTCTTTTCCATTCGCGTTTTCGCACGTATGGGCGTAAAGGCCGTTATCCTTACCAACGCGGCGGGCGGTATCAAACGCGAATTCTCGCAAGGCCGTCTGGTGGTGATCAGCGATCACATCAATTTGCAAGGTGTCAATCCGCTGACTGGACCCAACGACGAACGTTTCGGCTTGCGCTTTCACGACATGACCGCGGCGTACGACCGCCGGTTCCGCGAAATGACCGTCGGCGAAGGGAACCGCATGGGTATTGGCATGTACGAAGGCGTGTATGCCGGACTCCTTGGGCCAAGCTACGAAACGCCCGCGGAGATTCGCTACTTGCGCACCATCGGCGCCGATCTGGTGGGCATGTCCACGGTCCCGGAAGTGATCGCCGCGCGTCATAGCGGCCTCCGCGTGCTAGGGATCTCCTGCGTCACGAATGCCGCGGCTGGAATTCTGGATCAGCCGCTCAATCACTTGGAAGTTCTGGAGACGGCGGAGCGTGTAAAAGGGCAATTCATCGGCTTGTTAAAAGCGGTCATTCCCCGAATTGCAGAGGCCATCTCGTGAGCGAATACGAAAGCCTTATTTCGGCGGCCCGGCAAGCGCGGGAAAACGCCCATGCCCCCTACTCTAATTTTCGTGTAGGCGCCGCGCTGCGCGCCACTTCCGGCAGAATCTTTGGCGGCTGCAACGTGGAGAACGCTACCTATGGCCTCACCGTTTGCGCTGAGCGTATCGCCATCTTTAAGGCGATCAGCGAAGGCGAGCGCGGCTTCGAGGCCATTTCCGTCGTAACAGACACCGATACGCTGACGCCACCCTGCGGCGCTTGCCGCCAGCTGATCTGGGAATTTTGCGGTGATGTTCCCGTGATTATGGCCAATCTCAAAGGCAAAACCGAAGTCCTTCAAATGCGCGCGCTGTTTCCCAAGCCTTTTGATTCTTCGCATTTATAAAAATGTAAAATGGAGATGGGAGACCGATAAATGGGACGCTATCTGTCCATTCCTGGCGGACCGCCCATCTGAAGTAAGCTGGAAAGAAATGACCTCCGAAAATAATGAAGCGCGAGTCCCGCAAGAGAAAGCACGGATGAGGCCGGGCTCCGGCATGGCCGCATCCTTTGGCGCCATTCTGAGCTCGCTCGCCACGATGGCGTGCTGCCTTCCTTTGGGATTTGCGAGTGCGTTGGGAGTTGCTGGAGCGAGCGCGATTCTGGTGAGGTTTCGCCCCTGGCTCCTGGCGCTTTCCATCGCATTACTGGGAATTGGCTTCTGGCAACAGCGCCGCGCCAGGCTGTGCTCGGTGAAGCGAAGTTATTTAAGTGCCGTCTTGCTCTGGACCGCCGTCGTGCTTGTTGTGGCCATGATCGTCTTCCCGCAGCAAATCGCCGGATTTATTGCCGATCATCTTTCCGAATCCACGAAATGAAGAAGAGAGTATTCGCGATTGCCATCGCCGTCATCGGACTGTTCCTGGCGGCCGCTTACCTGCGAATGGATTCTTCCACGCCCAGTGGTCAAGAACCTCTCCTCTCCCTCACGGATTCCAATTTCGCTGCCTTTGAAACGGCTTTCGACAAATCCACCGCAGGGCCCTGCCTGCTTCTTCTTTCTCCCAGTTGAGCGACTTGTCTGCGGGGGCCTCCGCAGCCGAGCAAATCTTGCTGCACAATTCGGACCCTTCACTCCAGGTATTGGTGATGTGGGAGCCGATGCTCCCTGACGGACTGGCGTTCACCCGTTCACACCACCTTGGGCAGAATTCCGGACAAACGTGCGAGGCAGTTCGGGGATCCGCAGCACCTCGTCGCAAAGAGCTAGGAAGGATTGCCGGTGAAAACAAAGCACTAGCGAAGCCCGATTGCTGCTTCGATAGGGGATTCTACTGGGATGATGCCATCCTGTACCCGCCACATTCGAACTAGCGGCAGACCCCGACGGCAATATTCTGAAATGCCCCGGTCGTTCGCGTGGCTCCCGCCCTCGAAAAAGTTCTACAGAATGGGCCTTATCGGCGCGCCCTCAGGATTTTGCGTAGCAAACCCCGCAGCGGTAGCGTCTTTCCTCTTTCAGTTCAGCGACATAGACGATTTGCGCACGCACGAAGATCGATTGTGAGCCCGGTGAATAGGGCACAGCCACTTCGATGTCCGTTCTTGGAACGTATGCCTTCCGGCTCTTGAATCGCAGGCCCCCGCGGGAAATGTCCTCGCAGGTCACGATGTCATCGCCAAACATGTAACTTCGGATGCAAGCTTTGAAACTCACCTTGGTGCGCACGTGCTTGCGCCTGTTCTCGGTGCGCCCGGGGGATTTGGCCGCAGGCGGCGGTTCCGGCGCGGCAACTGGCAGAGTCGCAGCGGGCTCTGCTTTCTCCTCAAATTCCAGCGTTGAAATTGTTCCCACCGGAACAAGTTCGCCATCGACATCTTCCGTCGCGCGCTTCCAAAATGTCGAGGAGCCACACTTCTTGCAGGAGCGCACAATTCCTTCATTCACGAGGTAGACGTCCGATTCCAGGTCGCTTTGTTCCACCATCTCGTGCGTCTTGCAGCTGCTGCACTGTAGCAGCACCCGGCTAGCTACCTTTTCAGAGTCCGACATGCCGGGGAATTTGATGCCCCAGAGGTCCATTTCCGGGTTCAGGAAGGCCACGCCGTAGGTGTACATCCCACCGTCAGCCCCGAGCTGGCCAACTACGCGAATCTCGGCTTCTTTGTTGGTGTCCAGTCTGCGGAGGATCAATTCTTGTTCTGCGTAGAGGGCGTACTGCGAAACGATGCCAGCGCCGTGGCGGCTCAGAAGGACCGTTTTGGTCTCTTCGGAGAACATTTTGCCTTCCATGTCGCTGCCCACCAACAGTATCGCGATTTCTCGCGGTATACGACTGCTGCGACGTACGCCTTCAGGAGGCATTCCCACCCCACGCTGAGGTTGCCAGGAACCTGAAGAATGTTACTTGGATTTCTTTGTCCAAGTCACTGATTTTTGAACGGCCTGTATTGTGACGTTCAACAACCGCGGATGGCCCACACCGCGTCGCTACTTGAACCCCCTTTTGCGTTTGAGAAAAGCTTGAGATGTAGAAGATTTTTACTCCCCGCACGGCAAGATCGCGCTACAATGTGCACCCATTTTGCCGAGAGGTTACTTCATGGACCAAGAACGGCGGCGGGCACCAAGATACCCATTCATCGCTTCTGCGGAAGTGTTGGAAGAAAACGCAGGCACCCGGCTGGCCGCTCGTATCAGCGACATCAGCGCCACCGGCTGCTACGTGGATACGATTAATCCCCTGGTAGACGGAACACTCGTGCGCTTGAAGATTCTCACCGAATCGCACGTCTTCGAAGCGCCTGCCACAGTCGTCTATTCTGTCGCGCATCTCGGCATGGGATTGAAATTTGGAGAAGTCCTGCCGAATTCTCAGGATGTATTGCAGAACTGGCTGCCGCTCGCGAGCTAGCCGCCGCGATTCCTCAACCTCAGCTACAACTTTACAAAACAACTTCCTTGCTGCCGCAAAAGTCGGTTGACGCTATTTTGGCTCCGGCTTGCGGACCGCCGTCTTGCGCTTGTCCGGAACCGCCACCGCCTTACCAGGCGAAGGTTTCGACACCTCGCGTACCGCGGCGAGTTGCAGGCTTGCACTCGAGCCAGCCTTCTTGTTCTGCGCTTGATACGAACCCGTCGCCTTGGGCGACTTGGCAGTTGGGGCTACCGGTTTCCGAGCGGCAATTTCCCAGGGGTCGGTCCCGTCGAAATGATCGGGGCTCACCTCTGACTGTGCTTTGCACGCCGGCGCGAAAAGCGCCAAAGCCCCAAATCCTAGCAATAGGACCGGTATCTTCAACAAACCAAACCATTTCATTGGACTGCCTCCAGTTCGACTTTCAACCATGAGCCCAGGGGATACCACTTCAGAGAGGAGCCGGAGATTAGAATTCTCTGAGTGAACTTATTTTCCCGCCTGCTTCTGAGAGCGTCGATAGACCGGAGGTACTACTGTGTATTCGTTTAGCCAATATCAATGCCGCGTCAAGCGTTCGGCCCGCAACCCCAGACTTGGAATTTCTCTCGATTCCCGCCCTGCCTGGCGTATGATGTCTCGGTCGTTCCCTCCTCCGACACCCACCAGCCCATTTTGCGTCAGACCGTGGGGTGTCTCATGCAAGCAATCGCCCGCCGATTGGAGCAGCGCATTCCCCTGTCTGTAAGAGTCGATCTCTGCAGTCTCGACGTCCGCCACCCCGCGCAGGAGGGGCTTACAGAAAACGTAAGCGCCCACGGCGTCCGCGTAGTTGCGAATAATCCCTGGAATCTGAATGAGCGTCTGAATCTCTGGTCCCCGCCGGGCGATTTCCGGGCTAGAGCGCGCGTCGTCTATTGCGAACCTCTCGGAACTCATTCCTTCGCCATCGGACTTCAATTGCTGGCTTCTTCAGGTGGATGGAAGCAGGTCCGCAACGGAACGCAATCAAAGGGTTCAACTTGATTCAGTGAATTTCTTGGAAGTTAGCGCGAAAGTGCGAGCAGCGATTCGTTCAGCTTGGTCAAGTCAGAGTCCAGCCGGTAATAACCGGACCGCCAGCCTGCCGGAGTCTCATTAGGCGGGAAGTTCAGCACTGCGAAGTCGCTAGCCGGCCCTTGCTCGTTCCCCAATTTGGGGAACTCGTCGCCGACATACTTGGCGGCGTGCTCGCGGACCACCCGCTCGCATTCATTCACCGACAGAACAGCGCGAAGCATACCCTGGTTTTTCGCGTGGGGTTGGCAAAAGTAAAGGGTTGGCATACCTAGGAAGCATCGGCAATTCGGGTTAAACCTTTAATAGTACGATGGGACCATCGGCAGTAAATTGGCGATGAATGCTAGGGGGCGCTCACCTCCTTTTCTAACCGTTGCTATTTCAATGATTTACAAGGTCAATTCCGTTTCTTTGACCCCAGCAGACGGTAACTAAAGAGAACGCTTCCCAAAATGAAACACGCTGCCGCCATTCCCCAACTCTGGCTTACCGCTGCAAACACACTGGTTAGCAGCAGAAGAACCGCGGCCGTGTAATAAAAAGCCGAAAGGTAGGATAGGTCTGTCTCGTCCTTCATAGTCTCTCTGATCAGACGTCTGCGGTGACTATGCCAAAATCTGGGCCCGCGAACTAGCCTCAACCACAGCGTGCGTTCAGGATTTCAGCATCTCCAGGGCCGTCAACGCATAGATCGCCGCGCAATCGATCATTTTCCGCAAGTCGACATATTCATTTGGCCCGTGCGCCACCGACAGCAGGCCGGGCCCGTAGGCATACGCCGGAACTCCCCGCGCAGCATAGAAACGAATCTCCAGCAACCCCGGACACATCTCAAAACGCGGTGCTTCACCTGTAATTGCCCGCGCACTGCGAGTCAACGCCGCCCCAAGCAGCTCCTCCTCGCGGCACGCTGAAGACCGCCCCTCCTGGAATACCTCCCATTCGAGAGGGATTCCCTCGCGCTTGCAATTCTCCAGCAACCCGATCAATCGCGCCTTCTCCTCATCGAGATTTTCCTCCGGATTGATTCGCCGGTCGATAGTGAACCAGCACTCCTCCGGCACCACGTTAAAGTTTGCCCCACCGCCGCTTTGCCCGCCAAGCATCAGAATCGACTGCCGCGCCTGCTCCGCCCCGATGTTAAATTTCGTGGTCCTCTGTTCCACTTCCCGCTTTAGTTCCTGCAGCCGCTCAACAACTCGAACCATCCGTTCGAACGCGTTTTTTCCCTGATGCTGCAAACCCACATGCGCCGATTTTCCCAGCACCCGAACGCGCAACGAAATGGCCCCGCGGTTCGCGTTCCACACCACTCCGCTGGTCGGCTCTCCCAAAAGCATGCCGATTCCGTCGCGTCCCAACCGCCACTGCGCCGCCAGCCACGCCGAACCGCCTTCGCCCCCCGTCTCTTCATTGGGCACCAGCGCCAAAGTGATCCTCCCGCCCAGCTCGCCGCCACATTCTTTCAGCGCGAGAATGGCATACAGCATCGCCACAATCCCGCCCTTCATGTCACAAGAGCCCCGTCCAAACAAAAAATGTTCTTTCCGTAAAGGCTGGAATTGTTCCTGCGATTGCGCCGGCACCACGTCGTAGTGTCCGTGAAAGTACAAAACGCGTTCTCCGCGCCCATGGCTGGCAAAGAGACAAGCAGGATTGTCGCCCGTACCTTCCATCCCCTTGCCCGCTTCTAGCCGCTCGCAATCCAACCCCACTTGCCTCAATCGATTCTCAAGCAGATCCACGCAAGCACGATAATTCCTCCCCGGTGGATTTTCCGTGGGAATGGCCACCAACTCGGCCAGCAACGCAGCCATCTCGTCCTCGCGCTCATGCAGCCATTCCAGTAGCGCGTCAGTTCTTGCCGCCTTTTCGCCCACAGGTTTCGTCATGTCACGTCATGCTAGAAATGCAAGCCGCCAATGCCAAGCTCCATTTTGGTGCCGGCCAGCGGCCCTCAAATTTCTCAGACACCCCCCCTTCAAGAGCAATCAATCGATTGCGTGACGATTCCGCCGCTTGTGGTAGTCTGTGCCGCAATGCAAGCACCGACCGGAGAAGACGCCTGACTACCAGCACAATCCCATTCCCGGTGCTGCGCTGGGTGGGACTGGTGTGGACGCTCGTCTGGCTGCCGTGCTATATCCGTTTTTGGGGCTGGGCCAATCTCCTGCACTTGTGCGATGTCGCCGTAATCCTCGGCGTCGCCGGTTTGTGGTGGGGCAGCTCCTTGCTGGTTTCTAGCCAAGCCGTCAGCTCGCTGGCCGCCGGAATCTTTTGGGCTACCGACATTGGTTGGCGACTTGCGACCGGGCGTTTTCTCGTCGGCGGTACCGATTACATGTGGGACACCCGCGTCCCCATCTGGGTCCGTCTGCTCTCCAGCTTTCACCTTGCCCTTCCTCTGGCGCTCCTCTGGGCCATGCGCAGAATAGGCTACGACCGCCGCGCCCTGGCTTTGCAAGCATCCATTGCAGCGACCTTGTTCATCGCCTCGCGCTTCTTACCCGCCGGCTACAATATGAACTACGTCTATCAGGATCCTCTCTTCCATCGCTCCTGGGGACCTGCTCCCGTCCACGTTGCCGTTCTTTTCTTCGGAACGGTCGCGCTTATTTACTGGCCCACCCACCTTTTCTTGAGCTGGATGTTTCCGGCAGCGGGCGCTGCCAAGTGAAGTGGAAGCATGTAGGGGCGGGGCTTGCCCCGCCCGTGCGCGACATTAGCAACCATTTACGGAACTCCGCAGGAGCACCAAATAATGAGCATGGACACCGAAAAAAATCGTGAGACGTACCTCTTCATGCTGAAAACCGCCGTGGAAGAAGCCCGCTTCGGCCTCGCCGAAGGCGGAATCCCCATCGGGGCAGCACTCTTCGATCGCGATGGAAAACTCCTTGGCCGCGGCCATAACCGCCGGGTGCAAGAAGGCGATCCTTCCGCGCACGGCGAAACCGACGCCTTTCGCAAAGCCGGCCGCCAACGCACCTATCGCGACAAAATCATGGTCACCACTCTCGCCCCCTGCTGGTATTGCAGCGGCCTCATCCGCCAATTCGGCATCGGCACTGTCGTGGTCGGCGAGTCCGTCAATTTCCGAGGCGGCATCGACTGGCTCCGCGAAAACGGCACCGAAGTCTTCGACGCCAATTCGAACGAATGCATCCAGATGCTCGCCAAATACGTGACAGAACTCCCGGACGTCTGGCACGAAGACATCGGCGAAGAATGAATTGTGTAGTGGCGGCTCGGAGCTCGTCCTGAGCACAGCCTGAAATCACCCGAAAATCACATAGGGTAAGCTGAACAATTTGTAGGAGAATTGCGCCATGTCCCTCCTCAATCTCCTTCTCGGCCGACCTCTGGCCTCGGACGAAGCACGGGCCGAGTGCGTTGGTCCAGCCGCTGGCATTCCCATCTTCGGCCTGGACGCTCTCAGCTCCGCGGCGTATGGCCCAGAGGCTGCCCTGACGTTGCTCATTCCTCTCGGCGCGGCGGGCATTGCTTATATGGTTCCGATCAGTGCCAGCATCATCGTGTTGCTCACCATCGTCTATTTTTCCTACCGTCAGACCATCCAGGCATATCCCAGCGGCGGTGGGTCGTACACCGTCGCGAGGCAGAATCTCGGCGTCTCCGCGGGACTTTTTGCTGCCGCTGCACTGATGATCGATTATGTTCTAGTGGTTGCGGTGGGCATTTCCGCTGGTGTCGGCGCTCTTGTTTCCGCAGTTCCCAGTCTGCAGCCGCATACGCTTGCATTGTGCCTCGGAATTCTGGTGCTCATCACTCTCGTTAATCTCCGCGGCGTTCGCGAGACTGGCCTGATCTTCATGGCTCCTACCTATCTATTTGTTGGAAGCCTTTTCGCGGCAATGGCGATTGGCCTTTTCAAGACCTTCGCGGCTGGCGGTCATCCCTTGCCGCTTGAACCGCTTCCCAGGATGGCCACGGCTGCTGCCGTGCCAACCACCTGGCTGATTCTCCAGGCCTTCGCGAGCGGATGCACGGCCATGACCGGCGTGGAGGCGGTGAGTAACGGCGTCAAGGCATTTCGTGAGCCGGTCATCCCCACGGCCCGCCGTACTTTGACCATCATCATTGTTCTTTTGATCGTGTTGCTCGCCGGGATTGCTTACCTGGTTCGCGCTTATGGCATCCAGGCCACGGACCCGGGCCTGCCCGGTTATCAGAGTGTGCTCTCCATGCTCTTGGCTGCGGTTACCGGAAGAGGTGTCTTCTACTACGTGTCGATCAGCTCGATTCTCTTGGTGCTGGCCCTCTCGGCGAATACCGCCTATGCAGATTTTCCTCGCCTCTGTCGTGCTATCGCGCAGAACAACTGTCTTCCTCATTCCTTCGCAACCAGGGGACGAAGGTTGGTGTATTCGCAAGGCATCCTAGTTCTCGCTGCTCTGTCCGCGCTGCTCTTGATTCTGTTCGGCGGAGTGACCGACCGTTTGATTCCCCTGTTTGCGGTGGGCGCGTTCCTGGCCTTTACGCTTTCGCAGGCAGGTATGGTGGGCCACTGGAAACGCGTCGGAGGTGCGGGCGCGACGCGAAGCATCCTTGTGAATGGTCTTGGGGCCCTGGCGACAGGAATCACCGTACTCGTTGTATTAGTGGCGAAGTTTTTGCAGGGTGCGTGGGTCACTATGCTGCTGATCCCCGGCCTGTACCTGGTCATGGGTCTTGTGCGGCGCCACTATCACCGAGTCTCTCTGGAGACTCGCAGTGCAACGCCGCTGGAGTTGAACGATCTTACCCCGCCGCTGATCATCTTGCCGATCCAAAAATGGAGCCACATCGTTAAGAAGGCCCTGCGCTTCGCCCTCAAAATCTCTCCGGACATCCGGGCTGTTCACGTGGACTGCGGAGAAGGGGCGGCGGCCTTTCACCGCCAGTGGAATCGCTACGTCGAAGAGCCAACGCGGCAGGCAGGTGTAGCCACTCCGCAATTAGTGGTTCTGCCTTCGCGCTATCGCCTGATCCTTGCCCCGATTGTGGAATACGTTCTCGAAATGGAGCGCTGCTGTCCGAACCAGCAGATTGCGGTTCTCATCCCGGAACTCGTGCAGCGCCGCTGGTATCACCACCTGTTGCATAATAAACGGGCCTCGGTTCTGAAAGCGCTTCTCTTGTTGAAGGGCAACCAGCGAATCATTGTGATCAACGTTCCCTGGTATCTCTGCTCTTGAGAGTCCGCGCGTCCAGTGTTATCTCTAGGGCGGTTCTGACATTGAAAATTGCGGGCTATTCCCGTGCCGCGTATAAAATTCATCAACTTCCACGAATAAAGAGGCATACGCCATGAAACATCTCGTGCTCGCAACGCTGGCCGCAATGCTGTTTGCTAGCGCCCCATTTCCCCAGGACAAATCCACGGCCGCGGACGAAATTCAGATCAAGCAACTCGAGCGCGCCTGGAATCAAGCCGAGGCCAAGCAGGAAGTCAAGGAAGTCTCCTCCCTGCTTGCAGACTCCCTCGTTTACACCGATTACGATGGCTCGTTCATGAACAAATCGGAATACATGAAGTGGGTTGTGTCGCCGGGACAAAAGGCCGATCACATTTACGATGAAGGCCAGACCGTTAAAGTCTACGGCGACGCCGCCGTGGTCACCGGCATTTACCGTGAAACCGGCACGAACAAAGGCAAGCCTTACGTGGTCCGCTCGCGCTTCACAGACACCTGGATTAAGCGCGACGGCGTCTGGCTCTGTGTGGCCAGCCAAAGCACCCTCATCCCATCCAAATAGTCCGCCGGCAGATTCACGTAAGCCTGCTACTGAAACAAGGTTAGGTCAATGGCGTTTGCCATCGCCTCGTATCCGGCATCGTTTGGGTGCAGATGGTCCTGGGAAGCGAAGCGCGCCAAAAGTCTGCTCGGATGCTCTGGATCGCGCAAGACCGTGTCGAAATCGATCACGCCATCAAACGCCCCGCTGGTCCTGATCCATTTGTTGACCGCCTGCCGAGTTGCTTCCTTGGATTCCGAGTAGTAGCCAGGAAGATCCAGGCCTTCAAATGGAGTCATCGTGGCTCCAATCAGCTTGGCCCCCTGAGCGTGAGCCCGCGAAATCAGTTGGCGGTACGCGTCGATCAGCTCTTCAGGTGTGCGAACGTCAGCCGGATCGGCAAGGTATCGCCCGCCCAACTTTGCGCCCGGGAAGCCGACGTCATTGATCCCTTCGAGCAGCACAACGTGCGTTACGCCCGGGAGGGCCAACACATCCCGGTCAAAGCGCGCCAAAGCGCTGGCGCCGAAGCTGGCCGCGAAGCCTTCGCCCAGCAGCCGGTTACCCGCTATGCCCTCATTGACCACTGCTAACTTCGAACCTTCGCGCATCTTTCCCAGACGACGGATTAAATCGCTCGGCCAATTGTGGTCCGCATCCACGGTGGACCCATCGCCATCCGTGATCGAATCCCCAAACGCCACCACCAGACGCTGGGACGGCTGTGCGGGAACGAGAACAGCTGTGACCAGAATGGACGACTCCGTTGTAGCTCCACCTTCTATCCTTTCCGATCGAGTGTGGTCGCCATGCTGCGAGACCACGGCTCGCTTGAGTGCCAGCGCATGCAGCGTTGGCGTTGCGATGCGCTTCGGGAAATACAGGCTGATGCTCATCTCGGCCCCTGAACCGACCACAAAGTTCACAGGGTCACTAAGGACCGGCGCTCCCGCAGGGATGGTGACCGAATTGCGTCTCCCAAAGGTGACCGTCTGCATTGAGCTTGGCTTCATGCCCGTCGCGTCGTTCGGCGTCGCAACAGTCACCGAACCAACGAGCAGAGGCGCGGAGCCGTATTCATTCGAAAGACGAATGCATACCCGCGCTCCTCCGATCGATACCCGCACCCGCTCTCGCACAGTCTGGTCTTCGATGTTAAGCAGCGGTTCCTTTGAATCGGAAACAGCCGGCTCAGGGCTGGCCGCCCAAGTGGCGATCCACGAACGTTGGGGTTCGCTT
>Ga0209415_10012584_pt1 | contig 14074 bp, 15 predicted proteins | sample PeaSoiSIISIP2007_FD_187696 | JGI IMG/M metagenome (GOLD analysis project Ga0209415, IMG submission 187696) | Peat soil microbial communities from Weissenstadt, Germany - SII-SIP-2007 (SPAdes) (version 2) | ecosystem: Environmental > Terrestrial > Soil > Wetlands > Peat | place: Germany... | reverse complement strand
ACGCGTGATTTGCACCGATCCGCGCCACAAGCAGCGCCAGGGCTAGGGCCCGCTCGTCCGCAACTCGACGGAGAAGTTACCAAATGGCACGGATAGCCGGCATCAACATTCCCCCGCACCAGCACGCCGAGATCGGCCTGACGGCGATCTACGGTATCGGCCGCGCGCGCGCGCGCGCAATCCTCGATGCCGTCAAGGTTGCCTATGACCGCAAGGTCAAGGAGCTCACCGACGCGGAACTCGAGCGCATTCGGGAAGCGGTCGGCCGCTTCACCGTGGAGGGGGACCTTCGGCGCGAAATTCAGCTGTCGATCAAGCGCCTGATCGACCTGGGTTGCTATCGGGGGGTGCGGCACCGTCGCGGCTTGCCGGTTCGCGGGCAACGTACTCGAACCAACGCGCGCACGCGCAAGGGGCCGCGCAAGGCCGGCGTGTCGCTGAAGAAGGGCGCCTGATCGGAGGCGCAGCCGATCGCCGGACGCATGGCGTCGCGGTATCGAACAGCAGCCGATATTCGTAGCAACTTAGCGTAGCAACTTAGCGAGGCACTGAAGCATGGCAACCAGATCTCCGACCCCGCAGCAGATTGCCGCCCAGCGGGCGCGCAAGAAGGTCAAGAAGAACGTCGCGGAGGGCATTGCCCACATCCATGCTTCGTTCAACAATACGATCATCACGATCACGGACCGGCAGGGTAATACCCTGTCCTGGGCCACCAGTGGCGGGGCCGGTTTCAAGGGATCGCGCAAGTCGACGCCGTTCGCCGCGCAGGTCGCGGCCGAGGCTGCCGGGCGCGCGGCGCTCGAGTGCGGGGTGAAGAATCTCGAGGTTCGGATCAAGGGTCCGGGACCCGGCCGCGAGTCCTCGGTGCGGGCGCTCAATGCCTGCGGTTTTCGCATCGCTTCGATCCAGGACATTACGCCGGTGCCGCACAACGGCTGCCGTGCTCCCAAGCGCCGCCGTGTCTGATCCGCGTCGCGAAGAACAATCCCCGATGGGATTCGACAATCTAGCTGGCGCGCGGCCCCAGGTTTCCGGGCGGACGCGCAGGCCCATCGCCTGACAACTGCGCCGAATTTGGCTCAATAGGAATCCACATGGCTCGCCACACCGGAGCAAAACTCAAGCTATCGCGACGCGAAGGCACCGACCTGTTTCTCAAGAGCGCCCGGCGCACGCTCGATTCGAAGTGCAAGGCCGACAGCAAGCCGGGGCAGCACGGTCGCATGTCCGGCGCCCGCCTCTCCGACTATGGCGTGCAGCTGCGCGAGAAGCAAAAAGTCAAAAGAATGTACGGCGTTCTGGAGCGCCAGTTCCGGCGCTACTTTGCCGAGGCCGAACGCCGTCGTGGCAACACCGGCGCCAACCTGATCGCGCTGCTCGAATCGCGCCTGGACAACGTCGTCTACCGGATGGGATTCGGCTCGACGCGTGCCGAGGCACGGCAGCTCGTTTCGCACCGCGCCATCGAGGTCAACGGCCGAGTCGTCAATATCTCGTCCATGCTCCTGGAAGCCGGTGACCAGCTCGCGGTTCGCGAAGCGGCCCGCAAGCAGACGCGGGTCCAGGACGCCCTGCAGCTGGCAGGGCAAAGCGGTTTCCCTTCTTGGGTCGACGTCGATGCCCAGAAGATGACCGGCAAGTTCAAGGCGCTGCCGGATCGCGGTGACGTTGCCCAGGACATCAACGAGTCTCTCGTCGTCGAGTTGTATTCGCGCTGATTTTTGCGCGGCCCGCTGCCTTGCCGGGGGCGGGCTGCTTCCCGAGTACCGGAATTTGTGGGAGGCCGGTTCTTTCGTTGTTTAGTCCCGCGACCATCCAGCAGCCTTATCGGCGTAACGAGCCGAGGGTATTGAAGGGGATCGTCCATGAGTACATCAGGTCTTTTGAAGCCGCGTGCCATCGAGGTAGAGTCTACCGGCCCGCATAGCGCCATCGTTACGATGGAGCCGTTTGAGCGCGGCTATGGGCATACGCTGGGCAACGCGCTGCGGCGCATACTGCTTTCGTCGATGGTCGGCTATGCACCGACCGAGGCGCAAATCGAGGGTGTGGTCCACGAGTATTCGACGATCGACGGCGTGCGCGAGGACGTCGTCGACATTCTCCTGAACCTGAAGGGCATCGTGTTCAAGCTGCACAATCGCGATGAGGTCAGCTTGAACCTGCGCAAGGAAGGCGAAGGCGTTGTCACCGCCGCAGATATCGAACTGCCGCACGACGTCGAAATCGTCAACCCGGACCATGTGCTTGCCCGCCTGACCACCGGGGGCAAGCTCGAGATGCAGATCAAGATCGAAAAGGGCCGCGGCTACATTCCTGGAACCGTGCGCGCCTTCCGCGAGGACCACTCGACGACGATCGGCAAAGTGGTGATGGATGCCTCCTTCTCGCCGGTTCGCCGCGTGAGCTATACGGTGGAAAGTGCGCGGGTCGAGCAGCGGACCGATCTGGACAAGCTGGTGATGACGATTGAGACCAACGGGGCCATCACTCCGGAGGAGGCGGTGCGCCAGTCGGCCCGCATTCTGGTCGAGCAGCTGTCGGTCTTCGCCGCGCTCGAGGGGGTAGCCGAGCCGGTGCACTCGCAGCGCACCTCGCCGGACGTCGACCCGATTTTGCTGCGCCCGGTGGACGATCTCGAACTCACCGTTCGCTCGGCCAATTGCCTCAAGGCCGAGAATATCTACTACATCGGCGATCTGATCCAGCGCACCGAGAACGAACTGTTGAAAACCCCGAACCTGGGCCGCAAGTCGCTCAACGAGATCAAGGAAGTGCTTGCGGCGCGTGGCCTTACACTGGGCATGAAGTTGGAGAACTGGCCGCCGGTCGGACTGGACAAGTAACCCGAAAAGCTCCGGGTGCGACCGCCTGCCGCCGCGCCCGGAGACGAACAACCCACGAACCACAACCGGACCGCCCTCGGGATTGCAGTCGCGGCAATTGCCCCGCCAGGGATCGAAGAATCCGGAACAAGACTTGCAAAGGAAACATCCATGCGTCACGGACACGGACTGCGGAAGCTCAATCGGACCAGCAGTCACCGCCTGGCAATGCTGCGCAACATGTCCAACTCCCTGTTGCGCCACGAACTGATCAAGACGACGCTTCCCAAGGCCAAGGAATTGCGCCGGGTGGTCGAACCCCTGATCACCTTGGCCAAGGACCCGTCGCTGGCCAACCGGCGTCTGGCCTTCAATCGGCTGCGCGATCGCGAAGTGGTGGTCAAGCTTTTTGAGCAGATCGGTCCGCGCTACAAGACCCGTCCGGGCGGCTACACGCGCATCCTCAAGTTCGGCTTTCGGGTCGGCGACAACGCACCCATGGCGCTGATGGAACTGGTGGATCGGCCGGAGCCCGCTGCCGCCGACACGGTTGCAGCCAAACAGGGCACCTGACAGCGCCATGGCCGCAGAGGGCGCGGCGGCCGTTTCCGCGGCGGCCCTGTCCGTGCACGAGCTGCGCAAGGTATATGGCGCGGTTGCGGCGGTTGACGGCGTTACGTTCGCGGTCCGCGCCGGCGAATGCTATGCCCTGCTGGGCCCCAATGGCGCCGGCAAGACCTCCATCCTGCGCTGCTGCCTGGGTCTGACGGCGTACCAGTCGGGCGCCATCGACCTGCTGGGGCAGGCGGTGCCGGCCCACGCGCGCATGGCCCGTCAGCGCACGGGGGTGGTCCCGCAGATGGATAACCTGGACCCGGACTTCACGGTCGAAGAGAATCTGGTCGTCTACGGCCGCTACTTCGGCATCGACAAGCGGACGATCCGGGCCCGCATCCCGGAGCTGCTCGATTTTGCCAGCCTGGGGCAAAAGGTGCATGCGCGCATCAGCGAACTCTCGGGTGGCATGAAGCGCCGCTTGATGCTCGCGCGTGCGCTGGTCAACGACCCGAGTCTCATCCTCATGGATGAACCCACGACGGGCCTGGATCCGCAGGCGCGGCACCTGATTTGGGAGCGGCTCAAGCAGCTGCTGGCACGCGGCAAGACGATCTTGCTCACGACCCACTTCATGGACGAAGCCGAGCGCCTCGCCGATCGCCTTGCGATAATCGATCGGGGCCGAAAGATCGCCGAAGGCAGCCCGCGCGAGCTCATTCGGGCACAGATCGAACCCCAGGTCGTGGAGGTCTTTGGCGAGGGCGCTACCGCGTGGGCACGCACCCGGGCCGTGAGCTTGGCCTCGCGCGTCGAGATCACCGGCGAGACCGCGTTTTGTTATGTCCGGGACGCCGAGCCGATCCTGCGCGAACTGGAACTGCGTCCGAGTTTGCGCTACCTATACCGGCCGGCCAATCTCGAGGATGTGTTTTTGAAGCTGACCGGCCGCGAGATGCGGGCCGAATGGTGATGCCCGGCATCTCGGCGTTCTGGAGCGTTCCGCGCGTCTCGCGCCGCTTCTTCCCGGTCTGGCAGCGCAATTTGCTCGTTTGGCGCCGGTACCTGTACGAGCGCGTCCTGTCCAACATCGTCGAGCCGGTGATCACGCTGGTGGCGTTTGGCTATGGCCTTGGCGCGATGCTGCCGCAGATGGACGGTGTGGCGTATCTACCCTACCTGGCCGGCGGCACGCTGTGCGTCAGCGTCATGTATTCGGCGAAGTTCGAGTCGCTTTGGGGCGCATATAGCCGCATGGAGGTGCAACACACCTGGGCGGCGATCATGAATGCCCCGGTGTCGATCGACGACATCTTGCTGGGCGAATTGGCCTGGGCTGCCACCAAGTCGCTGCTGACGGGGGCGACCATGCTGCTCGTGGTATGGGCGCTAGGCATCGCCCACACGCCCTTGGCCTTGCTCGTGCTGCCGCTATCGTTTGTCGCCGGCCTCTCCTTCTCGGCCATGGCGTTGATCGTGAACGCCTTCGCTAAGGGCTGGGATACGCTGTCGACCTATTTCACGATCGTCGTGACGCCGATGATCTTTCTCGGCGGCGTATTCTTTCCCCTGTCGCGGCTGCCGTCGTGGCTGCAGGAAATCTCCGCCTTCTTGCCGCTGACGGCGCTCGTTCAGCTGGTGCGTCCGTTGATCCTTGATCGCGTACCGGAGGGGGTCGCGTTCAATCTGGCACTGTTGCTGGGCTACGCCGTCGCCTGCTACTTTGTAGCGGTGGGGCTGAGCCGCCGTCGGCTGCTCCGATAGGCCTGTCGCAGAGGCGCCGGTTGTGGACAGGGAGGTCCCGCTGGCGGGATGACATGTCATCATTTCGTAATACGGCATACGTACCCTGCGCGCGATGCAGCGCTTGCCCGATGGGCCATCAGAGGACGCGTCGCCGGATCCACCCGCGGTGAACAACTACCGCGCGATTTTTCTTTCCGACATCCATCTTGGTACCGCAGGATGCAAGGCCGAGCACCTGCTCGACTTCCTGCGGCACAACGAGTCCGATAGCCTGTACCTGGTCGGTGACATCATCGACGGCTGGGCCTTGCGCTCCCGCTTCTTCTGGCCACAGTCGCACAACGATGTGATCCAGAAGATTTTGCGCAAGGCGCGCAAGGGCACGAAGGTCTATTACGTTCCCGGCAACCACGATGAAATTGCCCGCCAGTTCTGCGGGCTCAAGTTCGGCGACGTCAGCATCTGCGAGGAGGCCGAATACCAGCTCGCCGATGGCCGCACCATGTGGGTGGTGCACGGCGATATTGCCGACGGCGTGATCCGGCACGTCAAGTGGCTCGCGCACCTCGGAGACGCCCTGTACGACTGGCTGCTCTGGCTCAACCGGCATCTGAACAACCTGCGCGGCCGCCTGGGATTTGGCTATTGGTCGCTGTCGCAATATCTCAAGTACAAGGTCAAGAACGCGGTTAGTTTCATCAGCGACTTTGAAGGCGTGCTGGTGCGCGAGGCGCGCCGGCGCGGCTACGACGGAGTAATTTGCGGACACATCCACCACGCCCAGATCCGGACCGTCGATGGGGCCCTGTACGTAAACGACGGCGACTGGGTGGAGAGTCTGACGGCCCTGGCAGAAACACACGAAGGCGAATTGCGCATACTGGTGTGGAACCGGATACTGGCACCGAACCTGCCGTCGCCGCATTGGAGCGAAGACGAGCAGGTCGTCGTGTCGCGCCCTGCGTCGCTGGCGGAGTCGTGCGGCTACATGGGAATGGGATGAAGATTCTTACCGTGACGGACGCCTGGCACCCCCAGGTAAACGGTGTCGTGCGGACCATCGAGGCGACCAACCGCGAGCTGGCACGCGCCGGCCACGAGGTCCACGTCATCTCGCCGCAGTCGTTTACCACCATCGCGTGTCCGGGATATAGCGAGATTCGGCTCTCGCTGCTGCCCTACCGCAAGCTGGCGCGGTTGGTGCGCGCGGCCGCACCCGACGCGGTGCACATCGCGACCGAGGGCCCGCTGGGGATGGCCGCGCGGCGCTACTGCGTGCGGCACCGGATCGCTTTCACCACGGCATATCACACGCGCTTTCCGCAGTACCTCAAGGCGATGTATGGAATTCCCGAGGCCTGGGTCTATCGATTCCTGCGCTGGTTCCACCGGCCGGCGCACTACCTTCTGACGCCGACGCTGCACGTGGAACGGGAGCTCTCCGAATGGGGTATCGACAATGTCGCGCGGTGGACCCGGGGGGTCGACCTGGACGTGTTTCACCCGATCGCCGAACCTTCCTTGCTGGTCCAAGGATTGCCGCGCCCGATCTACCTGTGCGTTGGCCGCGTGTCCGTGGAAAAGAATATCGAGGCCTTCCTCAACCTCGATCTGCCCGGCACGAAAATGGTGGCCGGCATCGGGCCCGAACTCGAACTGCTCAAAGGCCGCCACCCCGAGGTGCGTTTTCTCGGGATCCTGAGCCGCGAAGAGCTGGCCCAGTTGTATTCGAGCGTGGACGTTTTCGTTTTTCCCAGCAGAACGGACACCTTTGGCCTGGTCTTGCTCGAAGCCTTGGCGTGCGGTACGCCGGTCGCGGCTTTCCCGGTCCAGGGGCCGCTCGACGTCGTCGGCGACTCCGGCGTGGCCGTGCTCGACGAGGATCTGCGTAAGGCGGCCTTGGCCGCGCTGCGCATCGATCGCGGCGCCTGCCGCGCCTACGCGGACCGATTTTCCTGGGGTGCGGCAACGCAGCAATTTCTCGAGCGGCACTCCGTAGGCCCTGCCGCGCGCCACGAGGCACCGCCGGGAAACCGGTCGGAAGCACAGCGACCGGTCGCGGCCGATGGCGTCCGCACGGCGGGCCCCGCGCGGTAGTGTTACCGCGCAACGCTAGCCGTCGCTATCCTCGCGCAGCCACCTTGCAGCTTGCAAGGAGAAGTAGCTCAGCACCCCATCGGCACCAGCGCGCTTGAAGGCGATCAGCGACTCCATCACCGCGGCCCGTTCGTCAAGCCAGCCATTGGCGCAGGCGGCCTTGAGCATGGCGTACTCGCCGCTCACCTGGTACACGAAGGTCGGCGCTCGGTACGTGTCCTTCACGCGCCGAACGATGTCGAGGTAGGGCATCCCCGGCTTGACCATCACCATATCGGCGCCCTCCTGCAGATCCAGGCCGACCTCGCGCAGCGCCTCGTCGCTGTTGGCCGGATCCATCTGGTAGACGGCCTTGTTCGCCTTGCCCAGGTTGCTCCGGGAGCCGACGGCGTCGCGGAACGGCCCGTAAAACGCGCTGGCATACTTGGCCGAGTAGGCCATGATGCGCGTGTGAATGTGCTTGCCAGCCTCCAGGGTCTGGCGAATGGCCCCGATTCGACCATCCATCATGTCGCTGGGGGCCACGATGTCGACGCCCGCCTGCGCCTGCACCAGTGCCTGGACCTGGAGCACTTCGATCGTCTCGTCGTTGAGGACATAGCCGCTGGCGTCGATCAAGCCGTCCTGTCCGTGCGTGGTGTACGGGTCCAGCGCGACGTCCGTCAGGATGCCCAGTTCCGGGAAGCGCGCTTTGAGCGCACGGACCGTCCGCGGCACGAGGCCCTCGGGGTTGCACGCCTCGCGGCCGTCGGCACTCTTGCGGCCCGCGTCCAGGACCGGAAACAGGGCGAGCACGGGAATCTTCAGCGCCAGGCATTCCTCGGCAACGCGATACAGCGGTTCGAGCGTCATGCGTTCTACCCCGGGCATCGACGCCACCATCTCCCGTCGCGTTGCGCCGTCGACGACAAAGACCGGGTAGATCAGGTCATCGGGTGCCAACCGGTGTTCGCGCATCATGCGGCGCGAAAAATCATCGCGGCGCATGCGGCGCAGCCGGGTCGTGGGAAAACTTGCAAACGCAAAGGTCGGGGCGGGCATACCGGGTCTCCGTGGCGCGGCAGGCGCCAGCAACAGCGATGGGTGAGCAGGCGATTTTACCGGCCCTGGCGTCTTGTTCAGCTCTCCAGGATCTGGGCGGCCGAATCGCGCAACTCCTCAACGCCGCTGCGATCGAGCGCCGAAAAAAGCTGCACCGAGGTCGCTATGGGCAGCTCTTCGGCCCGCTGCTCGGCAAGCGCTAAGGCGGCGCGGCGCTGGGCGGTGCCGATCTGGTCGATCTTGGTGAGCAGCAGGTGCAAGCGAAAGCGATCGAGGTCGTCGCGGCCACAGATCCAAGCGAGCAACTCCTCGTCGGCGGGCAGGCAGGGCCGTCGTGCGTCCATCACCAGCACTACGCCCCGCAGCATTCGGCGCGATCGCAAGTAGCCGCCTACCAGAGCGTCCCAGCGGTCGCGGGTCATGGCGTCGGTCTTGGCAAACCCGTAACCGGGCAGATCGACCAGGTAGGCACAGGCCTTGCGCTGCGCCACCGGCGCATCGTCGAGCACCGTAAAGAAATTGAGCATCTGCGTCCGCCCCGGTGTCTTGGACGCGAAAGCCAGGCGGCGGCGCTCGGTCAGCAGGTTGATCGCGGTTGACTTGCCCGCGTTCGAGCGCCCGACAAACGCCAGTTCTGGGAGCATGGCAAGCGTCGCCTGGGCCAACGCTGGCAACTCGGCGACGGAAGTGGCGAATTCGGCGGAAGGGAAGCGGGGAGAAGGAGACACGGTTTCAAATATGCAGGCCGCATGCGGAGCATCTCGCTCCTCGGTAAAATGCGCAGCATAGCCGCTGAGCAGGTGCCGCGCCGGGTGCCGCTTGCCGCGTCCCGAGTCCCAGGAGAAAAGGAAGTCCAAGCGCATGGAAACGAACCGGTTTGGTGTTGCGAGCCTGCGGGCGGCAGTCGTATTGCTCGCCTTGGGCGGCATGGCCGGCGGTGTTTGCGCGGCCGGCGCAAGTGCGCCTGCGGGGCAGCGCCCCGACGCGGCCAAGGGCAAGCAGATTGCCGCGCAGGTGTGTGCGCCCTGCCATAGCGCGGACGGCAACTCCGTGATTTCCTCCAATCCCAAGCTTGCCGGGCAAAGCGCCGAATACCTCGTTAAGCAGCTCACCGACTTGGCCAAGCCGCCGGGCGACAAGACCGGTCGCGAGAGCGCGGTCATGAACGGGTTTGCGGCCTCTCTTTCGCCGACGGACCGGCAAAATGTTGCCGCTTGGTTCGCCTCGCAGACGCCGACGTCGGGTACCGCGAGCGGGGCCGACGCCACCCAGCTGGGGCAACGGCTGTACCGAGTGGGTGTGCCGGAAAAGGCCGTGCCGGCCTGTGCCGGCTGTCATGGGCCGTCGGGCGACGGACTGCCGGTGCGGTTCCCGAAGATCAGCGGCCAGCACAGCGACTACATCGAAGCGCAGCTGCGTGCGTTCCGGGAGGGTTCGCGCCATAACAGCGAACCCATGGAGCAAATCGCCTTTCGCCTCTCGGACCCGGAGATCAAGGCGCTGGCCGATTTTGTGGCCGGGCTGCGCGCGCAGTAGCGGCGTGGTCTTACCGCCGCGCGCGGCGGGGCGCTAGGGAAGCACGGTTTCGGTTGCGTACAGATCGGCAGCCGACTCGCGCGGGCGCACCAGGTGGTATTGGTCGCCATCGACGATGACTTCGGCTGGCCGACCGCGGCTGTTGTAGTTGCTCGCCATACTCATGCCGTACGCGCCCGCGGACAATATGGCAAGCAGGTCCCCCGCAAGCACCGTGAGCGATCGGTCGCGAGCAAGCCAGTCGGCGCTCTCGCAGACCGGTCCGACGACGTCGAAGGAGCGTTTTTCCCCGGTACGCAGCACCACCGGCTGCACGTCCATCCACGCCTCGTAGAGGGCGGGCCGCAGCAAATCGTTCATGCCGGCGTCGACGATCGCGAAATTTTTCGCCGCCCCCGCCTTGATGACTTGCACCCGGGTGAGCAGCGCGCCTGCATTGCCGACGATCGAGCGGCCAGGCTCGAAGAGCAGCGTCTTGCCGCCATGGCCGCGGCGATCCGCGCAGGCAAGCAGGGCCGCGATGAACTGCTCGATGCTCGGAGCGATCTCGCAGCGATATGCAATGCCCAGGCCGCCACCGAAATCGATGTGCCGCAGACCCACTCCCTGCGCGCCCAGGCGGTCGACCAGATCGAAAACGCGCTCGGCCGCCTCGACATACGGGTCGATGCTGGTGATCTGCGAGCCGATATGGCAGTCAATTCCGGCGATTTCAATTCCGGACAGGCGCGCCGCGCGTCGGTACAGTTCCTCGGCCTCCGGCACCGCGATCCCGAACTTGCTGAACTTGAGGCCAGTCGAAATGTACTGGTGCGTTCGCGGATCGACGTCTGGATTGATGCGCAGGGAAATGGGTGCGCGCCTTCCTGCCGCGCGGGCGACGCGGTCGATCGTCTCGAGCTCGGCGGCCGACTCCACGTTGAAACAGGCAATCCCGGCCGCCAGCGCAGCGCCGATCTCGGCTTCGGTCTTGCCGACGCCGGAGAAAACGATGCGCGCCGCCGCTGCGCCGGCGGCTAGGGCGCGCTCCAGCTCGCCGCCGGACACGATGTCAAAGCCGCTGCCGGCGCGCGCCAGCAAGTTGAGGACGCCGAGATTGGCGTTGGCCTTCACTGCGTAGCACACAAGCGCGGAACGGCCGGCTAATGCCTCGACGTAGCGACGGTAGGCCGCCAGGATGGCGCGCTTGGAGTAGACGTAAGTCGGCGTGCCCACGTGCGCGGCGATCTGCGTCAATGGCACGGCCTCGCAGCACAAGGCGCCACCGTCGTAGACGAACGGATGGTCGGCCTGCGCCGTCATTTTGGGCCCTGCGAACCGGTTTCGGTCTTGGCCGGCGCTGCCTCTTGCGCGCTGGTGCCGCTAGCCGCGCCGTCATTGCCCGTCCCGGTGCCGCCGCCCTGGTTCGGTGTGGCGGCACTGGTCGGGCCGCCGGTGTCCGTGCGATTTGCGCTGGCGCCATCGGCATTATTGCCGCTGGCGGCGCCAGGCGCGTCTTTGGCTGCGCCGGGAGGGCTTGCGGGGGCGCTCGGGCGAAACGGCCAAGGCGTATCCTTGCTTTGCCCCGGCAATTGCAAAGGGCCCTTCTGACCGCAGGCGACGAGCAGCAGCAATGCGAGAGGAAAAATCGCTGTTCGCTGTAGCGCCGCTGTGACAGTGGCTGCTGCAGAATCCTTTTTCATGGCACCAATCTAACATGACTGAATCGCAATTCCTGCGCAACGTCGAGCTGACGCTGGGGCAGATCGAATCGGCGATCGACGACGCCCGGATTGCCGCCGAATGTTCGGTCAGCGCTTTTGTGCTGACGATCGAATTCGACGACGGAGCGCGGATTGTTGTGAACGCGCAGACGCCGATGCGGCAGTTGTGGCTGGCCTCGCGCAGCGGCGGGATACACTTTGGCTTCGACGGTACCCGGTGGTGCGACCTCAGGAGCGGGGAGGAGTTCTTCGTAGCCCTGTCGCGGGTCGTGTCCGAAGAGCTTGGCCAGAATGTGGTCCTGCGGCCGCGCTGAGGGCCCTGGCGACGCGCCCGCGCGTCGCTAGCGGGCGCGCGCGGGGTGTTCCTCGGCTCAGAAGACCTGGTCGTTGGGAGCGCTACCCGTTGGGGTGGGCGGCTTCGCATCGTCCGGCGGATGATCGTCCAAGCCGAGGCTAGCGACTCCTTGGCCAGGTTGGAACTCTTCCAGGTAGACCTCGCCATTGATCTGCACCACGCCGGGGGGCATGTCGCGGGTAGACTCCGGGACGCCCTTCAGAGTGCCGGCCATGTAGTCGATCCAGATCGGCAGGGCCAGACCGCCACCGGTCTCGCGCACGCCCAGCTGGCGCGGCTGATCGAATCCGACCCAGCCGATCGCGACGAGCCCGCCCGCATAGCCTGCGAACCAGGCATCGTGGGATTCGTTGGTCGTTCCGGTCTTGCCTGCTACGTCCGCCCGATTCAGGCTCGCCGCGCGTGCGGCCGTGCCATAGCGGGTGACGTCCTTGAGCATGGAGTCGACGATGAAGGCGGTGCGCGCGTCCAACACCCGCGGGGCGGTATCGCCCGCGACTTGCGGCGTTGCCTCCATGAGAACCCTGCCGTTGCCGTCAACGACACGACTGATGATGTAGGGGTGGATGCCGAAGCCGCCATTGGCAAAGACGGCATACGCGGCCAATTCCTGCCAGGGCGTCACCGATCCGGCACCCAGGGCCATCGTAAGAAACGGGGGATGCTTGTCCGGGTCAAATCCAAAACGCGTTATATACATTTGCGCGTAGGCCGGTCCGATCGCCTGCAACACGCGTATCGATACCATGTTCTTGGACTTGGCAAGTCCCTGGCGCAAGCGCATCGGCCCTTCAAAGCCCGCTTCGTAGTTCTTCGGCTCCCACAGCTGCCCGCCCGTAAGCTCCGGCGCTACGCTAACCGGCGCATCGTTGACGAGCGTGCTCGTCATGATTCCCTTTTCCAGCGCGGCGGCGTAAATGAAAGGCTTGAAGCTCGAGCCCGGCTGCCGCCAGGCCTGCAGCACGTGATCGAACTTGTTCAGATTGAAATCAAAGCCACCCACCAGCGCCCGGACCGCACCGTCGCGTGAGTCGGCGGAGACGAACGCGGCCGCGACTTGCGGCAGTTGCACGATGCTCCAGCTGTCTTTGCCGCCTCGGGCCACGCGGATGAGGGCGCCGGGAACGATGCGCCGCGAAGGCGCCGTTTTTGGACTAAGTGCCGTGGCGGCAAAGCGCAAACCTTCGCCATCGATGCGGATCGTGGTGCCCCCGGCCAGTTGCGCCTTGACCGCGCGCGCACTGGCCTCCAGTACCACCGCCGCGGCAAACCCCGCGACATCGGGAGCGGCGGTCAGCGCGTCGCCGATGCGTCGGTCGCGCTGCTCGGCTTCGCCCCCGAGGTCGATTTGCCGCTCCGGGCCGCGGTAGCCGTAGCGCTGATCGTAGGCCAGTACCTGGGCGCGCAACGCCTCGTATGCCAGTTGTTGATCCCCGCTGGAAATCGTCGTGTAGACGTTGAGTCCGCGCGTATAAGCTTCCTCGTGGAAGACGTCCGTTACCAGTTGACGCGCCAGTTCGGCGACGTACTCCGCGCGCACACGCGAATGCGTCATGTTCGCTACGGTGGCGTTTTCGGCGCGCACGTGCACGTCTTCGGCCATGGCGGCCTCGTACTCCTTGCGCGTGATCGTGTTGATCGCGAGCATGCGCCCGAGAACGTAACGCTGGCGCGCGCGCGCGCCCTTGGGGTTGGTCAGCGGATTGCCGGTGCTCGGCGCCTTGGGAAGCTCGGCGAGCATCGCGCATTCGCCCAGCGTCAAGTCCGACAACGATTTGCCGAAATAGATCTGTGCGGCGGAGGCGAAACCGTAGGCGCGTTGCCCCAGGTAGATCTGGTTGATGTAGACCTCGAGTATCCGGTCCTTCGAAAGCGAAGATTCGATCTTGACTGCGAGGGCGATTTCGTAGACCTTGCGGGTGTAGCTGCGCTCCGAGCTCAGGAAGAAGTTGCGCGCCACCTGCATCGTGATCGTGCTTGCGCCCTGCGCGCGGTGCCCGGAGAGCAGGTTGGCGAAGGTCGCGCGCAGTATCCCCAGCGCATCGACGCCGCCGTGGTGGTAAAAGTTGGTGTCCTCCGCGGCCAGGATCGCCTGCTTGAGGCGCTCCGGGACATCCTGGATCGCGACCAGGCTGCGCCGCTCCTCGCCAAACTCGCCCAGCAGCACCCCGTCGGCAGTCCAGACCCGCAGCGGGACCTTTGGCCGGTAATCG
>Ga0209415_10012582_pt1 | contig 14075 bp, 15 predicted proteins | sample PeaSoiSIISIP2007_FD_187696 | JGI IMG/M metagenome (GOLD analysis project Ga0209415, IMG submission 187696) | Peat soil microbial communities from Weissenstadt, Germany - SII-SIP-2007 (SPAdes) (version 2) | ecosystem: Environmental > Terrestrial > Soil > Wetlands > Peat | place: Germany... | reverse complement strand
GTCCTGGTCGGCAGCGTCGATTCGAAGGGCGTGCCCAACATCGCGCCAAGGTTCGTGCTGGCCGTCATCGAAGATGAAAAACTCCTCTTTGCCGACGCCTTCAGGAACAAGACGTTCGACAACATAAAGGCTTGGAGGAAGGTCACGGTCTCCATCATGGACAAAGAAACGATGGGCGGGTTCCAACTGAAGGGCGACGCAGATGAGGTCACCGACGAGGAACTCGTCGCGCAGGCGAGCGCGAAGCTGCGCGATTACGGGATAGCCACAAGGCCGGAGAGGGCGTGGACGCTCGCGGTGAACGAAGTGTATTCCCTCAAGCCTGAGAGCAAGTCCAAGGCCCCGATGATTTCGGCCTACGGGTAGCCTGCGCGACCCGCCAAGGAGATGAAGACGCGCTCGCCGGGGGGCCTTAGCACATCAGCGCTGAGCGGACGACCTCAGGCAGGGATTGACTTGTCTGAGAGAGCCCGAATTCGAGTTGGATGGCCTTTACTATCTTCGTCTCGACGGCCCTGACTCTCTCGTCGTCGTAGATCGCGCGCATCCCCTCGATGAACCGAGCCGGCCTGTCGGCGATGTCCGTGACGCCGATGCCTTGGGTCATGCTCATGTTCCAAATGGTGTCGGACGCGAATGTGAGCGAGACTGAATCCAGCGCGCTGGACGCCGACCTCAGGATCCTGTCGACGCTCTTCGACAGCGTCTCTTCGCTTCCTTTCGTTATCGAGGCCATGCGAGGGACTGCCTTCTTGGCAGGTTGGCTATCCATTGTTCGCGATTACGCCGATAGCAGCCTAATAATCCGTTATGGAAATCTGGTAGTTATTCTGAATCCAGCCGAAGAAAGGACGACACGGGCCAAACCTTGATAAAGTTAGGGGGCTTTGTTTCATCGGGCGGTTCGAGAGATTCACATCCGGGCCAGAGGGCTCAGCAAGGGAGCGAATCTTGGCAGTCTGGCCTGAGAACGACGTCTACTGGGGGTTCAGCTGGGGGCGGTCTCAAAGGTTGGCTTTGGCCAGGATCTTCTTCACAGACAGCAGGTTGGTGATTGTCGGACTCGTCAGCATCGTCAGTCCGGGCTTCGTGGGCGTCACTCTGGCCGTGCAGGCCGCCGAACTGGAGCGCAAGCGGCAGAACGAGCAGATGCGCAGCGCGACCCTCGATAGCATTCTCGCATCGGACCCCCAGAACATGCAGATCAGCTATGGACAGGTCGACGAACTGAGCTGCGACCAAAAATACCTAAGGATCAGGTTCGGAGGCTCGACGGCGAGGGTGCAACCGGTCAAGTCTGGCGGGCTGCTCGCGTACGCTCATCCCGACGCCGTCCCCGACCCGAAACGGCTGATGAAGCAGAGCATCGAAGTCCTGAAAGGCGTGCCGGCCATCGCAGGAAAGATCCTAGTGAAGCCGTAGGCCATGTGTCCCGGTGTGCGCGCTCCCTCAGTTCAGGGCACAAGCCGCAGTTTGTCCCTGGGGTACAGGGTAACCTCCCTTATGTTCTCCTCCCCCGCCAAGACCATCGTGAGCCTCTCCATCCCGAGCCCGAACCCCGCGTGGGGAGGCATGCCGTAGTCGAATACCTTCAAGTGATGCTCGAAGGCCTGCGGCTTGAGCTTCTGCTCCTTGAGCCTCTTGACCAGGAGGCTCCTGGAGCTCACCCTCGAGCCACCCGAGGCGAGCTCGAGAGGGCCGTACATGAGGTCGAAAGCCTCGCTCAGCTTGGGCTCGTCCTCTTTCGGCTTGATGTAGAAGGGCTTCGTCTGCGTAGGCCAGTCCGTGATGAAATAGAACGAGGGGTGCTCCTTCCCGAGCTTCTCGATGGTCGGGCCTGTGAGGTCCTCGCCCCACGTGACGTCCTCTCCCGCCTTCGCGAGGTGCTCGACCACGTCGGTGTAGCGGAGGCGCTCGAACCCGTCCGCGATCGCCAGAGGCGGGCGCCCGAGCTTCTCGAGGTCCTTCGAGCAGTCGTCCTTGACAGACGCCACGACGTGCTTGATGAGACCCTCGAGCGTGTCCATCACGTCGTTGTAGTCGACGAACGCCTCCTCGATGTCTATCGAGGTTATCTCGCTGAGGTGCCTCTGCGTCCTCGACTCCTCCGCCCTGAACGCCGGGCCTATCTCGTACACCTTCTCGAACGGCAGCACGAGCTCCTCCTTGTAGAGCTGCGGGCTCTGCGCCAAGAAGGAGGGGCGGTTGTAGTATAGCACCGAGAAGAGCGACGCCCCTCCCTCGGTCGCGGTCGAGATGAGCTTGGGGGTCCTGACCTCGAGGTATCCCTTCCCGGCCAGGAACTCCCTCACAGAGGATAGGACCTCGCGCTGAATCTTGAACGTCGCCTGGGCCCTGTCCCTCCGCAGGTCGACGGCCCGTATGTCTAGCCTCTTGTCCAGGGAGGGCGTCTCGCCGCCGTAGACGCTGAAGGACGGCACCTCCGTCGCGATGCTGAGCACCTTGATCTCCTCGGGGACCACCTCCGCCCCGCTCGGCGCCTTGGCCATCGCCTTCACGACCCCCTTGACGGCGATGCTGCTGTGGGGCCTCAGCGCTTCTACCCTGGCGAGGGTCCCTTTGCTGGCCTTGCCCCTGTTGACCGTCACCTGGACGTTGCCGTCGCGGTCGGTCAGCATGATGAATACTATCCCGCCCTGCGTCCGGATGCTGCTCACCCACCCGAAGACGACGACCTCCTTGCCGTCGAGCTCAGGCGTGATCTGGATGGAGTAGTGCGTCCTTCTCCATCCGCCCAGGCCTTCTTCGAGTTTCGTCAAACGGCTCTTCACTTGGTGGACGACCGCGAACTGCAAATCCTATAAAACTCTTCGAAGCGGCGTTGAAACCCTTAAGAGAGCCTCGGCGCCTTTTTCGCTCGAAGCAGTTGGGTTTCCGCACGCGTGTCCCAGATAGCCTGAGCTCCGTCCCCCCGGGCAGGCTCTCCGACTCCTTCGGGCGCCTCGCGAGCAAGCTGAGGGTCTCGGTCACGGACAGGTGCAACTTCCGGTGCGACTTTTGCATGCCAGACAAGCCGGTCTGGCTCGACCACTCGGAGCTGCTCACCTTCGAGGAGATGGCCCGTGTGACGGGTATCCTCGCCACGATGGGCGTCGAGAAGGTCCGGGTGAGCGGGGGCGAGCCTCTGGTGAGGAGGGAGGTCGAGACCCTGGTTGGCATGCTTGCGAGGGTGCGCGGGATAAGGAGCGTGGCGATGACCACCAACGGCGCCCTCCTCAAGGAGAAGGCGGCGCTGCTGAAGGCCAACGGCCTCAAGGGGGTCACGGTGAGCCTGCACAGCCTAAAGCCGGAGCTCTACGACGAGATCACGGGCACGAAGGAGATGTTCTCGAGAGTCATCAGCGGGATAGAGGAAGCGGAGAGGGTCGGGCTAGGCCCTGTCAAGATAAACTGCGTCGTGACGCGCGGCTGCAACGAAGGGGAGATACTCGACTTCGCCAAGATGGCCCACGACGCCCACCGCACGGTGAGGTTCATCGAATACATGCCCTTCGACGGCACCAAGTTCTGGGACACGGCGATGGTCGTCCCAGGAAGCGAGATCGTCGAGAGTATCTCGAAGAGCTACCCGCTCGAGAAGCTCAAGAGCGAGCACGGCTCGACCTCGACCAACTACCGGTTCAGGGACGGCTCCTTGGGTGGGATTGGCACGATCACCTCCATGTCGAGGCCGTTCTGCGGAGACTGCGACCGCATCCGTCTGAAGGCGAACGGGAACCTGGTCCCCTGCCTATTCAGCGTCGCAGAGTACGACCTCAAGCACCTGCTGCGGGGAGGCGCCGCCGACGAAGAGATAGAGGGGTCCATCAGGAAGGCGTTCTGGCAGAAGTTCGAGGGCGTCGGGAGCCTGATGGAGAACAAGGTTGAGGTCAGGCACGTCAGGCCCATGTACACGATAGGCGGATGAGGAGGCCATGCCCATCCGCGTCAAGGTGCTCTACTTCGGTCAGGCGAGGGACGCCGCGGGCACAGGAGCGGAGGAATTCTCGCTCCCCAGCACCTCGTCGGTCGGCGCCTTGGTCAACGTGTCGACGAAGGCGCATCAGCTTCTCCAGGGGATGTCTGCTTCGATGCGGATAGCGGTCAACGAAGAGATAGCACGGGAGGGCGACCGCCTCTCTGACGGGGACGTCGTGGCCTTCCTGCCTCCAGTCGCTGGTGGTTGATTGCCGCCCAGAAAAGCCGCGAGGCTCACGAGAAAGAAGATCGACCCCGCAAAGATACTAGGGTCGGTGGGGGAGCCCGGGGCAGGCGCGGTCGTGCTTTTCCTAGGGACCGTAAGGGACAACAGCGAGGCCGGCAGCGTGGACAGGATCGAATACGAAGCCTACGAGCCGATGGCCGAGAAGAGGCTGGAGAGGGTGGAAGAGGACGTTTTCCGCAGGTGGCCGGAAACTCGGGTCGTGAAGATAGTGCACAGGCTGGGCGGCCTCGCGGTCGGGGAGGTCAGCGTCGCGGTCGCAGTCTCCTCGCCCCACCGGGCCGAGGCTTTCGAGGCCTGCAGGCACGTCATCGAGACGATAAAGCACGACGTGCCCATCTGGAAGAGGGAGAGGCTGGCGGACGGGAGGGAGCTCTGGGTAGAAGGCACCCCGGCAGCACCTTGGAAGGATAAGAAAGACAGACCAATCCACACCCACGGCACATCAAAAAATCACGCCTTGCGAAACTGAAAGGCCCGTCTGGCAGCCACAGGCCAGATGAATTTCGAATTCACATGCGCAGATTTCGACTCTCTCTGAATAGATATCGGCGCCGTCTCGATTGGTCTGCATGCTACGTTAGGAACAGCGAGTACTAGTGAGAGCTCCGAAAAATTCGTCTAATTCTGTCCGGTTGGCCGTGTCGTTGGTCATGATGTCGCTTTTGCTCTTGTCTCCGGTCTCCGCCATCTCTCGGTCGGGCTCCCAGCAGGTGGCGCAACCTACGGCTCAAAGTCATCTGTCCCCATTAACCTGGACCGGTGCACGCCTGAAATCGCCACGAACGGGCTCTCCGAGTACCCCTGCCGTCTCGAGCCCCCGGCCTGGCCCTTCGAGTACAGCCAAGGCTCAACCCGCGGAGGTTTCGCGCCCACCGGCAATGAGTCCCAAACCAGGCGCCGCTGATTCGTCGACCGCGTCGGGATCACCGCCACCGCCTACGTGGAATCCTGCGAATTCGATTTCCTCCAGCGCGACCGAGATTTGCGGAGAGATTCCCGTTTCAGCGCTTACAGGTACTCCGGTTGTGATTGGAACCCCGACCCCACCACCACAGGGCGTTCCTGAATTCCCCTCGTCGGCTGGGGCCTGCTCGTGATATTGATGATTGGACTGCCATTGGTGTTGGCTATCCGGCAAAGACGAGTTTCCTAAACGGATGCGTGCGACCCTTTCTCGATTTGGAAAGCGAGGTTGGCTCGATGAGCCAGAATTAGCTTACCTTCTCCATCAAGACGTACGTCATGGCAGCGTTGGCTCCCCCACCCAGGAAGCCTTGCCCGTCTCTTACGCCCCAGCACTGCACGACCCGATAGCCGTTCGCCGTCCTGGTCTCCAAGGCCTGCAAGAGGCTCTCGCACCTGCCCGACTCCGCCAGAATGACAAATCGCTTGCTGGGCGACTCCGTTGTGAATCCTGCCATGTTACTATCCCTGTGTCGCGTCCAACGCTGTCCAATAAGGGCGTATCCAAGGGAATAGCGCGAACCGCCGGGCTTCTTTTGCAGACGGCCTTAAGCCAGCTCCACGATGGCCTGCGCCAGCTCGGCCGGTTTTGTGATCATCGGCCAATGGCCTGACTCTATGACCTTGTGGGGGCCGTCCAGCTTCCCCCACTTTCCCTTCAGGATTTCGTCGACGGGGTCGCCGCCGCCGGTGCAGAATATGTAGGCGCTCCTAATGGAATCAAAATTCTTTGAGAGGGTCACCGGGTCGCTCGAGTGTCTCATCGGCCAGCGCGTCGCCTTGGACAGCATCCACTTTCGGTCTGGACCCTTCACGTCTTTTCCGACGTTGTCAAGGATTTCCTCGGTAAGAGGGATCGCCCACTCACCTGGCTTGAGACTCCCAAACTCGTTGGGATTGAAGCCCCCCTGCGGCGTCCTGACCTTCTTCTTCGGTCGGAACGCGTCCAAGTACAAAACCAAGCTCACCCTCTCCGGCATGCGGTCCGCCACAGCCGCCACGACCTTCCCTGCGAAGCTGTGCCCGACCAACACCACGTCCTCGAGACCCTCGTAAGCTATCGTGTTGACGACGTCCTGTATCGCGGTTTCCATCCCGACCTTCGGTGTCGCCAGATGGACCCTGTCGCCCATCCCTGTGAGCGTCACGGGATAGGCCGCGTTCCCGCCGCGCTCCAGCAGCGGGACGACCCGCCGCCACGCCCACGCGCCGAGCCATGCGCCGGGTACCAGGACGAACGTCCGCTTCTTCGTCACGCCGGCGTAGCCACGTCTCGATGAATATAAACGGCGTAGGAGAAAGTCGGGCTCAATTTTGGGATAACTTGATTGGATAGGGATTTAGCCATGGACACTGGACGAATCTGCCGCGAATTGCAAGACGAATTCCGTTACAGCCCCCTCGAAGATGCCACGCTCACGCTGGCCCGCGAGCTCGGCCCGAAGTCGAAGTCCGAGAGCGTCGGCGTCAGGGAGGGATACGGAAGGATACTCGCGAAGGACGTCCTGGCGAGGGAGGACTCCCCGAGAAGGGACACCTCCCATTTCGACGGCTTTTCGGTGATCTCGGCGGACACGCTCGGCGCGACGGGGGACTCTCCGGTCAACCTGGCGCTGAGGCGCGGGGCGGGACGGCTGGACCTGCTCCCGAAGGCGAGGCTCCGCCGCGGGGAGGCGATGAAGGTGCTCACCGGCGGCCTCCTCCCGATCGGAGCCGACGCGGTCGTCCCCGTCGAAGACGTCTCCGCGCGGGGGGGCGAGATACGAATCAGCCGGCCGGTGCAGCCAGGAGAGCACGTCTATCGCGCCGGCTCAGACGTCAGGAAGGGCGAGCGCGTCCTCCAGGCAGGGAGGGCCCTGATGGGGCAGGACTTGGTGCTCCTGGCCTCCCTGCGCCTCGAGACCGTCGCCGCTTTCAGGCGGCCTAGGGTAGCCATCCTGCCTACGGGGTCGGAGCTGACGGCGGACATCGGCGACAGGCGGGCCGGGAGGGTGGTGGAGTCGCACAGTCTCCTCCTCGAGCGGCTGATCGAGGAGGCGGGAGGCACCCCGACGACCCTCCCCATCGCGCCGGACAAGAAGCGCGCTCTTGCGCGAGCCCTTTGGGGCGCGTTGCAGCGGAGCGAGATCGTGTTCACTCTGGCGGGCTCGTCCGTGGGGGAGGCCGACCTCGTCGAGTCGACTATACGCGGGTTCGGGAAGGCTACCACCGCCCTCGTGCACGGCATCAGGGTCAACAGGGGAAGGGTGATGGGCTTCGCGGTGGTGAGCGGGAAGCCGGTCGTCATCCTCCCCGGCCCCATCCAGGGAGCCCTGAACGCGTTCATAGTCCTGGGGTATCCGCTCATCAGGTACCACCTTGGCATGGGGTGGGAGCAGCCTCCCGCGGTCGCGGCGACCATGGGCGACGACTGGGACGCCACCGGGAGGTTCAAGGACTTCGACCAAGTGGTGTACCTTCGCTTGACGAAGGACCCGGCCAGCGGCGGCCTCCTGGCGCTTCCTTCGAGCGGCGAGACGGAAAAGATCAGCTTCCTGGTCTCCAAGAACGCGTACGCGCTCGTCCCGGGAAACGACCCTCATTTGGCGAGGGGCGACAGGATCGAGGCCCACCTGCTCCCGGGCTTCTCACGGCTCGAGTAGCCCGCGGGCCGTTTCGAAGTCGTCGCGCGTATCGATGTCAGTCAGCGTCCGCCGCGACCTCACCCTTACGAGGGTGACGCCTCTCGCGTGCCTCTCGATGACCGACCTTGCGCCCTGGTCTCCTCGAAGGTCAGCGAGCTCCCCGAAGTACTTTCGCGAGAAGATCGCTGGCGGGGTCACCAAGCCTCCCTGGGCGGCCGCGACTATCCCCCTCCCGCCTCCTGCCTCGAACTCCTTCAGAATCCGCCGCAACAGGGGCCGGGTGACGAAGGGTTGGTCGGCCAGAAGGATCATCGCACCGTCCGCTTCGCTCGCCAGCGCCAGGATCCCCGCCCTGATTGAGCCGCCCATCCCTGCACGGTAGTCCGCGTTAAGGACGACTGTGACGCCCTTCCTTACGCCGAGCGCCGCGGCTATAGCCGCGGCATCATGGCCCAACACAACGACGGTCTCTCGCACTTCCACGGGGATGGCGTCGAGCGCCCTCTCGACGAGCGTCCTTCCTCCTATCCGAGCTAGCTGCTTCGTGCCGAGGAAGCGGGACGACGCCCCCGCCGCGAGAAGGATGGCAGATGGCCCGCGGCGGCTGGCTTCGGCCCGCCTGGAAATCGGTCTCCCACCGGGCGACGATCTCACCTCAATCACGTCCTCCGGGTGCGCGAAAAAGGGAGGAATAATATATCTCTCCGTTTGGGGCTGGTCGAGAACTCAAGAATGCCGCTCCAAATCCGGTCGAAAGAAGAGGCTGAGAACCTGATCGAAAAGGCGACCGAGATCAGGGTAGTGAAGGGAAAGGGCGACAGCGTGAAGCTCAAGATGCGGACCCCCAAGGCGCTCTACACGTTCGTGACGACCGCGGACGAGGCTACGGCCATGACAAAGGGCCTCAAGACGCCCATAATCGACTTTTAGCGGAAATAAAACGCGAGGAGCACCGCTACCCCCAAGCCCATCGGGATGGGCAGCCCCGGGAGCAGCTTGGCCTTGCTCAAGAGATACAGCGTCATCACGACTCCGGCGTCGACCGCGAGGATCGCGAGGAACGCCGAGCCGAACCCGAACTGGTAGTAGCCCAGAGCGGGCACCATCGCGTAGAAGACCGTGTCCCCCGTCCCGATGGAGAAGTCTCCTATCTTCGAGGCCATCGTGGTCAGCGACTCGTCGGGCAGGGTGTTGATGAGCGTCTTGAGGGGCCCCCTGAAGACGGTATAGATGTCGTACAGGGAGAACCCGAGAGGAAGCAGTATCGCCGTCAGGATGGGGATGGCGGAGGCGAAGTAGCTGCCCACCTCCGCGGAGAGGAGGCCGGTCAGGACCAGCGCGAGCGAGGCCGGGACCTTCCGCAACGCGATGAGCGAGAGGAGCACGACCGTCGCGGTCGCGAGGGCGAGCGAGAGGTAGACGGAGGAGTTCGCGTCCATGTAATTCTCGGTCAAGCTGATGGATGCGAGCAGGGTGAGAAGGAAGAGCGCGATGGCCGTGCCTCCGAAGATCATGGCCATGAACAGCTTGACCCTGCGCTTCCGCGCCAGCCACACCGCGGTCAGGGTGGTCGCGAAGACGAACACGACGAGTATCAGGACGTTGCCAATCGAGCCGCCCGAGGAGGTCCCCGCGGGCTCATAGACGGGTCCGACGGCTTCAGTTATGGGCGCGTTGACCTTGGTTATCGCGAGCGCGAAGACCTGAATCACAGCGATGAAGACGAGGGTCTTGAGCGTCGCGAAGGCCGCCGTGGCCGGTTCCTTGGCATCTCCGTTTCTGGGCGGCTGAGGCGAGAGTGCCGGCACCCTGACATCGGGCGCTCCATCTGACAATCGGGACACCCATCACACGTCGTAGACTTCTCCGACGCGGGGGGCTAGCGCTTCGGCGCCCAGCTCCGAGTGGAGATCCTGGGCGAGCTGGAGGCAGCTCTCCTCCTCGCCGTGGACCGTCATGAACTTCGGTGACCCCTTTATTGCCCTGAGGTCGCCGTGCAGCTCGGCCTTGCCGCTGTGCGAGGAAAAGTCGAACCGGCGGACCTCCGACCTGATCTTGACGGGCTTTCCGGCGATGAGCGTCATCCCCTTGTCTATCAGCGTCCTGCCTGGCGTGCCGGGCACCTGGAAGCTGACTATGGCGACACCGTTCTTCTCGCCCATCGCCAACCGCTCGTTGTAGAAGATCGAGGTGCCGCCGACGAGCATGCCCGCGGGCGCGATTATGACGCCTGGATTCTTGATGAAGTTCCGCCTCTGGTTCCAGCCGGTGATGCGCTCGACGTGCTCCAGCGTCCTCCTGAACTCCGCCGGGTCGCGCAGGTACTCCTGGTTGCGGATGAGGACCTCGTTCACCTTGAGGGCCATCCCGTCCATGGCCACCGGGTGCTTGAAGCCGTGCTTGTGCAGCGTCATGGCCAGCTCCTGGGCGCGTCCCACGGAGAACGCGGGCGCCAGCAGCACGCCACCCCTCTCCACTATCATGTTGGCGTAGTCAAAGAAGTCCCTCTCAACCTGGACCCTGGCGGGGTGGTCGGCCGTGGCATACGTGCTCTCCGTGATTACCATGTTCGCCTCGCCCAGCTCCCTGGACGACGAGTTGAGCAGGCCTGTCTCTGACCCGTTGATGTCGCCGGTGTAGAGCAGGCGCCTGTTCCCGGCCTCGACCGCGATCACGCAGGACCCTGGTATGTGCCCGGCGTCGTAGAACGTGACCGTGAAGTCCTTGATCTGGAACGACTCCTTGTAGCGATGGTTGACGGTGTGCCTGTTCATCGCCATGAGGTCGATGAACTCGAAGGGCAGGTACGGCCCTGAGATCTTGATGAAGTCCTCGATCAGCATGTTGGAGAGCTCGGCCGTTGCCGGGGTGCAGTGGAGCTTGACGTTGTCTCCCAGGAACATCACGGGTGTGGCGCCAGAGTGGTCCAGGTGCGCGTGGCTCAGGATGAGCCCGTCCACCGTCTTCGGCTGGACGTGCATTGGGAATCCCGGCTCGCGGGTCGTGAGCGCGCCGTAGTCCAAGATGATGTTCGAGTCGCCGTGCGAGACCAGGAACGCCGAGCGGCCCACTTGTCTCGCGGCGCCTAAGACCTTTACTTGCATGCGTTGAATCCGTCTGAGCTTTTCGGCCCGCTAGTCCCTCTTTAAGGGTTTGGATGAAGTGATATGACCGAGCTCGAAAAGGCTCCTTCTCTCTGGCACGATGCAGCAAAGGGCCGATGAAATGAACGCGGCCGGGGAATCGTGGCGGACCACTGCGGGCGTCTATCTTGGCCGAACGGATTCACGACCCTTCCAACTGCCGCCCGTTGTAGGGGCCACGCGCCCAGGTGGGGTGAGCTCCAGCGAGTAACTTGAGAACTAGAAAGCAGTCTCAAGGCGATATGGGTCGAGGTGCGCGGACTTTCCCCTACTGAAAGCTGGCGCAGGGGAAAAGACGGCTTGGAGACCTGAAGGCAGCATACAGAAAGAGGCTCCATATTCCTTAAACGAGCTGCACGCCCGAAACTCGTGTAGCACTCTTGTCGCCGAGGAGCAGAAAGAGGAAGGGCATATCCGAACTAATCAGCACTGTGCTCCTCATAGCGATGACGATGGTGGCCGGATTCGCCATCTTTGGCTACGTCAACTCTCAGGCAGGCGTCAGCGAGTTGAGCTATGCTCAGAGCGTCGGGGGTACGATGTCCTTTCTCCAGGAAAGGTTTGTGCCCTCGCTCGTCACATACACTTCATCCTCTATCACGGTCTACGTCTACACCAACGGGCAAATCCCGAGCCAGTTTGCACAGATAGAGGTATACGGACCGACGAGGGCCAGCATGGACGTCGTATATACCGCGAACTTCGTCACGGTGAGCAACCCTGCGGCCTGCCGAAGCCAGACCCCGGCGAGCACCTCGAACGAGAGTCCGATGTTGGGCACGGGCGCCAGCGATCTCTCGGTCAAGGTGAACTACATCGGCACGATCGTGCTCACGCTGCCGTCTTGCTCCGGGCTGACCTTCCAGGCCGGCAACACCTACTTCGTCGCCCTTCTCGGGAGGTATGGCAACACCGCGGTCTACTACCAGGCGATGTGACAGATTGCGAGACCTGACCACGAGGCAGCGTAAGAGGCGAGCTCTGTCGGGATTAATCGGAGGATTCATCGTCTTCGTCATGCTCTTCACGATAGGGACGGGCTTCTTCGTCTTCGTCAACCAGGAAAACGGCGCCTACGACAAGAGTCTGGCCCAGCGAGCCGCGGCTGTGCAGGACCAGATCTCCGAGGACCTACAGGTCTTGGCGGCCGCGGGCGGCAACAACCACCTGACCTTGAGCGTCACCAACATCGGAGGGGTGAGCGTGAACATTACCGACATCATGATAGTCGACCCCGGCCTGACCCTTCACACCTACGGCCTAGGGTTCTCTTCGAACACCACTCCGCCTCTCCCGGCGGGCGTGAACGTGGGGGCAACTTCGCCAAGCTTCGATACCGCCCTGACTATCGTGGCGGGGACGTACACCATAAAGGTGCTCACAGCGGGCGGGAACGCATTCGTGACCACCTACCCCCCAACGCCTCTCACTTCTACCGGAGGCAGCGCCCTCTTGGTCCAGATGACAGCCACCCCTCCTCAAGCCCTGTCTGGCGCCACCGTGACCGACACCGTCACGGTGTCCAACTACGCCTCCTCCCCGGTAACCGGCGTAACCCTGCAGCCGTCGCCTCCCCAGGCGTCCGTGACCGGCACCGCGACGCTGACTGGGGGCGCTTGTGCCCCTGCCTCCTTTGCCTCGATTGCAGCCTACTCGGGATCTGGCAACCCGACCAGCGTGACCTTCACATGCACCTACACCGCCGAGACCGGTAGTTCCGGAGGGTTGGGCTCTTTCTCCGGCTACGCCCAGGGCACCTTGAGCGGGTCGGTGATTGCTTCACCTGAAGCGATATCTAACACAGTGCAGATAGGCAGCTCCGCCAACGTCATAAACCAGGGTCCTTTCTCGATAAACGCGTTCTTCTTCAAGTACAGCTCGTGCACAAATGCCCCGACGAGCCAAGGCCGATACGGGGGACCACCGTACCAATACGCTTCCGCCTGCACTACGAGTACCAGCCCCATGCCACCGGCCAGCGCCCAGAACCTCCTCCAAGGGTCCTTGGTCAGCGGCGGGAGCAACTACTACGTCGCCTTCTTCCTCTCGCTAACCAACAACTTCAACACGACATTGGCGATCACAGAGTACTCCTACATCTTCCTAGACCCGACGAACGGGGGTGAGTCCGCTTACTACATCGTGGGCACTGCTGCCAACCCTCAAACCACCTACTACCCCAACTACGCGAGCACTTCGGGGAATCACTACCTACCCCAGCTCACCCCGTACACGGCCACCCAGGTCACATGTGCGGAGAGCCCGCCGAACTACAACCCTCCGCCCCCAACGACATGCATCGACATCAACCCAGGACAGACGGACACCCTCACATTCGCCGCCTGCGGCTTCGGAGCGAGCAACTGGAGTTGGGGAGGCACGCAGTATGCACAGCAATTCGACAGCCAGTCAGGATGCACCACCGTCCCCCCTGGTTTTGTCACGCCCGAAGGGACCTACATGAGCATCATAATATCGTACGTATACAAGGGTGTGGACTACACCGAGGCAATACCCTTCCAAGGGGAAATCGTGCTTCAATAGGCGCTTCCTCTTCCTGCTCTCTAGCTCCGGCATGTCCAGCGGGCTGCGATAGCGCCCCAGGCAGCCACGAAGCCGGGCCGCGGTCTTCCCATGCTTCACGACGAACCGAGCCCAGCTGCGCCTCAACCATGACCAAGCGCGAGACCTCCGGGTAGGCCTCGTTGAGGGCTCTCCCGCACGCCCGCACGGGTTAGCCTAAACATGAAACTCACCTGCTTGGGTTATGGAAATGGGATTAAATTCGTAAATCAAGTGGAACCGCTTCCAATTTCGAAGCGAATTGAAGAACGTGAAGAACGTGAACCACGGCGTCGAAATCGTCGGACTAGGGATCCTCACGGGGATCATGCTGGTGTTGATCGCCTCTGCGCAGTCGACACCGGGAGTGTCGGCCTTGGCGGCCACATCCTCGGACCCAGCCAGCAGCTGCACGGTTTCCTTCAACGGCAGCCTCACCTCGCTCCAGATGTCGCCTGAGGGTTCGTGGACGATATCGTCCTCCTACTGCAGCGTGACCGCGCAATCGGGCGGGATCACTTCAGGCACGTTCACAGGCAACTTCACATCTGGTGTCTT
>Ga0209415_10012581_pt1 | contig 14076 bp, 12 predicted proteins | sample PeaSoiSIISIP2007_FD_187696 | JGI IMG/M metagenome (GOLD analysis project Ga0209415, IMG submission 187696) | Peat soil microbial communities from Weissenstadt, Germany - SII-SIP-2007 (SPAdes) (version 2) | ecosystem: Environmental > Terrestrial > Soil > Wetlands > Peat | place: Germany... | reverse complement strand
TGGCTTGCCCATCGGATCATGCTCCTCTGCTCGCCTCAGAACATGATCCCATAAATTTATCGATCAGGACACTAGAGAAAGGCCTGATCGAATTCGACGTCGAGCAGGTATTTGCCGACGGTCTCGAAATGCGAGCGGCGGCCCTGGAGCTGCTGGGTGATCGCGTGCATGTCGCGAAAGCGCCGCTCGAACGGGTTGCTCTCGAAGATCGCGGTGGCTCCGGCCGCGTGGTAGGCGAAATCCGCGACGCCCGCTGCCTCCTTGAGGGCTTGCGAGGCCGCGAGCCGCATGGCCATACGCTGCTCGATGGAGAGGCTGTTGGTGCGCTCGACCGACTGCCAGACCTCGTCGAGGGTGCCTCGCAGGTACATCCGCGCGGCGCGCAGCCTGGCCTCGGCCTCGGCGATCTCGGTTTGGGTGACGGCGCTGTTGCGCAGCGTGTGCTTGTACCCGCGCGGCGTCTTTTCCATGGCGAGCGCGACGAAGGCATCGAGCAACGCCCGTGCCACGCCGAGGGCCAGGCTCGCGAAGCCGCAGGAGTAGAGGCTGTTGGTCGGCAGCGCATAGAGCGGACCCGGATAGCGGCGGTCCGCGGGATCGTCGCGGCCCAGAGTGTGTGTCTCCGGCACGAACAGATCGTCGACGTCGAAAGCATCGCTGCCGGTCCCGCGCAATCCCACGACGTGCCAGATATCCTTCATGGGCGCGGCGGCGGCCGGAAATAGCACGGTACGCACCACCGGCGCGCCGGCAGGCGTGCGGCGTTGGCTCCCGTCGAGGTCGTAGACGGGAACATGGGCACCGAGCCAGGTCGCGTGCCGTCCTCCGCTCGCAAAGGCGAAGTTGCCGGTGACACGATAGCCGCCTCGGGTTGCCACTGCCCGCCCATTGGGTCCAGGACCCCAAGCGAGCACGGCCTTGGGATCGCGGCCGAAGATTTCCATCGCCGTCTCCGGCGGCAGGTAGGCCGCGACCATCGCGCAGACCGCGGTCTGACAAAGCGACCAAGCGGTGCTCGCGTCCGCCTTTGCGATCTCCTCGATGGCCGCCGTGAACGTCAGGGGATCCGTCTCGAATCCGTTGAAGGGGCGCGGCAGCAGCATCCGAAAGAGGCCGGCCTCCAGCATGGCGGCCACCAGCGGCGCCGCGATCCGGCGCTGGCGCTCGGTTTCCTCGGCGTAAGCCGCGATCTCCGGCAGCAGCGCCCGCACCCGCTCCGGAATGCCCTGGGCGGCCTCGATGCGCTTCGCGGCCAAGCTTTCCGTTGGTGGCGGCGTCATGACGACAGTCGCGGGGCGCTAGGCATCGTGCGGCAAGGACCAAGCCCAGGCGTCGCGCCCGGGCGCGTAGTCGCGGTTGGTCTGGGCGGGATCGCGATTGACCAGGGGGCGCGCATAGAGCGGGTGCTGCATGCTGCGGACCTCGTGCTCGATGGTGAAGAGATGCTTGCCGCTTGCGGGGTCGACGATATCGTTGAAGCGGTACTGGTGCTGGTCGCTCTCCTCCGTGACGAGACCCCGCTCCAGGAGGCGGCGGTGGGGCCCCGAGAAATCCGCGATATAGATCTGGATGTGATGACCGTCGTAGGGCGCTAGCGGCCGATCGGTCTCGCGGAAAATCAGATCCTGTTGCGCGCCCACCGAGGCTCGGGCGCGCGGTCCTTGCTCGTCCTCGCCAGCCTCGGCGGGAGTAGCGAGCACCTCGCGATAGAACCGCGCGATGCCGTCGGCCGTGCCCGAGGGAACATCGAATTCCACGTAGGGAATGCCCAGGTTGATCCCGCCGAAGCGCGGCTCGGGCTCGTGGCATCGGATGCAGTTGCCCCAGGGGCTCGTCACGTCGACGAAGGAGTTGTGCTCACGCACGTCGAACTTGGTGCCGTCGAGCGGACGGCGCACGCGGGCGAGACGCTTGAGCAGCGCCTCGCGGCCCGGAAGCACGATCCCGACGCGGCCGCGTAAGACCTGGGCAGCACCGGTCGGCAGATGGAACTGGCTGCGCCCGACGTTGATCCACATGTTGTCGGTGCTGGTCATGATGTAGGGGTCGCGCGTGAGCCCGAGCCCGGTTACGTAGAAAAGCGTGGCGATCTGCTGATCAGGGATCAGGACGTTGACATGCTCGAGTGCCACGACGTTGCCGAGGTCCTCGGCCGTGCGGTCATATTGCTGCTGCATGGCGATCTCCGAGCCATTCTGGTTGCGCGAATCCGACCATCAAACCATGGTTTTGTCACGAAAATCCGCAGTGGCAATGTCGGGCTGGATTGTGTCCGGGGTTGGGCTTATCGTTCGCTCAGCCGAACCCTTGATCGAGCCGATCATGAGCATCCGTCCGGTGTTCCGCTTCTTGGCCGTCCTGCTGCTGACCCTGGCGGTGAGCGCGTCTGCCCATGCCCGCGTTTTCGTGAGCCTGGGGTTCCCGTTCTTCCCCTTCTATTACGGACCCTCCTACGACTATCCGCCGGCCTATTACTATCCCCCGCCCTACTATTATCCGCCGCAGCAGGGCTATTATCCGCCGCAGCAGGGCTACGCTCCGGATGCCTACGCGCAGCCAAGCATGCCGGCGACTCCTCCGCAAACCGTGTCGCCGACTGCCGCGCGCAATTGCCGGACCTATCGCGGGGACGCCACCATCGACAGCTCGGGCAAGCCGTTCTACGGCCGTGCCTGCCTCGAAAGCGACGGCCGCTGGCACGTAGTCCAATAGCGACTAACGGTCCGAAGATCCCTGTGCGCTGAACTCGTGCGGCTTGAGCCGCGCGGCTACCGCGAGCACCATCGCGGCGCCGAGCACGATCGGCAGAAAAGCGGTCGCGGGAACGGCGGTCGCATCCCAGGCAACGCCGCCCAGCAACGGCACGAGGAACGCGGTCAGATACCCGATCGCGAACATGCCCGCGGAGAGCCGGTGCACATCGGTGGCCGCGGCCAGCATCGGCGGCAATGCCAAGGTCAGGATCAGCCCGAAGGCCGCGGCGAAGCCCAGAACGCCCGCGCCCAGGATCTGCACCCAGGGCAGCGGCAGAAGCAGCATTCCGAGCCCGGCGAGCGAGAGCACGCCCAGCGCCACGAGCGGGCCCTTTTTACCCGTGACACGTTCCGGGAAACCGAGCACCAGGAACGACGCCGGTAGCTGGCCCGCGTTGAGGGAGGTCAGGCACGGTCCGATCAGGCCGCCGGCGCCCGTGGCGTTCAGGTAGTCCGGAATGAAGGCATTGGCGGCAAAGTAGATGCAGGAGCCGCCGCCGAGGATCAGGCCCACCTGCCAGGTCTGCGCGTCGCCCCAATCCGGCCACCAGAGTCGCGCGGCGGAGCTCGGAAGCGGCGACCGATGCGGCGTGAAACCGGCTATCAGCACGGCGGTCGCCAGCACCGGCACCGCCCAGACGACGAAGCTCGCGGCCCAACTGCCTCCGACCAACGGCAGGATCAAGGGCAAGGTGAGCGCGGCGCCGAGGACCTCGCCGATAAGCAATCCGTTGGCATAGACGGCGGTGGCCAGCCCGGGTTTCGCCTCGAACCACTCGCTCACCAGCGACGGCAGCGCCGGCTGCATGATGGAAATGCCGGCGCCCATGATGAACGTCATCGCAAACAGCATCGGCGTCGACGGTCCGAGGCCGCGGCCGGCGGAGCCGAGTGCCGTCAGGATAAGGCCCATCAGCAGGGCGCGCCGGGCGCCAAACCGTGCGATCAGCAGAGAGCCGGGTAGCGCGACAATCGCGAATAGCAGGACCGGCAATCCCGTCAGCGCGGCCACCAGCTTCTCGCTCAGATCGAGATCGCGGTGGATCAGCGGCAGAACCGGCGGCAGCGCCAGGATCGTCAAGCGAAGATCGATGCCCGCGAGCCAGAGCAGACCGAGCCGAGACAGCGAGCGCAGTCTTTCGGGCGGCGTCACTCCGCGTCCGGCTGCTTCATCGGGTGCGCGGCGGCGAAGGCGGGGATCGCCATGCAGGTCTCATAGATCCGCGTGAGGGTGGGATAGGCGGCGAGGCTGCACTTGAAATTCACCGCCGGGAAGACCTGCGTTGCCAGGCAGATGTCCGCGATGGTCGGCGTGTCGCCGTGGCAGAACCGGCTCTTCGGTCCATGGCCGACGACGAGCGCCTCCATCGCCTGCAGGCCCAGCCCGAGCCAATGCTGAATCCACGCCAGTTTTTGCGCTTCGCTGACCTTGAGCACGTCCGTGAGATAATTTCGGATGCGCGGCACGATGAGCGGATGCGAATCCGCGACATTGATCAGAGCGAACGCGCGCACCCAGGCGCGCGCGAGCGGATCCTTGGGCAGGAGCGGCGGCTCGGGATGCGTCTCCTCGAGGTATTCCAGGATTGCAAGCGACTGCGTGAGTTTGATGTCTCCGTCGAGGAAGGTCGGCACCATCATCTGCGGATTGATCGCCTTGTAGTCCGCGGCGTACTGCTGGCCCTTCTCGAGATGCCGGAACGCGCTCTCATGGGCGAGGCCCTTGATGTTGAGGGCGATGCGGACGCGGAAGGTCGCTTGGGATCGGAAGTAGGAATAGAGCGTGATCACGGCGCTTCCCTCCTCTCGATATCGCAGGAGTTCTCCTTGCGATTGCCGCCACTCTGGCATCATCGCGCCGGGGCTGCCAGTGCCGGCCCCGTCATGATCGCCTGATCTCGAGCGGCGCGGTCTACTCCGGCCACCGGGGTTCGTGGGTTCCGAGCGGCACGGACGGCCGGCTCCAGCGCGCCGGCGTAAGCGCGAGCTCGGCCGCATGCCGCGTCGCGGTCAGCTGGCCGAAGCCCGACGCGCTCTCTTCCAGCCGATCGCGGACATCCTCGAAACCGGGATCGGAACGATCGAGCCCGCCCTCGATGCGGCCAAGGCCCCGAACCCAACGGCCGGTCTGCGCCAGCGAGACGCGCACGTGCCAGCTGCCGCCTTCGTGCGCTCGGCGTGCCAGCGCCGTCATGGCGCCGAAGGCCATGAGGTAGCCCGACGCGTGATCGAGCGCTTGCGCCGGCAGCGGCTTGGGTTGGCTGACACCTGCGGCCTCGGCCTCCGCGGCATTGAAGCCGCTCGCCGTCTGCACCAGCGAGTCGAATCCGCGCCGGCCTGCCCACGGTCCCCGGTGCCCATAGGCGGACAGCGAGACATAGACGATGCCGGGCCGCAGGCGCGCAACCTCCTCGGGCCCGAAGCCCAGCGCGCCGAGCGCGCCCGGGCGATAACCCTGCACGAAGACGTCCGCGTCGTGGATCAGCTCCTTCAGGCGCTCGCGCGCCGGCTCGTCGCGAAGGTCGAGCTGAGCGGAGAGTTTGCCGCGTCCGGTGTCGATCACCAGCGGCAGAAAGAATGGCAGGTGCGGCGCTGTGATCAGCAGGACGTCCGCGCCGTGGGCGGCGAGGCAGCGGCCGCAAACCGGTCCCGCGATGACGCGGGTGAGGTCTAGGACGCGAATGCCCCCGAGCGGCCGTTGTGCGGCGGGCAGCCGCTCGGCCGGGGTATCGGCCATCTTCTCGATGGAGAGGACGGGAAGCCGCGCCAGCGCTTGGCCCTGCGGATGCGCATCCCACTCGTCGAAGCGTCGCATCGCCGTCACCGCGAGTCCCGCCTGGGCCGCCGCCGTCTCGAAGGTTTCGGCCGTCCAGCCCTGAAGCGCGCGCTCGACGGCGGCGCGATCATGCTCGCATTTGAGCAGGGTCAGCACGCCGTTGCGGTGATGCGGGAAATTCGTGTGCAGCCGTACCCACCGGCCATCGCCGCAGCGATAGGTGCCGGCAATCTTGTCCCAGGGCTCCGGCGCCGGCTGCCGGTCGACCCGGAGGTAGCGCTCGCTCCGAAACTCGACGGCGGCATCGCGCATGGGGACTCGGACCTGCTGGCGCACGCCGGTTCTGAGCTGCCAAAGCTCCGCGGCCGCGAGTGCCGCCGCCGCGATGCTCGCCTGCGCGGCCGTGCCGACCGCGAAGGAAGCCGGCAGCACGGGCTCGGCGCCGGGCAAGTCGACGTGCGCGAGCGCCGCGGCATCCTGGCCGGCCTCTCGCCACAACGTGCCCAGGACATCGAGGGGTGGTGGAGGCACCGGAGATGGTCCGCTCATGGCAATGGGGCGGAATGCTAACGGCCTTCCGGGGTGCTTTCGACAGGCGTTTGCGCCGGGCTGGCCGGCGTTCGCTCCGCATTGACGCCGCCAGCCAAGCTCTGCAATTTTCGTGGCGACGCGCACACCCAGCAATCTCTCAGGCGAGGCCCCGGCCATGACGACCAATCGCAAGAAACTTCTGCTGCCGAACTCCATGGGACGCGTCGGCTGGGATCTCCTGAAGGACCGCGACGACATCGAGCCGGTGGGCTTCCCGAACACGATCGGGCCCGAGGATTTCCGCAAGCTGCTGCATGACGCGAGCGGCGCGGCGCTGGGCGTGACGCCGTTCCGCGAGCCCGAGCTCGCGGCGGCGCCGCGCATCCAGGTGGTGGCGCGGATCGGCGTCGGCTACGACGCGGTCGATGTGCCCGCGTTGACGCGCCGGAAGATCCCCCTGATGGTCGCCGGCACCGCCAACTCCGTGGCGGTGGCGGAGAAGGCGATGTATCTGATGATGGCGCTGGCCAAGCGCGGCCCGCTGATGAACGCGCTGGTGCGCGAGGGCCGCTGGTGGGACAAGCTCAAGAACCTGCCGGTGGAGATGTTCGAGAAGACCGTGCTGATCATCGGCTTCGGCCGCATCGGCACGCGCATCGCGAAGCGCTGCCTCGGCATGGAGATGCACGTGCTGGTCTACGACCCCTATGTCTCCGCGGACAAGATCCGCGCCGCCGGCTGCGAGGCGGTGAGCGATCTCGACGCGGCGCTGGCGCGCGCGGACTTCGTCACCATCCACTGCCCGAAGACGCCGGAAACGCTGGCCATGATGAATGCGGCCCGGCTCGCGCGCATGAAGCCGACGGCCTATCTCGTCAACACCGCGCGTGGCGGCATCATCGACGAGCGCGCGCTGCACGCGGCGCTCAGCGATGGCAAGCTGGGCGGCGCGGGCATCGACGTCTTCGAGCGCGAGCCCGCGGCCCTCGACCATCCGCTTCTCAAGCTGCCGAACGTCCTGGTGGCGCCGCACGTCGCCGGCGTCACGCGCGAGTCGGTCGATCGCATGGCGATGACCGCGGTGCGGAACCTCCTGAGCGTCCTCGACGGCAAGCCCAACCGCGAGAACGCCATCAATCCCGAGGTGTTCGATTGAACTTCTGGATTCACCACAGAGGCACAGAGGACACGGAGGGTCAGAGTTACGGCGAAGCCGCAGTCTGATAGCGTCCTAATTAGTTAGGACACCACCCCCAGTCTTGATCGCGCGCACCAAAGAACAAATGGTTGTGGCTTCATCGCGAAGCACGGCGCCAATCCTCCGTGTCCTCTGTGTCTCTGTGGTGAATCCACCTTCTTGGGGTCGCGTATGCGCCCGCGTGAAACGCGCTTCTGCTGTGAGCTTTCAATAGGGTGAAGACGGCTTGGCGCTCGTCGCCGCGGCCTGCGCGCCCTCGCGCATCTCGCGGATGACTTGCTGGCCCGCCATGTTCATGAGGCGCACATCGCCCATCACGGTCACGAACTGGAAGCCCATGGCGATCATCCGCTTGGCGTAGGCGCTGCTGCCGGTGTGCAGTCCGGCGCGCACCTTGTGGCGTTTGCAGCCGTCGACGATCTTCTGCAGCGCCGAGATCATGAACTCGTCGGTCTTGTCGAGGCCGGGGCTGTGGCCGAGCGAGATCGAGAGATCGGAGGGGCCGACATAAATGCCGTCGAGCCCGGGCGTCGAGAGCACGTCGTCGAGGTTGTCGAGGGCCTCGCGGGTCTCGATCATGGCGATCGCGAGCACGGTGTCGTCGGCTTTTGCGTGATAGTCGGGTCCGCCGTAGAGCGTGGCGCGGATCGGCCCGGAGCTCCGGTATCCTCGCGGCGCGTACCGGCAGGCGCCCACGAACGCCTCGCATTCCCTGCGCGAGTTCACCATCGGGCAGATGATGCCGTAGGCGCCGGCGTCGAGCGACTTCATGATGTCGGCGGGCGTGTTCCAGGGCACGCGCACCATGGGCGTCACCGCGGTGGTGGAGATGCCCTGGAGCATCGAGACCATGACCTGATAGTCGACCACCCCGTGCTGCATATCGACCACCAGCGAGTCCCAGCCCATATGCGCCATGACCTCGGCCGCGAAGCCGCTGGGAATGCCACACCAGCCGTTGATCACGGCGCCGCCAGCTTGCCATATCTCGCGCACTCGATTGGGCCGCATCGCAGTCTCCTGGGTTCATGGGGCGGTCCTTGGCTGGCCGCTTCCGCCATCCCGCCGCCGCGCGCGGTCGAAGTCAAGCGCGAGCGGCCGGAAATCGCCGTGATGTCCGGCCAAGATCCGGATTGTCATCCGTGGTCCTCCGCTCGACAGTGCCGCACATGATCAGCATCGCGCGCCGGATTGCCGCCTTCGATTGGCCGGAAGTCGAGGCCTCCCTCGATCGTCAGGGACACGCCACGCTTCCGGCGCTGCTTGGGCGGCAGGAGTGCGAGGCGATCGCGGACCTCTACGCCGACGACGCGCATTTCCGCAGCCGCGTCGTCATGGAGCGGCACGCCTTCGGTCTCGGCGAATACAAATATCTTCGCTACCCGCTTCCGCCGCTCGTCGAAGCGCTGCGCCGGGCTTGCTACGCTCGGCTGGTGCCGGTGGCGAATCGCTGGCGGAGCCTGCTGCGCGAGCAAGGGCGGTTTCCGCCGGACCTCGATGCCTATCTCCGAGACTGTCAGGCCGCCGGCCAGACGCGACCCACGCCTCTAATCCTGAAATACGAGGCGGGTGGCTACAACTGCCTGCACCAGGATCTCTACGGCGACCGCGTGTTCCCGCTGCAGATGACCGTGCTGCTGAGCGCGGCCGGCCGCGACTTCACCGGCGGCGAATTCCTGCTGGTCGAGCAGCGGCCGCGGGCGCAGTCCAAGGGCGAGGTCGTGCCTCTCGCCCAAGGCGACGCGGTGGTGTTTGCCGTGCGCCATCGGCCCGCGCAGGGCAAGCGCGGCCCCTATCGCGTGACGCTGCGGCACGGCGTGAGCCGCGTCCGCACGGGCCAGCGATACACGATGGGGATCATCTTCCACGACGCAGCATAAGTCGCCGTGTCGCTTTTCCGACGCCCGCGATCATGCTTGGATCGAGTTCCTGGGTCTACGCTGGATCACGATGGCGCGGAGAGGGTGGGGGATGAGCGATTTCGCGCGCAGTCGGCGATGCGTCCGCAGCATGTCGCTGGCGCTGATGCTGACGATCTGGGCGACCTGGGCCGCTGCGCAGGACACCCAGACCGCGCCCTCGGTCGATGAATCGTCGTACGCGGATTCCTGCCCAGATCCGCTCACCCGCGACTGGGGGCCACGCGCGGATCTCGAGAAAGTCGGCATCACCGCATGCCTCAACTACATCGGCGAGATCCTCGGCAATCCCACGGGCGGCGTCCGAAGGTCGGCGATCTACGAAGGCCGTTTGGAGATGCTGCTCAACCTCGATCTCGAGAGGCTCGTGGACTGGTCTGGCGCCACGGTTCACGTCAACGCCTACCAGATCCACGGCCGCGGCCTTTCCACCAACGGTCTCGGCGGCAATATTCTGACGATCAGCAACATCGAGGCGGAGCGGACGGCTCGTCTGTTCGATCTCTGGCTCCAGCAGGAGCTGTGGCATGACCTCGTCTCGGTGCGGATCGGCCAGCTCGCGGCCGACGACGAGTTCATCTCCAGCCAATATGCCGGCCTCTTCGTGAATTCGACCTTTGGCTGGCCGGGGATCGCCGCGGCGGACCTGCCGAGCGGCGGGCCCGCCTATCCGCTGTCGACGCCGGGTCTGCGCGTCCGAGTTCAGCCGACGGATCAATTGTCGTTCATGGCGGCGGTGTTCAACGGCGATCCTGCGGGACGCGGCCTCGGCACAGCGCAATCGCGCGACGCCAGCGGTACCGCCTTTCGCATCAACGACGGTGCTTTCGCCATCGCCGAGGCGGCTTACACCCTGAACCAGGAGAAGGACGCCACCGGCCTACCGGGCACCTACAAGCTCGGCGGCTGGTACCACTCCGGGCGGTTTGCCGATCAACGCGTCGATGGCGCGGGCTTGTCTCTCGCGAACCCCGCGAGTTCCGATGTGCCGGCGCAGCATCGGGGCGACTTTGGGCTCTATGCCGTCGCGGATCAGATGGTCTGGCTCGTCCCCGACTCCAAGGACGAAGGGCTCGGCATATTCCTTCGTCTCGCCGGCAGCCCGTCCGACCGTAATCTCGTCGACTTCTATGTGGACGGCGGATTCAACTACAAGGGCCTGCTGCCGGGCCGCGGCGACGACGTGCTGGGGCTGGGCATCGCCTATGCCCGCATCAGCGGTGCCGCGAGCGCGCTCGATCGAGACGCGCGCTTCTTCAGCGGCATGAGCCGCCCGGTCCGTGACTACGAGATGGCGTTGGAGCTGACCTATCGCGCTCAAGTGACGCCGTGGTGGACGGTGCAGCCGGATCTGCAGCTCATCCTTCATCCGGGTGGCCATGTACCCGACCCAACCGATCCCACGGGGCTGCGGCCGATCCGCGATGCCGTGGTCGCGGGCGTCAGGACCGGCGTCTCGTTCTGAGAGCCTCAGCGCGCGGCGGCTCTTGCCAGCATCGCGCGGAAGGCGTCGAACACCTTGAGCATTTGCGGCCGCTTGTAGGGGAAGAGGTCCGGCGGATCCATGGCGTGGACGATCATGGCGACGTCCGCCTCGAAGATCAGCAGCTCGCCCTCGGGCGTCTCGCCGCAGTCGATGCCGAAATACTCGAGGCCGACGCGCTCGGCGAGAACCTCGAACGCGCGCGCGTGACGCCGGGCGAAATCCTGGTCGAACTCCGCCATGAAGCGAGCCTCCTCCGCGCGCTTGGCCGCGCTCTCGCGCATGCCGGCGTTCAAGTAGTGGATCATCCAGTGCTGGGAGACGCCCATGTGGCTGGCAAAGGGGCGGCCGTCGATCACGGCGACGCGATATTTACGGAAGAAGCCATCGGCGCTGCGATAGTCGATGAAGCGCGCAATATAGAACGCGGGCTCGGGCTGTTCCCGTAGATAGGCGGCGATCGCAGCGGGCGTTTCGAGCTTGGTGAGTCCCTGGCCCGCGTGCGAGCCGATCGGCCGGGCGATGATCGGGAATCGAATGTCGTCCGGTGCCGCCGCGCCGCTGCCAAGCTGGGCCAGGCTCTGGCGATCGAGACGCAACGTCCGCGGTATTGCGATGCCCGGTGCCGAGCGCAGCAGCTCCCAGGTGCCTTCGCGCGACAGCTGAGCGATCCGCTCGGGCGCGTTCAGCACCCGGCGCGCCCAGCCGCTCGTCACCGGCTCGAGCGCGCGCAGAAGGATCTGGTTCTCGTCGGACTCGCCGACCGCCACGAAGGCGAGATCGTGCTCGGGAAATGCCTCCGGCAGCGGAGCGTCCGGCAACACGTAGAGCATGTCGAGGCGCACGTTGGATCCCTCGAGCAAGAACTCCAGCGGCGTGTTCGCCATGAAATCGCCGGGCGCCATGAAGGCCAGCAGGCGCAGCTCGTCCCCGCCCGGCGCGGCCGAGGGTCGGCGATAGATGCGCTGGCGCTCGAGGGCGCGGCGCTGGAGATCGAGCGCATCGCCTCGGTTGCCGAAGAGGTGCTCGATGGTGGCGAGGTCCATCAGCACGGCGGCATTGTCGGGTTCCGCGATCATCCGGCGGATCAGCTCGGAGCTCAGCGGGCTCAGGTCGCCGCCGTCGAACGCGCGCTTGGCGAGGCTGGCGAGGCCGATGGGCTCCGGCGGGTCGCTGGATGGCGCGAGAGCGGGCTCGACAGAGGTCATGGGTGGACTCCAGATCCGCTCGTCGCCGCGGCGGCAAGCCAGGCTGCCTTATCGAGCACGGCCATGGCGCGGGCAATGACGGCCGCGGCGCCCGCCGATCGACCGCTGGCGGCCTCGACGACCAGCCGCGCGCTCGCGCAGAGTCTGAGTGCGCTTACGGGGACGCCGCCGCGCTGGCCGCACGGCACCGGCTGTCCGACTTGGCAACGCAGCGCCGCGGTCGCGCGCGATCCGCCGTGCTCGCTCTGGTCCTGTGCCAAGGCGGCATAGACCCGCGCGGTTTCCTCGCGCCGAAGCAGGCGCTGGCTCGCGTCGCGGAGCAGGAATGGAAAGATGGTGGGGATCTCGTCCCAGCCGCCGGCATCCACCAGCGGCCGCCGGTCCAGGGCGGGGACGGGCAGGGGCTCGAAGGCGGGGTCCGTCGCGAGCCGAGTCTCGATCGCGCGGGCGAAGTCCGACAGGAAGGCCGAAACCTCGTGATCGGGAATGCTGCGGAAGGCACGGAGCTCGTCGAGCGCCGCTTCCCAGCGCAGCAGCAGGCCGTGATTGGCCACGTCCGGCAACACCCGGGCCGCGGCCCAGTCGTGGGGCCAGTCCGCCCGCGCGGAATAGGCGCCGAGCGCCGCCGGCAGCGGCTGCGTCTTGAGCCGCCGTGCGAGGGTGCGCGGCACCAGAAGCGCGCCGGAGAAAGTGGGGCCGGTCAGGAATTTCGAGCCCGTCAGCGCCACCATGAACCCGTGCTCGAGATAGGCGCGCAGGCTCGCGCGGCTCTGGCGGAATTGGCAGGCATCGACCAGCACATTCACCGCATCGGGAAAGCGGCGCCGGATCGCGAGCGCAAGTTTCGGGCTCGGCGCGATCATCCCGGTCTTGGAAACGTCGACCAGGGTCAGCAATACCCGCCGGCCCGCCTCGGCCGCATCGACGACTCGCGTCTCGACCTCCGCGTCCACCGATTGGGTCGGGCGCGGCATGCCCTCGGCATCGCGGCCGGAGATGGCGACGATCTCGACGGCGGCGGCACCGTCGACGGGACCTCCGTCGGGCACCGTGTCGCCGAGCGCCGCGTGCGTGCTGAAGTGGCGGCCGCTGAGGGCTGCCGGAACGCCGCTGCCGGTCTCCGGGGCCTCGACCATGAGGGCGACCAGCGGAGCCGGCGCGCCGCCCGCGGCCAATTGCGCCGCCAGCAGATGCAGGTCCGTGCCCGAAGCCGCGAACACGATCTTGAGGTCGGGCAGATCGGCGATGCCGCAGAGGTCGGCGAGTTCGGCGCGCATGCGGTCGAGTTCGCGCGCATAGGTGAGGGCGTCGGTCTCGCGGTGGGCGGCCTCCGCGAGGCGGTCGCGCAGCCGCTCGGCGGCGGCGAAGGCGGTGGCGGAGATCGTGGACGCGGTCGAGGAGCCGAAAGCCGCAAGTCCCGGATCCGGAAGCGGCGAGCAGCCGTACTTGTTCAGGCCGCGCGCGCGGTCGAGCAGGATGCGGGCATCGCCCCCATCGGTCAGAAGCTCCGCGGTCGGGCGGAGCGCGATGTCGCTCGGCTGGACGCGCCGTGGCGCCACCGAGACCGGCGCCCGATCGGCCATCGCGGTCATGCTGCGGTAACTTCGGTTTCTCGGCTCTTGGGAGCCATTGCACGGGCCTCGAGGGGGACCAGGGCGGTCGCGACGAAGCCGATCCTAGGGGGGAGGCATTTAGGAGAAATTAATCACGCTGGCCGGAGTCGACGCACTACACGCCGAGCGCGTTTATGTGCCTCCGGTGTACAATCTGAGCGAGCTTTTGGACCGCCCGCGAGCTTCGGCTCAGGCCGAGCGGAAATCCTGATTCTTGTCCGTCACAGGCTACGTTCAGGCCGCCGGCATCCGATGAACACCGCACAGCTTGTTGCCATCGGGATCGCGAAGATAAGCGAGATATATGGGACCTCTGGCCCCCTGGCGCACGCCGGGCGGATCCTCGGCGGTTGTGCCGCCATTCGCGACGCCGGCCTTGTGCCAAGCGTCGACCTGCTTGGAATCGCTCATCGTGAAGCCGATCGTGCCACCGTTGGCACGCGTGGCCGGCTTGCCATCGATGGGCTTGGACACCATGAACGCCCCGCCGTTGTGCGCGTAAAGGAGCCGGCCCTTGGCGTCCTCGGTACCAGCCTTACCGCCCATCGCGGCAAACACGGCGTCGTAGAATTTCCTTGATCGGGCAATGTCGTTG
>Ga0209415_10012578_pt1 | contig 14079 bp, 13 predicted proteins | sample PeaSoiSIISIP2007_FD_187696 | JGI IMG/M metagenome (GOLD analysis project Ga0209415, IMG submission 187696) | Peat soil microbial communities from Weissenstadt, Germany - SII-SIP-2007 (SPAdes) (version 2) | ecosystem: Environmental > Terrestrial > Soil > Wetlands > Peat | place: Germany... | reverse complement strand
CTGATGAAAGCGCTGGGCGCGGGCGATCTGGTGGTTTCCGCGCTCTTCTTTGCGGAGGCGCTGCTGCTGGCGCTAGTCGGCGGCATCGCCGGATTCTCCGCCGGAGCGCTGCTGGCGCGCCAGATTGGCCGGTCGATTTTCAACTCGCAGATCTCGATTGAGCCCGTGCTGTTCCCGATCATCATGACCATCGCCATCTTCGTGACCTTCGCCGGAAGCGCCGCCGCCATTCGCCGCGCCGTAAAATTCGATCCCGTGTTCGCCCTGCGAGGTGAAGGATGAACGCTCATCCCAGCGCACTCCACACTCCGAAGCAGGTTGCCGATCGCCGCGCTCAGGCGCCGCACATATCCATGTTCGCTCGGATGCTTCTGCGCGCCGCCGTCCTGCGTCGCAGACGTGCCGCTTCCGCCTTGCTTGCCATGATTGTTGCGGCCGCGGTCGCCACGGCGATGATGAACCTCTACGTCGACGTGCAAGCCAAGCTGCGCACCGAGTTTCGAAATTACGGCGCGAATGTGGTCATCGTTGCGAAAGAGGGCCAGGCCTTGCCCGGCGACGCGCTGGCTGAGGTCGAATCGGTTCTCGGCGCAAAGACGCTGGCTGTTCCTTTCGCTTACGCGGTCGCACGCACCCGCGACGGACAATCTGTAGTCGTCGTCGGCACCGACTTCACCCGCGCGCGCCAGTTGAATCGCTGGTGGAAGGTGAGCCATTGGCCCGACGCACCCAACGAAGCGCTGATCGGAATGCGCGCGGCCGCGGTCGTCAGCCCCAAGCGCCAGCCCTTCGAACTGACCTTTCAGGGCAAAGCGATCCAGCTTGCTCCCGCCGGCATGCTCCAGACGGGAGCGGGAGAGGACAGCCGTATTTATCTCGATCAATCTGCATTCCAGAACTGGACCGGTGTCGCGCCCTCGACCATCGAAGTCGCCGCTAACGGAACCGCCGCGGAAGTTGAGGCCTCGATTCGCCAACTGGCGCGGCTTCTGCCTGGGGCCAACATTCGTCCCGTCCGCCAGATTATGGAAGGCGAAGCGAACGTGCTGAACAAAACGCGCGCCACGCTCTACGCCTCCTCGACGCTGGTCGTGCTCACTTCAGCGCTCTGTGTGCTGGCAACTCTCATCGGATGGGTCTTCGACCGCCGGCGCGACTTTGCCATCATGAAAGCCCTGGGCGCTTCCGAGCGTCTGGTCAACGGATTCTTCGCGGCGGAAGCCGCGGCGCTAGGCGTAGTCGGCGCGATTGCCGGGTTTTTCATCGGCATTGGCGTGGCCGCCTGGATCGGACGCGTCAATTTCCACGCGCCCGTCGTGCCGCGCTTCAGCGTTTTCCCGTACGTGCTTGCCGGCAGCGTTGCCGTGGCTCTCATCTCGGCCATCCTGCCGATCGGACTGCTGCGCCGCGTGCAGCCCGCTATTATTTTGAGGGGAGAGTAGAGTGCTTCAGCCTGCGCACAAATTCGCTGCGCAGCCCCTGAAGGGGCGGTCCGATTTCGAGAACTGGTGGTATCGCTAAAGCGATACCCTGATACGAAACCCGAAAGTGGTAGAAGGAAGACAGCAGCGATGATTCAACTCAAGAACGTCACCAAGAGCTACCCCGCCAGAGAAGAAGGGAATAATGGCGGCCGCGGCCTCATCAATGCGCTCGACGACATCTCTCTCTCCATCGCGCCCGGCGAGTGGGTCGCGATGATGGGTCCCTCGGGCTCGGGCAAGAGCACCATGGTCAATCTCATCGGATGCCTCGACCGCCCTACCCGCGGCGAGATTTGGCTCGACGGACAAAACGTCGCCAGCCTTAACGCGTCCGACCTCAACCATGTGCGTGCCGAGACGATCGGCTTCGTCTTCCAGCAATTCCATATGATCCCTTATCTCACCGCGGTCGAGAACGTCATGCTCGCTCAATACTTCCACAGCATGACCGACGAAAAGGAAGCTCTCGAAGCCCTCGATCGCGTCGGCCTGAAAGACCGCGCCGGCCACCTGCCTTCGCAGCTTTCCGGAGGCGAGCAGCAGCGCGTCTGCATCGCCCGCGCCCTGATTAACGATCCTAAAATCGTGCTTGCCGATGAGCCCACCGGCAATCTCGACGCCGTGAACGAAGAAATTGTTCTGCGCCTGCTGCGCGAGCTTCATCAACAGGGACGCACCATCGTCATGGTGACGCACGATCCCGTGGTCGCACGCCTGGCCGACCGCCGGGTTGAATTGCATCATGGCAAAATCGCAGCCCAGGAACTTTTTGCCATGGCCGACGAGGAGCAGTTCGATGAAGTGCTGGAAGAACTATTTGCTTTGGAAGAGAACGGCCAAATCGCGGAGATTGGCCGGATGGAAGTGCACGGCGCCCTGCCCGTATCGATCGCCGTGGAAAAAATGGCGGCCATGGGGTTGGTGGCCACGCACCCGCATCCGCCCGAAACGCACGATCATAAGGCCTTCGTCAATCCCTGCCACGACGCGCTGAAGCCGGCTGGCTTCTCGATTGGCGAAGGCTCGGCGATCGTCGAACTCACCGCGCGTGGACATCAGCGAGCGGCCGATATCATTCGCCGCCACCGCCTGGCCGAGCGCCTCTTCACCGATTCGCTTGCCATGGACAGCGAAACCGAAATCGAGCAACAGGCGTGTAAGTTTGAGCACATACTCTCGCCCGAAGCCACCGACAAGATCTGCACCTTCCTCAACCATCCGGCTACGTGTCCGCACGGCGCGCCCATTCCGCCGGGGCCGTGTTGCGGACGGCGGGCGGAACCGAGGCCGGCCGCGACTTCGTTATCCCATCAAGGGTAGTGGAGTGTAGAGGCGGGGCTTGCCCCGTCTCCTTGGACGCGGGAGACGCGGCAAGCCGCGTCTCTACAGGAACGCACCGGCTACTTCTTCCCGAAGAACTTCCCAAGTCCCAAACGCACTTGCACGGTATTCACTCCCGGGTTCGGGACGGTCAGGCCGGCATTCGAAATGTGCATGTAGCGGACATCCACCGACCACGCACGCTCTCCCAGAAAATGCAGCCCGAAGGCTGCGCCCGAGGTGAAATTGATCGTCGATGTTCCCGTGGGCACCTCATGCGTCGTAAATAGCGTTCCGCCATTTAACTCGAGGTAGGGAGCAACCTGTCCGCGGGTGGCGAAAATCCATTTCAGCCCCACGGGATTGACTCCCGCACCGTATGCAGTGTTTGCTCGCTGGAATACAACAAACGCCGGGACCGCGTCCACCGCATACTCGAATCGTCCGTTGAGAAAACCGGGGCCGTGCGGAGCGGTCAGAATCCATCCATAGCGGAGTCCGGCGTTCCACACGCTGGTATCTTTGGTTCCGCCCGGAACCGAGCGTCCGCCGCCCGTCCAAACCTGGAGTTCATGACCGCCCTCCTCGGGACGATCCTGGGCGACGGCGAGAGAAGCGGCCAGAAAGAGAGTCAGAAAGAATGTGAGAAGAACAGAGACCGCATTCCGAATGGATCGTGTCATAAGTAGGGTCAAGGTAGTATGGCCAAGGTCGAAAAAGGAACGATACGCGAACAGAAGCCAGGAAACAAATCGTTAGCAGGCGGCGTAAGACCTCGGATGTCAGTCTCTCAGCCCCTAAAGGGGCATTTGATTTTGGAGGGGTGCGGCATCGCTAAAGCGATGCCCTGATACGAACCGTAGAAGCATCGCGGTCTGCCGGTCTACAGCCCAAGCCCGCCATCCACCGCCAGCACTTGCCCGGTAATAAAGTGCGGGGCTGCGGCGAAGAACATGACCGCCGCGACAATGTCCGCCGCCGTTCCCGCGCGTTGCATGGGCGTTTGTTTCGACATCCTCTTCATAAACGATGCCGCGGATTTCTCTCCCAAATCGATCATCCCCGGAGCCACCGCATTCACCGCAATCCGCGGCGCCAGCGCTTTCGCCATCACTTTGGTCAGCATGTGCACGGCCGCCTTTGACGAGCAATAATGCGCATGCGTCGCCCAGGGACGCAGGCCGCCCAGCGAGCCCATATTCACGATGCGCCCTCTGCGCTTTCTCAAATAGGGGAGCGCCGCGCGCGACACCAGAAACGGCCCGCGCGTGTTCGACGCAAACATCGCATCCCACTGCGCTAGCGTGATCTTCTCAAACTCGACGGTCTCGTAATTGGCGGCGTTATTCACCAGCACGTCGATCCGGCCCAGTTCGCCCGCAACCTCCTTCACCATCTCCTGGACATTTTTTTCATCGGTCACATCGCAACGCACGGCCAGCGCCTGCACGTCATGCCGCGCCAACTCTCCCACCACCGCCCGGGCTTCGCGCGCCGAGTCGCGATACGTAATCGCCACGTCAGCGCCGTATTCGGCCGCGGCCAAGGCAATCGCGCGCCCCAGTCGTTTCGCCCCGCCCGTCACCAGCACGGTCCTGCCAGAAAGCGGCCGTGCGTTTGTCGTCGTCGTCATCCTGAGCGTCGTCATCATCAGGAAATTCTACGCCCGTCTTTCTCTGGCATCCCGTGTCTGGCATTCCGCATCTTGGAGACCCTGCATCGAAACTGCTACACTCCCTCGAATGACGCAGCCGGGTGAAGTCGTCGTTTATACCCGCAAGGGATGCCATCTCTGCGAAATCGTCAAGGAGAGCCTCGACAAGCTGCACAAGCGGGGCGGCTTCACCTGGCGTGAAATCGACGTCGACTCCGACGCCGAGATCCGACGCCTCTATAACGACGAAGTCCCCGTCGTCTTTATCAACGGGCGCAAAGCTTTTAAGTACCGCATGGACGAACAGGAATTCCTGCGCAAACTAAGCGCTTGAACTTGGCTGCATTCCCTTGGTGAGGGGTGGCTTCGCCGGTGTCGCGCTCGGAACCCTTGTCATCCCAGGGATTTCGCTGCATCGGGTGACGCCAGTTCAGCCTTCCGGAGCTTTGAGGTTGCAGTACCGGCGTCTCACGGGCCATTCGGCGGGATAGGCTGATTGCCGCATTCTGCTTGCCCGTCAAGGTGCTACACTCGCTTGCGATGCGGACGGACATCCTGCCCCTTTGCGACCAGCACTACCGCACCATGGAGCCCGTGTTAGCTCCCTACAACGCCGACTATTCCATTGAGTTCTTTCGCTGCACCGACAAGTTCTGCCACCGCTGCTTCGGCGAGCGCGTCGGCTACACCACGCCCAAGCGCGGAGACGCGCCGGTGCTCACTCCCAACCAGCCCATCTGCGAGCGCCACGGACGCCCCATGTTCATCATCAGCCTCGACCGCCAGCGCAACCACGTGACCTACGCCTGTCCTGAATCCGACTGCGGGGAGCGTGTGGTGCGAACATAACGTGGGAGAGTTCGGTCGTCCCTCCGGGACTTGGACCGTTTTTCCTACCGTTCCCAGCGCTGAAGCGCTGGGCTAAGTTCGGCCGCCCTTCCGGGGCTGCCGTTTTTCCACGGGCCGCTACCGGTTCATCCCACACTTGCGCAGGATTGTCATCATTGGGCACCAGTTGGTCAAAGCCGACTGGAATAGATTCAAACCGACGAAAGCGGTGAAGAGGTACCAGTACGCGTTCACCCAGTGCCCCAGTGCCAGCGACACCAGAATGAAAATCCCGGCAATCAAACGAAGCGCACGTTCTACGGTCATAGCTAAGCCTCCCTAGGTCATTACAACGATCCTTACAAAGCGTTCTGCGGAACTTCGCATTGCGGTGTTTCGCATTCGGCGATGTTCTCGGGCGAATGCGGATGCCCGGGTGGAACCGAATCTCTCGTCTTCCTTTTGGACAGATAGTAAAGAACCGGCACAGCCATGCGCGACAGAACGGTCGACGCAACTTCTCCCGCCATCAGCGACAGAGCCAAGCCCTGGAAGATGGGATCGAACAGGATCACGCTGGCACCGACGACCACCGCGGCAGCGGTCAGCAGCATGGGGCGGAAGCGCACTGCGCCGGCATCGACGACGGCGTCCTCGAGTGCCATCCCCTGCGAGCGGCGGAGTTCGATGAAATCGACGAGGATGATGGAATTGCGCACGATAATTCCGGCACCGGCGATGAATCCGATCATGGATGTGGCCGTGAAGAACGCTCCCATCAGGGCATGCGCGGGCAGAATGCCAACCAGGGTGAGCGGAATGGGCGCCATGATGACCAGAGGCGTTATGAAGGACCGGAACCAGCCCACCACCAACACATAGATCAGCACTAGCACAGCCGCGAACGCCAGTCCGAGATCGCGAAACACTTCCACTGTGACGTACCACTCACCATCCCACTTCAGGGATAACCGGTCGGTGCGGTCGGGCATGGCCGTTCCCTTGTACTGCTTGACCGCGTAGCCATTGGGCAACTTGATCTGGTCGATGGCGTCGCTCATCTTCATGATGGCGTAGACCGGGCTCTCTTCCCCGCCGGCCACGTCTCCGGTCACGTACACCACGGGTTGCAGGTTCTTGCGATAAACGCTGGTGTCGATGGTGGTCTGTTGGAGGTCGGTGACTTCGCGCAGCGCAATTTGTCCCCCGGATGGGGTGGGCAGTTTGAGGTTCTCCAGGTTTTCGATTCCCGAGCGATCGGGGCGCGCCAGACGGACTTCGATGGGAACGTCTTCTCGGGAGTTGGGATCGTGCAGAAGGCCAGCATTGGCGCCGGCCAATCCAATCTGCAGGGTACGCGTGACGTCGGCGGGCGAAATTCCGTGGAGGGATGCCTTATCTAGATCCACGTTCAGGTTGTATTTGGTTTGCGGATCCTGAACGTACCAGTCCACATCCACGACTCCCGGAGTCTGCTGAAAGATCTTCTTAATCTGCGCGGCCAATTCGATTTGGCTTTTGTAATCGGGGCCGTAGACTTCCGCAACCAGAGTCTGGAGCACCGGCGGACCTGGAGGAACTTCCGCAACCTTGATGCGCGCCCCGAACGGCTCGGCAATCTTGTCCAGTTCCGGACGGAGGCGGCGCGCGATTTCGTGACTCTGCGCTTTGCGGTCATGCCGCGAAAGCAGGTTGACCTGGATGTCGGCCTGATTGGGCTGACGGCGCAAGAAGTAATGCCGCACCAGTCCGTTGAAGTTGTAGGGGCCGGACGTGCCGGAATAAATCTGGTAATTCGTGACTTCGGGCTGCTGGCCAAGATAGCCGCCGAGCGCCTGCGCTACGCGGGTGGTTTGCTCGAGGGGAGTTCCGTCGGGCATGTCAATGATGACCTGGAATTCGCTCTTGTTATCGAAGGGGAGCATCTTGACCCGCACCCACTTCAACGGCACGAAGGCAACCGTCGCCAGCAACAGCACAACGACTCCGCCGAGAAACATCCAGCGGCGACGGGGATTCCGTATCAGCGGGTTCATCATGCGGCGATAGAGACGCGTCGTCCAGCTTTCGGCCTCATGGGTGGCGCTGGCGCCTTCGTCCGCGTAATGGCGGAGCAAACGCAACGCCGCCCAGGGCGAGACCACAAAAGCCACTATCAAGGAGAAGAGCATGGCGGCCGAGGCTCCGACGGGGATGGGGCGCATGTACGGGCCCATCAGGCCGCGCACGAAAGCCATGGGCAGGATGGCGCCGATGACGGCGAAGGTGGCAAGAATCGTAGGGTTGCCGACCTCATCCACCGCCTCAACCGCTACGTCGGCTAGAGAACGCCCGCGACTCGCCGGCAAACGAAAATGGCGCACGATGTTCTCGACTACGACGATGGCGTCATCCACCAGAATGCCGATGGAGAAAATCAGCGCAAACAGAGTGACTCGGTTGAGGGTGTAGCCATAGAGATAAAAGACGGCCAAGGTGAGGGCCAGGGTGACGGGGACGGCCAGAAGCACGACTCCGGACTCACGCCACCCGAGGGCCAAGGCAATCAACAAGGTGACCGAGAGCGTCGCCAGCAGAAGGTGCTTGAGCAGTTCGTCCGACTTGTCTTTCGCGGTCTCGCCATAGTTGCGCGTGACGGTGACGTTTAAGTCCTGGGGCAGCACATACCCGCGCAGGGAGTGGACCTTTTCCAGAACCCGTACGGAGATGATGGTGGCGTTGGTGCCTTTGCGCTTGGCGAGGGTAATCGTGACGGCGGGATATTCTTGTGGGGTGACGGGGCTCTGCCCCGCCACCGCACTGCCGCGGGCGCTGGCGAACATGACATAGCTGTCCGGCTCAGCGGGGCCGTCTTCCAGCTTCTCTACCACGTCGCGCAAGTAAACCGGGCGGTTCGAATGAACCCCGACTACGACTTGCTGCAAATCCTCAGGGCGGGTAAAGAACTTCCCCGCCTCGACCTTGAACTCGCGGTTGTCGCGGCTGAAGCTGCCCGCCTCAGCACGGCTGTTCGCGCTCTGGAGTTGGCCCACGACTGCCGCCGGAGTGAGGCCATAGGCGGCCAGTCGCTCGGTATCCAAAACCACTCGTACCTGGCGGGGCTCGCCTCCGATGATCTCGGTTTCGGAAACATCGTCCAGCTGTTTGAGGGAGTTTTCCAGCTCGCCCGCGATGCGCCGCAGGTGGTAGGAGTCGTAGTTATTGCCCCATAACGTTAGCGCCAGGATGGGAACGTCGTTGATGGAGCGGATCTTGATAATCGGCTGCGAAACCCCCGGCGGGATGCGGTCGAAGTTGGAGTAGAGCTTGTTGTAGGTTTCTACGATGGCGTCTTCTTCCTTCGAACCAACGTAGAAGCGCACGATCAGCATGCTCATGCCGGGCTGGCTGATGGAGTAGACATATTCGACGCCGGGAACTTCGCGCAGCAGCTTCTCCATGGGGAGGCTGACGCGCTGCGAAATTTCTTCGGGGGATGCGCCCGGCATCTGCACGAACACGTCGAGCATGGGGACAACGATCTGCGGTTCTTCCTCGCGCGGAGTCTCGAGAATACTGAAAGCACCGAGAAGCAATGCGGCTACGATGACGAGCGGCGTCAGCTTCGAGTCGATGAAGCCGTGCGCGATGCGGCCGGCCAGGCGCAGAGTGGGCGCGGGCGTGGTCTTGGAGCGGGCTTCTCCCTCCGTCATGGCTGGGCCTCGATGCGCTTGCCATTCAGATCGAGCCCGGCGGGGTTCGCCACCAAGCGCTCGCCTTCCTGAAGACCGGCGAGCACTTCCACTTCGCCCCCAGTGGTTTTTCCAAGCGTGATGTACCGCAGGTTTGCGACCTTACTTGGGTCGAGGACGTAAACACCCTGCAGTTGTCCACGCGCCACGACCGCGGTTTGCGGAATCAACAACGAGGGCCGCTTACCGCGGGAGAATTGCGCTCGGCCAAACAAGCCGGAACGCAAGCGCGCATCCGCGGGCAGTTCGATCTTCACCAGAAAGCTGCGGCTGCCGGGGTCGGCGGCGGGCACAATTTGTGCGACTTTTCCTTTCAGCTCCGCGTTTTCCAGGGCGTCCACTACCACCGGCACCTGCTCTCCCATCTGGACGTAGCGCAGATCGTTTTCGTTGACCGTGGCTTCCAGTCGATAGTGCCCCAAGGCTTCGATGGTGAAGATGGGAAGGCCAGGATTCGCAAACATGCCGGGGTCGGCTTTCTTCTCGGTAATCACGCCATCGAACGGCGCCAGAATGCGGGTATAGGAGAACGATGTGCGGGCCTGCGCCGAGGCTGCTTTGGCCTGCGCCTGCCCGGCGCGCGTTCTATCGCGATGCGCGAGCGCCGCCTGGTAGCGTGCCTTTACTTCATCGAATTCCTGCGGACTGACTGACTTCTTGTCGTAGAGATTCTGGTAACGGTTCAGGGTCGATTGGGCGAGAGTGAGGTCGGAATCGGACGCAGTGACTTCCTGCTCGGCGGCACTCTCGGCAGCCGTAGCGCGGTCGACAGCAGCCCGCGGCTGGGCGTCATCGATGATCGCCAGCACTTGCCCTCGCTGCACACGATCCCCTTCATGGGCGCGGAGTTCGACGATGTTGCCCATCATCTGGCTGGCGAGTTGGCTGGTTTCGGCGGCGCGAACCGTTCCCACCGCTTCCAGCAAATCGGGTACGTCGGCCCGCTGTACCGGGAGCACGGAGACATTGCGCACGGTCTCGATCGCGGGAGGTGTTGCGGCTCGTTCGCCGGAACATCCGCTGAGTCCGCCTGCGAGAACCAAGGCCAGCATAAGAAGGATCGCGAGCGAATGGGTACGAGTCATGGCGTCACCACAGGAGATTGAGAGTTCAGATTCCCGCTGGCCAACTCCAGATTGGCGTAGCTGGTGTGAAAGCGATAAACAGCTTCCCAATAATCGGCCTGGCTGCGGCGCGTCGTTTCTTCCGCGCCCAACAAGTCGGTAATGGTGGTCAGGCCGCCTTCGTAGCGGTCCTGGTTGATGCGCAAGCTTTCTTGCGCCTGGACGATGGCAGCTCGCGCCACTTCTACCTCCTGGCGCGCAGAGTTCAGGTTGTAATACGCGCGGCGGACCTCAAGGCGTACGCCGTCGGTGGCCACCTGCTTCATGGCAGTCACTCTTTCTTCGAGAGCACGTTCGCGCGAGAGTTCCGCCCGTTTTGCGCCACCTTGAAAAATGTCAAACTGCACCTCGACTCCGCCCAGCCAGTTGTTGCCACCACGACCGGCAACAAAAGTAGGGTTGTCCATTTCCCAGCCCGCGAAAGCGTTCACGCGCGGGCCAAAGGCTGACTTCGCTATCGCAACGGTCTGCTGTTGCGCCGCTTCCTCGGAGTGAATGCGCTTCAAGTCCGGCCGGAGTGTGAGTGCTTGCTTTTCAACTTCCTCGAGAACGGGAACCGGAAGCGTGCGTCCCCTTAATGCTTCCGCGGGCTGGAACAACGAGTCCACCGGCACTCCCATCGCGGTGTTCAACTGGGCGCGTGCCAGATCCAGATTGTTCCTGGCCCGAATAAGTTCCTGCTGCCGCCCTGCCATGCGCACCTTGGCGGTCAGCAGGTCCGACTCTACTACTAACCCGCTGTCGAACCTCGCCTGACTGCGATCCATGATGGACTGGGAGGTTTTCGCAGCCTGCTCGGCGACCTCCAGTTGCTTCGTGGCCAGCAACACTCCGTAATATGCATCGACCACACGGTAGACGATCTCCTGTTCGGTGCGGCCCAGTTGATGTCCGGCGGCCTCGTTCATCTGTTTTGCGCGGCTCATGCCGTGCCAATTGGCAAACGAGTCGAACAGATTCCACGTCCCGCCAAAACGCGTGCTGAAGTTTCCGATGGGCGTGGGAGTGTTCAGCTTGTTCAGTGCGAAATCGGCAGAGGTGAAGCGTTGCTGCCGCAGCTCGCTGCCAAACACGTACACTGGGTCGTTCCCGCGCGTCGCAGTCTCGGAGAACGTCAGCCGCGGCAGGAATACCGATCGCGCTTCGCGAATGTCGGCGGACGCCACTTTCGTGTCCGCGAGCGCCACCTTGCGCAGCGGGTTCTTTTCCAGCGCGATCTTGACCGCCTGCTGAAGGGTAAGGGCTGCGGGCTCGGCTGGTGGCTGAGCCGGCGCCCCTTGCCAGAACGCCAGTACGGCTATGGCAGCCAGGACGAACTTGAGGTGAGTTCTCAACTTAGTTCTCAACTCTGGACTCCGGCAGCAGGAGAAACGATCGACTTGATCCACTCGGTTTTGTCTTCGACGATCTCGTAGGTGGTGTGAAAACTTGCCGTCTTTTTCACCATCGCCCCCACCGAGCAATACTTTTCTTCGGAGAGACGGATGGCTTCCTCCAAAGCCGCCACGTCGATTCCGTATCCGGTGACCACGTGATGAATTCGAACGGCGGTGAAGACTTGCGGGGGACGGTCAGCCTGGTCGGCTTCCACCCTCACTTCATATCCGGTGATCTTCTGGTGATACTTCTGGCGCAGAACCGTGATGACATCGAACGCCGTACATCCAGCCAGGCCTGCGGCGACCAGTTCGATGGGCTTGGGGCCGGTGCCTCCGGCCGCGTCGTCGAGCAGCAGATGATGGCCGCTGCCGGTCTGAGCCACGAATTGGCGCCGCTGCATAAGTGGTTGCGTGAGTTCGACTTTGGCGCTGATCATGATTGCCTCCCGGGATTATTTTTGGAGAACCACACGAATAAATGCAAGAACTCCCAATTTGTTACAGGAAACTTCAGCGCTCTCTGCGATCGCAAGCCGGCGGTAGTGGTCAGTTTGCGAACCTGACCCACCACCAAACCGGCTTCTGGCTTGCGAGGTGCGCGATGGCGATTTAATAATGATGAGGTGAGAATTCCAATGAATGTTTCTTTCAAAAAGAGGTATGTCCTTTTCGCTGTCGCGGTGCTGGCGTTGATATCTGCTTCCGCTGTTTTAGCATTCCAGGAAACCTCGATACCCGCTTCACGCCTGATCAACCCGGAAGAACTGGTCAAAGTCCTGCAATCGCCCAAGGGCGAAAAGCCACTGCTGATTCATGTGGGGTCGCACGTCATGTACGAGCAGGCACATATTCCCGGCTCCGAGTACATCGGCCCTGCCTCGTACGAGAGCGGGTTGCAGCAATTGCGGCAACGGGTGCAGGCGCTGCCCAAGAAAAAATTCATCGTGATCTATTGCGGATGTTGCCCTTGGAGCCATTGCCCGACGGTCAAGCCTGCCGACGACGCATTGCGCGCGTTGGGTTTCACCAACGTGAAGGTGCTCTATATCGCCGACAATTTCGGCGTGAACTGGGTGAATAAGGGCTACCCGGTTGCCAAGGGAGATTAGGACCGGCGTGCTTGGTCGTTCAAAGATACTGCTGGTCTTCGGGACCGCGATCGCTTTGGCGATTGCGCTCCATTTCCTGAATCTGCATCGCACCGTGCCCGCGGGTTCCGGGGTTACGAGCATCGCCCGGCATCCGTTGGCTCCGGAATTCTCGCTCCCCGAATTGGGCGGACAAACGCTTAATCTCTCTGCCTACCGGGGCAAAGTAGTTCTCCTCGACTTCTGGGCCACCTGGTGCGGCCCGTGCCTGGAGGAAATCCCGCATTTTGTGGAGTTGCAAAACAAATACGGGGATCGGGGCTTGCAGGTCATTGGCATTTCCATGGACGACGGGCCTGCTCCTGTCCGCGACTTCTACCAGCGTTTTCACATGAACTATCCGGTGGCCATGGGCAACGCCAAGACGGGCGAGCTTTACGGGGGAGTGCTTGGCTTGCCGATCGCTTTCCTCATCGGCCGCGATGGCCGGATCGAAGCCCAACATATGGGGGCGACGGACGTATCGGTTTTCGAGCGGGAGATTCAGGGTCTGCTGCAACGTCAACGAACTTCCGTAGTGAGGAATTGAATCATTTGAGTCATTGAATCATTGACTCAATGATTCAATTTCCTCAGCGCCATATCATAGCGATCCATCACTTCCTTGCGCAGCTTGACGGCTTGGGCACGATCCGGGACTTGACTTGGCATTCGCCGGCACTCTTCTATGGTGGCCTCCAAGCCCGCGAGAAACGCCTGGCACGGGTTGCAACCCCCTAAGTGCTTCTCCAGTTCCTCACACATCGAGTCATCCAATTGTTCGTCGAGATAGTTCGAAAGTTCCGCGAACATTGCCTTGCACCGGGCGGGCCTCGGCTCGGCGCTGGCAACGCCTCGAGACGCGATGGACTGGACACGCGAACCGCCAGGTTGCTTCCGCACCCTCATCAGTTCCTTTCTTACGAACAGCCGGGCCCGGTGCAGACGGACGCGCACGGTTCCCGGACGCAAACCGGTGATTTCCGCAACCTCCTCGTCCGTCAGTCCCTCCATATCCCGTAGCACCAAAACGATGCGATAGGGCGGTGGGAGCTTCTGAATTGCCTCCCGCAATCGCCCCGCCTGCTCACTTCGGATGGCGAACATTTCGGGGTTGATGCCATCCGCCGCGAGACGTTCGAGTTCTTTCCGGTCGGGCATTAGTTCTTCCAGAGAAAGATCTTGTTTCGGCGCGAACTTGCTTCTGCGGCGGCTCATCAGGCAACGGTTCTTTGCCACCTTGTAGAGCCACACCACGAGTGCCTTGGGACTCTCGAACTTCGGCAGGTACGGAACCGACTTTACCAACACCTCTTGCATGGTGTCTTCGGCATCTTCGCGCTGGCCGCAGACCTTCATGCTGAAAGAGAAAACTGTGTTTTGCAGCAAAGCCAAGGCTTGTTCCAGGGCTTGGTCATCGCCACGCTGCAAC
>Ga0209415_10012576_pt1 | contig 14082 bp, 12 predicted proteins | sample PeaSoiSIISIP2007_FD_187696 | JGI IMG/M metagenome (GOLD analysis project Ga0209415, IMG submission 187696) | Peat soil microbial communities from Weissenstadt, Germany - SII-SIP-2007 (SPAdes) (version 2) | ecosystem: Environmental > Terrestrial > Soil > Wetlands > Peat | place: Germany... | reverse complement strand
CAGAACGCCGTCGAGCAGCGTGACCTCGGCGTGGGGACGAGCTCCGCCACGTTCCTGCGCTCGATGGGGGCGTCCTTCGGCGTGGCCATCTTCGGCGCCATCTTCAGCAACCAGCTCGCGTCGAACCTCAGGAAGAACCTCCCTGCGAGCGCGTTGCACAGTGGCATCAACCCGTCGTCGCTCGAGGGCAACCCCGCATCGCTCGCGCACCTTCCACCGGTGATCCACGCCGGGCTCGTCAACTCGGTCTCGGAATCGCTCCATGTCGTCTTCCTCGCGGCAGTCCCGATCCTCGTGATCGCCTTCCTGATCACCCTGCTGCTGCGTGAGGTTCCACTGCGCACGCATGCGCGCGGCGTCCCCGCCGCCCACGAGCCCATCGGCGTCGAGCTGGAGACCGACATCGGCGGCCCGGTCCCCGTCGAAGCCGGAGTCGGATCGGACCCGGTGGCGGTGGTGACGGGCGAGGGCCCGGGCTCGCCGCGGGCCTAGGCGCCGAAGAGCCGCGGCCACGCGAGGCCCGCGACAACTCCGGCGACGAACAGCGCATAACGGAGCAGCCAGGTCACGACGCCGCCATCGCGCTCGGCGACCTGTCGGGGCGCGTACACGAGCATCGCGTAGTACACGGCGGAGAACGCGAGCAGGAATGCAACGCCGGCGAGTGCCGCCTGCGGATCCGCAACCACCGCTTCGGCCGTCGTTCCTCCCGGCTCTCCGATGACCGCGGCGATCAGGCTCCAGAACAGGCCGCCGGCGACCATCACGAACGGGGTGACCAGGGCTCGCCGCGCGACCACGGGGAACGGCGGACCGGCCAGATGCACCGCCACCATGGCGACGGCAACGGCCAGCACCAACGCAAGGGCGAGGCCTGACGGGACCTCGAGCGCCGTGAATCCGCTGATCCCCACGAGCAACAGCCCGCCGCAGAGCGGGCCGGCCGCGCCGCGCTGCAGGAGCGACGCCCCGAGATCGCCGGTCTCCGTCTTCGGACGGCGCGCGGCCAGGCAGATGAGCGCACCGAGGACGGCCAGGAGCCGGAGCGTTCCATCGAGCGGCGCCCCGGAGTCGAACGGTCCCGCCCCACCCTGAACCCGGAACAGCGCCGGCGTCGCGAGCGCGACCCATCCCGCGAGCAACCAGTCCTCGACAACGAGCACGGAGAGACGGCGGTGCGTCCGGGCTGCGGGCGCCGGCACCGGCGGGTCTTCGCTGAGCGGCGTCGGGTCGCTGGTCATCGCGACCGAGAGTCTTACCCGAACGAGCGCGGCGCTTCGACCGTAGACTTCGCGCATGCTCGCCCGCAGAACGCAACGCGTCGCTGTTGCCGCGGTGGTGGGCGTCATCCTCACCGCCACGGTCCGGCGTGTGGTCTCGTTGCGGCGCGATCTTCAGGTTGATCCGGACGCGGACGAGCAGCAGGGTTCGTCGGCGGCCACCCGGACGAGCGTCGCGGTCGCCGGAAGCGCACTGACTGTCGAGAGCGCCGCCGTCGCGGGCAGCGTGGCCACCACTCGGTCGACGGCCGTTGCGGGCTCGGCTGCGACCGCCTACTCCGCCGCCGTCGCCGCGTCAGCGCTGACCTTCGGGTCGACCGCCGTCGCCGGGAGTGCGGCGACGTCGATGAGCGCCGCGGTTGCCGGCAGTGCGTTGACGTTTGCGAGCGCAGGCGTCGCCGGGAGCATCGCGACGCTGTTCAGCGCCGCGATCCGCCGCTGCGCGCTCACCCTCGCGTGCCTCCGATGCGAGGGATGCATCGGCTGCGTCGCGTGCTCGGACTGCACCGACTGCACCGGCTGCGTCGGCTGTCACGGGCTGACCGGCGCCGTCGGAAAGATCGGGGTCAGCGCAGCGTGACGGCGCCGCGGCTCGCCGACGAGACGGTCGCCGCGTACTTGGCGAAGACGCCCGTCGCGTAGCGCGGGACGGGAGCCTCCCATGTGGCGAGGCGAGTCGCCAGCTCGTCGTCATCGACCTCGAGGTCGATCCGCCTCGCCTCGACGTCGATGCGGACGAGGTCACCGTCTCGCACAGCCGCGAGCGGGCCCCCGAGCGCGGCCTCCGGCGCCATGTGGGCGACCATGAACCCGTGCGTGGCACCCGAGAACCGGCCGTCGGTGATCAGCGCAACGGAGTCGCTGAGCCCCGCGCCGACGATGGCGCCCGTGACGCCGAGCATCTCGCGCATGCCGGGACCTCCCACGGGGCCCTCGTACCGAATCACGACCACGTCGCCCGCGTGGATCGCGCCTTCCCGAACCGCGGCGAACGCCGCCTCCTCCGATTCGAACACGCGCGCCGGACCGCGATGCGAGGGCCGGTCGTTGCCGGCCAGCTTCGCGACGCACCCCTCGGGGGCGAGGTTGCCGCGCAGCACCGCGATGCCGCCGTGGGCACGGAGCGGATCCCCGGAGGTGCGGATAACCTCCTGCCCGGGCGTCTCCACCGCGGCGGCGGCGACCTCGGCAAGCGTGCGGCCGTCCACCGTCGGTGCGTCTCCGTGGAGGAGCCCGAGCTCGAGCATGCGGCGCATCAGGACGGCGAGCCCGCCGGCCGCGAAGAGATCGGTCGCGACGAATCGCCCGGCCGGCCGGAGCTCGGCGAGGATCGGCGTCCTGGCGCAGATCGCGTCGATCTCGTCGATGTCCATCGCGACCCCGGCCTCCGCGGCGATGGCGAGCAGATGGAGCACCGCGTTGGTGGATCCACCCGTCGCTGAGAAGGACGCGACCGCGTTCTCGACCGCCTTCCGGGTCACGATGGCGCGAGCGCTGATGCCCTGCTCGACGAGGCGCACCGCGAGCCGTCCCGCCGCCTCGGCGACGAGCGGTTTGTCGGGATGGGTCGCCGGGACGGCGTTGGCGCCGGGGGGTGACAGCCCGAGGAACTCGAGCGCGGTGCTCATGGTGTTGGCGGTGTACTGGCCGCCACACGCACCCGCGCCGGGGCAGGCGTGCTCCTCGACGGCACGCAGCTCCGCAGCGTCGATGCGCCCGGCGTTGTAAGCGCCCACCGCCTCGAACACGTCCTGGACGGTGAGGTCGCGATCGCGCCAGCGCCCGGGCTGGATCGTTCCGCCGTAGAGCACGAGGCCTGGGATGTCCATGCGACCGAGCACCATCGCGGCGGCCGGGATCGTCTTGTCACATCCCACGATGAGGACGAGCCCGTCGAAGCTGTGACCGCGGGTGACCAGCTCGATCGAGTCGGCGATGACCTCACGGGAGACGAGCGAGGCCTTCATCCCCTGGGTGCCCATGGTCACGCCATCGCTCACGGCGATGGTGTTGAACTCCATGGGCGTCCCTCCCGCCGCCCGGACGCCCGCCTTGACGCGTTCCGCGAGCTCCCGGTGATTCCAGTTGCAGGGCATGGTCTCGATCCAGGAGTGCCCGACCCCGATGATCGGCCGCTCCAGGTCCTCGCGGCTGAAACCGATCGCTCGGAGCATCGCCCGGGCCGGGGCCCGGTCCGGCCCGTGGAGCATCACGGCGCTGCGTCGCGTCGAACTGGATTCGGACATCCGCGGAAGCATACGGCGCAACCGTCACACGTCCGTGTGTTGACTGGATGATCGACCAGGCCGTATCCTTCGCGCCGAGATGTCGTACGGCTACGTCCTGGTCCTGCTGGTCGGCCTGCTCCTGATTAGGAGCGGGGCCATGAAGCTTCAGGCCAGGCGCGTGCGCAGGTAGGCACACAGAACCAAGCCGGAACGAAGCAAAAGGCCCCCTCCCAGAGGGGGTCTTTTTTTGTACCCGGCACACTCGACTGGAGGAACAGCCATGAGCGGCTCGGGACAGGCACCCACCCCGTACGAGGGAATGGGAACTCCGACACATTGGGAAGCCCGCACCCAGGATGACAGCGCGGCGGCAGAGCGCCTCGACCCCGTGCGCGCCGAGCGCTTCGCACCGGGGACGACGCAACGTCATGAAGAGAGCGACGATTTCGTGCGCCGCTCGCTCCGCCGCTACTACCAGTGATCGGCACCCGGACGGATCAACGCTCGGGCGCCGCCGCCGCCGCTCCCGACGAGCGAGGCCGCTCGGTCGAGCCCGCTCGCCTGCTGACCGGCGCGCAGATCGCGCTCGAGTCGCTCATCCGCGAGGGTGTCGACACCATCTTCGGCTACCCGGGCGGGGCCAACCTCTGGCTGTACCGGTACCTCCCGGAGTACCCGGAGCTCCATCACATTCTGGTTCGCCACGAGCAGGGTGGCGCGCATGCCGCCGACGGCTACGCGCGCAGCAAGCGCGGCTCGGTCGGCGTGGTCTTCGCCACCAGCGGCCCCGGGGCGCTCAACCTCGTCACCGGGCTGGCCACCGCGTACATGGACTCGGTCCCGGTGGTCGCCATCACCGGCCAGGTGCCGACCTCGGCGATCGGGACCGACAGCTTTCAGGAGTCCGACGTCATCGGTTCGACGATGTCCGTCGTCAAGCACTCGTATCTGATCACCCGCGCCGAGGACATCGCCCCCACGATCAAGGAGGCCTTCCACGTCGCGCGCACGGGGCGGCCCGGCCCGGTCCTCATCGACTTCCCCAAGGACCTGCAGGCCGCGGTCACCGCGTTCAACTACCCCGACGCGCCGGTTCGGCGCCGGTCGTACCCCGCCCCGCCCCAGCCGGATGCGGCGAAGCTCCGGCGGATCGCCCATCTCATCGAGGGCGCGAAGCGGCCCGTGATCCTCGCGGGACGCGGCGTGCTCATCGCCGGCGCGGAGCAGGAGCTGATCGAGCTGTCGCACCGTGCCCATATCCCGGTCGGATGGACGCTGCTCGGCACCGGGGCGTTCCCCGTGACCGACCCCATGGCGCTGCAGATGGTTGGGTTCATGGGCGCGGGCTACACCAACAAGGCGGTGTGCGACGCCGACGTCCTGATCATGATCGGGATGCGCTGCGACGACCGGGTGACCACCCGGCTCGACTCGTTCGCACCACGCGTCGAGCACCTCGTGCACATCGACATCGACCCCGCGGAGATCGGGAAGAACGTCGTGCCCCACGTCAGCGTGGTCGCCGACGCCAAGGTGGCGCTGCGCGAGCTCAACCTCCTCGTCGAACCGAAGCGTGAGCACGAGTGGCTCACCCAGATCGACCAGTGGAAGGAAGAGCACCCGGTGCGCTACACGAACCACACGGGGTTGCTCCAGCCGCAGGAAGTGCTCGAGGAGATGTACGCGCGCTGCGAGGACGAGGCGATCGTGCTCGCCGACGTCGGCCAGAACCAGATCTGGGCGGCGCTCTGGTTCAACTACCGCAAGCCCGGTCTCTTCCTCAACTCCGGAGGGACGGGGACGATGGGCTACGCGTTCCCCGCCTCGATGGGCGTGAAGCTCGCCAATCCACACAAGACCGTGTTCTGCGTCACCGGCGAGGGCGGATTCGTCATGAACATGCAGGAGATGGCGACGATGGTCGAGAACAACATCGACGTCAACGTCATCATCCTCAACAACTCCTCGCTCGGCATGGTCAGGCAGTTCCAGGACGACTTCTACGGAGGGGTGCGGTCCGCGGTGGACCTCACCTACACGCCCGACTTCATCAAGCTCGGCGAGGCCTTCGGTATGAAGGCGATGTCGACCGACCGGCGCGAGGACGTCGGGCGCCTGCTCGACGAGGCGATGGCGCACAAGGGCCCGGTGCTCCTCAATTTCGACATCGACCCCGGCGCCAACGTCTACCCCATCGTCCCGCTCGGCATGGGCATGCTCGACTTCGTCGAGGCAAGCTGATGAGCCAGAGTCGTCTGCTGTCGGTTCTGGTCGACAACAAGCCGGGCGTGCTCCAACGGGTCGCCTCGATGATCAGGCGGCGCGGCTTCAACATCGATTCGCTGTCGGTCGGGCCCACCGACGACGACACGGTGTCGCGCATGACGATCACCGTGCACGTCGGCCGCCAGCAGGCGGAACAGGCGACCAAGCAGCTCGCGAAGCTCATCGACGTCATCACGATCGACGACATCACGGGGCTGCGCAACGTCGCGCACGAGCTGGTGCTGCTCAGGATGCACGCGCCCCCGGGTGAGCGGACCGAGCTGCTGAACCTGGTCGACATCTTCAGGGGACGCGTCGTCGACGTCGCCGCCAGCTCGGTGATCGTCGAGGTCACCGGGAGCCCCGAGAAGATCGACAACTTCATCGAGTTGATGCGTCCATACGGCATCAAGGAGCTCGCGCGCAGCGGCGTCGTCGCGCTGGTCCGTGGTGATCAGGCGCGCATCCGTCTCATCGACTTCGTCGTTGACGGCGAGGACGAGTCCGCAGCCCCGCGGCCGACCGACGCCGCGGGCGACACCACCGGCACCGTGTGATGAACCGCAGAGGAGGCAACCGTTCATGACCGCTCGGATGTACTACGACGCCGACGCCGATCCGGGAGCACTCGCCGGACAGCGCATCGCGGTGCTCGGCTACGGCTCGCAGGGCCATGCGCACGCGCTGAACCTGCGGGACTCCGGTCACGACGTTCGAGTCGGACTTCCCGAACGCAGTCAGAGCCGCGCTGCGGCCGAGGGTGAGGGGCTGCGCGTCCTGACGCCGGAGGAGGCGTGCGCCGAGGCGGACGTGATCATGGTGCTCACACCCGACACCGGTCAGCGGGCGCTCTACGACTCCGCCATCGCCCCGAATCTCACCCCCGGGAAGATGCTGATGTTCGCCCACGGGTTCAACATCCGCTACGAGCTCATCGATCCGCCGGCCGGTGTCGATGTGAGCATGGTCGCTCCCAAGGGACCGGGCCACCTCGTGCGCAGCACGTTCGCCGCCGGGCAGGGCGTCCCGTGCCTCTTCGCGGTGCACCAGGATGCGACCGGTCAGGCGCGGGCACGCACCCTTGCGTACGCGCGAGGGATCGGCGGCACCCGCGCGGGGGTGCTGGAGACGACGTTCGCAGAGGAGACGGAGACCGACCTCTTCGGCGAGCAGGCCGTGCTCTGCGGCGGCATCACCTCGCTCGTCAAGGCGGGATTCGACACGCTCACCGAGGCCGGCTACCAGCCCGAGCTCGCGTACTTCGAGGTGATGCACGAGCTGAAGCTCATCGTCGATCTCATGTACCAGGGTGGGCTTTCGTGGATGCGCTACTCGGTAAGCGACACCGCCGAGTACGGCGACTACGTGAGCGGGCCGAAGGTGGTCGACCAGCGCACCCGCGACACCATGCGCAAGCTGCTCAGCGACATCCAGGACGGCACCTTCGCCCGGCGCTGGATCGAGGAGAACGAAGCGGGGCGCCCCAACTTCGTCGAGTACCGCGACGAGGAGATGCACCTGCCGATCGAACGGGTCGGCGCGGAGCTGCGCTCGAAGATGGGCTGGCTCGGCTCGAAGACGGCGCCCGGCATGGACGCCGTGCTGCACGAGGACGCCCGCGAGGAGGCGACGGTATGAGCGAGCAGCTGGTCATCCTCGACACCACGCTCCGCGACGGCGAGCAGTCCCCCGGGGTCGCGCTCAACGCGGAGGACAAGCTGCAGATCGCCCATCAGCTCGCGCGTCTCAAGGTCGACGTCATCGAGGCGGGGTTCCCGCACAGCTCTCCAGGCGACTTCGCGGCGGTCAAGGCGATCGCGGAGCAGGTCGAGGGGTCGGTGATCGCGGGGCTGTCCCGCTGCTTCGAGGACGACGTCCGCGCCTGCGCCGCCGCCCTCGAGCCCGCCGGGCGCGCGCGTATCCACGTGTTCATCGGCACATCGCCGATTCACCGTGAGGGGCAGCTGCGCATGACGCAGCGAGAGGTGCACGACCGCGCCGTCGCGATGACCGCGCTCGCGAAGTCCTTCCGCGAGGACGTCGAGTTCTCGCCGATGGACGCGAGCCGCACCGAGCGCGAGTACCTCGCGGAGGTGGTCAACAGCTGCATCGAGGCGGGCGCGACCACCATCAACCTGCCCGACACCGTCGGCTACGCAACCCCCGACGAATGGCGCGGGCTCATCGCGTGGATGTACGAGCAGGTGCCCGCGCTCCATGACGTCGTGCTCTCGGTGCACTGCCACAACGACCTCGGCCTGGCCACCGCCAACTCGCTGGTCAGCGTGCTCGGTGGGGCGCGACAGATCGAGACGTGCGTCAACGGCATCGGTGAGCGCGCCGGCAACGCCGCGCTCGAGGAGGTGGCGATGGCCACGCGTCTGCACCCCGAGGTGTACGGCGTCGCGACGCAGCTCGACCACTCCCAGCTCTACCGCACGTCGCGCCTCGTGTCGCAGCTCACGGGGATGCTCGTGCAGCCGAACAAGGCGGTGGTCGGCGCGAACGCGTTCGCGCACCACTCCGGCATCCACCAGGACGGCATGCTCAAGGACCGCCGCACCTTCGAGATCATGGAACCGGGACAGGTCGGCGCCGGATCGAGCCTCGTGCTCGGCAAGCTCAGCGGTCGCCACGCGCTCCACGACCGCCTCGAGCAGCTCGGCTATCGCCTTGACGGCGAGGAGCTGCAGCGGGCGTTCGTCCGGTTCAAGGCGCTCGCCGATCGCAAGCGCGACGTGACCGATCGCGACCTCGAGGCGATCGTGGCCGACGAGCGCCAGGGAGGCGAGGAGACCTTCCGCCTCGAGCACCTGCAGGTGAGCTGTGGCACCAACCTCCGCCCCACCGCCACCGTGCGCATGCTGCTCAGCGATGGCGTGAGCCGGGAAGCGGTCTCGACCGGCGACGGCCCGGTCGACGCGACGTACCGCGCGATCGACTCGCTGGTGCAGGTGAAGGCCGAGCTCGAGGAGTTCGCCATCCAGGCGATCACCGAAGGGATGGACGCGGTCGGCGAGGTGAGCGTGAGGCTGCGCCAGGACGGCGCGCTCAGCGCGGGCCACGGAGCCGACACGGACATCCTCGTTGCCGCGGCGAAGGCCTACGTGCATGCCCTCAACCGGCTCACGGCGCGGGTCGCCGCGGGACCGAGGGTGACCCCCGAACGGATGGCGGCGGCGGTCGGCCCCGGGGGCGAATGACGCCGCGCACCCTCTTCGACAAGATCTGGGACGCTCACGTCGTCGCGCAGGACCCGGGTGGCCCGGCGCTGCTGTACGTCGACCTCCACCTCGTCCACGAGGTGACGTCGCCGCAGGCGTTCGAAGGGCTGCGCCTCGAAGGCCGCGACGTGCGCAGACCGGGTCAGGTTGTGGCCACGATGGACCACAACGTCCCGACCACCGGCGATCTTGATGGCGCGGACGCCATGAGCAAGGCCCAGATGGAGGCGCTGCGTCGCAACTGCGACGCCAGTGGCATCGCATGCTTCGGTGCTGGGCACCGCTATCAGGGCATCGTCCACGTGATCGGCCCGGAGCTCGGCCTCACCGTCCCGGGAAGCATCATCGTGTGCGGCGATTCGCACACGGCGACCCATGGGGCCTTCGGCGCGTTCGCGCTCGGGATCGGCACCTCCGAGGTGGAGCACGTGCTCGCCACGCAGTGCCTGCGCCAGACCCGGCCGCTCACGATGGAGGTGCGCATCGACGGGGCGCTTCCGTTGGGGGTCACCGCGAAGGACGCGGCGCTCGGCGTGCTCAACGTCATCGGCACGGCGGGGGCCGCAGGCCACGTCGTCGAATACACGGGATCGCTGGTGCGCGGATTCTCGATGGAACAGCGCATGACGCTGTGCAATCTGACCATCGAAGGTGGCGGCCGCGCTGGGATGATCGCGCCGGACGACACCACGATCGCGTACGTGCAGGGCCGGACGTACGCGCCCACCGGCGGCGCATGGGACGCGGCGGTGGCGGCGTGGCACGAACTGCGCAGCGATGACGGCGCGGTCTACGACCGCGTGGTCACCATCGATGCCGCGGATCTCGAGCCGACCGTCACATGGGGAACGACGCCGGCGCAGTCGGTCCCGGTGACCGGGCGCGTCCCTGATCCTGAATCGTTCGGCGACCCCGCAGAGCGTGAATCGGCGGTGCGCGCGCTCGCGTACATGGGCCTGGAGCCCGGCACGCGCATCGAGGACATCGCGCTCGACACCGTCTTCATCGGTTCGTGCACCAACAGCCGCATCGAGGACCTGCGCGCCGCAGCAGCGGTGCTCGACGGCCGCCGGGTGCGCGGCGGTCTTCGCGTGCTCGTGGTTCCGGGATCGGCGCAGGTGAAGGCGGCGGCGGAGCGCGAAGGGCTCGACGCGATCTTCACGCGCTCAGGCGCCGAATGGCGCAACCCGGGGTGCTCGATGTGCCTCGGCATGAACCCCGACATCCTCCAGCCCGGCGAGCGCTGCGCGAGCACGAGCAACCGCAACTTCGAGGGGCGGCAGGGTCGCGGCGGCCGCACGCACCTCGTGTCACCGGTGATGGCTGCGGCGGCCGCCATCGAGGGCCGGTTCGTCGACGTGCGCCGGATGGCCGTGCCCGCAGGCACACGCTGATGAGGCCGTTCCGCCGCGAGGAGGGCGTCCTCATCCCGCTCGACCGTGCCGACGTCGACACCGATCAGATCATCCCCAAGCAGTTCCTGAAGCGCATCGAGCGAACCGGATACGGCGAGTTTCTGTTCAACGACTGGCGCAAGGATTCGGACGGCGTCGTGAATCCCGATTTCGTCTTCAACCAGCCCGCGTACGCGGACGGCACCGTGCTCGTCGCGGGGCGCAACTTCGGCTGTGGCTCGTCGCGCGAGCACGCGGTGTGGGCGCTCGCCGATCGCGGAATCCGTGCGGTCATCTCGGAGTCGTTCGCGGACATCTTCCGGACCAACGCGCTCGGCAGCGGGCTGCTCCCGGTGACACTCCCGGAGCACGAGGTGCGCGCGCTGCTCGACCTCGCCGCTGAGCAGCCCGGGATTCCCGTCACGGTCGATCTCGAGTCGCAGACGGTGACTTGCGGAGACCTCCGGTTCGCCTTCCGCATCGACTCCTTCGAGCGCCGGCGCCTGCTCGAGGGCCTCGACGACATCGGGCTCACCCTCGAGCACGAGCCCGAGATCACCGCGTTCGAAGCGCGGCGCCCGGCGTGGATGCCCGATCTGACTCGCGTGGCGGAGCCCGCCTGATGGCGCGTGTCGTCGTCCTGCCCGGCGACGGGATCGGACCGGAGGTGGTCGCCGCGGCGCTTCGCGTGCTCGAAGCGGTGTGCGCCGCTGCCGACCTCGACCTCGACCTCGACGAGCGGCCGATCGGTGGCAGGGCGATCGACACCCTCGGCACCCCGCTTCCGGCCGAGACGCTCCAGGCGTGCCGCGCCGCCGACGCCGTGCTGCTCGGCGCGGTGGGCGGACCGGCGTGGGACCACCTCCGCGGCGAGCAGCGTTGTGAAGCCGGCTTGCTCAACCTGCGCCGGGGGATGGGTGTGTTCGCGAACGTGCGCCCGGTGCGGGTCCATCCCCACCTCGTCGATCGGACGCCCCTGCGTCCCGAGATCACCCGAGGCACCGACCTCGTCATCGTCCGGGAGCTGACCGGCGGCGCGTACTTCGGTCAGCCGCGCGGGCGCAGCGGCACGGGCGCCGATGCGACGGCGCTCGACAGCATCGTGTACAGCACGGCGGAGATCGAGCGCGTGGCGCGGGTCGCGTTCAGGCTCGCCGCCTCGCGCCGCGGCGGGCTCGTGTCGGTCGACAAGGCCAACGTGCTGATCACGAGTCAGCTCTGGCGCGACGTCGTCAGCGGCCTTGCCCCGGATTATCCCGGGGTCACGCTCACGCACGAGCTCGTCGACTCGTTTGCGATGCGTCTCATCCGCGAACCGGCGACGGTCGACGTCGTGGTCACCGAGAACCTGATGGGTGACATCCTGAGCGACGAGGCGGCGGTGCTCGCGGGGTCGCTCGGCCTGCTCCCCTCGGCGAGCCTCGGCGCCACGGACGCCGGTCTCTACGAGCCGATCCACGGAAGCGCTCCGCCGCTCGCCGGCCGCGGGATCGCCGATCCCTACGGCGCCATCCTGTCGACGGCGATGCTGCTTCGCCATTCGCTGCATCGCGACGATCTCGCGGCCGCCATCGAGGGCGCCGTCGACGTCTGCATCACCGAGGACGTGCTGCCCGCCGACCTCGGCGGCGCCAGCTCCACCGGCGCGATCGCGGAGGCGGTGTCGCGCGAGGCGGTGCGCAAGGTCGGCGCGCCGTTGGGTTCACACGCATGACCCTCGAGATCTACGACACCACGCTGCGCGACGGCGCGCAGGGAGTCGGCATCAACTTCTCGGTCTCCGACAAGCTGCGGATCGCCGAGCACCTCGACACGCTCGGCGTCTCCGTGATCGAGGGCGGCTGGCCCGGTGCGAACCCCACCGACACCGAGTTCTTCGCCGCGATGCGGACGCATCGTCTGCGCCATGCGACACTGGCCGCGTTCGGCGCGACGCGGCGTCCGGGCACGCGACCGCAGGACGATCTGCAGCTGCGCACGCTGCTCGACTCGATGGCGCCGATCGTCACGCTTGTGGGCAAGACGTGGGACCGCCACGTCGCCGACGTGCTGCGCACGACGCGCGACGAGAACCTCGCGATGATCGCGGAATCCGTCCAGTGGCTGGTCGATGAGGGCAGGCGCGTCGTGTTCGACGCGGAGCACTTCTTCGACGGACACATCAGCGACCCCGACTACGCGATCCGCTGCATCGCCGCGGCGGTCGAGGCCGGCGCCGAGCGCGTGACCTTGTGTGACACCAACGGCGGCACGCTGCCCGATCGCATCGAGTCGGTCGTGCGCGACGTCACCGCGCGGTTCGGCGCCGTCGTCGGCATTCACTGCCACGATGATTCCGGCTGCGCGGTTGCCAACACCCTGGCCGCGGTCCGTGCCGGCGCCGTGCAGGTGCAGGGCTGCATCAACGGGTATGGGGAGCGAACGGGCAATGCCAACCTCTGCACGCTGATCCCGACGCTGCAGCTCAAGATGGGCGTGCGCGTCATCGACGACGAGCAGTTGCGTCGCCTGACGCTCGTGGCTCGCGACGTTGCCGAGATCGCGAACGTGTCGCCGCCGCTGTCGGCGCCGTACATCGGGCAGGCCGCGTTCACGCACAAGGGCGGGCAGCACATCGACGCGATGACCAAGGCCGCGTACACGTATCAGCACATCGACCCGACCCTCGTCGGCAACAGCCGGCGCTCGGTGGTGAGCGAGCAGTCGGGACGTGGCACGGTGCTGGAGAAGGCGGCCGCGTTCGGCGTGGACCTGAGCAACGACCATGCCCTGGCGCGGCGCGTCGCCGAGCAGGTCAAGCAGCTGGAGCACCGCGGCCACTCGTTCGAGGGCGCAGAGGCGTCGTTCGAGCTGCTCGTGCACCGCGCACGCGGCAATCCCGCGCCGTTCACCCTCATCGACTTCATCACGCTCGTCGAGCAGCGCGAAGGGCGGTCGCTGGTGTGCGAGGCGACGATCAAGGTGCAGGTCGGCGAGGCCGTGGTCCACACGGCCGCCGAGGGGAACGGACCCGTGAACGCGCTCGACGCCGCGCTCCGGAAGGCGCTCACCCCGAGCCATCCCGAGATCGGGACCACGCAGCTGTTCGATTACAAGGTGCGGGTGCTCGATGGACGCGACGGCACCGCCGCGGGAGTCCGCGTGCTCGTCGAGAGCGGCGACCACCACCGGCGGTGGAGCACGGTGGGCTGCAGCACCAACATCATCGAGGCCTCGTGGAGCGCGCTGGCGGACGCGTTCGAGTACGCGATCATCGCGGCGCGCGACCGGTCAGGCCTTGCGGGCGAGCACCTGCAGGTAGTCGGACTCGAGCGTGAGGCCACGGCCTGAGCGGTTCAGCTCCGCGAACAGCCGCTTCGCTTCCTCGGTGAGCTCGGCGCCCTGCTCGGGGGTGAGCATCGTGAGCAGTGCGATGAGCGGCGGGTTCGTCTCCTTCCAGAACTGCCATCCGGCGTCGAGCGAATCGAACTGGAAGCTGAGGGTCTGCGGGTAGACCTCGATCGCCGAGGTGCGTCCCGCGAAGCGGCGGTGCACCTCGTCCCGGTCGCCCCAGTCGAACGCGGATGGCATCCCCGGCGGTGGCGCCGTGCCGTAGGCGGCGAGCAGCCCGGTGAAGCGAGGCAGGAAGCCGTTCGGACCGTAGTTCGCCATCGCGACCCTGCCGCCGATCTTCGTCACTCGGAAGAGCTCC
>Ga0209415_10012575_pt1 | contig 14082 bp, 10 predicted proteins | sample PeaSoiSIISIP2007_FD_187696 | JGI IMG/M metagenome (GOLD analysis project Ga0209415, IMG submission 187696) | Peat soil microbial communities from Weissenstadt, Germany - SII-SIP-2007 (SPAdes) (version 2) | ecosystem: Environmental > Terrestrial > Soil > Wetlands > Peat | place: Germany... | reverse complement strand
TGGGCAGTTGAATTTCTTGGAGCCTCCCTGTGTAGTAGCCGGAGTTTTGGGGCGTAGGCTCGTAAGAAAACAGATACTTCAGGGTGCCGCCGGCAGGGGTCGGGATGTCCATCTCGGAGGGCACGGTGGCTGTGCCTGTAAATTCCGTGACGTTGGAACAGCCGAAGTTTGTCTTTATGCTGAGGCTCTGGAGCTTGAGGGTTATCGTCTGATAGTTCGGGACACCGCCCGTTGCAGTGCCATCGAGGAATTGGTAGGTAATGCTCGCTGGGCTCGTATTGTATGTGATCTTAAGCGCGATGTTCCCAACCGAATCCGTCCAGTCCGCTTCAGAAGAGTTGCCGCTGTTAATCGTCTTCGTGACGTAGTTGCCGTTCGCGTCTCCGGCGTTGCCGGTTCCGTTGAGTGCGACGACACCCGCGGGCGTGATGACCTTGAACGAGATTCCGTCTCCGTAGTATCCGCTTGCGTTAGTTGCATTTCCAGCGGTTGTGCCACTGTATGAGCCCGTGCACGAGGTGTAGGTGTAGTTGATCGGAAACGGGAAAACAGAGCCGAGTACGTCCTTGTAGGAGACATTGTTGACCGTCGTGTTGACGGCCCAATTGGAACCGCATTTTGCCAGGTGCGTGCTTGTCGAGTAGGAGAGGGAGCCGCCCGCCGGGAAGTCCTTCTGCCAACCCCAGGTCGGGTTGCCAGAGGAGTCAGTGGCAGGCGCCCACGAACCATTCACCTTCTGCCAGATGAGTGAGTTATAGACGAGAGCGAGACTCAGGGGCATACCGCGTCCGGCGCTCGCTGCGATTGGTATCGCGATGTAGGTGTTCAGATTCTGGTTGTTGATCGTATCGAAGCCGCCATTCGTGAAGGAGCCGAAGGCAGGGATGCCGGTACCGGTATTCTGTGCGGTGGCGCGCCCGCAAACCAGAAGGAGTGCGATGAGGAGAACGATGCGTCGCATCACTGCACCTCCGGGGTTTGGCCGACTGGGAAGTTGTTGTCCGTTAAGCCGGTCTGAAGCTGAACTTTTTGCAGGGTGATCGTGATCCACGGTGTCCCGTTTACCGATTTGAGGACCGAGGATGGATATTTAATGCTGCCGAGGCTTTTCCAATCCGAGTATTGCAAGTCCATCAGGAGCTTCGGTGCGGAGCCGCCGGCGTCGCGTTGCTCGTAGGAGGCTTTCAGCGGCAGGCCGGAGGAGGGGTCGAACCAAAAATCGAATGCCGTGTACTCAGAGATGGTTCGTAAATATGGAGTCGAAGCGAAAGTGTCCCAGACGCGGACGTGCTGCGCTTGCGCGCCGCCCACTGAGTCGGCACCAAGGTACTGACAGGCAGTGTCTGGATTGCTGAGCATCCCGGCGAGTAGCGGCAGGGGGAAGATGGCCGACCGGCGCGTGTAGGTCGCTTCAAGTGGCAGTTGCGTGGGCCCGGAGCCGACGTCCGTCGCGGCCAGGCCGTCTGAAAACGTGACCGAGGAGGTTTCCGCATCGGCGGTGATTTGCTCGGCGGTCTGGCTCGTGCCGCGCGTCAGGACATGAATGGTGCCCGTGGACGTTTTCGAGCCAGCCACGATCGTCACGGTGCCGGTGGCGGTGGAATCCGAAGGGGCTGCACCGCCCATCGCGATGACGGCCCTCTGCACGAGGGCCACGGCCTGCGGGTCGCGCTGGGACGGCGCGGGAGTCGGCGTGGCGGCAGGCTGCTGAGCCGCTAGCGAGACGCAGAACAGAGAAATCACGAAAGCGTAGCACAATGTCCGGGGGACAAGCACGGAGCCTTCTCGGCAGCTATAAGATGGAGATGTGTATATTGCTGCGTAGTTGCCGTGTCAAGAGGAACAAAGACTGCGCGAGGCATTTTAAACTTAGGGTAACACTTGGGCTGTGGAAAACTGGCGGCGGGAGGGTCGGACGGAGGCGGAGGGGAATGCCAGCCTGAAGGGTGGCGCCACATTGAGACGAAGGGCGGAACAACTATCCGAGGCCGGAGTCGCCGCCCTGGGGTTTCTTCTTCTTGCGGTTTTCTTCTTCTTTTTCCTGGCGCTCGTAGTCCGCGATTTCTTCTTCGGTCATCTGGTAGTCCGTGCGGGAGGCGAACATGCTGGTTTTGCGGGCGCCGGACTGAGCGCCCATGTGTTCGCGTTGCGCGCGAAGTTCATTGCGCGCGCTGGGGGCGGCGCCGAATTGCTTTACGCGGCGAATCGGATCGGCGATCGTGGAGGTCTCCATCAAGAGGTCGCTGACCTTTTCCAGGAAATCGTGTAGGTGAAATGGCTTTAGGGCGTAGGGAAGCTTTTCGCGCTCCAGAACGGGTTGGGCCGTGGCTCCGGACTTTTCGGGCACGATGAAGAGGACGCGGGCTCGTTTGCCGGCCCCTTCGACCGGCTGAGCCTGCGCGAGTTCCTTCAGAATCGTGTACAGAGGGCCGTCCAGGCCGCACATCGCCACATTGATGATTACGAGGGACCAATCCCCAGTGGCCAGTTCCGGGAGAGCGTGGCTTGCCATCGTCACGATTCCCACGCGCCAGCCCTCCGATCCCAGGAGCTCCCGCAAGGCGGATTGGCTTCCGCGGTCATCGTCGATGACCAGGATGCCGACTTTCTTGACTGCGGTGGCCATGCGGGGAACCTCGGTTTAACCAGTATAGACCTGGGGGTGGAGGCTGGATGGGCCAAGGGAGGGTGCAGCGCCTATGGGTCAACACACTGCTAAATGGCGGAACACAGAAGTGCGCAAGGCGAATAAAAAACGAAATTAGTTGTTGACAAAGCGAAGAAATAGCGAATAATGGAGAAAGCGGCGAGGCGGGATATGGCCACTGCTCCCACGGTTCGACCAGCGCATCGAAGCCTTCGGGTTTCACGCCACGGTGCGAACCACCCCACACCCACCTTATTGTCCAGCGTCCCGCTCCAGCGGGACACCGAGAGTCCGGCCGCCCGCAATTCCAGCGGGTGCAACACGTCGCCGACGCACCTAGTCGGCATTGCCCGTCTCGCCGCAACCTCCCCTCTCACCGACGCCAAACGGGGGACGGAATATTTTCTCTTGCCGGTTCGCTCGATCCTGAACCGCTGCGATTCCAAGGATGTGCCGTTCACCTGGACGATCAATCCCTATCGCGGCTGCGAATTCGGCTGCCATTACTGCTACGCGCGGTACACGCATGAGTTTATGGAACTCGACGGGTCGGAGTTCGAGCGGAAGATCTTCGTGAAGAAGGATGCGGGGCCCATCGTGGGCCGGGATCTCTCTCGAGAAGAGGTGCATGGCGAGCACATCGCCATCGGGACGGCCACCGATCCGTACCAGCCGGCGGAACGGGAATTCAAAGCGACGCGCGCGATCCTGGAGCAACTGGCGTTGCGCCGGGGACTCAGCGTTTCTATCACCACGAAATCGGACCAGGTGGTAAATGATTTGGATTTGCTGCAACGAATCGCGAAACAGTCCACGCTGTTCGTCAATGTGACCGTGACGACGCTGCGGCCGCGGTTGGCGCGGGCGATCGAGCCGCGCGCGCCGCGGCCCGACCTGCGGCTGGCCGCCGTGCGCAAATTGCGTGAAGCAGGAGTGATGACAGGCGTCTATGTTATGCCCGTGCTGCCGGGACTGACCGACAGCGAAACGGACCTGGATGCGCTGGCCTGCGCGGCGCGGGATGCGGGCGCGCAATGGCTCGGCGCGCGGGCGGTGTTCCTGATGTCATCATCGTTAAAACAATTCCTGCCGTTTGTGGAAAAGAAATTTCCGAAGCTGGCGCGGCAGTATCGCGAGTGGTACGGCAGAGGAGGATACGGGCCAGATACGTACAGCCGCGAACTAGGGGAACGAATTCGGGGACTGCGCCGGAAGTATGGATTGAGTTCGATGCCCGACGTGAAAGATCCCGATGCACCCGGGAAGCAACTGTGTCTGGCGCTGGGCGCGGGTAGTGGAACCCGAGAAGCGACTCGCGTAGAGTGCATTTGAGTTTCTGGAGGCCCGCGGATGTTTCTGGGATTGCGCACGGCGAGTTACTCGGCCAAGGATTTGGCCGCGGCCAAGGCTTGGTACGGCAAGGTGCTTGGAGTCGCCCCTTATTTTGATCAGCCGTTTTACGTGGGCTTCAACGTGGGCGGATACGAACTGGGAATTGTGCCGGCGGATGACGCCGGGCCGAAACGGGCGTCCGCGGGCGTCGCGTATTGGGGCGTGACAGACGCGCGCGCGGCTTACAGGCGACTCTTAGACATGGGCGCAACGCCTGTTGAAGAGATTCAGGACGTCGGCGAGGGGATTCTGATCGGACAAGTTCACGATCCGTTCGGAAACGTGCTGGGCGTAATCGAGAATCCGAATTTCAAACTCGGGGCCTAGCGAGGGTTTTTCACAATCCCTCCGTGGATGGCGCCTGCCTCACGGCGAAACCGCTAGATTCCTCGACTCCGCTCCGCTCGGAATGACAGCAAATTGAATATTGCTCAGGGCGTGATGATGCGCGGAGCCTCGGCGGCGCGCTGCACCGCGGGGAATTGAGCGCGCAGAAAATCCAGAAAGCCGCGCGTGCGAGGCCGGCCGTTCGAGCGAGTGTGTCCGAAACGAACCAGGAATACGAGAAGGCGAAAAACCTCCGAATCGCTGGCGGGCGCCACGCGGGCTTGCGCCGCGCCCTTTTCCTTCCACTCTTGCAAATACTTGGCGATCGCCGCATAGAGGGCGTGCGGCGCCGCAGCCGTGGGCGGATTCTCGTAGTAAAGGCCGGCTCCGAGCGTGCGATAGGTTTCGGCGAGCGCCGAGATAGCCGCGAAGAGATCGGCGTCCACCAACCCCGGTTCTTCAGCGGCGCGATCGAGAATCGCCAGAGAAATTCCGCTTACGAGCGCGCGCTGCTCGTGAATTAAGTCGGGCGGGACATTCACGTCCTGAAATGCAATCTCCGGTTCGGCAGCGGGCTTGCGGTGATCTTCTTCCCAGCGATGCGCGGCGAGGAGATGCGGGCAATCGGGCGGGCAATCGATGGTCCTCTCGCGCTCCGTGGCGCAGCAGACGGCGCAGATGGATTCACCCCTGGCGGGACAGAATCTCTCGGCGCGGCGCTTGCCGCAGATGGGGCAGGCAGAAGATTTCTTCAATCCATCGCTCCGTAACGGTCCGCTGAACGCGGTGAAAACAGGCGGAGAGAGTACGCCAGGAGATGCGCTGGCGCAAAGGCTTGCGCAGAAAAAATCGCTGCGGCGGGACTCGCGCAGTCGAGCGCCGCGCGAGTCCGGCAGCGGAATCAAGGATTGAATCTAGTTCGCAGACTCATTTTTCGGCGAGTGTTTCTCAAGCAGGGAAACCAATCTCTGGCCTGCGGGAGTCGGAGAAACCAGTCCGTGAAGAACGATGTCCTCCGCGGTGACCGCCTTGCCGTAGACGACCTGGTTCGCGTCATCGTCGGGGCGGACCGTGGAGCCTTCGAGCGCGATCCCGGCAAAGAGTCCGCGAGCGCGGGAGTAGGACAGAATTTCCGCGCGCATGGAGGGATCGGTATCGGCTTCGGCGTCGCGTCCGACGGGACCGGCGGCGGCGGAGGCATCACCTCCCAATTTCACTTTGTTGTGGAGAACGGCTTTCGCGCCGCGGTCGTTCATAATCAGCAGGACCAAATCGGTGGCCTGGCCGCCGAGTTGCGCGCCGAAGCTCCCGCCTTCCAGACGCATCATCGAAGGAGCGCCCCACGGGCCGTGGAAATGATCGCCGGTGCGGCAAAGCATGGCGCCGCGGCCGTAAGTCCCGCCGACGAAAACGGCGCCCTTAATCACGGACGGAAAGACAGCGACGCATTCGGCCTTATTGAGCAGGTTCTGCGGGATGTTGTCCGGCACATCCAAAATCTCCTGCATGACGTCAGCGCAGTTGTCCAGCCGGTCATTGTCGCTATCGGGAGGGAAAGGGCGGGCGTAGGTGACGAGTGGTAGCGCGATCAGCACGAACGAGCAGAAAAGGGAAAACAACTTCCTCATGAAATTCCTCCTGGGGGCTGGAACACGAACATAATAGGACTTCCCTAATTTCGATGCAAACAAACTGAGCCGCGCTGCCCGCGCCTTGGCGGGCGAGGTCCCTGGATGGACTATAATCGCAGGATGCAAACCATCGGAACTGTTCGCAGGGGAGAAAGATGAGCCGCCGAGTTCTACACAACTGGATTTATGGCGCATTATTCGCGTTGCTGGCGTGCGCGTTTTGCGGCGCTCCCGTTCGGGGCGCGGGCGCTTCCACCGCGCGTTCGGATGTAGCGCGATTCGCGGCGCGCGTGGAGGCGGCGCTCGACGCGGGTGGCGCGAAGCAAGGGGATTGGGGGTTGCTGGTCACGGATGCGGACACCGGCCAGACGCTCTATGAAAAAAATGCGGACCGCTATTTTCTCCCGGCCTCCAATGCGAAACTCTTCACGACCGCGCTGGCCCTCGGGACGCTGGGGCCGGAATACCGAATCCGCACGACGATCGAGACGCACGGCACGATTGATTCGAGCGGGAGTTTGCGCGGCGATCTGGTGCTGATGGGGCGCGGCGATCCGAATCTCTCGAACCGGAAGTTTCCCTTCGAGAAGGCCGTGGAGCGCGAAGGGCCGCCGGAAAAAGCGCTGGCGGATTTGGCCGATCAAGTGGTGGCGCACGGCGTGAAGGAAATCGAAGGGGACATCGTCGCCGACGATACCTACTTGGCCTACGAGCGATTTCCCGAAGGTTGGGCGGTGGACGACATTTTGTGGACTTCGGGCGCGCCGGTTTCGGCGATCGCCGTCAACGACAACACGTTTACTGTGATGGTGCACCCGGGCGCGCGCGAATCGGATCCAGCGACGTTTGACGCGGAGCCCTGGGCGGGCTTCTACACGATAGAGAACAGCATACTGACCGGGGCGCGCGGCTCGCTCGAGAAACTGCGCGTCGTACGGGAGCCGGGCTCGCGGACGATTCGTCTTTCGGGCACGATCCCGGCCGGGGGCGCGCCGCGCGAACTGGTGCTGACGATCGAGGAGCCGGCCGAGTACGCCGCGGCGCTGCTGGCCAAGCTCTTGGAAGCGCGCGGAGTAAAGATTTTCGGCCAGCCGCGCGCGGTCCACGCGGAGCCGCCCGCGGAGCTTGTGGATCCACCGGCGCCCGCGGCAAGCGAAACTACGGTGCTGGCGGAACACATTTCGCCGCCGCTCGGCGAGGACGTGCGTCTGGTGAACAAGATGAGTTTGAATCTGCACGCGGAACTGCTGCTGCGCGTGGCCGCGAAAGAAAAGAGTGGAGCCGCGACGCTGGAAGACGCGTTGCAATTCAGCAAGACATTTTTTCAGAATGCGGGGCTGCCCGAGAACGGCGCGGTCATGAGCGACGGTTCCGGGCTGTCGCGGCGCGACCTGGTGACGCCGCGGGCGACCGTCTGGGTGTTGGCGTGGGCGGCGAATCAACCGTGGGCCGCGATGTTTCGCGCGAGTCTCCCGGTGGCCGGAGAAGACGGCACGCTGGCAGAACGCATGAGGGCGACGCCGGCGGCGGACGTGGTGGCGGCAAAAACGGGAACAGTGGAGCACGTGAGCGCGCTTTCCGGTTACGCGACCACGACGCACGGCGCGCATTTGATCTTTTCGTTTTTCGGGAACAACGAGGCCATGCACGCGAACGAGAGCGAAGACGTGCTGGATGCGATTGCGATCGCGATGGTGGAAGAGTTGCGGCCGGCGCCGAAATCGCCCCAGCATAAATAGGAAACGAAAGTGGGCGCGACAGGGATGGCGAATAAGAAGCAGAAAATCATCACGGTGTTTGGGAGTTCGCGGCCGCGAGAGGGCGAGCCGGAGTACGAGTTGGCGCGGGAATTGGGGCGGCGGCTGGCGGAGCGCGGATTTGCGATTTGCTCGGGCGGCTACGGCGGCGTGATGGAGGGCGTCTCGCGGGGCGCGAAGGAATCGAAGGGGCGCGTCGTGGGGGTCACCTCGAAGGCGTTTCGACCGCAGCCGAATCGCTGGGTGGACGAAGTGATTCGCGTGGACAGTTGGAGCGACCGGCTGTTTGAATTGATCCGGCGCGGGGACGGTTACGTGGCATGCAAGGGCGGAACGGGCACGCTGGCGGAGCTGGCCGTGGTGTGGGAGATGCAGAACAAGGGACTGATGCGCAGCACGAAGCCGTTCGTAGTGCTCGGCCACTTTTGGACGCCCGTCCGCGAGTTGATGTACCTGGCGGAGCGCGAGCGCCGCGCGGATTGGGGCAACGAAGACGCGCTGGCCGCGTCGGCGCTCACGGCGGAAGAGGCGGCGGAATTCCTGGCCGCGCGGCTCTTGGGCGACGAAGAATGGATCGGGAAGGGCGCTCGTCACAGTTGATCATTCCGTGTCGCGCACTGCACAAGACGTTCTCGAGTTCGACCGGCTGCGCGAGTTGGTGCGGCGCGAAACGACGTGCGCGCTCGGGCAGCGCGCCGTCGAGGTGCTGGCATTCTCGACGGATCGAGCTCAACTCACCTCTGAATTTGCGCTGATTGCGGAAAGCATCGCGTATCTCCGGGTGGGAAGCGATTTGGGATTTGGCGCGCTTCCCGATCCGGATGGGTGGCTCGCGAAGCTCGAAGCGCCGGGAGTCGTGCTCGCCGCCGCGGAATTGCTGGATGCCGCCGCGCTGGCGGACACGGCCGAATGGCTTCGGCAAGATTTCCATGCGTCGGCGGCCAAGTCGCCGCTGCTGGCGGCGCGCGCCGGCGCGATCGCCGATTTGCGCCCGTTGCGGCGCGAGATTCGCAAGACGATTCTTCCCAACGGCGAGATTTCCGACGACGCCTCGCCGGAGTTGAAGCGCATTCGCGGATCGCTGGGCCGGGCGCGCGAAACCATTCAGAAAACACTCGAGCGCATTCTGCGGGACCGCGGGCTGCCGCCGGGGGAAGACTACGTCACGTTGCGGAATGACCGCTTCGTGATTCCCGTGCGCGCGGGGGAGCGGCGGAGCGTGCAGGGAGTGGTGCACGCCGCCAGCGCGACGGGCCAGACGGTCTTCGTCGAGCCGCTCGAAACCGTCGAGTTGAATAATAAGCTCGTGCAACTGCGCGAAGACGAGCACGCAGAAATAATTCGCCTGCTCGAATCGTTGACGCAGATGCTGATCGACGCGCGGGGACCGCTGCGCGCGGCCGCGGCGGCGATTGCGGAGCTGGATTCGATCTTCGCGCGCGGCCGGTACGCGCGGCGGCTGGATTGCGCGCTGCCGGAATTTTCCGATGAGGTTGCGCTGTCGTTGCGTTCGGCGCGACATCCGGTCTTGGACGACGCGCTGCGCCGGCAGGGCCGGGCGGCGGTTCCGTTTCATCTGGATCTTGGCGGCGGGGAGACGGTGCTGGTGATCAGCGGGCCGAACACGGGCGGGAAAACGGTGGCGCTGAAAACGGTTGGGCTCGCGGCGCTGGCGGCGCAATCCGGGTTTCCGGTGGCGGCCGAATCGGCGCGGCTGCCGATTTTCGAGCGAGTGCTAGCCGACATCGGCGACGAACAATCCATCGCCGCGGACCTCTCTACGTTTTCGGCGCACATGCTGAATTTGCGCGGGATGCTCGAAGCTGCGGGACCGGGCTCGCTCGTGCTGGTGGACGAAATGGGCACGGGCACGGCGCCGGAAGAAGGCGCGGCGCTGGCGGTGGCGCTGCTGGATGCGTTTCGCGCGCGCGGGTGTTTGACGCTGGCGACGACGCACCATGACCGATTGAAATCGTATGCGGCTACGACGCCGGGCGTGATGAACGCTTCGGTGGAATTCGATGCCGAAGCGATGCGGCCGACGTTCCGGCTGCGCGTGGGCGTGCCCGGAGGATCGAGCGGAATCGACATCGCGAGCCGGCTGGGATTGCCGGCGGAAATTCTCGATCGCGCGCGCGCGCTGTTGACGCCGGAATCGCGCGAGGCCGCGGATTTGATCGCGTACTTGCACCGGACGCGCGACCGCCTGGAGGAGGCTCAGCGCGAAGCGGCCAGACAAGCACGCGAACTCGAATCGGAACGCAAGACGCTGCAAACAGAGTGGGTGGAGCGGCAGAAGAAACGGATCGCGGAACTTGAACGAAAATTCGCCGAGGCGCTGGAACAGCACGAGAAAGAAATCGCGCGCGCGATCGAAGCGGTGAAAGAGCGCGAGTTGCGCGCGCAGATGGAGAAACAGTCGCGGCGGAAATTGTCGGAAGCGAGAGCCGTGGCGGGCGAGGCGGCGGACGCGGCGGTGGTGCAGCATTTGTCGGAGGCGCAGGCGGACCTCGGTACCGGCGCGGCGCCCGCGAGCGTGCCCGTGCGGATGGAATTGTTGATTCCGGGAGTGCGCGTGCGCGTGCGGGGATTGCCGTCGGCGGTGACGCTGCGGCGGCGCGATGAATCGAACGCGGAAGTGGAGGCCGGGCCGCTGCGGATGAAGGTCGCGCTCGCCGACATCACGGCGATCGTGACGGAAGCCGCACCGGTTCAGAAGCCTGCGCGTCCCGCCGTGGTGGTCCGGAAATCAGCGGGCGAGGAGCCCGTGGCCGACGAGATAAACCTCATCGGTTGCACGGTGGAGGAAGCAACGCGGCGCGTCGACAAATTTATCGACGAGGCCGCGCTGGCGGGCAAGCCGCGTCTGCGCGTGATTCACGGTCACGGGACCGGGGCGTTGCGGCGCGGCCTCGCGGAATTCCTCACCAGCCATCCGCTGGTGGAACGCATTGCGGCGGAAGCAGACGATCGCGGGGGAACGGCGATCACCGTGGTCGAATTGAAAGACTGATGCACAGTCGCGAAGACGGTGAGCGTATAAGATAGGGCGCTGAATAGCGTGAGAATCGTTTGATGGCGGAACTTTGATGGCGGAGCCCGGCTCCTTTGCGGATAGGGTCAAGCAGCAGGCGGACATCGTCCGCGTGGTGGGCGAGTACGTCCGTCTGAAAAAATCCGGACAGAATTACAGCGGGTTGTGTCCCTTTCATTCCGAGAAGACTCCGTCGTTCGCCGTGCATCCCGTGAAGCAGATCTATCACTGCTTCGGGTGCGGGGTCGGCGGAGACGTCTTCAAATTCGTGATGGAGATGGAGAAGTGCACCTTTCCCGAATCCATTCGCATCGTCGCGGAGAAGTGCGGCATCGCCGTTCCGGCGCCGCGGGAGCGCTCGCCGGAAGAGCGGCGCGAAAATCAATTGCGCACGGCGCTCGTGGAAATGCACCAGGCGGCAGCGGTATTTTTCGACCGGCAACTTGAAGCGACGCCCGAAGGAAAGGCCGCGCGCGCCTACCTGGAGGATCGCGGTCTGGACAAAGAGACGATCGCGCGATTCGGGCTGGGCTACGCGCCGTCGGGCGGCGACGCGCTGCTGCGGGCATTTCGCGCCAAGTATGCGGAGAAACTGCTGGGTGCCTCCGGCCTTTTCAGCACGGATGCTTCGGGGCGGCTGTACGACCGTTTCCGGCGGCGCATCATGTTCCCGATTGCGAACGAAGCGGGAAAAGTGGTGGCGTTCGGCGGGCGCTCGCTCGGAGACGACATGCCGAAGTATCTCAATTCCTCAGAGACGCCGATCTACTCGAAGAGCGCCGTGCTGTATCACCTGGACAAAGCGAAGGAGGCGCTGCGGCAGCGGGACTTCGCGATTCTGGTGGAAGGCTACATGGATACGATCGGCGTGGCGCGCGCGGGCCACATGAACGTCATCGCGAGTTGCGGCACCAGCCTCACGGAGACGCAGGCGAAGCTGCTCGGAAGATTCACGCGTCGCGTGGTCGTCAATTACGATCCGGACTCCGCGGGTCAAGCGGCCACCGAGCGATCGCTGACGCTTTTGCTCGAGCAGGAATTCGACGTGCGCGTGTTGCAATTGCCGGGCGGGAAAGACCCGGACAGTTTCATCAAAGCCGAGGGCGCGGAGAAGTACGGCAAGCTGCTGGGGCAATCGCCGGCGTATCTCGATTATTTGATCGCGCGCGCCCGGCAGACGGACCTGACGAGCGGCGAAGGAAAACTCCGGGCCGTGAATTTTCTGATGCCCTACATCCAGCGCATCCCGAACCGGCTGCTCCGCTCGGAGTGGGCGACGAAGATTGCAGAACAATTGCGAGTGGAGGAGCCGGTGCTGCGCGAATCGCTGAAGCGCGCCGCAGCCGAGCGGCGCAGCAACGTGCAGACCAACCCGGAACTCGTCGCGCGCGCTGGCAAACCGGCCGAGCGGCGGCTGGTTCAACTCCTCATTGAATCGGACGATTTGCGGCAGCGGCTGGCGGAGGAGATCCGCGCTGAGGAACTGCACCGCGGTCTCGAGACCGAGCGCGTATTGGCGGCGCTGGTGGAAATGATTCTCAGCGGCGGCCGGCCGGACCCGGCGGAGCTGGGCGGGAATCTCGAGGACCGCGACCGGCGGCTGCTGTTCGAGATCGCCTTTGAATCCGGGGGAGCAACAAGTTGGGAAGAGGCCGAGAGCTGTCTCGCGGCGCTGCGGCGCGGGCGGCTGGACGCGGAGTTGGCGGCGTTGCAAAAGGAAATTGAGGCGCAAGCGGCGTCCAAATCGCCGGAAAGTTCCGAGGCGTTGCGGGGCTTGCTGCAGAGGAAGCAAGAGTTGACGAAACTGTCCCAGCGACTGTAACTTATCAGGGTTTTGCGCGAAACTGCGGCGTTGGACGTGCATCTAATGAAAGTGTCTGGCGCATTCCCCGAGGGGCGCTCGGGGAGGGGCGAAGTGGGATCGGGTCCTGGTAAGGGAACGTGCGAACTCCTCACAGGTGGGCGTAACACAATTCTGATTTTTCGCGGGCAAAGTGGCTTGTCTTCAGGTGTCCTTCATGACGGCCCCACCTCGGGCCGATGCCTCCGACGCAGTGTGACGGGGGGAGGTCCCCTTGGCGTTGGCGATTGAAGAGAAATACGACCAGGTACGCCAGCTCATCGCCCTGGGCAAAGAGCGCGGCTACCTCCTCTACGACGAAGTAAACGACATTCTGCCGCCGGAAGTGCATTCCTCCGAAGAAATAGACGACCTGCTTTCCACGTTTGAACGCTACGGCATCGCCATTTATGAGGATGCCGCAGCGGCCAAGGCCGCGCGTGCCACCGTGGATGCCACCGAAGTCCCGGAAACCGAGACGAAAGAAGAGCCCGTAGCCGAAGAAAGCGAACTGGATCTTTCGCCGGGGACGCTCGAAAAGACGAACGACCCGGTGCGGATGTACCTGCGGGAGATGGGCACGGTGCCGCTGCTCACGCGCGAGGGCGAAGTGGCCATCGCCAAGCGCATCGAGCGCGGCCAGAACCTGGTGCTGAAGACCATCACCCGCTCGCCCTTAGTGCTCAAGGAACTGCTGAACATCGGCGAGGACCTCCGCAAGGGAACGCGCTCGATCAAGGAGATCGTGCAGTTCGACGACGAGGAGCTGACCGAAGAGAAGATCGAAGCCAAGACGAAGAAGACGCTGAAGGTCCTGGAGAAGATCGCGAAGCTGTATCTCGAATGCATGAAGCAGGCGGCGCGCCTTGCGAAGATGCCGAAGTCGAAGAAGCGGCCCTACCTGCGCGCCAAGTATTCCGTGGCGCGCATCCGCATCGAGATGTCCAACCAGGCGCGTTCGCTGGAGTTCAACCCCTTCGAGCGGAAGCGGCTGATCGACCGCATCCGGCACACGGTGGAGCGGCTGCAATCGCTCGAACGCGAATCCGTCAAGCTGGAACGCCGCGTGGATGCGTCCAAAGGCGAGGTCGCCGCGGAAGCGCGGAAAGAGTTGCGGTCGCGGCGAATGGAGCTGCGCGAGATCGAGGTCACCAGCGAACTCGGCCTGATGGAGCTGAAGCGGTCGCTCCAGGTGATCGTGCGCGGCGAGGTGGAAGCCGAACAGGCCAAGAAAGAATTGATCGAAGCCAACCTGCGGCTGGTGGTTTCGATCGCGAAGAAGTATACGAACCGCGGGCTGCAATTCCTCGATTTAATCCAGGAGGGCAACATCGGTTTGATGAAGGCCGTGGACAAGTTCGAGTGGCGCCGCGGCTACAAGTTCTCGACGTACGCGACCTGGTGGATCCGCCAGGCCATCACCCGCGCCATCGCCGACCAGGCCCGCACCATCC
>Ga0209415_10012573_pt1 | contig 14085 bp, 11 predicted proteins | sample PeaSoiSIISIP2007_FD_187696 | JGI IMG/M metagenome (GOLD analysis project Ga0209415, IMG submission 187696) | Peat soil microbial communities from Weissenstadt, Germany - SII-SIP-2007 (SPAdes) (version 2) | ecosystem: Environmental > Terrestrial > Soil > Wetlands > Peat | place: Germany... | reverse complement strand
GACGCAAGGCGTACGGCTGGTGAATGTCGAGGCTAGCGATCAGGTGGCTGCGGCAAGTTTGATTCCCGAAGCGGCGGACCCTGGTTTGACCAACGGTCAGGACGATTTGCCGCTCCAGTAGCCGATATACTGAAAACGTGGACGCATTGGAGACCAAGCAGGATCGGCTCCTGGCGGCGCTGCGCGAAATGGGCAGCGTCATCGTGGCGTATTCCGGCGGTGCCGATTCGGCTTATCTGGCATGGGCCGCAAATCGCGCGCTCGGTAGTAGCGCGGTTGCGATTACGGCTGACTCCGCTTCGTTCCCGAAGTCTCATCGGCGCGATGCCGAGGAATTCGCGCGCGAGCACGGCTTCCGCCACGAGTACATCGAAACGCACGAGTTCGACAATCCCGATTATGTGAAGAACGATCGCGACCGGTGTTTCCACTGCAAAGACGAGCTGTTCACGCGCCTGGATGAGGTGGCGCGGGAGCGGGGAATCGCGCACGTGATTTACGGCGTGAATGTCGACGATCTGGGCGATTACCGGCCGGGGCAACGGGCGGCGAAGCTGCATCGCGTGGAGGCTCCTCTTGTCGATGCGGAATTGACCAAGAGCGAGATTCGCGAACTGTCGCGCCGCGTGGGGCTTTCGACATGGGACCGGCCGGCGTCGGCGTGTCTCAGCTCGCGGATTCCTTATGGGACTCCGGTGACGATTGAGAACGTGAAGACCGTCGATCGCGGCGAGGATGCGATTCGGGCTTTAGGATTCCGCCAGTTTCGAGTGCGGTTTCATGGCGACGTGGTGCGGATCGAGATCGCGCCTGAAGAACTGGATCGCGCGATGACCGCCGACATGGCGCGCCGGTTCACGGCGATCTTCAAGCCGCTGGGATTCCACTACGTCACGCTGGATCTGGAAGGATACCGGCAAGGGTCGCTGAACGCGGTGCTGTAGGGTTCGGGTTGCCATAGCGGGATTGACCGCATGCTTCGCATGGCGACGGCCGAAATGATACGAGGCCGTATGCCGGGACGAGCCGCCATGCGCAGCATGCGGACGGAAGCGCACTGGTCCGCGGCTACCGAGATTTAGCGGTCACGCAGTGGAAGCGACTTCACTCGACCCTTTGATGAACGGCTGAAGCTCAACGGGGTGCAGGGTTCGGGTTGCCACAGCGGGATTGACCGCATGCTTCGCATGGCGGCTCGGTAAGGCGCAAGCATGGGGCCGGAATCGAGCGGCGAAGCGCGACGCGCCGCAATGCGGCGGAAGGCGCAACGAGCCGCCATGCGCAGCATGCGGACGGAGGCGCACTGGTCCTCCACGGCCGAGATTTAGCGATTACGCAGTGTTTATAAACGGCTGGAGCTCAACGTGGTGCTGCAGGGTTCGGGTTGTCATAAGCGGGATTGACCGCATGCTTCGCATGGCGGCTCAGTGAGACGCAAGCATTCGTCCGGAATTGGGTGCCGAGTTGCGAAGCGGAGCACGCGGCGGGAGGCGCAACGAGCCGCCATGCGCAGCATGCGGACGGAAGCGCACTGGTCCTCTACACCGAGATTTAGCGATCACGCAATGTTTATAAACGGCTGGAGCTCAACGTGGTGCTGCAGGGTTCGGGTTGTCATAGCGGGATTGACCGCATGCTTCGCATGGCGGCTCAGTAAGGCGCAAGCCTGCGGCCGGAATCGCGTGGCGAGGCGCGAAGTGGAGTATGCGGCCGGAATCGCCCTGGTCCGCGGCTACCGAGATTCAGCGACCACGCAGCGGAAGCGATTCCGCATTTTCACTTCTCCTGAAGGCGCGATGAAGGGCTGAAGGGCTGCCAGCATGGTCGATTCGACTTTTTCGCGGCCGAAAATCTCGACTAATCTCTGAGACGGACCTGCGGCCATCTGGCCGCGCAGTGCGATCTCGAGGTTGGGATAGATGAACGGGCAATCGATTTCGCGCGTTTCGGTCACGAGGCCAGGAAATAGAGCCTCCACTTCGCCGGGCTCGGAGAGCGCGAACACGCCTCGGCCTTTGGGAGGCTTTTCGAAGAGTTTTAAGATCGCTTCGAAAACGTGACGCTGCTCGCACTGATTGAGCGCCCAGACGATTACCGCGATCCGTGAGCCCACCCGCACGAATTCTTTCGCGGCTTGGGCGGGATCGGGCGCGAACTGCAACGAGTTCACGGCCAGGACTACATCGAAGGCATCGTCGGGGAAGGGAAGGCTCTCGAGGTCGCCGAGCTTCAGATCCGCGCCCGGAAGACGTTCGCGCGCGATGGCGAGCATCGCTTCGGAGATGTCGCATCCGCTGACGATGGCACCGCGCTCGCGAGCGATCGCGGCCGCGCCACCGGCGCCGCATCCGGCATCGAGAAGGCGCGTGCCTGCGCCGACGTGCGCGGCATCGAGCGTCGCGCTCCATAAATGCGGATGCGTTCGCTCCTGGATGTCGGCCCAGTCGCGCGCTTCAGCTCCCCACAGGGAGCCCTGTTTCCGTGCTTTCTCGCTCAGTTGCATAAGAAATTGCCAGCGCCACCACGATCACGACCACGCAGCCGACTACGTTCCACCACAGGAACGCCATGTTGGTCAGCTTGGACGCGGCCACAATCGCCGCCTCGCCGGCGATGGCTCCAATGAAGGCCGCGGTGCCTCCCACACGTTTCACGAAAAATGCCAGGACGAAGACGCCCAACATGGTGCCGTAGAAGTACGACCCCACCAGGTTGACGGCTTCGATCAACGCGCCGAACCCTCGGCCGAAAATGGTGGCGAAGACGATGGCATAAGATCCCCAGAATATGGTCGCAACGCGGGAGGCGTATAAGTAATGACGGTCGGAAGCGTCGCGCTTGAAGTGGCGGCGATACACGTCGATGACGGTGACGGTGGCCAGCGAATTGATTTCTCCGGAGATGGCCGACATCGCGGCGGTGAAAATCACGCCCAGCACCAGGCCGATAATTCCGCGCGGAAGATAGTGCGTCACGAAGGAAAGAAAAATATAGTTGGTGTCGTTTTCGTGGGTCAGCTTGATGGCGTCGCGATGCGCGGAATCCATGGCCTGCTGCGCGGAGCGAAACTCGGCGACCGCGGCAGCTCGCGCGACTGGATCGTGAGCATCCTTATAATGACGCGCCGCGGTCTGGCGGTCGTCGAAAGCTTTGGTGTGGCGCGCTTCGAGCGACGGATATTCGGCTGTCGCGGCGAGCTGCTGCATTTGCAGCGGATGAAACACCAGCGGCGGCTTCACGAACAGGAAGAAGACGAACACCATCGCACCGATGAACAGAATGAAAAACTGCATCGGGACTTTGGCGACGGCGTTGAACAGCAGGCTCAGGCGGCTCTGGCCGATGGACTTGCCGGTCAGATAGCGCTGCACCTGGCTTTGATCGGTGCCGAAGTAGGAGAGCATCAGAAACGTCGATCCGATCAGTCCGGTCCAGAGGGTGTAACGGTCGTTCCAATCGAATTTGGTTTCGACGGCGTTCAGTTTTCCGGCGGCGCCGGCGAGGCGCACGGCGTCGACGAATGAAATATCGGCCGGGAGTAAAGAGATCGCGATGATCAGCGCTAGCACCAGCGCTGAGAAAATTACCGCCATCTGCTGGACGTCAGCATAGGTCACGGCTTTGATGCCGCCGCTGGCGGTGTAGAGGATCACAAGCGCGCCCATGGCGATAGTCGTGAACTGGAACGGCCATCCGAGGATCACTGATAAAACGATGGACGGCGCGGCCAACGCCACGCCTGACTGGGCGCAGCGCGAGATGAGAAACGTCAGCGTGACGAGCGAACGGGTCTTGGCGTCGAAACGTTTTTCCAGATACTCATAGGCGGTGTAGACTTTCGCGCGATGGAAGATGGGTACGGCGGTTGCCGACAGGATCACCATCGCAATCGGCAGCCCGAAGTAAAACTGCACGAAGCGCATGCCGTCGGTATAGGCCTGGCCGGGCGTCGAGATGAAGGTGATCGCGCTGGCCTGCGTGGCCATGATCGACAAGCCCATGGCCCACCAGGGCATGGTTTTTCCGGCGAGCAGAAATTTATCGACCGTATTCGATCCGCGGCCGCGCCAGAGGCCGTAGCTGACCAGGAAGATCAGCCATGCGAATAAGACCACCCAGTCTATGGGCGTCATGGGCGGAAGTGGATCGTGAAGAGATAGAACGCGAAAATCACGATGGCGAGATAGATCAGCACGAAGACGTAGACGCGCGGCCAGGTGCCGAGGATGGGCGGCGGCTCATCGAGGATCGGCTTCTGCGGCTGGTTCGGGTCGTCGATCATTATTGGACTTTCGAGGCGCTCAGCATGTTTGCGAACAAACGATACGCTCCGGGCACGCCGGCCGGGAGCTCGCGAAACCAGGAATACGCGGTGAAGATATACACTCCTTTGCCGTAGCGCAGGTACAGTTCGCCTCCGGGATGCGGGTCCTCGCCGGGGTCGTGCGATTCGAGGACGCTTTGATATTTCGGATCCCATTCGCTCGCAAAATTCAGGCCGCGTTCCTGCACCCAGCCTTCGAAATCCTTCGGCGATATCGGATTTGGCGCCTGGAGCAAGGGATTCTGCGGATCGGGGAATGTGACGGGAGCCTCCTCTACCGTGACGCGATCGCGGCTGGTGGTGATGGGATACGGGCCGACATGCTCGAGAATCGAGGGATCGCCGCCGAAGAAGCCGCCTTCGGGCACGTTGTACTGGACAATCAGAGTGCCGCCGTTCTGCGCGTAATCGAAGAGACGCTGATAGTTGGTGCGGAGATCGGGGCGGGTGTTCCAGGCTCGAACGCCGGTGACGATGGCGTCGTAGCGGGAGAGGTCCGATTTCACTAAGTCGTCGGGCGTCAGAAGCGTGACTTGAGCGCCCATGTGGCGGATCGCGTCGGGCACTTCATCGCCCGCGCCGGTTACATAGCCGACCGTCTTCGCCAGGGTCTGGATATCGGCTCGAACCAGCTTGGTTTCGGCCAGGGGAAATAGCGTCTGGGCGGGGATATGAGGATACTCGATGAGTTGCGTGCCCGATTCGATTTTGCGGTCGCCGATGGTTGCGGTGGCGCGCAGCTCAACTTGAGATTCAGAGGACGGCGGAGTGACGCTGAAGGTCGCGGTGGTCTGTTGACCCGTCGCGGGCAATTCGAAATGCTGCGATGCCGGTTCGACTCGCCATCCCTCGGGTGCAGTTAGCGCGACATCGCCAGCGGTGTGCGCGGTGTTGGCTTTTACCAGAACGTCCACGTTGCGCGGGCTTTGATCGGGAAAGATCAGCGCGGGCTCGGTGAAGCTGAGTCCTGCGGGCGGCACTACGGCGAGGGGGCGCAGGGTTTCGCCATAGACGTGATCGGTGTAACGATACTCGACGGGGCGGGTCAGATCGAGGTCGGTTCCCGCGATTCTTACCCGGAAATGTGCCTGAAGCACGGGAGAGTTTTCGGGGTTGCCGATGTCGCGCGCGTCTTCGACGGCGTAAAGCCAGCCGTCTTTGGGCTGAGCCAGCCAGTATGGCTGCGAATATGGCTGATCGGACGGAAGATGGACCGTGAAGGAGTAATGGCTCGGCTGATTCAGCATCAATACGGTGGTCGCGACTTCGGTGGGGCCGGCTCCGGTCAGGTCGATGCCGAGCAGGGTGACATGCGCGGGGGTGCGAACCAACGCGGTCACGTTGACTTTCACGGCGCCGCCGGGAGTGGAGGAGAATCGATCCGAGGCTGCTTCGAGCGTCAATGCGGCGCACAGGGCCATCGTTTCATCCAGCTCTTTCAGCTTCTGTTCCGCAAGCGGGTCCTTGATCGCTGCGATCAGCGGACGCGCTTCGGAAAGCGGCTTGAGGAGATCCTCGGGGTGGGCGGGGACGTAGGCTCCGCGAGCTTGCGCGAGGGTCGCCTGGATTGCTGCGCCGCCGGGAAGGCGATCCCACGTGGTTTTAATGTCGTCAAACGGGTCCTTGGCCGCCTTGTCTCCGGCGATGGTGATCAGGTAATTCTTCATCGAGCCTTTTTGTTGAGGCGCGCCCATCGCCTGGCTCCGATGCTGGCTGCGGCTGATTCCCGCGATCTCGCCGTAGGAATAGCCTAGAATCGGGTCGTACTGGCCGACGTCGACCTCGACGCGATCCGCCAGCTTCTGGGCCTCGCGCTCCTGCTCGGCTGTGAAGGAGATCACGTTGTACATCAGTCGCTTGGCTTGCCAGGGCTGGACCCATTGCAACTGATCGGGGTACCTCGCGGGATCGGCGGCGGCGGAAAAGGCTTCGCGGCCCAGGATCGCCGAGACCTGATGCTGGCCGTGGCCGTCGCGCGGCGTGCCGGAGAAACGCAGAACGATCACGTCGGGACGGAAGCGGCGGATATTCCAGACGATATCGCCAAGCACTTTGTCGCGCGGCCACTTGATTAAAGTTTCTTCAGCGGTTTTGGTGAACCCGAAGTCGATGGCGCGGGTGAAGTACTGTTCGGCTGCGTCGATGCGGCGCGCGGCCAAAAGCTCCTGGGTGCGGATGACGCCCAGCGCGTCGCCCTGCTCGCTGCCGATCAGGTTTTGGCCACCTTCGCCCCGGGTAAGCGACAGATAGGCCGTGCGCAGGTGGCGTCCGCGGGCAAAATATGCCAGCAGGGCCGTGTTTTCGTCGTCGGGGTGGGCGCCGATCATCATCACGCTGCCGAGCTTGGTTAACTGATCCAGGCTCTCCCTAATTGCGGTCTCGCCCGACAGGTTTTTTTGGCCGCAAAGTAGGGCCGAAAAAAACATGAACGCAGCCAGCCGTTTTAACGTCGATGAAATGGAAGCCGATGTAAGATTAAGGAAGCGTGGGCGAGTAAGTCTCACTCGCTTCCATCTTAGCAACCGGCGGTTTTGGGGGCGGTATGGCAGACGGCATTTCGGGGTGGTGGAGGGATGCGCGGCGCTGGATTCAGACCGGCGCGGATGAAAAGCAGGAAATGCGCATCGGATTGGCGCTGGGCGGAGGGTTCGCGCGAGGAATCGCCCATGTGGGCGTGCTGCGCGCGTTCGAGCGGGCGCGGGTTCCGATCTACTGCATTGCCGGCGTCAGCGCGGGAGCCATCGTGGCGTCCGCGTTTGCCTCGGGCGCGTCCAGCCGCGAAATTGAGGACGTCGCGCGCGCGATGCGCTTCTCCGATGTCGCACGCTGGAGGTTCCGGAAGAGCGGGCTGGTGGGGTCCGATCCCATGACCAAGTTTCTGGCGCGGCTGCTGAAAGTCTTCGAGTTCGAGAAGATGCGGATCCCGCTGGCCGTGGTCGCCAGCGACCTGACCGCGGGCGCTCCCGCGGTGTTTCGCGAAAAGGGCGACGTGGTGCTGCCGATTCGCGCAAGCTGCTCCTATCCCGGGTTCTTTCAGCCGGTACGCTACATGAATCACTGCCTGGTGGATGGAATGATCTCGATGGACGTTCCCGCGGCCCCGTTAAGGCGCATGGGCGCGACGCGCGTGATCAGCGTCTCGCTTCCCACGCCGAACGAGACCGTGGATCCTCAAAACATGCTGAGCGTGGTTACGCGGTGCTTCCAGATCATGACGGCGCGGACGGAATCGACGTGGCGGCGGCATTCGAACGTCGTGATCACGCCGGAAGTGAAGGACATCGGCTGGAACTCCTTCACCAGCGCGGAGCATCTGATCGAAGCGGGTGAGCGCGCGGCCGCAGCGGTGCTGCCGCAGATCCAGAGCTGGTTTTCAAAAGAAACCGCGGTGGCTTAGCCACAGATGAACGCAGATTCACGCCGATAAGAAATTCTAGGCTTCTTCTGAATATCCCGGCAATTGAGCCTGTTCGCTATCGGACCATTCGCGCTCCAGCATGCGGGAATACTCGCCTGAGGCGTAAATTTCGAAGTCGAAGCCGCGGTCGGTGATGTCGGTGAACTGCGCCTGAGACTGGCGGCACACGAACATCTGATCGGCGTAGCGATAGTAGTTGCGGATGAATTCGTCGGACAGCATTTCGCGCGACGGGACGTTGGCCAGAATCGCGTTCAGGCCCAGGGCGCGGGTGAAGATCGCTTTATAATCGGCCACCCCCCATTTCCGAAGCTTGGCTTGGACCGAGGGCGGAGTGCAGTTAACAAGGTAGGCGGCGAAACTCTGATACTTGATGCCGGAGCCGTGCAGGTCGGCCTGACGGTCCATGTGTTCCAGGCATTGGTCGATCCAGCGAAGCAGATCTTTGCCGACGTAGAACAGCATGCGAATTTCGCAATAGCGGCCGTCGAGCAGGGCGCGATCCAGATCCTCCGTGCTGCGTTCTCCGGAAGGCAGCAGCCCTTGCAGCATGAGGCTGGCGCGCGAACTTTCCACCAGCTTGTCGGGTCCCGCGGCGTCTGCAAAGGGGTGCAGGATCAATGGCGGCAGGGTTTGTGTGGTCATTAGCATCTGCTTCCTGAGTCAGTATGGCAGATCATTTTCGCTCGGTGAGCAGTACTTTGGCCTCAATTGTCTGGGCTCCTCTCAGGACTTTCACTAGTACTAAATCCCCAGGTTTGTGGGCGCGAAGTGCGTAGGTGAAGTCGTACAGATTTCCGATCTCTTTGCCGTCGAATTCAATCAGGATATCGCCGGCTTTGAGGCCGGCTTTGGCGGCCGGGGTTCCGTCGCGCACGTCAGCGAAACGGACGCCTTTGGGGGGTTCGTTAAAGTCCGGGATGCTTCCAAAGTTGGGTCCATAACCCGAACCGCCGCCGCTGGATACTGGCTGCGATGGCTCGGCTACGCGGACGAACTGCGGACGGGACGCGTCGCTTTCCAGATGCTCGGTCAGGTCGGCGATGTAGTCGAGTAGCGTCGCCGCGTCGGGAGCGTCGATTTTATCGGCGGTATCGCTCGGCTTGTGATAATCGCCGTGCAGGCCGGAGAAGAAGCACAGGACCGGAACCTGCTTGGTGGTGAAAGAAGTGTGATCGCTGGAGCCGTAGCCGGTTTTTTCGGAAAGATCCACGTGGAGCGAACCGGGGGCCTTTACTTCTTCGAGCAGTTTTTCGAAGGTCGATCCAGTGCCGGTGCCGCTCAAGTAAATTTTCCCGTCGCGGATGCGCCCGATCATATCCATGTTGATCATCGCGACGGCATTTTCGAGAGGCAGAATGGGATGATTCACATACCATTCGCTGCCGAGCAGGCCAAGCTCCTCGCCCGCGAAGGTCAAAAACAGGATGCCGCGTTTGGGTTTCGGCTGTTTGGAGAACCAGCGAGCCAGCTCGATCACCCCGGCGGTTCCGGAAGCGTTGTCGTCAGCTCCTGGATGGATTTGCCCGATTTGCGAAGGCGCGAGCGAATGCTCATCGCCCAGGCCGAGATGGTCGTAATGCGCGCCGATGACGACGTATTCCGAAGTTTTGCCGGGAAGATAGGCGGCGACGTTGTGGACGGTTTTGGTTTCGCGCTGAACGTCGACCGAAAGATCCGCGGTTACATCCAGCGCGAACGATTGCGGTTTGCCATCGCGATTGATGGCGTCTTCGATGGTCTTCAGATCCTTGCCCGCCTGCGATACCCATTGCGCCGCTGTCTCGGCCTTCATTTGAACGAACAGAATGCCGGCGTCGGTGGGACCCGAGGCTGCGCCGAATTTCTCGAACTCGTCGGTTGAGCCAGGGTGCTCGAAGACATCGTTGACCAAAATAACGCCGCGCGCGCCGTGCATCTTCGCGTTCACAGCTTTATCGGCGAAGGCCGCGTGGGAGGAAAGCTCCTTGCCTTCTTTCGGCTCATGCCGCAAGATCAGAACTACTTTGTCCTTTATGTCGATTCCCGCGTAGTCGTCGTAGTGCGACTCGTTCGACGTGATTCCATAGCCTGCGAAAATTACCGGCGCTTTGACGGTCCCGCTCGAAGAGAAACTGAACGGCTGAAACGCGATGCTCGTAGCGCTGCCGGAACGAAGCTGATTCCCGGGGCCGAGATGCGCGCCGATGGTGACCGGAAACGCCAGCTCGAAAGATTTTCCCGCGGGAGGTTTCAGACCAAACGACTTGAATTGCCCGGCAATGAATCCGGCGGCTTTTTCGAGCTCCGGAGATCCAGTGGCGCGGCCTTTCAGCTCCGGCGAAGCTAGATATTTTACGTCGGCCAGGTAGCTCTGCGGGCTGATATCCGCGGCACCGAGCGCAAACGGAATCAGCCAGATCAGGAGCCGCATCGATTTACTGCTTGATCTTCGGAAGCGTAATTTCGCAGCACTTGTCGGCCGATTCGGCAGCCTTGGCCTGATGCTCCAGCTCCAGCGTGATCAGCGCCTGAAGATTGTCCCACGGCACCATGCCGACCAGTTTGCGCCCGTTCAGGAACATGGTGGGAGTCGCGTCCACGCCGAGCGCGCGGCCTTCATCCGACTCGCGAGCCACTTCGGCTTCGGTAGACTTGCTTTCGATGCAGCGGCCGAGCTGCACGCCGTCCATGCCTTTTTCGGTCGAGAAGCTCTGAAACTTGCTGTTGAAATTGTCGAGACCGATCGCGCCCTGATTTTCGTAGGCCCAATCGAAGAAATCCCAGAACGAGGCCGGGTTCTGCTTGAACACGCATCGTCCGGCGAGCGCGGCGGGCTTGGCCCAGGGATGCATGGACTCCATCGGATAGTCCTTGAAGTACACGCGCACTTTGTCTTTGAACGCCGTGGCGACGTTCTGGCGCAAGACGGCGGCTTCTTCTTTGCACATCGGACATTGGAAGTCTTCGAAGACCACCAGGGTCGCCTGCGCGGTGGCGGGACCGAAGCTGGGCTGATTTTCGGTCTTCAGCTTGTCGAGGCTGGCCTGAAACGGGTTCTTATTAATGTCGTACACATCGCCGCGCACGATCTGATGGCCGTCTTTGGAAACGTACACCAGCTCATCCTTGGTGAATCCGTTGGCGGACCAGTGCACGGTCACGTCGAAGAAACCGGGCAGATCCTTGGAGGGCTTGGCATCGTCCACCTTCGCGGTCACGACTGGGAGATACAGCTCGACGTTGCGGAGATAGGCTTCGATGGTCGCCTTGTCGAACGCGGATTTTTCAGCGGGCGGTTTCGTCTGTGCGAATACCGAAAGACTGGCCAGAAGAAGTGTTGCAGTTTTCATGCGCTTTACCCTATTAAAGCATGCCGTTAAAGGACCGGCCCAATGCGCCAGGGGACGAATTCGTGATGGCCCAGCCGTTCGCTGGCGGTCCGGTGGCCGGAAGCGACGCGCAGCAGCAAGTCGAAAATCTCGCGCCCGACTTCGGCGACGGTGGCATCTCCGTCGGCGATCCGCCCGGCGTTGACGTCCATGTTGTCGCGCATGCGCTCGAAGGTATTGGAGTTGCTCGCGATTTTGATTACGGGAATGGTCGGGAATCCGATTGCGCTACCGCGTCCGGTGGTGAAGGCGATGACGTTCGCGCCTCCGGCGGCCAAGCCAGTGAGCGAAACCGGATCGTAGCCCGGAGTGTTCATGAAGACGAATCCGGGCGTGGAGACTCGTTCGGCGTAATCGACGGCGTCGTTGAGCGGCGATGTCCCCGCTTTGGCGACCGCGCCGAGGGATTTTTCAAGAATGTTCGTCAGTCCGCCGGCTTTGTTGCCGGGCGTGGGATTGTCGTCGAAGCTGCCGCCGAATCCGGATAGATATTTTTTGTAGGCTTTCACGAATCCCAGCAGTTTTTCGGCGACCTGGCGGTTTCGCGCGCGGCGGATCAGCAGATGTTCCGCGCCGAAAATTTCCGTGGTTTCCGCCAGCACCGCCGATCCACCGGCTTGCGCCAGAAGATCGGAACAGACGCCTAGCGCCGGATTTGACGTGATCCCCGAGAATGAATCGGACCCGCCGCAATTCAACCCCAGCACGATCTTCGACGTCGGCACGGGCGCGCGCTTTTCCGAGGCTGCACGCTCGATCATGCGCGACACTTCGCGGCGCGCGGCTTCGACGGTGGCTCGCGTGCCGCCGCTAGACTGAAGCGTCATGCCCATCATCTTGTAATGGGTGATCTGATTCACTTCGCATCCCAGGCCGAGAATCAGGCCGGAAGAGACGTTGGGATGATCCATCACTCCGGCGAGCGTTCGCTGCAACTGGAGGGTATCGGGTCCGATGGCGTGGCCGCAGCCTTCGCTGTGCGGGAACGCAACTACGCCGTCGACGTTTTCGGGAAGCGTTTCGCCGCGATAGCTGTCGGCGATCAGCTCGGCCGTGTGGGCCGCGCAGTTGCTGGCGGCGGCGATGGCGATATAGTTTCGCGTGCCTGCGCGTCCATCGGCGCGCGCGTAGCCGAGAAAGGTCGGCGCGTCGGCGGCCGGCGGCGGGATGGGAATTTCGCTAATCGGAAAATCGTAGGCCAGCGTCAGCTCTTCGAACGCGACGTTGTGGGTGTGGACGTGATCTCCCGGCTCGATCCGAATTTTCGCGCGGCCGATGAGCTGGCCGTAACGGATGATATTTTCCCCGGCGTCGATGGTCTTCAGTGCGACTTTATGCCCCGCCGGAATCGGCGCGCGAGTCACGACACCGCGAACCGACATTCCTTCGCTGACCGGGACGCGCGCGATGGCAACGTTATCGGTCGAGTGAAGGTGAATCGTCGAGTTTTCGGAAGTGGCGAGGGTGATCATCTCAACAACACATTTTCCGTCACTTGCTCGCCGATGTGCACGTGCAGTTTGCCGTCCACGGGATGGATCCACAGGCCGTCGGCTCCGGGCAGCGGAATTTCTTCCGGTCCGTTGACGATTTTGAAGTCGCCCCATTCGACGCCGTCGATCAGTTTGCCGATGTGGACGTGCACGTGACATTGCGTATGAAGTTTCTCGGCGTTGTAGGCCACACCCCAATGTTCGCCCCACAGAGCCTTCGCTTTTTCGATGGCGCCGCGCCACAGTTCGGCGCGTTCGTCGGCGGAAAGAGCCGACATCTGATGCATTCCCGGCGAGTGGGACCGCGGCAGCGCCAGCCATCGATCCGGTTTTCGGGGACTGCTGTCCTGCGTAAAGATCACCAGCACGCCGGGCGGCTGCTTTTCGACTTCAGCGCACAGCGAGCACTGGCGTTCCTTGAGAGTCTCGGGCTGGTGTGGATCGCAAGGGCAGGGGATCTGCGCGTAGATGGCCGCGGAACAGATCAAGCCGGCCAGTACGGCCTTCATTCTTAAAATAAATTCTCCCCTCGCAACATTATACTGAAGGCTTGTCGCGAAGCTGGCTGATCCTTCCTTTGCTATTTCTCTATCTGCTGCATCTGGGCGGGGTCGGGCTGCTGCTGCCGGACGAGCCGCGGTATGCATCCATCGGCCGCGAGATGGCGAGCTCGCACGATTTCATCACGCCGCGCCTGGATGGAAAGCCGTGGTTTGAGAAACCTCCGCTGCTGTTCTGGATGGTCGCGATCGGGCATATGCTGCGTTTGCCCGACGAATGGGCGGCAAGATTGCCCGTGGCGCTACTGAGCATCGCGTTTCTGATGTTTTTCTTCGACGTGATTCAGCGCGAGTTTTCGCTGCGAACGGCGATCGCTGCTTCGATTATTCTTGCGACCAGCGCGGGATGGCTGGCCTATAGCTCGGTCGCGGTTACGGATCTTCCCATGGCGGCGACATTTTCCGCGGCGATGTTTATCGCCATTTTCGATACGCGCCGCCAGCAGGGTTATGTTTCGGGGGCTCTGCTCGGCCTCGCGATTCTCGGCAAGGGATTTGTGCCGGTGGTCTTGTTCTTGCCCATGTTTCTGGTCGAGCGCGGGAAACGGCTGACGACTCTAGCTGGATGCATCGCCGTGGCGGCTCCGTGGCATCTGCTGTGCTGGATGCGAAACGGTCCCGAATTCTGGCAGGACTACGTATGGAAGCAGCAGGTCCTGCGATTTTTTACGCCGGCGTTGCAGCATGTCCAGCCGTTCTGGTTTTACGTGCCGGTGATCTTGGGAGGGTTATTTCCATGGACTCCGCTCGCCGGGTTGTTGCTGCGGCGGAAAACGTTCGACGATGTGCGGGTCCGCTTCCTGGTCGCGTGGCTGATTTATACGCTGGTGTTCTTTTCCGCTGCGAAGAACAAGTTGCCCGGATACGCGCTTCCGATGCTGCCGGCGCTGGCGATCGTGCTGGCGGTGGGGATCGAAAA
>Ga0209415_10012572_pt1 | contig 14086 bp, 13 predicted proteins | sample PeaSoiSIISIP2007_FD_187696 | JGI IMG/M metagenome (GOLD analysis project Ga0209415, IMG submission 187696) | Peat soil microbial communities from Weissenstadt, Germany - SII-SIP-2007 (SPAdes) (version 2) | ecosystem: Environmental > Terrestrial > Soil > Wetlands > Peat | place: Germany... | reverse complement strand
CTGCCAGGTTATTGATGTACTAGAAACTTCCGCACTCAAAAGCTCGGCTGCGGCATTGCATACGGACGGCGGTACGTGTAGGTTACGCTCAGGAAGTGAAAATCCAAATCCCTGGCAAAGATGTCGGCGGATTTGCCGTTCATTCTGGCTATTAACACAGCAGCGCGACCCTTCACAGATTTAGGCCCTTACCCCCGGTGTTCCGTCGGAAGCCGCAAGCAAAGAAGAAAGACGGTCAATCATGGCGCCCAGAGGAAAGCGTAAAACGTTGCTCATCATCATTGGCGGCGTCATAGTTCCTGTCATTGCGGCAGTACTTGTTCTGACTCACCCCCGTCGGGGAATAGCTCCGCATAGCGCGCCAGCGACGCCCCCTGTTTCCCCCGCCTCTGTGGCCGCTCCGAAAACGCCCGCCGATCGGATGTGGGACGTCATGGCTGGCCTGGCCGTTCTCGACCAACATGGCTCCGACATCCCTCCGGACAAGACGCTTGCCGAACAGGCCCAAAGCCTAGGCGCCACTCCTGACGCCCTGCTCGCCGCCGTTCAGACGCAAATCGCGCTCGTTCCCTACGAAGGTTCGCTTGCCGAGCCAGCCCAGGTTCTCGACAGTGGAATGGCAAATAGCCTCGACCGTGCGCGGCTTCTCAGCGCGCTCCTCTCTGCGTCGGGGACGCAGACCCGGATTGTTTCCGTTCGACAGGAGGGCGCGTCTGCCATCGCCACCTACGCCATTGCCAACCACGCAGCCCTTCCATCCGTAACTCCTCCCGAGTTGGCGGCGGTCCAGAAAGAAGTCGCGGACGTCCCAGCGGCCATCCTGCCCAAACTTACGAGCGGGACAAATCTGGCGAACGCCATCGCCGGCGCGCAACCCGAACAGCGTCTCTACTGGATCCAGTATCAGCTCTCCGGTCAATGGACGGATCTCATTCCCACCGACATGAAAATTGCCGACGTGCAACGCAAGAGCGCGCAGGTTCTCTCCGACTCAGCTGAATCGAAGTTGGCGTGGCAAATCAAACTCACCGTCACGAATCAAATGACCGGCGATCCTCCAGGAAAAGGAAAAGATGTCCTTTCCTATTCCGCCCCCGCTTCCGATCTCAACGCGCTGGCGATTACGTTTCTCAACCGGCCCGATGGCTCGCTGACCAAGTTCGTCCCCACTTTGCTGGTCGGCGACAAGGAAGTTGAAGGGACTGGTTTCGCATGGAAGGCCGGCAATAAAGAACTGCGCGATCAATTGCTGAAAATCGACGTCGTCGGCCCGACGGAGGCGCGTCACTTCGTCCGAGTGCTGGTGGATGGCCGCGGCACTGCCAGCGACCCTGAGCGCGGCATCGAGATCGCGGCTTCCGCGCACATCATGGTACTGACCGGCCTGGTTTCCGATGCGCGGTTTGGACGCGCCATCGCGGACAATATGTCCCAATCCGCGAGGATTCTCTTTCATGATTCGGACAACGACTCGAATCCGGTGCCAGCCAACTCGGCCTCGTTGCCCGCTGTTGCGGTCCTCGATGCTTCGCATCGTTACGCCGGCCAGCTTGGGGAAGCTTCAAAACAGCTTCTGGCGTTCCAGGGCCGCCCGGCGGTTGCCCTTGATCGCGATTTTGTTGAAGTGGCGGGCGATTCGCTGACGCGCAACCATTCCTTCGACCTGCTCGATCCCGGCCACTCGCTTTACGGAATCAAAGTTTCGGGCGCGACTTTGCTCCAAGCCGCGATCGACCAATCCGTGGTGGACGCTCTGCTTGAGGATTGGATGGCCAACGGGACAGCGGTCACGACCTCGCGCCACGCCGTCAGCGATCTATTGGCGGCTGGTGCGCAGTTCAGCTCCACCAAGCCGCCTCCTGGCCGCGCCACTGATGATTTCGGGAAGCAGCGTCCCGTGTACCGCATGGCGTCTTCCGGGCAAAATGGGATCCTCGCCGGCTGGCGTCTCGATCCCGGCCCACAACTCGTGCCCATCCTTGGCGACGGCAGCGGCGGAACGCGCACCGTAAACGATCAGATGGCTCGCGTGCAGACCTTGTGTAAGGGATTAATTTGGGCCAACTATCTGGTCCCTTCCGAAGTCTTTCCGGCGAAGCTGCTGGTCGGCGGCATCGTCAACTACGATTGCCACCTCGCGCAGGCCTACGTCAAGAGCGCGGACGTCCTCAACAATCTAGCGGCACAAATCGGAGGCGAAGCGCCCCCGTCAAGCACGACTCCGGACGATGTCGCGAAACAGATCAAGGAAATGACGGATGGCCTGATCGGTGACATCGTCAAGAGCTCCATCAGCTCGGCCGTCGAGGGAGTCGCAGTCCGCGGCATCAGTCATGTGGCCGGCGCGGATATTGATTCCATTGTGTCCCCGATCGTGAGCGCCGGCGCGGATTATATTTCCTCGAAGATCGGTGGAGGAGCCGAAACTGGAGCCCTGTCCGGTCCTGATTCCGCCGCCATCACGGACGCTGTTCAATCCGCGCGAGGGATGGAACAATCCGGCTCCTCGCCGGAGCAGGTGGAAAAAGCCATCCAAGATCACAAACATGGAACAGCTCCACAAGGGGGATCGAATCAATGAAGACACCTCGCGCGATGATCGCCATCGTTGTTGCTGCGGCGGTCGTGTTCTTCTGCGGCATCTGCGTGATTGGGTACGCCGTCTGGCACGCCCACTCTGGGCCCTCCTCTGCGAGTACGCCAAGCCCGGCTCCTGCGCCGCCGGCGGCTCCTGCTCCTCCCGCTGAAGTGATTCCGCCATTTGCGCCCCAGCCGGGGAACATCGTGGCCTCCGATATCGGCGGCACCATTGAGAGCATCACGGCGCAGTTCGGCCCCGGATATACGGGAAACCTGCTCATCGACGGCAACACAACGACCCCGTGGAAACCGACTCCCATCGCATTTCCACAAGAAATTGTCTTCTCCTTTTTCAACCGCCAGCCTGCGCTCATCTCGTCCCTCGTCATCACCGCGCCGGCGACTTCCGCGCCGAAGGACGTTGAAGTCTGGACGTCCACTACCAGCCCCACTGACGGTTTCGTGAAGGTCGCTTCGCAAACTCTCATCATCACCAGCCGCGACCAGACGATCTCCTTCCCGCCCGTGCAGGCCAATTTCGTGAAGTTGCGAATCCTTTCCGGCGTTCAGCCATCCGATCTCGGAATTCAGGAAGTCCAAATTGTGGAGGCACAGCAGCAGGGCTACATGCCGCTCGCCGCGTTGCACCCCGACATGACCGAGTGGAAAACCAGTCCGCGCCACGCCGCACAGCACGGCATCGAGTGGCTGCAAGCCGCCGCAATAGATTGGCAGGGGCAACACGGCTGTTACGGCTGCCATGTCCAATCACAAGTCATGATGGGGCTGGCCATCTCGAGGCAAGGGAAGTACATCGTCAGCGAGGATTGCATCCAGCAGTTGACGAAATTTGTGGAGACCAGCCAGAACGCCGATGGATCCGTCTCCAATAATGGGGCGATTATCACGGCGACTCAATTTGGAGCGATGGGCTTCGCGGAAGTTGACGAGACTGGCACCACCACAAGCCCGGCTTTGATCAAGTCCGCTTCCTGGCTTCTGCTGAAGCAGCAAAAAAATGGCTCGGTCCCCTCCGACCACACCGAGCCGCCCATTGACCAGGGGATGTTCATGACCACGGCCAACAGCGTGGATGCATTCTTCCAGGCCTATCGTGAATCAAAGAATGCGCATTTCCTCCAGGCCGCTCAGCGCGGACTGGCCTGGCTCGCCGCCAACAAGCCTGCCACGACGCAAGACGAAGTATTCAAGCTCATCGCGTTGTCGCGCTATGGAAATGCGCAACAGAAGTCGCAGGTCGCGCGCATCGTGGCCCAATTGAAGTCCGAACAAGCTCCCGATGGCGGCTGGAAGGAAATCAGCACCATGACCGGGTCGAACGCCTTCGCCACGGGCCAGGTCCTTTACGCATTCAAGCAGGCGTCCGTGGATGTGGAATCGCCTGAGTTTTCCCGCGGAGTTCAGTTCCTGCTCACCAACCAAAAAAATACCGGCGACTGGCCGTCCATGAACTCCCAAAGTGGCCGGCCGTCCGAATTTGCGCCCACCATGTGGGCGGTGATCGGATTGGCTGGCTCGTTTCGCGAGGCGGAGTGCGCCGAGGTCGAGCGCCATCCCGACAAGATCATCATCAGGATGTGCAGTCGCGCCCTTTTCGATTTCAACCACTTTGACTTGAAGCCAGATGCCATGGCGGTTTTGGCCGGCATCAAAAAATCCCTGATCGATCAATATCCGAACGCGCCGCTCGGAATCGAGGGGTACACCGATGACATCGGCGGCGTACCCTATAATCTCAAGCTCTCCATGAACCGCGCGCAATCTGTCGCGCAGTGGTTGCAGCAGCAGGGCATCGCGGCCGCGCGCCTGAAGCCCGTCGGATATGGCAAGGCCAAACCCAGATTCCCCAACACCAGCGAGGAGAATCGCGCTCGCAACCGCCGTGTCGAAATCGTAATCACCTTGCCGGCGAATGCCGGCACTCCTAAGAACTGACATTCGCCCACTCAGCACTCAAGACTTAAGCAACGCTGGCCGCTCGCGACTCGCCGCGCAAAACTTGCCACTGCTTGGGCCTTGCCCGCGCTCCTGCTAGAATAAACCTTACTTTCATCCGCATGAACGATTCCGAAGCAAAGCCGCGCATCGCCCTGGGCGCCGATCACGCCGGCTATCATCTCAAGGAGTCCCTGAAGAAATTTTTGCAGGGCGCGGGCTACAGCGTGGATGACGAAGGCACGTGGTCCGAGGAATCGGTGGATTATCCCGATTTCGCGCGAAAAGTTGGAGATCGCGTCGCCGCGGGCGAAGATCAGCTCGGCATTCTGGTGTGCGGCACGGGGATTGGCATGTCCATCGCCGCGAACAAAATCGAGGGCATTCGCGCCGCGCTCGCGCACGATGCGATGACGTCGCGTCTCGCGCGCGAGCACAACGACGCCAACGTGCTCACGATGGGCGGCCGCGTGGTAAATGACGCGCAGGCCGTCGAAATCGTGAAGGATTTTCTCGACGCGAAATTTCTCGGCGGACGCCACGAGCGCCGCGTCGAAAAAGTCACCGAAATGGACAAAGCGCGCGAGTAGCCCGATTCAAAGCGTATTGCACACAGCGGAAAGGAACGCGCACGAATGAGCGAGACCGTACAATCCACCGACCGAATGACTGCGCCGCTTCACGATGTTGATGCTCAAGTGGCGGAAATTCTGCGCGCCGAAGCCGAGCGCCAGGCCACCGGCCTCGAACTGATCCCCTCGGAAAACTTCGTCTCCGAAGCCGTGCTCGAAGCCATGGGCTCGGTATTCACCAATAAATATGCGGAAGGCTCGGTCGGCCGGCGCTACTACGGCGGGTGCGAATACGCCGATCAGGTCGAGCAACTCGCGATCGATCGCGCCAAGCAACTCTTCGGAGCCGAGCACGCCAACGTTCAGCCGCATTCCGGCACGCAGGCCAACGTCGCCGTTTATATGGCCGCGCTCAAGCCCGGTGACACCGTCCTCGGCATGAATCTCGCCCACGGCGGCCACCTCACGCACGGCCACCCGCTGAATTTCAGCGGCATCATGTACAAGTTCGTCGCTTACGGCGTGCGCAAAGACACCGAAACAATCGACTACGACGAACTCGCGCGCCTCGCCGAAGAGCATCACCCCAAGATGGTTGTCGTCGGCGCCAGCGCGTATTCGCGCATCATCGATTTCGCGCGCATGGCGGAGATCGCGAGGTCCATTGGCGCTCTGCTCTTCGTGGACATGGCCCACATCGCGGGCCTGATCGCCGCGGGCGTTCACCCAAGCCCCATTCCGCACGCCGACTATGTCACCTCCACCACGCACAAGACGCTGCGCGGCCCGCGCAGCGGACTCATCCTCTGCAAAGAAGCGCGCGCGAAGGATGTGGATCGCATTTTGTTTCCCGGCACGCAGGGCGGCCCGCATATGCACATCATCGCCGCCAAGGCCGTGTGTTTCCTCGAAGCGATGCAGCCGGAATTTCGCGGCTACCAACAGCAAATCGTCACCAATGCGCGCGCCCTCGCCGCCGGGATCGCCGCACGCGGATTCCGCATCATCTCCGGCGGCACCGACAATCATCTCTTCCTCGTGGACCTGCACTCGCGCGGCATCAAGGGCAAGGACGCGCAACCTGCGCTCGATCGCGCCGGAATCACCGTCAACAAGAATGCGATTCCGTTTGACCCCACACCGCCGCTCGTCGCCGGCGGCATTCGCCTCGGCACTCCAGCCATCACCACGCGCGGCATGCGCGAAGCGGAGATGGAGCCCATCTCCGGGTGGATCGCCGACGTGCTCACTCATCTCGGCGACGCCGAAATCGAGCGCCGCGTGCGCGCCGAAGTCGCCGCGTTTGCGTCGCGCTTCCCGCTTTACACTCGCCGCTGGAAAGGACCAGCGCGCTGAGCGGCGCCCGATGATGCGCGTCGCGATCGATATACGCCGCGCCTGGGATTTCGGCTTCGGCACCTACACGCGCAACGTCCTTCACAATCTCGCGGAAATCGATCGCGAAACCAGTTACCTGCTCATCGGCCAGCGCAGCCACTATAATCTTTGCCAACCGCTGCCCGATAACTTCGAGTTTTTCGAGTACAACCCCGCGCCCGGCACGTTCCAAACTCACTTCGCGCTGCCATTCAAACTCCGCGGCCGAATCGATTTGCTGCACATGCCGTGGTTTTACGCGCCCGCCTTCGTGCCGGCGAAATTGATCATCACGATTCACGATCTCACCGAAGTTCTCCAGCCGGGAAACGGGACTTTGCCGATCGTGCAAGCGGGGCGTCTGTACTTCGCGCGGCGCGCGCTGCGCAAAGCGTCGCGCATCATCACCGTCTCGCAAAGCGCGCGCCGCGATCTGGCACGCGTCTTCCCGGTCGACGAAAGAAAAATCGAGGTCATCTACAACGCGGTGGACGACGGCTTCCGCACCGAGCCCCTCACTCCGGACGCCGACCTCATCCTCGAGCGCCACGCCGTCAACGGTCCGTACGTTCTCTACGCGGGCAGCATCAAGCCGCAAAAAAATCTCCCGCGGCTGATCGAAGCGTTCGCCGTCGCCAAATCCGAACTGCAGTCGAATCCCGCCTTCACCAACCTGAAATTGCTGCTCATCGGCAACGCGCTCGCGGAGCATTCCGATTTGCGCCGCGCGGTGGTCCGCTCGCGCGTCCGCGGCGACGTGCGTTTTTTGGGATTTGTGCCGCTGCCGGTCCTGCGCGTTTTTTACGCGCGGGCGCGTGCGTTTTTATTTCCGTCGCTCTATGAGGGTTTCGGATTCCCGCCGCTCGAATCCATGGCTCACGGAGCCCCGGTGCTCGCGGCGAACGTCTCCGCCATGCCGGAGATTCTCGGAGACGCCGCGCTCCGCGTGAACCCAGAAAACGTTTTCGAGATCGCGCGCGGCATCGTGCAAATTGTCACCGACGAGGAACTTCGCCACACCCTGATCCGCCGCGGCTACGAACAAGTCGAGCAGTACTCCTGGCGGCGCACCGCCGAACAAGTCCACCAGCTGTACTACGACGTAATCAACGGCCGCCCGCGCGCGTCCTGAGCACGCGAATCTCACTCCGCGACAATCTCCAACTCTCGCGCGCCCCCTTCGCGAACCGTAAACGCTCGCACCAACCGGTGTGGGTCTGGCGGGTGCCCCATCCTTGCGCGCAGCGCAAGGGTGGGGGTTTTCTCTGCCTCTTCGGTCTTCTCTTCCTCCTTGCGCGGCGAAATGATGAAGTACGCCGCGTCCGGATAAAACGCGCGCTCGATATCGCTTTTGGAAGGTGAATTCTCGCCCGAGGGATGCGAGTGGTAGATGCCGAGCATTTCGAGCCCCGCGCCGCGAATCTTGCGCATCAGCGCGAATAATTCCTCCGGCGCGATTTCGTATTCGCTCGCCGGCCGCGCCGACACATTGCGCGCCGGCAAAATCCGCGTGATCGCGCCGTCGCAACCCGCCAGCAACCCGCAGCATTCTGCGCCGCCAGCACTTCGCGCCTCCGCCAGCATCGCCGTGAGCACGTCTTTCCGCACTCGGATTCGCCCGTCCACGCAGCCAGTGTACACGAGAAGAATTCCAGCCACTCCCGGTTGGCTGCGGCTGTTAGTCAAATGGCTTAGGCGGAAGCAGGAATTGCGTACCGAAATAGTCCACGAAATATGGCTGGCCGTTGCGCGCCGGAGCGACGCTGCGTCCAGCCATCAGCAGTAGAATGAACGGCCACGCCGTACTTGGTGGCAGGCACGGCACTTTCACGGCGGCCTCGGCGCGGGGGCAAAGCACAACGGCAATACAAGCAGCAGAATCAGATAGCGAGAGGCCTTCATCATTCCCTTCAAGTGAGCCGTTGCGGATTTCCAGCGCTGGCATCCTACGCGAGTGCTCGCCACGGGCACAATGGGTTTGCAGCGCGGGCGAGTCGCAAAAATGATAAATACGGAACCGTCATAACCGAAACACGTAGGTATCTCATGAAGCAATTACAAAACCTTATCCGGCAGCTCCGGAGCGTTCGGAGCGTAAGCTGAATGCATGCCATCTCTTCAGAGGCAGTGCCTCGAGGTGAAATTCGTATGCGCGTTTTCGATCGCGTGGATTCAGCGAGTATTGAGAAACGAGAATTCCAACTTGCCATCCTTTCGCTTGTTTGCATTGTGATTTTTGGCGCAGGTCTGGCTCTCTTGATGTATCCGGCTGTGGCGGAACACCCAGTTTATTTCAGCATGAGAACCGCGAAAATTCTGTTTTTCGGCTTTTGCGGCCTTTGTCTTCTGCTGTTCGGGTACTTACTGGACCGGCAGCTCGTGGTGCGTCGGCTACGACGAGAGGTGACGCTTGCACACATGCGATATTCCGAGCTCCGCGTTCATGCGAGCGAGGATTTGCTGCAAGCCCTATCGGGGATGAGCCGATTTCAGGACCGGCTCATGATGGAGTTCAGGAGATCGGCGAATTGCGGGGAACCTCTCTCGGTGGTGGTCATCCTGTTAAAGCCTGCAGCGGGTATCGATGATCCGGCGGACATCACGTCAACGTTGGGTGATGCGGTGATGGCCATCTCCCGGAAAATCAGGTCGGATGACTCGCTGTACAATTTTCTGGGCGGCGCGTTCGGAATCATACTTCATGGCAAGTGCATGCAAGACGCGCGTCTGGTGGCGGCACGCATCTCGGACGGGCTGAATGACGCCGCCGGCGCTGCGAAGCGCTTTACTTTCGAGGTCAAGGTTCTCAACTATCCGCAAAACGTTTCAAGCGCATACGAGTTGGAAGAAGCTGTCGGTTTACTTTTGCCGGAGGAATCATCCGGCGCCTCGAGTGCCGAACATTCTCCAGTGAGTGTCGGGCCGTCGAAGTAGTCGTGGGAATCCCCACCCCTTGCACTACTCGCAAGGATGGGCCAACCTCAAAACCATGAGCGGGCGACTCGCCCGAATTTGCAATACAGAGACGGCATCCCCGAGACGCATGGTTGCCTCTTGCAACAATTCCAGACGCTTGTTCCGGGGATGCGGGCACGTTCGGGGGTAAGCTGAATCCAGGCCATTACCCCGGAAGCTGTGCCCAGAGGTGAAATTCGCATGCGTGTATTCGACCGCGTGGATTCAGCGAGCGCCGAAAAGAGAGAATTCCAATTGGCGATTCTCTCCCTCGTCAGCATTCTAGTTCTTGGTGCGGGTATGGCGATCGTGATGTACCCGGATGTGACCGAGCACCCGGTCTATTTCAGCGAGCGAACCACGAAAATTCTCTTCTTCAGTTTCTGTGGTCTGTGCCTGCTCCTGTTCGGATACCTGTTGGATCGCCAACTCGTGGTACGCCGTCTGCGCAGGGAAGTCAGCGCGGCGCACCGGCGCTATTCCGAACTGCGCGTTCACGCCAGCGAAGATTTGCTGAAAGCTCTCTCGGGAATGAGCCGTTTTCAGGATCGGCTCCTCATGGAGTACAAACGATCCGCGAATTCCGGCGAGCCTCTCTCGGTGTTGGTCATCCGGCTGAAAACCGCCGAAGGAATCGAGGATCCGGAGGACGTCACCGCCGCGATGGGTGATGCCGTGATGGCCATCTCACGGAAAATCAGGTCCGAAGACTCGCTCTACAATTTCTTAGGCGGCGCGTTCGGAATCATCCTCCACGGTAAGAGCTCGCAGGACGCCCGCCTGGTCGCGGCGCGTCTCTCCGACGGCCTCAGCGATGCCGCCGGCGCGGCCAAGCGCTTCACCTCGGAAGTCAAAGTCATCAATTATCCGGACAACGTCGGCAGCGCCTACGAACTCGAAGAAGCCGTCGCGGCTCTGTTGCCGGAAGAATCTACCGCCGCTCCCCGGGCCGACCACGTCGAGGTGAGCGTCGGACCGACCAAGTAGTTCCGCTGGAAAGGCCCGCAATACCGCCCCCCTGCAAGAGCGTTTCGCGCGCTTCTACTTCGTAATCGGCTCGATGTCCTGAACCTGAATCATGTTCGTCTGCGGGTCCAGCGTCCCAAAGACCTTCACCTTCTCGCCCGCGAAGGGCTCCGGCATTTTCTGGTCGGAGAGCTTGTAGACGTCATGCTTCGTCTGCAGGACGTACCGCCCGCCGCGTTCATGCACGCAGTACCGCGTGCAGTCGGCCGCAGTGCTTCCCGCCGCTCCCGTAGCCAACATGTCCGCGTGCGACCGGCTCAGCGAATGCACGTTCATCGCGCATTGCGAATCGGAAATCTCGCCGACAAACGACGATGAGTCCGCGCCTCGGCCGCTGACCATGGCGAATGTCAGCGCCGCCGCAAAAACGCCCCATCGAAGTAACGTTTTTTTCATTTTCATGTCTTCCGTCTCCCTCACGCTGAAGATTCGATACCTGCCCCTTCCGCGGCTACGGCTGTACGACAAATTTCATGGTCATGCCTTCATGGTTCTCGCTGCAGATCACCGTGCAAACGGCCAGATATTCGCCCGCTTCCGTCGGCGCCGTAATGTTGAACTCCTGTGTCCCCGGCTTGAGCAGGAAATCCCAACCGGGCACGGGCTGATGATCGGAGGCCCGCAGCAGTGTCAATCCGTGGATGGAGCCGTCCCTGTTCTGATTCTTGGCCTTAACTGCCGTAATACGCAAGGTCAGATCTTCGCCGGGTTTCACCGTAATCACCGGGCTGCTCTCTCCCTGCACCACGAAGCGGCTCTGATGGGTCGCAAGAATCTCGATCACGCGCGGCGTCGTTTGGCTGCGCGCGGGCCCTTGGCACAAACAGACCACGAAGGCCGCCGCGGCCCACAGCCATCTGCTGCTGGTCGATCGTGGGCGCGTCACGGTCATTCGGTCATGTAATGCAGAATGAGTTTCTGGTCTTGGTCCGTGATCGTCGCGCGAACCCTCATGTGCCGCAGAATCGTGGCCATCGCCCGCGGAGGAAACTTCGGCGGCGCCACGTGGCACCGGCCGCAATTCGCGCGAAATCTCTTTTCGCCTTCAAGGCGCATGGAAAGCTCGTCCGCGGCGCTGAGCCGCGCGCCACTGCTGGAACTCTTCGGCGGAGTGGTCGCGTCCTTCGGCGTCGGCTCCGGCGGAGTCGCTTCCGCCGTGAGTTGCTGGCTCGTCGCGGACGCCGCAGGCGCGGGATTGGCCGCCGCGTCGTGCTGAGCCTGCGCCATGGCCGTGGCAAACGCTCCCAACAGAATTGCCAGTTCCGCCGCGAGAATCTTTTTGCTGGTCATTCTCCCAACCCCCCGTGGCCCAGAGGCACCACCACGCGGTAGGTGAGCCCGATGGTCCACTGGTTGGCGTTGCCGAGCGGGCTGAATTGCCGGCCATAACTGCTCACCGCGCGCAGGCCGTCCCGGAAGTAGTAGTTCACGCCGAATTCAAAGAGCTTGGTGTTCGCCGGCAGAATCGAATTGTCCACGATGGCGCCTGTGTAGAACTCCTGCATGCGCGCCGCGATTTGCGTGTGGCGCATCACGCTTTCGGCAAACGGCACCTGCCTCAGCATGTAGTCCGATTCCACGTAGTAGCCGCTGCCCACGCTCGAACGCGCCGTTTCCGCCCGGATATCGAGCGGCAGCGCGAGCGGCTGCCACACGGCGTGAAATCCAAAGAGATTCGAGTGGTCGTCCTGGAGCAGGTGTTGGAACGATCCGCCGAGTTCGAGCCGGGCTTTCGGCACGTAGATGCCCGCGCGCCAACCGGCAAATCGGCTCGAATCCACCGACGAAACGGTCGAAAGCGTCGAGTAGTAAACCGCATAGTTGATGTTGATCTGCGAAGTCGCGTTGAATCCGCCACGCACCATCGCGCCCGTGCTGGCGTTGCTCGGGCCGACGCCGATGGGCAGGATGAGCGGATCGCTCTGCAAATCGCGAATCCACACCGGGTAGAGCCGCTCGTTGAAGATTCCAAACGGCGTCAGAAATCTCCCCACGGTCACGGTCATGTAGCGATTGGCGATGAAATCGAGCTGCGCGTAATCCAATTCTTTTTGGAACGGCGCGTGAAATCCCGGGATTCCCGTTTGCTCCGTCAAGTCCGATTCAAATCCGCCGCGCGCCTCGAAGAGCCAACGGTCCCCGATCGGCACCAGCAACACGGGCGCGATCAGCGGGTGGATCTGCGTCTGCCCTCCGCCAAACACCCCGTCGAACGCCGCCGATATTTGCAGCACCGGAATCGGCTTGATGTCGTCCGAATCCAGATCCTGCGGCTCGGCGGAGGAGCCTCCCGAGGACGAGCTTTCCGTCGTCGCCGTGGCGACGACCGGAGTCTGCGCGAAGAGCGAGCGCGCTCCAAACGCACCCAAGAAAAAAATCAGCCCCGCAAATATCAAGTAGTTAGAAACTCTGCCAAGCCTAGTTACTCGGCTCACACGGGTCCGCCCGCTGGGTCGTTGGCGAATCCCAAAATGAGTCATTCCCACCGCGGCGCCCGCCCGCCGAAGCCTTGGCGAAGGCGGGAGGAATCTCTCTTCGCCACCACCCAAAGCAGTCATTCTGACCGGAGGGACGACTTGTCCTGCCTGCCCCGGCCCTGCCGGGGAGCGAAGTCCAAGGGCGCATTTTGTCGTCCCGGAGTGGAGGAATCTCTCTGGGGCGTAAAATCCAAGCAGAATTGACCCTTGAAGTGGGGCCTCTGCGTGAGCCCCACGGCCCGAATACAACATTATGATGGCTCCCAAGACTCGTATGAGTGCCACTGTAGGATGGCGGGAGGTTACTCGAAGGTCAACCGCGGCAGCGATTCCTTGTCCTGAGTTTGGTATTGCCGGATTGTGTGTATGCAAAAGCGGATTGCATACGCTAAACTGGATTCCAGCGTGCGTGAGCGCGGCGGCCGGTACGTCCTGCAGACGAAAAAAGACGTCTTCAAGCTCTCCGATCAGCAATTGCCCGAACAATACGCGGGCGAAAAAGTAAAGGTCACGGGCACCCTGGACACGCAGACGAACACGATTCAAGTCGACTCGATCGTGCCTCTCACCCATTAAACGAAACGCGCCCGCGGTCCTGTCACGAGCATCGCAAAGACCCCCACACGAGCCGTCGAAGCAGCGGATGCCCCACACATCGGATCTACGTGTGGGGATTTTCCCCCTATCGTTCCAGCGGTGCCCCATCTTTACGCGGCGCAAGTGTGGAGCAGGACCGCCCTGCCGCGTCATTTGAGCTGTTTTCTGATGCCTTGGTCGATCTCGATCGGCTTTTCTTGCCAGGTCGCTCCGCCATCGTCACTTACCATAAGTGAGGATTGTCTAGGCTGGCCTTCTGCATTCTTGATGGCCCAGAGCTTGTTTTCCAGCATCACTAAACTCTCGATCTCCATGCCTTCAGGCGATTTGTGCCAACTCCACGTCATTCCCCCATCATTCGTATAAACAACGGTATTGGGGTAGGCGTCGAGAAGGTATCCGAATCCGTGCAGGTCGTCTTGGAATGTAAGTCCTTCCTCCGAGATGAAGCCTTCCTGAAAGACTTTGGATAGCTGCCACGACTTACCCCCATCGGTCGTCCGGTAAATCGCCAGGTCATTGACGTTGCCCTTTCCCGAGGGCGCG
>Ga0209415_10012571_pt1 | contig 14087 bp, 9 predicted proteins | sample PeaSoiSIISIP2007_FD_187696 | JGI IMG/M metagenome (GOLD analysis project Ga0209415, IMG submission 187696) | Peat soil microbial communities from Weissenstadt, Germany - SII-SIP-2007 (SPAdes) (version 2) | ecosystem: Environmental > Terrestrial > Soil > Wetlands > Peat | place: Germany... | reverse complement strand
CGCCGCCGGTTTCCAGCACGGCCTCGGCGACCTCGGCGGCGGACCCCAGCCCCTGCTTGCGAACGGCCTCCATCACCTCTTCCTCGGTGATCGCTTCCTTGACGAGGTTCGCCCGCACCAACTCGCCGTCCCGGATGAGCTCGGTCGGCGCGCCTTCCAGCAGCTTGTCCACCCGAGGGTGGGTGTAGAGATAGCGCACGACCAGGTAGTTCACCAGCAGCAGCGCAGTCACGCCGATCAGCCCACCCACCAGCGAGTTGTCGTTGCCGATTGTTGCGTTCTGGACCGTGTTCGCCAGCATCATCAGAACGATCAGGTCGAACGAGTTGAGCTGGGCCAACTCCCGTCTCCCGGCGAGCCGGACCACAACCACGAGAAAGATGTACACTAACACCGGACGCAGGATCTTCTCCGTGACCGACAGATCCGGGACGAACAGGTTGTGCCACATACGCTGCCTCCTTACCGGACGAGAACCCTCAAGGCCTGACTCCGCACCCCGCGCGCCTTCTTCCTGCTCTCTGGCATGTTTCCCCAGGTTGTCGTCCGGCCGGTTCGACCGACGCCCCGGCCCCGCACGGTCCCGTCGCCGTCGCCGAGCAGGAGACCGGGAGGTCGGAGGCCGTATTCTCTATCTACTATCATGCATCCACACCCCGTGACCCGCCTCACCTTTCCCAGTGCCGATCGAGAGCTCGTCGGGTTTCTCCACCGACCGGTGGGACGCGGCCGCGCACCCGCGATCGTCCTGAATCACGGTAGCGGCCTGACCCAAGACAGCAAACCCGGCGTCGCCCGCCTGTTGACGGACGCGGGGTACGTGGCGTTCGCGCCGCTCCGCCGAGGATACGGGGAATCCCCTGGGCCGTCGCGGCTCGAGGAAGTGACGCGCCCGGTGGGGCAGCCCGGCCACGGCGACCAAGTGTGTGCCCGTCTGCTCGCCGAGAGCGACGACGTCCTCGCCGCCCTGCGGTTTGTCAGGACCCTGCCCGACGTCGATCCGGCGCGCACGGCGGTCATGGGATCCTCCTACGGCGGGATCAACTCCCTGCTCGCGGCGGCGCGAGACGACGCCGTGCGCGCGTGCGTGTCCTTTGCGGCCGCCGCGATGACGTGGCCGCACGTCCCGGAGGTCCGCGAACTGCTCCTCGGTCACATCGAGCACATCCACGGCGCGGTCATGCTGATACAGGCGGAGAACGACTTCGACATCACGCCATCCGCGGCGATGGATGAGCGGTGTCGGGCCCGCGGCGTTTCCTGCGTCCGCCACCTGTTTCCCCCGTTTGGCGCCGACGCGATGGAGGCCCATCAAATCTGGACCCTCGTCCCGCACGTATGGGCCCCGGTCGTGATGCCGTTCCTCGCACGACACCTCGCCGGACCGTCCGGCTGAAGGCGATTTCTGTCCGGCCGACCGCGGGCGCGCCCCCGCACCGGCGGCGGGGAGGGACAGGTGTTGGCTGCGGCGGTCGATGGCCCCACCCGCCGGCGCTGCCACGAACGGCGGCGGCTCCCTCGAGGAGGATCAGATGATACTCGTGCATCAGCGCTATTTCGCCGCACCGGGGTTGGTGGACCGCGTCGTCGAGACGCGCGTGGAGGCGTCGCGGCGCCTCGTCGACCTGGGAGTGCCGGCCGGGGAGATCTGGGTGCCGGCGCACGACGCGGCCCGCACCAACGGCCTACCCGACGTAATCTGGGAGTGCTCCTACCCGACCCTCGAGGAGCGCGAGCGCATGCGGGCGTTCCAAGAGTCGGACCCGACGTTTCACGCGATCCGCAGCCGGCAGGGGACGCAGCTGGCCCGGTGGGACCGCGAGCACTACCGACGCCTCGACTGGCGGTGACTCCGCGGTCGGCGCGCGAGCCGGGACGGCGGACGCGGCGCGCAGGTTAGCGCCCGCAGCTCACGCGCGCTTGCGCACCTCGCCGGCGATCTCGACGCCGAGCACCCGCTCCAGCCCGCGGACCATCGCGGTGCTGTCCTGCTGCCCGTACCCGGCCGCACGCGCGAGCTGCATCAACTCGACCGCACCGTTGGCGGCCAGCAGCGGCAGCGCCAGTTCGCGCGCCAGCGCGGTCGCCTGACGGACGTCCTTGTACAAGAGATCCAGCCGGAAGCTGACGGTGTCGAAGTCCCGCGCGAACACCTTCGGGACGACGCCCTGGAGGGCGGGACTGTTCGAGGTCGACGACGACAGCATCTCGAACACCTGGCTGACGTCCAGACCTGCGGCCGCGGCCAGGGCGAATCCCTCGGCGATGCCCGCGCTGGCGACGCCGCCGATCAGATTCTGGACGAGCTTCGCCGTGTCGCCGGCGCCGATGCCGCCGAAGTGGAAGACCGACGCGCCCATCGCCAGCAACAGCGGGCGCGCCTCGTCCACCGTCGCGGCGTCGCCGCCGACCATAATCGTCAGCGTGCCGTCCTGCGCGCCCTTCGGCCCGCCGGTGACGGGCGCGTCGAGGAAGCGGCCGCCCGCCGCCGCGACGCGCGCCGCGACGCGCCGGATGTCCGGCGGGTAGCTGGTGCTCATATCGATGACGAGATAGCCGGGCCGCATCGCCTCCGCGAGGCCGGCCGCCCCGAAGATCAGGTCCTCGACCTCGACGGCCGTGGGCACGATGGTAATCGCGACGTCGCTCTGCGCCGCGGCCTCCGCCGGGGTCGACACTTCCCGGGCGCCCCGGGCCACCAACCGTTCCACCGGCCGGCGGTCCCGATGCGCCCTGACCACCACCGTGTGCCCCGCGGCCAGCAGGTTGGCCGCCATCGGTTCGCCCATCTTGCCCAGCCCGAAGAACGCTACGCGCGTCAACATCCGCCCCCCTTTGCCCTGTGTCTGCGTCGACGTGCCGGTACGAGGCGCGGAGCCGCATCGACACGCACCGACCCCACACGTCCGACCCCGGTACTGCGGGATTACGTTCCTGTCCGAGGATATCCTGCCGGCGGCCGCGGCTCCGGACCGACCCGCCGCGTGGCATCCACGCGCCGTGCCGCCGGGAGCAGTAGATGCGTGATGACGCATCGAAGGTGTTCCGTCGGGGTCACGAGCGAAGGCTCGCGTCGGCGAAGGCCGCCGGCAAACCCGAGGGCACCCCGCTCCGTGCGGTACGCCGCATCCCCGAGGTGACGGAGACCATGCGCATCATCGAGGTCCGCGAGCACACACTTCCGCTGAGCTCTCCGGGACAGAACGCCGTGATCGACTTCTCCGAGATGACCGTTTCCGTGGTCGCGCTCGTGACCGATCAGCTCCGGGGCGGGCGCCCCGTCGTCGGGTTCGGGTTCAACTCGAACGGACGCTACGGTCAGGGAGGGTTGCTGCGCGAACGTTTCATCCCGCGGCTCCAGCGGGCGGAACCGGGGGCGCTTCTCGACGAGGCCGGCAGGCTCGATCCGCGCCGGGTGTGGGACGTGCTCATGCGGAATGAGAAGCCGGGCGGGCACGGCGACCGCGCGGTGGCCGTCGGCATCCTCGACATGGCCGTCTGGGACGCGCTCGCCAAACTCGAGGGGATGCCGTTCCACCGGCTGCTGGCGGAGCGGCACGGAACCGGAACGGCAACCGACCGGGTCTGGGTGTATGCGGCCGGCGGCTACTACTATCCGGGGAAGGACCTGGACAAGCTGCGCGCCGAGATGCGGGGCTACCTCGACCTCGGCTACACGACCCTGAAGATGAAGATCGGCGGGGCGTCGCTCGCGGATGATCGCGCGCGCATCGAGGCCGTGCTCGGCATCCTGCCGTCCGGCGCCGCGCTCGCGGTCGACGCCAACGGGCGGTTCGATCTTGCGGAGGCGCTGGCCTACGGCGAGATGCTGTCCCAGTACCCCATCTACTGGTACGAGGAACCGTGTGACCCGCTCGACTTCGAGACGCTCGCCGCCGTGGCGGCGCGCTATCCGGCTCCCCTCGCCACCGGCGAGAACTTGCTCTCGGCCGTGGACACGCGCAACCTGGTCCGGTACGGCGGGCTGCGGCCCGACCGGGACGTGCTGCAATCGGACCCGGCGCTGAGCTATGGCCTCGTGGAGTACCTGCGGACGCTCGACATGCTGCGCGACGCCGGATGGTCGCCACGGCAGTGCGTGCCGCACGGCGGCCACCAATTGAACCTCAGCATCGCCGCCGCGCTCGGCCTGAAAGGCGTCGAGTCGTACCCGGGCGTGTTCCAGCCGTTCGGAGGGTTCTCCGACCGGACGCCCGTGCGGGACAGCTACGTCGGCCTGCCGGACAGTCCGGGCATCGGGCTCGAGGAGAAGGCGGCGCTGCGCCCGATTCTGCAGGCGCTGATCGCCTGAACGACGCGAACGCGACGTGATCCCGCCCCACGCCTCAACGCGGGGGCCGCGCGGCGCGCGGAGCGGTGGGGCTCAAGGCGGCCGCGGCAAAGGACCGCTCGGTTCCGCGGCCGAACCCTCCTGACGATGGGGGCAACCTCGTACGACGCTCCACTTGGTGGTGACGCATGGACACCCGGCCGCCCGCTGAAATCGGCATGGCGCTCGAGGACGTGGATACCCCGTGCCTCCTGATCGATCTTGATGCGTTCGAACGGAACGTGAGGCGCATGGCGTCCGCCGCGGCGAGCGCGTCGGTGCGCCTTCGCCCGCACGCCAAGACGCACAAATGCGCGGTGATCGCCCGGCGCCAGATCGACCTGGGCGCCGTCGGCGTCTGCTGTCAGAAGGTGAGCGAAGCCGAGGCCCTGGTCTACGGCGGGGTCCGCGACGTGCTCGTCACCAATCAGATCGTCGGTCCCAGCAAGATCACCCACCTCGTTGCGCTCGCCAAAGAAGCCAACCTCGCCGTGTGCGCCGACGACCCCGCGAACGTCGCCGACCTCAACGCCACCGCCGTGCGCTTTGGGGTGCGCCTGCCGGTGCTCGTCGAAGTGGATGTCGGCATGAACCGGTGCGGTGTGGGCCCCGGGGAACCGACGCTCGCCCTCGCGCGGCAGATCCACCGGTCGCCGGGGTTGCGGTTCGGCGGCCTGCAGGCGTACTGCGGCTCCGCGCAGCACATCAGGAAGTTCGACGAACGGCGCGGGGCGATTCAGCGCGCCTGCGGCCAGCTGCAGGAGACGCTCGACATGCTTCGACGGGACGACATCCCGTGCGAAGCGGTCACGGGGGCGGGAACCGGCACGTACGTCTTTGAGGCAGCCAGCAAAATCTTCACGGAGCTCCAATGCGGCTCCTACATCTTCATGGATGCGGACTACGGCAGGAACCTGGACTCGGACGCGAACCCGGTGCACGAGTTCGAGCACTCGCTGTTCGTGTATGCGACGGTGATGAGCCGGCCCACGAAGGATCGCGCCGTGGTCGATGCCGGCCTCAAAGCCGTCAGCGTCGATTCCGGCATGCCGACGGTCTACGACATGAAGGGTGTGGAGTATCAGCGCGCGTCCGACGAGCACGGCAAGCTGCAAGTGACCGACCCCGACGCCCCCGTGCGGGTGGGGACGAAACTCCGGCTCGTGCCCGGGCACTGCGACCCCACGGTGAACATGTACGACTGGTATGTGGGCGTGAGGAACGGCCGGGTTGAGGCGCTGTGGCCGATCGTCGCACGCGGCGCGCTCCTGTAGAGACAGGTGCGCGATCCAGTGGAACGGTGTCTCGGTCAGCCATACGACCGCGCAAGGTGTCATCACGTCGGCACGCACCGCCGCTCCCGGGGGGCAAGGTGTGGAGGCTGCGGCGGAGCAGCGTACGGCAGTCCGCGTCGCTCTTCCGTCGCCCGCCCACAGACACGCGTAGCGAACGCTTGGCGCCTGTCTCTGGAAGCGTCGGCACACCGGAGTCGAATCCCACCGGCGTCCCGATCGCGAAGGAACCCCCGTGGTGCCGCCCTGCCAATCGCCCGGGCCGTCTGATTCGAGGAGGTCTGGAGCCCCGTCGCCATGGTCAGGCTGACGTGACCAGAAGGGAGCCACCGCGATGATCGAAGTCGTCCAGATCGACAGCCGACACCTGGCCGGCAACCTAATCGGTGATCCCAGTCGCCGAGATCTGCTCGTGTATCTTCCACCGAGCTATGCCCGGTCGACGCGGCGGTACCCCGTCGCCTATCTCCTCCACGGGTTTGGCCGTCGGGCGGCGGGGTGGAACGAAAGTCCGTGGGTGCAGCACGGCATCCTCAGGCCGCCGATCGACGGCGTCCTCGACGATGCGATTCGGCACCTGGGGGCCGAGGAGATGATCGTGGTCATGCCCGACGGCTGGAGCCGGTGGGGATGCAGTCAATGGGTCGATTCCCCTGTAAACGGCAACTTTGAGCAATATGTCGCGCGTGAGATCGTTCCCTACATCGATGGTCGCTACCGGACTGTGCCCGACCGCGGGAGCCGCGGGGTCTTCGGGATCTCCTCGGGCGGGCTCGGCGCGTGGCACCTCGGTTCACGCAATCCGGATGTCTTCGGCGCGATGGTGCTCCTGTCCGCCGATTCCTACTTCGAGTACACGCACAAGCCCTGGTTGTATCGGTTCTACAGCGGGATCTTCCCGCACGAACCACGCGGCCCCGTCAGCGGCGATTTGAACTCCTGGTTCTGCTACGGTCTCGGCTCCTGTTACACGCCCAATGCTGCGAACCCGCCCTTCTACGTCGATCTGCCCATTGAGTTCCCGAGCGGCAGAGTCATTCCCGAATTGTGGGACAAATGGCTCAGCTACGACCCTGTCGTCTCGTGGCACCCCCGGCTCGCGAACCTTCGGAATCTCCTCGGCATTCGTCTGGACGTCGGATACCACGACGAATTTGAGCTGCACTACGGCCACCGCATCCTGAGCCACCACTTGACCCAAGCCGGCGTGCCCCACGAGGCGGTGGAGCACGACGGTACCCACGGCAGCCGCGTGTTCGAACGGATCCAAGAATCCCTGGTCTGGTTCTCGCGCGTGCTCATGCGAGCCTCGTAGCTCATCACGGGATGCCGTCGCTTGCTGTCGCGAATCCACCGAACCGGGTTTCCCTGTCCTGCGTGCGTTTGGGGTCGCTCCCGTCGAGGGTGCCCGTGTCTCTAGCGCCCCCAGGAGATCGGCGGTCCAAATCCGGCGGCTTGCTGTGAACGCCAGAAGCCTCCAGAAAGCGCGCGATGGCGCCTTCTAGCCACGCTGACATGGCGGGGGATCACATTTCTCGCCGCCCATTTCCCAAAGAGCCCTCAGCGCCAAACATTCGGCTGGGCCGCGGCAAGATAGCTGGTCGATGACCGATCCGGCCCCCTCCCTGCGGGTGGGGACGAAACTCCGGCTCGTGCCCGGGCACTGCGACCCCACGGCGAACATGTACCACTGGTATGTGTGCGTGAGGAACAGCCGGGTTGAAGCGCTGTGGCCGATCGTCGCACGCGGCGCGCTCCTGTAGGAGCGTTGCTGGGCTCGTAAGACGTCGCGGCGGCCCGGGGTCCGGACCGGCGGGGACTGCCACGCCGGACGCAATGCCCCGCCACCGCCGGTGCCGAAACGGATCGGCACACGTCGTCGCTGACGCGCTCGCGGCAATGGCGATGAAGACCGGGCGGCCGGCTCGTGAAACACGCCCGGTACCACTGGCTCACGCTGCGGAAGGGCATCTATATAACACGGCGGCTCTTCGGCGCGGTCGTGCGGCGGCGTGACACACTGTGGGTACCAGCGGGATCGCGCGCCTTCAGGCTCACTCTCTTAGGACGTGGTCATCCCCGAGCCCGGACCTCACATCAACGTCGACGGCCGCACGTGCCGGAGCCTCACGGGAGAGCCTCGATTGGAAGACGGAAGCCAGGGACGTTTTCCGCTCCATACTCTCTGACGTGGCTCTTCCATGCCCCGGTCGTGGTCATGTCGTACCACGTGCCGGTTCGCGAGTCGAAGAAGTCTGGTCCCTTTTCATAGTTCACCGTGACATACACGTGCTGCAACGCTTCGTCGTCCATCACCGCCTGCTTCGTGAGCGCGTCGATGCGGCTGCCCCGGTAGGCGTCGTACAACGTGGAACGGCCGCGCTTTTCCAGGAGCTTGAGCGCCTCGGTCTGTTTGCTTGTCAGTCCTTCTTCCTCGAACTGATGGATCGCCCTTCTCACGTGCTCGAGCAGCCGCTGCCCGGTCTCGTCGAGGCTAGCGGGTGACGTGGCATCAAGCTGCACGGGTACGCGCCCGGCTTCGGGCCGGTACTCGATCACCCGCAACCCGGCCGCCTCCTCGGCCTCGTGATAGACCGGCGTGAGCATTCCGGCCCCGCGCGAGAGCTTCGCCGCCTCCACCCGTTTGCTCAAGCTCTTGAGGAGAGCGCCGGCCTCCTGCTCGCGGCCCTCGCTCGCCCACCGTCGGAGAGAATCCAGGTCACGTCGCATGATCGGCGCATCCGGGTGATCGGACAGCGCGTCGAGTCGTTGTTCCATCGCCTGTATCTGGCCCTCCAACGTCTTTGAGGCCCGACCCGCAACGCCGCGCTCCGGAACACTCTCACCGACAGCGGGGGCTTCCTCTACCGCCCGGACGTGACTTCCAACAGGCACCTTTGGCTCCGATGCTCCCGCTTCGGGTACCCCGGCTGTGGCTCCCGGTGCTGCCTTTGGGGCGACTGCCGCCTCGGCTTCCCCGACCGTTGCACCACGCCCGGCGGCTGCCTCGCCCACACCGCGCGGCGCCCCCGCCAAACTGTCACGCCCCTCCCGGATCGGCAGCGTCTCCCCGTTCGTTCGCGTGGCGAAACCCGCCCCCGTGTCAATGTTCATCCGCACGGTCACAACCTCGCCGGTGGCGACATCGCCGCCCGTCGCCACTATCTCTCCGGTGGCCACGTCAATCGAGACGATCGACGTGGCGGCTCGCGCCTCGGCGACAAAGAGCCGTGCCACTACGGCCTCGACCGCCAATGCCGCGAGTTGCTCGGCGGTAACCCACAGTAGGGTCTCGAGCAGTGGTTCCGCGATCGCGCGCGCCTGCGCCCTACGCCGCTCGATGCGCTCCGACTCAGTAACAAAGTGGACTCTTCTCAGGAGTACCTTCGCCCCCCCCTTGGAGACCATCTCGCTGGCCACGCGCTCGATGGGAAGAAGTCGTTCGCTCGGAATCTTTGCCAAACGCCGGACCTCGAGCGCTGCCAGGACCAGGTTCTCAGGCGTGGGCGCCAGTTCGTACGGCTCGGCTGCGTTCTCGGTCCATCCCCCGGTCACGTCGGCTGCGATGTCCGTCTCGCGGCGCTCGGCCTTCTCCTCTGTTCGTCGCCGAGTCTCCTTGGCCGATTCCCGCCTGCGATAGCGCCTCGTGCCATCGCGGATTGCGCGGACCTCGTCAGCCCGCTTGAAATCGTCGAGCATCGCGTCGTAGTACGTCGTGTCACCAAAGACTCCGGGTTTGGGCATCTGGAGGCCGTCGAAGATCCAGTCGAGATAGCCGACTGACCCGGGCGCCGCGGCCCAGCGCCTGAGGATCCCGATGACCCTCTCCTCGACGCCTTCCGTGTAGACAAGGCTGTCGAGCTCGTCCTTGATGCGGTTGATGTCACTCTGCAGTTCGATCGGTAGCCCGGCGCTCTGCAACGATGACTCCGGCTGCCGCTGGACTTGTAGCGCGCCCACTGCGGCCCGCATCGCCAATCGCCCGGCATGATTCGAAGGTCCGTGAGTCGGCTGCAGAACCGCGTCGGCGGCGCGGCGGGCAGCGGCCTCAGCCAGACTGTCCGTGGCGCCGAGCGGGGCCTCCGTCACGTCTGTTCGCGCGATGGCCGGCGATTGTTGGACGACGTGGGCGAGCTCGTGCGCAAGAAGGTACCGCCCTCCCCGCGAATGCGGATCGTACTCGCCCATTGCGAACACCACATCAGTTCCGACCGTGTAGGCGCGCGAGCTGAGGCTGGCGGCTGAGTCGGCCGCGCCCACATCGGTGTGCACTCGCACCCGGCTGAGGTCCACGCCAAGGCGGGATTCCATGTATTCGCGAGTGGCCGGATCAAGCGGGCGCCCGCCGCCGCTCTTCAGGACATGCGCGACGATCGGCGCCACGTCGCCGGCGCCCGATTGCCGCAGTCGGCTCGCCGCGCGGTTGCCACTGTCAGCCTGCCGGGCGAGCACGTCGGGGTGCGCGCCCTGGGGCGCGGGTCGCCGAACCCCGCCGCGCTGAGCACGTCCTGGTGATCCGACGCTGCCGTCCCGTGACCTCTTTGTCGCTGCCACGCCGGTCCCCAGTTTCGCCCGCACCGGAGTGGCCGCAAAGTCCCAGGCTACTCCCAAGGCCCCGGCTGCGGGAATCGCGCCGGGAACGTGGGCGCCCAGCGGCGTGGTCCGGGAGTTTGACGCTGGCTTCTCGGCAAATCGTGGCGCCGTGGACTTCGTCACAGCCACTCGCGATGCCATGTGTCAATCCTTCCATCCTTCTGACGTCTCAGTCAGTCGCGGTAGGGATACCGTGCGGTCGTCCGCCCCTGCGCTCCGGCGTCACGCCCACCCCCTGTGCTCGCGGTCAAGCACGGCCGGACACCTGCATCGTCTACCTGACGCCGGCGAGCACCCGTTCACAGCGCCGCAAATAGGCCGGATCCTCTCTCCGCACCCGCTCCTCGAGGCGTCGGCCGACGGCCTGGCTGGACTTTGCGTCCCCCAGCAGATGAGTGAATCCCGCGCGCGTCGCGCGGGCCGAATCGAACGCGTCGGCCAACGAGGGAAAGAGATGCCGGATCCTGACGCCGCGATACGGCGAACGTGGATGAAACCGGTGAAACTCGAGACACGCCGAGAGGAGAAACTGCTCGACGATCATGTTGAAGCCGGCCTTCTCGGGGAACCGGGCCCAGGCGGCGGCGTTGCGCGGGTCCTGCACCAACGCCATGGCGGTGCGCGCGTAGTGGCGCAGGAACGCCACGTGCGACCCGCCGAGGATGCCACAGTTCTCCTCCTTGAAGCAGGGCTCTCCCTTCGACCGCGCCCATTCCCACTCGACGGGGAGGGCCCCGCCGTGCTCGGCGAACATCCGCTCGACGTCGCGCGGCGCGCACCAACTGTCGTTGGCATGGGAGTACTCCGGGCACTGCGCAAAGACCGGGGCGTCGACGAGGTACTGCGGCAGCGGCTTCCACAGAAACACGTCGCTGTCGATGTGCACGAACGGCCGGTCCTGCAGGCTGTAGGCGACCAGTTTTCCCAGCGCCCACCAGCCCAGGTCCGCGCCGTGCAGCCGCTCCAGTTCGGTGGAGACGTGCGTAAACGACAACCCGAGCTGGTCGACGAGCAGCGTCTTGCCCCGCCGGTCTGTGACCAGCATCGTCTCGGGGAAGTGCCGGCGCGCGGAGTGCAGCGAGACGGCCCACGCCAGCAGGTGGTGCAGCGGGCTCGACCAGATCGCGCCCTTGTACGCGTAGAATGGCCCGCCCCAAAACGACCAGACTGCCCGCATCAGACCCCACTCCCTCGCGCGTCCCCCGCCGCGTGTCCAGCGGGTCGACGCGTCGCCGCCGTCTGGCGTCATTCCGCGCGCGCGCCGGCTAGTTGATCTCGACCCACCCCGTCAGCCCGAAGTCGGCGGCTTCGGTGTCGGCACCCAACGTGGGCGCGGGCGGGGTGGATGCGATGATCGTGTAGTCCTGCGTCGTAAACGGGTTCGCTTGCACCGTGATCGCGAACGTCTGGGTCGTCTGGTTCGCGGGAACGACGACGGTTGGGGGCACGGAGATCGCCCGGGCGGTGCCGCTCGGACCGCTGATGGACAGCGTAATGGTGGTATCGGCGCTCGCCGGATAGCCGAGCGTCACGGTCCCCTGCGGAACGACCGCCGTCGGCTGGACAACCTGCCACGTGACCCCTCCGTCCTGGGTCGTGGCCCCCACGCTGCCCGCCCATTTCGGTGTGCTGCCGCCCGACGTACCCGCCACCGTGCACGACTGCACTCTGTAGTTCGGATCGACGACGTGATCGCCGGCGTTGTACGCCGTGTTGGCCGCCCACGGGGCTGCGGCCACGATCGCGGTTCCCGTTGGCGTGGGCACGATGCTCGCCGATGCGGGCGCGACCGTAAAGGCAGCGATCCCCAGGACGGGCGCCAGGTAGAACCAGCTCTCGAAATCGCTGGCCTTCTCCAGATTCCCGGAGGGAAACTGCAGGTCGATTCGCGGGGTCACCCGGTCCGCGCGGACGCCGGGCGTGCCGTAGGTCTGCCCGTCCAAATAGGTGAGGTTCCCGGGGCTTCCCGCAAAGACGGTGCGCCCCAGGAGCCTGACGCGCGCCCTGGCCCACTGCAGGAGCTGGGCCCCCGGCAGCAACGCGTCGTTGATGTCCTCGAGCTTTCCGTAGTCGGCGGAGATCTGCCAGAGAATGGCCGTGCCCTGCACCGAGACGTTCCCGTCGATGATCATGGGGCGCCGCAGGATGACGGGAGGGAGGTTCCCGGGGCTCTCGCCACGTTGCTCGCCCTTGTCCGGGACGGCCACTTCGAGCGAGACCGTGAAGTTTGCGCGGTCCACGTGTCCCACCGCCGCCTGGTCGAGTGTCACTTGCAGCCCGTTGGTGATGAGGGCGTCCAGCGCCATCACGTCGTCGTTGACCCAGTTGATGCCCGAGACGTGAAGGGCGTCGGTCGTAGGCGCCCCCAGGTCGGTGAGCGGCACGAACGCCCTCCGGCAGTCCGCGACGCTGATGCACTCGTTGGTGGCGTCCCACGTCAGGCTGGCGAGCGGGGCGCGAAAGACGCGCGTCCGGTGCGCGGGTTGGAACGCGGCGCCGTCGCTGTCGCACGGAGGCCAATCGATCTGACCGGACGCGGTCCGAGCGGGGATCACCCAGTAGTCGCCCGACTGGTACTGCCCCTGCGTGAACTGCACCTGGATGCCGTTCTCGAGATCGAGCCACGATCCGGCGGAGAGCGGCACGCCGCCCGACAGGGCCGACGCGCCGGACTGGTCCCACCGCCGCAGCCGCGCCTGCTTCGCCGGATCCACCGCCACCACGGATTGCGACATCGTGACGCTCAGCTGCTCGGGGGCGGTGCTCTGGATCTGGTAGAGCTCCCCCGGCTGGTTCGGCGGCTGCCCGAACTGGTAGCTGTCGTCGGTCAGCTCGACCCACTGACCAGGCGCGAACCCGAGGTTGGCGTCGGGGCCGAGGCTGTCGACCTGGACGTTGGCCCCGGACACGCCGGTGACCGCCGCCACGACCGACCCGTTCTCGCGCGACCACTTGAACGTGGCGGTGGTTTCGTCGCCGCCCTGGTGGACCTCAACACGGTAGAGCTGGTTCTCCAGCCCGCGGAACCCGGCCGACGGCGTGGGCTGGCACGAGCAGTCTCCGGATCCCTCGTTGGTGTGGGCGCTGAGCCTGCCGGGGACGCCCTGGTCCCCGGCGGCGACAGCCTTGTACATCTCCGCGCAGGTGGCCTCGGGGAGCCGCCCCGGTTGGAATGGTCCCGGGAGGGGGCCCGGCCGAATCGGCCCGGGGCCGAACGGGTTGGGATTGACGAACGCCGCGCCGCGGGTGACCCGACTCAGATCCTCGACGACCCGGGCGCTCGACCGCTGGACGGACGCGGCCGACGCCGCGCCGAGATCGGCGGCGACCGACGTCGCCGCCCCGGTGGTGACATGCGTCTGCTCGGAGGACGAGGTGCCCTGGGACTCGGCCACGACCCGCCAGACGGTCTGCACGCGCCCGGTCGTATCGGCCTGCCCGAGCGCCGGCTCGCGCAGGCAGACGTCGTCGAGCGCCGTGACCAGCCGCTGCCAGACTTCCAGGTAGACGGCGACGGCATCGACGGCGCCGCCGCGCAGGTCGCCGAGCAGCTGCGCGTCCGTCTGCCCTGGGTCGACCAGGAAGGGCTGACTCGCGTAGTCGAGCGGCTGTTCGTTCTGGCACAGGATGCCGCGGACGTAGTAGCGTCCGGCCCCGATGAGGATCGCGTCCTGTTGGACGCTGATCGCAAAGCCCTCGTCGCCCTTCGGCCCACCGTAGCAGCCGATGACGTCGCGGGTCTGCGTCTCGCGGATGTACCCGTGAATCGCCGCCTGCTCGTTGGCGTCGGCGTCCAGCGACACGCGCCCCTGCTGCTGCAGCACCGAGGTGTAGTGCCTGCTGGGGTTGAATCGGATCCGACTGAAATCACC
>Ga0209415_10012569_pt1 | contig 14087 bp, 7 predicted proteins | sample PeaSoiSIISIP2007_FD_187696 | JGI IMG/M metagenome (GOLD analysis project Ga0209415, IMG submission 187696) | Peat soil microbial communities from Weissenstadt, Germany - SII-SIP-2007 (SPAdes) (version 2) | ecosystem: Environmental > Terrestrial > Soil > Wetlands > Peat | place: Germany... | reverse complement strand
AAGGATGACGATGCGCCCGCCCACCTGATTGCGGCGCACATGATCAGCCAGGTTCTGATAGTAGCCGTAGTTTGAGCCAGCGAAGGAGTTCGCGGCGGTGCAGTCCGTAGGGACTTCGTCGAAAAAGATGCCGTCCAGAAGGTAATTTCGGAATACGGCATCCACTTTCTTCAGCACGACGGCTGGATCGCGCTGTCCATAGCCGGTGTACACGTAGCCTACGACGAAGATGCCATTTTTTCGCGTATTGCGAATGGACTTGTCGACGCTCGGGTAGTAACTGGTGTCGTCGCCATTGTTGAGATTGACGATCATGATGCCGACGGAGGACGAACCGAGGGCTCGCCACTCAGCCCATTGACCGCTTCCCGGATCCTGGTAGGACGGAATGGCGATGCGGCTCTGGGCCGGGGAAGGGATACCACGGAACAACAGCACAAGCGAAAATAATGCCAGCGCGAATTTCTTCATATCCTGACTCCTTGAAGTTGCCAGCCCGTGTGATTCACGTGCGGCAACAAACCACGTCCAACGTTTGTGGTCGCATCTAGCGCGACATCAGAAATTCGACCTGCCGCTCAATTTCAGCGATCGCGATGGGAGCAAGCTTGGCCTCCTTCAATCGTTGGTTGAGTTCCTGCAATCGCGTTTGCTTGAAGCGGGTCCACTCCGCGATGCGGGCCTTTGCCTGCCGGCTCGACTCCTGGTAAACCGCGATCGCTTGTGAAGGCACGGCACGATCTCCGCTTTCGACAACTCGTAGAGCTGACGCGAGAGCAGTATAGGCAACCTGCAGTCCCGGCCCCTGTTCCGCCGGCTGTTCCTTGTTCATCACAATCTTGCCGATTGCAGATTGAGCGTCGGAAAGCGCCGACTTGAGTTGTGCATTGTGTGTTTCCGATTTCTCTCTCCCCAGCTTCTCTTGAATATCGCCAAGCTGTTTCTGAACCGATCCAATTTCAGAAAGTGCGCGCCGTACTTCCGTGGTCTCGGCAAATATCTGTCGGCCTAGCTGCAACTGCTGTACGAGTGTTTCCGGCGTCGCGGACGAGCGCGGATCCATGATGACGGTCAGCGACTGGTTTTGAATATTTCCATCCACTGTCAGGCGCACCTGGTAGATTCCCGGTACCGCCTTCGGCCCGCTTGGACTGTGGTACTCGGCGTCCTCGTCTGGACTGGGGCCACCGGAACTGCCCCAGGTGAGGTTCCAGACGAAACGATGCATGCCGGCAGTCTTCTCGATGACTTCAGGCTTGGCGAACCACCGTTCAGCGATGGGAAGAGGCAGGTACTTCGCGGGGGTCTGCTCTTCAGAAGAATGAGCTTCTGAAGAAAACCGTCGCACGAGATTCTGTTGCGCATCGAAAACTTCCAGCAGAACGGTACGTGCCGCAGACGGAAGGAAATAGTCAATCATTGCGCCATTCGGAGGGTTCTCGGCCGTGGGTTCTTCGGGCGGTAGCGGCGTCCCCGAGAACGAATCGTTATCCACGCGAACCGCAGCAGCTGGGCGGTAAAGCCAGGGCCCTCTCGTTTTACTCGCGTCCAGCACCTGACGAAGCGGCGTGATGTTATCGAGAATCCAGAAGGAACGTCCGTAGGTGGCAATCACCAGGTCATCGCCGTGGATTGTGAGATCGCGAACTCCAGTGACCGGCAGATTCAATTGCAAAGATTGCCAGTGATCGCCATCGTCAAAAGATACGTAGGCGCCGAATTCGGTTCCCGCGAAGAGGAGCCCCTTGGTTTGGGGATCTTCGCGCACGGCGCGCAAAAATGAAGGCGCAGTAATCCCGTTCGTGATCGGTTGCCAGGTCGCGCCGTAGTCGCGCGTTCGATAAAGGTAGGGCGTCTGATCGTCGAGGCGGCTGCGATTGACGGCTGCATGGGCGACCGCGGGATCGAAATGCGACGCCTCGATCATTGATATTTGGCTCCAAACGGCCAATCCCGGCGGGGTTGCATCTTTCCAGTTTTTTCCACCGTCACGAGTCACGTGAATCAATCCCGTGTCGCTTCCCGCCCAGATCAGATCACGGTTCAGCGGCGACGGCGCAATTGCGAACACGACGCCGTAACCAGCACGTTCTGCGTTTTCGGGAGTCGGTGGAACGCGAGTTGCCTGAGATTCAGTGGATGGACTCGGCAGCTTCTCACGCGTGGACCCAGTGAGATCGGGGCTGATGGTCGTCCAGTGCAGGCCGCCATCGATGGTGTTCATCACATACTGGGTTCCGAGATAGAGCATTGCCGGGTTAACCGGGGAGCGAACCAGCGCGGGCGTCCAGGGATCCCGATACTTGCGCTCGTTGATCTCGGCATCAAATGCGACCGCCGGCCATGGAGTAATGTCCTGGCTGAAGCCAGTGCGCTTGTTGAACCGGGCGACGGTACCATAAGTCCCACTCAAGTAAATGATGTTGGGATCATTCGCATCGACCACCAGATATCCGCTTTCGCTGCTGCCAGGAAGGAACCAGTCACGCGGCGTTATTTTAGCGTGGTCGGTGCGGCTGAGAACCGCGGCGCTGCCGCTATCCTGCTGCGCGCCATACACGACGTAGGGAAACTGGTCGTCGGTAGTCACATGGTAGAGCTGCGCTGTGGGCTGGTTATACCAACTGCTCCAGGTCAGGCCACGGTTGAGGCTGATGGTGGTTCCCTGGTCCGTTCCCAGAACCATACTGGCGGAGTTTTTCGGATCAATCCAAAGCTGGTGATAATCGTCGCCGCCCGGCGCGCCGCGCACCACCGAGACAGTCTTCCCGCCATCTTCGGAGCGATAGAGAGCGACGTTCGGCATGTAGATCACGTCAGGATTGTGCGGATCGATGGTGATGCGGTTGAAGTACCACGCCCGGCTGGTAAGAGGAGCGGCAGAGTTGGCAAGCACCCAGGTGTTGCCTCCATCGTCCGAGCGATAGAGACCAGATTTCGTACCTTGGGCGTGGGTCTGAGTCTCGGACTGAAGAACGACGAGCGCATACACGCGCTTGCCGTCCGGCGCCACGTCGACTCCCACCCGCCCCCAATCGCCTTCGGGCAGCCCCTTTCCTTCGAGGCGAGCCCATGTCGTGCCGCCATCCTGTGATCGGTAAAGGCCGCTGCCGGGTCCATCGATCGGAGCGTAGGTGCTCCACGGCGGACGCCGCACATGCCATGCGCCGGCAAACAAAAGCTGCGGAGTCGAAGAACACATGGCCAGATCTGAAATGCCGATCTCAGGCTCCAGATCGAGAACTCGCGTCCAATGCCCGCCTCCATCGATGGATTTATAGACCCCGCGCTGTCCGTTCGGACCAAAAGCGTGTCCCAGGGCGCCTGCGTAAACGATGCTTGAATTCTGTGGGTCAATGACGATGCGGCTGATCTGGCGCGTGTCCTCCAGGCCCATGTGATTCCACGTCGCGCCGCCGTCAGTGGAACGGTAAACGCCGTGGCCGGAAGAAAGATCCTCGCGAATGTCGGACTCGCCGGTTCCGGCGTAAATAACTTTAGGATCGGAGGGAGCCACGGCCAGTGCGCCAATCGAGGCTACTGGCTGGCCGTCAAAGATCGGTGTCCAGACAACTCCGGCATCGGTCGTTTTCCAGATCCCGCCGTTGACCGAGCCAAAATAAAAAGTAGTCGAGTCTCCCGGCACGCCGGCAACCGCGACCGCGCGTCCGCCGCGGAAAGGTCCAATCAAGCGCCATTTGAGCCCATTGATCAATTCCGGCGGAACCGGCTGGGCAAGGGCGGCGATGGTAAGCAGCCGTAAAGTCAGCGAAAGAACAGCACACGTAACGATACGACGCGCTAGATGCGATCTGAATTTGTGCAAGTGCCAGACCCCATTCTTGAGACTCGAGTGAATTGACCTATTATGCCCGAGTCTTCGATCGCGTACCGATTCCCAATCACTAAACAGAGTCTGGCATTTTTCGCAAAAACTCGGTGTCAAAACGTCAGGCGCGGCGCCGCAATGATCCCTCCAGTCAGGCCTCGCCTGAGAGGTGAGCGTGTCAGTGGACGGCGATGGGAGCCGTGTCATGTGGGAGGGCTTTAAGCGCTGCCCGGGCTTCATCCAGCGTGTTTCGGAAATACCGGTGCTTCGGACTCAGCGTTACCAATTGCTCCAGCATTTCCTGCGCCCGTTCAAGGTCCTTGCGCGCCAGTTCCGATTCCTGCATCTGGGCTTCAATTCTTCCCACATAGATGAGAGACGTGGCATGGTCGACTGCATTTGATTGAGAGTCGGGATCGCGACTCGCCACTTCGCGGTAGATCGAGTCCGCTCGCCTCAGAAACGGCAGCGCCTCTCGCGGCGAGTGCATTAGATAAAGAGCCAGGCCTGTCGTTAAGTTCGTAGACGCGAAGTCCGCAGTGGCCTGCACGTTATCCTTGTCGGTCTTCATCATGTCTTCGTCAATCGCGACGGCTCTTCGGCAGTGGGTTCGAACTTCCGAAAACATACCCGCATAAGCCAGGCACTTACACAACTCTTCGGTATCACTTCCGATATAGCGTTGCACATAAGTGTTGTGTGGATCGCCGGCTGCGAGCTGCTCGGCCAAAGCAAGAGCTTTCCGAGTTTCGCTCGCCGCCTCCGCGTACTTGCGGTCAAACTTCAGAGCCGTACCCATCCAGCTATGCGCCCGCAATACGCTGCGCCGTGCCTGGAAGCTGGCTGGACTCGCATCGAGCGAAGCCTGGCTCATCGCCAGCGCTCGCCGCATATGGTCAACGGCTGACTCATAGTCGCCCAGCCAGATCTTCAAGTCTCCGATACCGATCAGCGAACCGCCAATGGCCGACCGTAGCTCCTCGGAATCATGTTTTGCCGTCAATCGTTCTTCGATTTCCAACCGTTGTTGTTGGAGGTCCAGCGCTCGTTCGAGGTCCCCACGTTCTTCGTAGACCGACGCAACGTTCGACATCGATCCGAGCAAATCAAATTGCAGACTCATATCCTCCGGGTTTGTGGACGCCAGTCTCCGGCGAATTTCCAACGCCTTCCCGAAGAGTTCGTTCGCCTGCTGAAGTGATCCTGTCCCGCCCGTATGGGGATGAAAAGCCTGGCTCTGGATTTGTCCAAGGCGCTCATATGCGGCAGCGAGATCACGCAGAGTGGCCGGGTTGTCGTGCGCCTCCGCAGCGATTTGGTCAAGGTACTCCAGGGCCCGGCGTACCACCAGTTCACGCGCGGCCGTGGAACCGGGCAGGTTCTCAATGGAATCATGAAACTCGAACAGCAGCGAATTGGTGAGTTTGCGCAGCGATTCAAAACGCTGCTCCGCGCGGCCTTCCTGCATTCGTGCAATGCGGGCCTCGCGGATAATCGCCGCCGCTCCGGCCACGACCACCATCGCGAGAACCGCCGTCGCCACCATCGCCAATTTATTACGCTTGATGAATTTGCCGCTGCGATAGCTGAAAGTGCCGCGGCGGGCCGAGACTGGCAAGCCGAGCGCGTACGACCGCAGATCTTCAGCAAAATCCTGCGCCGACGTGTAGCGCAGCTGCGGTTCCTTGCGTAGCGCCTTCAGCAGGATCTGATCGAGATCGCCGGACAGTGTCCGTCCCAACTTCTCGGGACTGGAGGTCCTCGGCCCCGACTGTCGCACGGCCGTGCTCGGCTTCTCCGGTTCAACTTCACAAATGGCGTGCGCCAGATCATACGGGGAGTTCGTGTCCAGGCGATAAGGCAACCGTCCAGTCAACAGGCGGTAGAGGACGACGCCCAGCGAGTAGACGTCGGTCGCGGTTGTAATGACCTCGCCGCGAAGCTGCTCCGGGCTGGCATATTGCGGCGTCATGAGGCGCTGCGCCGTAACCGTCGGGTCTGCTCCCGGAGAATAGGTTTCTGGGCTCAGAATGGTTGCAATGCCGAAGTCCAGTAGTTTGGGGATGCCCTCGGCGGTGACCAGAACGTTGCTGGGCTTAATATCCCGATGCACCACCAGCCGCTGGTGGGCGTACTGCACCGCCGAACAAACACTCCGGAAGAGTGAGATGCGGGCGTCGGTTCCCAGCCTGTTCTCATCGCAGTATTCATCGATGGCTTTGCCTTCGACGAGTTCCATGACGAAGTAGGGATGACCTTCTTCCGTCGTGCCACCGTCGAGCAGGCGAGCAATATTCTCGTGATCAAATCCGGCCAGAATCTGGCGCTCTTTTCGAAAGCGGGCGTACACGAACTCTGTGTCCAGGCCTTGGCGCACCAGTTTGATGGCGACCTGCTTTTCGAATTGATCGTCGGCACGAACCGCGCGATAAACATCCCCCATTCCGCCGGCGCCCAATTTTTCGACGAGACGATATTGCGCGATTCGTGCGCCGATCATCTTGTCGGCCATTTGGCCGTCCTGACAGCGAAGGTCCTCAGCCATCGCCGCGGCGATAACCTTCAGTGCTGGCTGGTCGATGATTCGTCCAGTTTGCTGTGCGTAAGCAATCAGTGACTCGACTTCACTTCGCAAAGCCTGATCGCCGCCACACGTGCGCTCCAGAAACGCCGCTCTCTGGTCTTCGGTATGCTCGAGGGCTGCGTGATAGAGCTCCTCCACGCGGCGCCAGCGGTCAGGTTGCATGGCGCTCTCCCTCGTCCATTTCGCGCAACAGCCAGGCCCGGGCCATACTCCAGTCCCGCATGACGGTATCGGGCGAAATCTTCAACACTTCGGCGGTCTCTTTCACGGTCAGGCCGCCGAAAAAACGCAGTTCCACCACGCTGCTCTTTCTCGGATCGTCCTGTGCCAGTTTGGTCAGTGCCTGCTCCAGGTCCATCAACTCGGCGGGCACGTCAGCCGAAACGATGAGTCCTTCCTCCAGCGTGAGTTTGCGATCGTTTCCACCACGTTTGAGGGAGCCGTGCGAACGGGCAAAGTCGATGAGAATGCGCCGCATCAGCCGGGCACAGACCGCGAAGAAGTGGGCGCGATCCTGCCAGCGCACGTTCTGGAACTCCACCAGCCGCAGGTAGACCTCATGGATGAGCGCCGTTGCCTGCAGGGTGTGACCTTCATTTTCCCGGGACATGTGGCGGCGTGCCAGACTGTGGAGCTCTTCGTAGACCAGCGGCGTGAGGTGCTCCAGGGCGGACTGATCCCCGTCTCCCCAGGCTCGGAGCAGTGCGGTAATGTTGGGCGGCGGAGTTCGATCGGCGGCCATGGGACCTGGCAGTGGCGAGGAGGACCCACTCAGTCACGACAGCCTACCACAGCCGAAGCCCGCCTCCAACGGCCCTTCCGTAGGGCATTTCGTCTCTAGGCGCAATTATTTTGGGCCGACCTTGCCAGTTCTGAACCGCGCTTTCCGCTATCCCAAATAGAGGCACAAAAGGGCCGGGCGGTAATCCGGTCCGTGCGTCGGAGGACTCCCATGCGAAGCAAACTTTCTACAGGACTGATTGTGGCGTTGGCGATCTCTACCGGGATCCTGCTGGCGACGAGTACGCCCGCGGTTGCCCAGGAAGAAGTGGTCTTGCACAGCTTCCCCGTCAGCACCACCGACGGGTGGGAGCCCAGCGGCAATGTGGTTTTCAAAGGCGCCACACAACTCTATGGCACCACGCCGTTCGGGGGCATCAACGGCCGAGGGACTGTGTTCGAGCTAGCGGCAAAACGCGGCGTGTGGTCCGAGCCCGTTCCTCATCCCTTCGACCCGAGCACCACGGACGGGAATCCGACCTCCGCGGGTCTGCTTCTCCACAAGGGCAAGCTCTACGGCACGACGCAAACGGGCGGCACGTCCGGCAATGGTACCGTGTTCGAGTTGACATACACAGCGGGCACCGGCTGGGCCCCGACATTTTCGTATAGTTTCGGTAGCAACCCCCTCTTGCTTGACGGGCAGGGCCCCGATTCCCCTCTCATTTTCGCTAACGGCAATCTGTACGGCACCACAGCCTACGGCGGCGGCAATCTCAATTGTGGCACCCCTGGCGAGAGCTTGGGGTGTGGCACGGTCTTCGAGCTCGCGCCGCTGGCGGGCGGGGGTTGGACGGAGTCGGTGGTATATAACTTTGGCGGCACGGGCGGATCGGTCCCCGACGGACGGGTCCCCGTCGGGCTGCTCTTCCATGGCGGTAACTTCTACGGGGTGACGCAAAATGGCGGCGCGACTGGCGAAGGTAGGGTATTCGAGCTGAATCCCAGCACCTGGGTGGAGACGGTGGTGCATGACTTCACAGTTAATGATGGCGCCAACACCGACGGGGCCGTCCCCAATTTTGGCCTGGTCGCCGATTCAGCCGGCAATCTCTACGGCACAACATCACAAGGCGGTACTTACAACAACGGGGTCGTGTTCGAGATAACGGGGCCGTTTCTGATAAAAGTAGGGAAGACTTTCGAAAAAGTCTGGTTCGACACGATTTTGCACGACTTTTACTATCTCGCGGACGGGGCCTATCCTTCCGCCCTGATCCTGGATAAGAGCGGCAACCTCTACGGCACGACGGGGGAGGATGGCCCTAATAATAACGCCAAAGGGGTAGCCTTCGAGTTGCTGGCCGGGCCCACCGTGCCCTGGACGGAGACGATTCTGTACACCTTCTGCAGTGTTTCTACAGTTTCACAAAATTGCACGGATGGCTCCTATCCTACCTCTGGCCTGACCTTCGATACGAACTACAACCTATACGGCGTGACGCAGGAGGGCGGCGATTACGGCTGGGGAACTGTGTTCCAGATCATCCTCAACAATTTCGCGCTGTCGGCCTTGCCCAGCACCTTGCCGGTACCCCAGGGAGGCAATGTTACGAGCGCGATCTCGGTGGCAGACATAGGCGGTTTCACGGGCAACGTGACTTTGACCGCTTCCGCCCTACCCAGAGGAGTTACCGCGTCGTTCAGTCCCAGCAAGACGAGCGGCACGAGCACGTTGACGCTGACCGCGAGCCCCACAGCAAAGATTGAGACTGGGGCGACCGTGACGATCACCGGCACGTCAGGCAATCTGGTGCAGACCGCATTGATCAACGTCTCGGTGATTCCTTAGTGTAGCTTTCGGCTTAGCCGCAGTTCAGGGTCGGCGTCGGCAATTCGTAGGATCTTCGAATTTCACAAACGCTGGTCTAGACGCCGCGCGATCCTGATTTTGTGCAAGGGCCAGACCCATTCTTGAGTCTCGAGTGAATTGAGCTATTAGGCCCGAGTCTTCGATCATTTACGCCGTCGGGCCTCAGTTGAGCCGAGCGAGAGGGAAGAAGGATAGCAAGGAGGACGACTTAAACAAGGGGCTTGATGTGCTGACGGACCCAGTCAAGAATTTTGGCAAAGCGGAATTCGTGCCGGTCCATTGAGCCGGCGATGAACTTGTTTCCCTCCACGCCGTCGACCTCGATGTAAAACCCGTTGCGTCTTAGAAAGACATCGGCGGCGGTGAAAGCGATCCGCTTATTGCCGTCGAGGAAGCCGTGGTTGTTGCCGAGTGACTCCATCAGCGCGGCTGCTTCTTCTTCGAGTGAATTGTAATAGCCGACCTGCGGACGAAAAACAGCGGCTTCAACAGCACCCTTGTCGCGGACACCATGGACACCGCCGAACAGTTCGATCAATCGATGCTGCATCCGGTAGACTTCCGCGACCGTAAGGAAATCCGCCATTTACTTGGCAAGACGCTCCAATAGCTCACGGTTGCGAGCAACCGACTGCTCGAAGGCATCCATCACCTCGGGGCGGACCAGGTGCTGGGACGGAACCACGTTGTGCAGGTAGAACTTGAGCGCCTGCTCGAGAACGTGTCGCTTGGTTTGCCCATTCTGCTCGGCAATCGCAACGAACTCATCGTAGAGCTGCGCGTCGATCTCGGGAGTGAACTTTTTCGTGGTCCTGGCTGGCATGGTCCCGTACCTCCGATTTGGTTCCCATTCTAGCCTACACACCCCGGCAAATCAATATAAATCTTGATTTATCAATACAGCCGCAAATAAGCAATCTCCAGCGTGCCAGTTCTTGGCCGTGCTTTCCGCTATCCCAAATAGAGCCGCTGTCGCTCACGGGATCAACCGAGGAGGACGCCATGAACCGATTGAAGCTTCGAATATTGTCTGCAGTGCTGGTCTTCACATTTGTGTTAGGCGTGGATCTCGCCTATGCGCAGATCACGCCTAGCGCTGACGCTTACACGAATACGGTCGATCCGACCACGAACTACGGCGCCAAGATTTTGCTTGACGTCGATGCCGCGACCCAGACCACTTACATTCAGTTCAATTTGGGGTCAATTCCGGCAACCTACACCAGTGCCGACATCACCAAGGCCACACTGAAGCTCTATGTCAACACCGTAAGCACGGCGGGCAGCTTCAACGTGGACTACGTCAACGGCACTTGGGCGGAGAGCACCATCACCTCCAGCCTGGCTCCGGCGTTGGGGACGACGATTGCCGCCAGCGTCCCAATTACTACGGCGGACAAGAATCAGTTCATCCTCATCGACGTGACAGCAGCTGTGCAGGCATGGCTGAGCGGAACCTCCAATGACGGCATTGCGCTGGTCGCTAACGGAACGTTCAATGCCACGTTCGACAGTAAAGAAAGCACTTCGACCAGCCATGCGCCGGAGCTGGACGTGGTGTTCGCCGGAGGCGGCACGCTCACGGGAGTGACCACGGCCAGCGGCAGCGGCCTTACCGGCGGCGGGACCAGCGGCACCCTGAATCTGGGTCTGCTGACCACTTGCGCCAGCGGCCAGGTATTGGAGTGGAACGGAAGCGCCTGGGCCTGCGCCACGGCTTCGGGCGCCGGAACCATCACCGGCGTTACCACTTCCACCACCAGCGGGCTCTCTGGCGGTGGCACCAGCGGCACCCTCGCCCTGCAGGTCAACCCTGCCGTGGTTCCGCTATTGGCGGCGGCGAACTCCTTCACCGGCAATCAGACGGTCAACGGCAACCTGTCCGCGACGGGGACGGTATCGGGCGGCAGCTTCCAGATTGGCAGCAACCTGTTCGCCTACGGCTCCTACGCGAATGGAAATGCTCTCCTCGGTTTCGCAGGAAACTCCACCATGGCGGGCACTTACAACACCGCGGTCGGCTACCAGGCGCTCTTCTCCAACACGGGCAACGAGAACACCGCCAGCGGCTTCCAGGCGCTCTTCGCCAACACCACGGGCAACGGAAACACCGCCTACGGTTGGAGCGCCCTCTACGCAAACACCGCGAGCGTAGGCAACACCGCCGTCGGCCAGGGCGCTCTCGAGAATAACGCTGGCACTGCCGCCGAGGGAGGAGGCAACACCGCCGTCGGAGACCTCGCTCTTAGAAACAACACTACGGGCGGCGCCAACACCGCCATCGGCTACTATGCCGGGCAGACGGCTGACAGTTCCAGCGTGACTGGATCGAAAGACACCTTGTTGGGCACTTCCGCCGCGCTCTCCACTGGAACCTGGAGCAATGCCACAGCCATCGGCGCCAATGCGGAGGTCGCGGCGAATAACGCTCTGGTGCTGGGCAGTATAGCCGGCACCAACGGCGCAACGAACAGCACCAGCGTTGGCATCGGTACGACCGCTCCCGCCTACACCTTGGATGTGCATGGCACCGGCAACTTTACCGGAGCGGTCAATTTCACCGGTCCGGTCACATTCTCTTCCACCGACACCTCCACCGGTGAAGTGCAGGGCGCGGTGGTCAACGCCACCACCGGCTTCGACATTGGAGGCGTTTCGTTTGCCACCGGCTCCGCGGCTAACGGAACCGTATCTCTGGGATTTTCGGCTGGGCAAGCGGGCACCGACAACACCGCCAGCGGCACAGGGGCGCTCAAAAACAACACGGGCCCCTACAACACGGCCAACGGCTACCAGGCGCTCTTCTCCGACACCAGCGGTGGCTACAACACCGCCGTCGGCTACCAGGCGCTCTACGCCAACACCACGACCAGCGGTAACGTAGCTGTGGGATTTGCTGCAGCACAAAACAACGCGGCCAACTACAACACCGCGGTCGGAGACAGCGCCCTCATCAACAACACCACCGGCACCAACAATACGGCGTTGGGCATTTCAGCCGGGCCGAGTGCCGGCAACTTCACTAACACCACTGCCATCGGGTCAAACGCCGTGGTCAGCGAAAGCAATGCCGTGGTGTTGGGCTGCGTAGCCAACCAGAACAGTTGCCCTGCAACCCCCATCAACGTCGGCATCGGCACACCGACGCCTGCCTACACGCTGGATGTGCATGGCACCGGGAACTTCACCGCAGCGAGCGGAAACGCGCTATCCGCCACGAGTTCGAATGCCTCTGGCGAAGCCATCTATGCGCTCAATAGCGCCACCACGGGCACGAACTTCGGAGTGTTCGCGGTGGGCACCAGTCCGAATAGCACGGGCGTCGCCGGCACCGGCGGGTATTTCGGTGTGGAAGGCGACACCAGCAGCACAGCCGCGGGCGCAGCCGGCGTCGTTGGGCAGGCCAACGCGAACGGCCAAACGGAAGGAGTTTATGGTCTGAATCTCAGCACGGCCTCCGGCGCAGTCGGGGTTGCTGGGACGGCCTCTGGATTGAGCGGCCAAACGATTGGAGTCTATGGCGTGAATTCCAGCACAACCGACGGCGCAGCCGCCGTTCTTGGCACTGCCCTGGGAAATAGCGGCAATACGCTTGGAGTCTATGGCAAGACTATAAGCAGCACGGGAATCGGCGTTTACGGCGTGGGGGTGAGCCCGAGCGCCATCGGCAGCGTTATTGATCGTTACCCTACTGCCGTCGGCGTCTGGGGTGACACGAGTCAGACGACGTTGGGGGGGGACGCAGCAGCAGGAGTAGGGGTAGCTGGGACTGCCGACAACGCCGCGGCCGGCTACTTCGTGAACAACAGCAACCAAACTCCGACGCTTATTATAGGTAACTCCGGCAGCGGCGGGACTGGGGGTGTTGTGACACAGAGTGCGCGCCTCTTGGAAGCCTACGGCGAGAGCACGGGCAAAGGCTGCACGATGGACGTAAGCGGCACTTTGAACTGCGAGGGCACGGTCACTGCCATAGTCCCAACCAATAGTGGCGCGAGCAAGGTCTCACTCTACGCTGTCCAATCGCCGGAGAATTGGTTCGAAGACTTCGGCTCCGGCACGTTGAGCAACGGAGCTGCCACCATCGCGCTCGATCCCACTTTCACGCAGACCGTAAACACCGGGACCGAGTATCACGTCTTTCTCACGCCCAACGGCGATTCCAACGGGTTGTACGTCAGCCAGAAAACCGCGACATCCTTCGAAGTGCGTGAACAGGGCGGCGGACGCTCCAGCATTGCCTTCGACTACCGCATCGTAGCCAAGCGCAGCGGCTACGAAAACGTCCGCCTGACGGATGTCACCGAACAATACCAAAAGATGGCGGAGCAGCGCGAGTTGCGGCGTGGGCGGACAGGGCAGCGTCCGGTGCGGCCGTCCGCTGCGCCCCTGGCCATTCCGGTGAGGCAAATACCACTGCTCCGAGCGGCCGCGCAACCAAAGACTACTCAACACGAGTGAGTGCGGGTGAGGATGCTGAAACCGTGACCACGCTGAGCAGCAACATTGTGAAAAATGAGCCGTAGAAGAACAGCCACTCTTTCTCGAAGCAGGTGTGAAGATGAGCCCTGAAAATGATTCTAGGCCGGAGTCTGGCTGGAGCGAGATCCTCTTCAATCGCGAAAGCCAGGTTGCAGCCAAGAATCCGGATTGCTTCGAAACGGGATTGCTGGGAGTTCGACCGTAAGGGGGCCGACCGTGAATCGTTTACTCAAGAATCTCGCGTTGCTGTTTGCCGTAGCCGTGCTAAGCAGTTTGCCCGCCGCGGCACAAACCTGCGGTTCCTGGCTAAACGTTGCCTCCTGGAACGCAACTTTCACAATTTCGGGTACTGCTTCAAGTGTTGGTGGGGCAGACGGGTTCACTTGGAACATCAATCATCAAGCAACCGTTACGGCCACTCTTCCTGGCGGTGCCTGCAGTTGGGGCAACACAGCTACCAGCAGCAGTGGCACGGGATCGGTCAATGACCAGGGCACATTGCCGTGCAGCCCCACTGGCGACGTTACGTTCACATTGGCTGGCAGCCAGTTCGTTGAGGCAGGTGCCCAACTTACGATAGACACAACGAATAATACTTA
>Ga0209415_10012568_pt1 | contig 14089 bp, 12 predicted proteins | sample PeaSoiSIISIP2007_FD_187696 | JGI IMG/M metagenome (GOLD analysis project Ga0209415, IMG submission 187696) | Peat soil microbial communities from Weissenstadt, Germany - SII-SIP-2007 (SPAdes) (version 2) | ecosystem: Environmental > Terrestrial > Soil > Wetlands > Peat | place: Germany... | reverse complement strand
GAGGTGCCTTAGCCGAGCGACATCCTGTTCAAGTTGCTCATTCTGCGCGGCTACTTCGGACAATCGTGACTCAAGGTAGAGCCTGGCTCGTTCTTTAAGATCGGCGATGTGGGCGCGCTCGTACGCGCGCCTTGCTTGCTCCGCTGCGCGTGCTGCCTGACTCTCAGCAACCGCCTGGGCGACGCGTCGCCGCTCAGCTTCGCGCCGGGCCTGCGCTAATGCATCAAAGATTCCTTTCCGCCGTGCCATGCCCCCTTGGCCCCATCACGGTTATGCCCCGCGAAGCTTCAGATGCCCGCGAGCGTCCGCGCGTAGGCGGCGACGCTCTTGAAGTCGTACTCGCGATAGGCCTGGAGCTTCTCCGCCTCGAACCCGCCTTCGGCGTGTACCGCCAGCACTTCCTGGTAGGCGCCGTAATCAGAGGCGGTGAGATCCGAGATCATGTTGATCAGGCGCAGGCGCCGCTCAGCGTCGAACCCTTTGCGTCCACCGAGGTACTTTAGAACGTAGGCGCGGGTCGCCTCGCTGGTCAGGTCTTCGGCGGCGGGAGCGGTCACCAGCAACGCGCCGGTCAGGTCCTGCACGATCTGCACCGCCTGATGGTAGTTATGCGCGAAATGATACTTGGCGACGTTGGTCAGCAGCGTGTTGGGCACCGCGATTCCATGCTCGACCGTACAGGTCTCGGCGGCGCGCTCGATCAGCCCGCGCACCATCGTGTGATAGGCGGCGAGATGGGTCAGTTTGTCGCGCACGTGGCTGGCGGCGAGAATGCCGTTGGCTTCGGCTACCGCGTAGGCGGCGCCGGACAGCGCCTCCATCAACGGTAGCTTGTAGGATACCGCGGTGAAGCGATGGAAGCGGACGAACGTCAGCGCCATCAAACCCGCGAACTCGACCTCGCCCTGCAGGAAGATTCGCTCTTTGGGCACGAACACGTCGTCGAACACGGTCAGCGTCTCCATCATCTTGTGGCGTGCGCTGATCGGATGCTCGATCGGATCTTTCTGGGCGCTGCCGTGCGTGGCCGCGATCATCTTCAGTCCGGGCGCGTTGGCCGGAATCGCAAAGGCGACCGCGTAAGCCTTGTCCTCGGGTTTCATCGCGCGGGTTGGCAGCACCACGATTTCATTGCTGTTGGTCGAGACCGAGGTATGGATCTTGGCCCCGCGAACCACGATCCCGTCCTTGCGTTCCTCGACGATCCGCAAGTAGTAGTCCGGATGCTCCTGGGCGGAGGGACCGAGCGAGCGGTCTCCCTTGACGTCGGTCTGCGCGACTGCCATCGCGAGATCGTTGTCGCGGCAGTAGCGATGATACTTCTGAACCCTTTCCAGGTACTCGGGCTTGCCTTTGGCCGCCATGTGGCCGCCCACGACATGCAAGGCGAACAGCGCGTCGGTGCCGATCTCCTTGATCAGTATCACCAGAGTCGCGGCCGCGCGGGTCGAGGTGGCGATTAGCTCGCTGCGCTTGAGCAGGTCGGTGCCGCCTTTGGGCAGATGATAGTAGCGGCTGTATTCTTCGGCCCCTTCTCGCATCACGGCCAGTTCGCGAAAGCGCGGGTCCTCCGCCATCTTGTAATCGATGGTGGCGTGCTCTACGGCGAGGCCGATCACCGGATGGGTGTTGACGTCCGAGACCTTCTCGCCGCGAAAATAGACCGCGCGGCCATCGCGCAATGAATTCTTGTATTGTTCGACAGTCCTGAGTGGCATCTGATTCTCCAAGTCCCGTTGTGACGCTTCGGTCACGCGAAGGCGTGACCGAAGCGTCACTATAGGAGCGTGCGGCGCCGGCTGTCCATCCCGCAGATGCGGGATGGACAGCCGGCGGACCATCGCCGTATCGGCGATGGTCCGCGGTGGCGGCAAAGCGCGTGTCCGTGCTTTGCCGCCACCGCGCCGCTGCGTATATCATCATCGGCGGACGCCGCCGGACGCGGCGGCGTCCGCCGATGATGAGCACAAGCGATGGTTAAGCGCGGAAGCAAGCGGGTACCGATGCGCGCGTCGAAGGCGGCGGCCAACGTCGAGCTGCCGGCGCTCAAGCCGCTTCGGGTCCTGGTCGCTGGCGAGATAATCCTGGATCGTTATCTGTGGGGCGACGTCTCGCGGATCTCGCCCGAGGCTCCGATCCCGATACTCAAGGTCCAGCGTCGCGAGGAGAAGCCGGGCAACGCCGGCTTCGTGATGGCCAATCTGCGCGCGCTCGGCGCCGAGGTCAGCGCGCTCAGCGTGATCGGCGACGATCGCAACGGCCGGATGCTCACCGAGATCCTCGGCGACGTCGGCGTCGATACGCGCGCGATCGTGACCGATCCCAATCGCCCCACTATCGTCAAGGAGCGGCTGCTCGGCTCGGTGCAATCCGCCCATCGCGGCACCCAGCAGCTTCTGCGCGTCGACGACGAGGACTCGAGCCCGCTCGCCCCGGCGATCGAGCGCGAGCTCAAGGAACACCTCGCGCAGGAGCTCAAGCGGGTCGACGGCATCCTGATCTCCGATATCAACAAGGGCCTGCTGACGCCCGCGGTCACGGCCGCGATTATCGAGGGCGCGCGCCAACGCAAGATTCCGGTGGTGATCGACCCGCGCTTGACCGAGGATTTCTCGCTCTATCGCGGCGCGACGGCACTCACGCCTAACCGCTACGAGAGCGAAGTCGCGACCGGCTTGCGGCTGAACGATCGCGACGCCTGGCGCGCCGCGGCCGAAACGATGGTGCGCAAGCTTCGGCTGGAGGCCTGCCTGATTACGCTGGACCGCGACGGGATGTACCTGGCCGAGCGCGGCGGCGCCGATACCTACATCTCGACCACCCCGCGCGAGGTCTACGACGTAACCGGCGCGGGCGACGTGGTGCTGGCGACCTTCGGTCTGTTCCGGATCGCCGGGCTTAGCTTCTCCTCCGCCGCGGCGCTCGCCAATTTCGCCGCCGGGCTCGAGGTCGGAAAGCTCGGCACCGAAGTAATCTCGCGTGAAGATCTGGTCCGCGCCCTGGAACAAAAGCCCGACCGCGCTGAACGCAAGATCGTCTCCGCGGAAGAACTGCCGGTGCTGCTCGACCGCCATCGCCGCGCCGGCCACAGGATCGTTTTCACCAACGGATGCTTCGACTTGCTGCATCCCGGCCATCTCCAGTTGCTCGGCTTCGCGCGCTCCCAGGGCGACATCCTGGTGGTAGGCCTCAACAGCGATCGCAGCGTCCGCGCGATCAAGGGTGACAGCCGCCCGGTCTATCCCGCCGCGGATCGCGCCCGTATCCTGGCCGCGCTCGAGAACGTGAACTACGTGGTTATTTTCGACGACCCGCGCGCGGAGAAGATCATTCGCCTGGTGCGTCCCGACGTCCTGGTCAAGGGCGAGGATTGGCGCGGCAAGACCGTCGACGGCGCCGACTTCATCGCGACTTACGGCGGCCGCGTCGCGCTGGCGCCAATACTCGAAGGTCACGGCACCACCCGCGTGATCGACCGCCTCCGCACGGCACCCTCCCCCCGCAAGAGCGAGTAGCCTACTTCATCGCTTGGCGAGCAATCGGCCGGTGAAACGGTGAAGCTCCGGCAGGTCCATCCAGTACGCGAGCCCGAAGTAGATCGACCCGTAAACCGGAAGCACAGCGAGCGCCGATAATCGCGGTCCGGTCCCTCCAACATACAATTTGACCGCATAGGCCGCCGCCGACGCCGCGATCGCCATCGCCCACAGCCGAATCACGAACGAGCGCTCGATTCCGGTCGCTCCGATCCGCCGGTTGAGGCTCGCGCGCAGCATCGCGAACTCGATCCATCCCGCCATTCCCGCCGACGCGGTGAGTCCCGCCACGCCCCATCGAGGCGCGATTCCGAGCATCGGCGGCAGCGGAATCGCGCAGAAGTAGCCGAGCGCGACGGTCAGCATCACCCGGATTATCGCGAACCGAAGCGGCGTGCGCGTATCCCACAGCGCATAGAACGCCGACGAATATAGACGCCCCATCGTTACCGCCAGCAGGCCGACCGCGGAGCCCGCCAGTATGGCCCACACATAGACGGCGTCGGCGTGGGTGAAATGGCCGGATTGAAAGATCGCCCCCGCGACGACGTCGCCGAGGAACAAGAACGCGGCCGCCGAGGGCACTACCAGGAACGAGATCTGGCGCAGACCCGCGTTGAGCCGCCCGCGCAGCATCAGCGCGATCTCGCTCGAAGCCCCAGTCGCGCGCGACATCCCGGGCAGTTCGGCCGCCGCCACCGCCATCCCGAACAGGCTCACCGGCAGCATGTAAAGGATCTGAGCATAGTTGAGCGCCGCCACCGCGCCGGTCGGCAACAGGCTCGCCAGCAGATTGTCGACGTAGCCGCTCACCTGGACGACCCCGCGTCCCGTCACCACCGGAACGAAGTTGTTGAACACCGCTGTCAGCAAATCGCGCAGGCGTGAGAGACCGAGCCTGGCTCCTCCGACCAGGGCCAGAGTCTGTGGCAACTGCACGGCGATTTGCAGGCCGGCGCCGACCACCGCCGCCCACGCCACGATCACCGCCAGCCGCTCCTGGCCGCGATGGCCGCCCCACAGTATCAGCGCCGCGATTATCGCGAGGTTCCACGCAACCGGCGCGGTGTACGACGCGAAGAAGCGATGATGGCTGTTGAGCACACCCAGGCACCACGCGGACATCACCAGTAATCCGGCGCCAGGGAACAGGATGCGCACCAGCGTGATTGTCAACTCGCGCTTGGCCCCGTGGAAGCCCGGCGCGATAGCGTCGATAAGGTAGGGCGTCGCCAGTACGCCCAGCAGCGTCAGGACCGATACCACTAGGCTCAGGATCGCAGCCACCGCCCACGCCAGGCGATGCGCGGTCTCCTCGTCGCCCTCGCCGAGCGTCTTGGCGTAGACCGGGATGAACGAGGCGGATAGCACGCCTTCGCCGAACAGGTTCTGCAGGATGTTGGGGATTCGGAAGGCGGCTTTGAAGGCGTCGGCAGCGTCCGAGTTGCCGAAGTAATGGGCGAAGATGCTCTCGCGAATCAGGCCGGCGATGCGGCTCAGCAGGATCCCGGCCGCGACCACATTGGCCATGCTCGCGGCGTGGCGCGAGGGGCTCGCGGTCGCGGCCGTCGCGGCGGCGGCGTCAGGTGCGGCAACGGGTTCTGCTGGCAAATCGGTTCCTGCCTTAGGAGAGCTTCGCACTACAGAGTCGCGGTTCTGGTTCTGAAATACGCAATTTTCCGCATCCTTTGTAGACTGTCATCCTGAGCGAAGCGAAGGATCTACGCGAAGCGATGAGTTCTTCTCCGGACCTCGTAACAAAGAAAAATCGCTCCGCGTTGATTCTTCACGGAGCCTGCCCTGAGCGCAGCCGAATGGGCTCAGAATGACAAGCAAACTGGCAATTTATTGAGCGAACATTAAACTTACGAACAGTCTAGCGCGACGCGAGCGGATCGCGCGAGCTAGCCGAGTATAGCGGCGCGAAGGGGCGGATTGTAGCGCGCAAGGTCGACTCGAGCCTGCCGCGCGGCCCAAGTCTGACGCGATAGTAAAAAACCTCGCGCAGCCCTAAAATCAGTGTGGTATGGACTTCCAAAACCTCCTGGTCAGCCGAAGCGAATCGGTCGCGACGATAACTATCAACCGGCCGCAGGTCCGCAACGCTCTCGATAGCGCCACCCTCGCGGAGTTGCTCCAGGCGTTTGCCGCGTGCTCGTCCGACTCGAGCGTGCGCGTGGTCGTCCTGCGCGGTGCGGGCGACGTGGCGTTTTGCGCCGGCGCCGATTTGAAGGAGGTCGCCGCGCTCAGCGACATACCGGCGCGCCGCCGCTACTTCGGCGGAGTGGCGGCGCTGCTCGAGGCGATCCATCGGATGCCGCAGCCGGTCATCGCGCGGGTCGCGGGCTTCGCCCTGGCGGGTGGGATGGGGCTGGCGGCCGGATGCGATTTCGTGATTGCCGCCGACAACGCCCAGTTCGGCCTGCCGGAAATCATGCTCGGCCTGTTCCCGATGGTGGTGATGGCGCCGATCCTGCGCCTGGTCGGGCCGCGCGCGGCAACCGAGATGGCGCTGGGCGGCGAGCGAATCGACGCGCGGCGCGCCTTCGAGCTCGGCCTCGTCACGCGAGTGATGCCGCTCGAACAGCTCGATTCCGAAATCGAGCGGCTGGCGGCGCGGCTTTCGAGCTTCAGCCCGCTGGTGCTCGGATTGGGCAAGCAAGCGATCTATCAGTCGGCCTCGATGGATTACATTGGCGCGCTCAGATATTTGCGGGAGATGGTCACCTTGGTGGCGAGCAGCGAGGACCTCGCCGAAGGCGTCAACGCTTTTCTCGCCAAACGCCCGCCTCAGTTCAAAGGCAAATGAGTATTCGGTGAGCTTCTCCCTCTACGTACATATTCCGTACTGCGAATCGAAGTGCCCGTACTGCGATTTCAACTCGTACGCCGCTAAGAGCTGGCCTGAGCGGGATTATACGCAGGCCCTGATCGCCGAGCTCGGGCGGCGGATCGAACAGGCGCCCTGGGCTGGCGAATCGCTCAAGACGATCTTCTTCGGCGGCGGAACGCCCTCGCTGTTCGCCCCTGACTCGATCGGCGCGATTATCGACCAGGCCGCGCGTCTGTGCGGTATCGAATCCGACGCCGAGATCACGCTCGAGGCGAATCCCGGCACGGTCGACGCCGCCAAGCTCGCCGGGATGCGGATTGCCGGCGTCAACCGGCTAAGCTTTGGCGCGCAATCCTTCAATCCCGCAATCCTGAAATTCCTCGGCCGTATCCACGGACCGGAAGATACGCGCGAGGCGGTCCGAATCGCGCATCGGGCCGGCTTCGAGCGCCTCAACCTGGATCTGATGTTCGCGATTCCCGGCCAGACCCTGGACGACGTCCGTGACGATATCGCGTCAGCGGCGGCGCTCGCTCCCGATCACATCGCGGCCTACAACCTCACCTTCGAAGACGGGACGGCGTTTTCCGCGGATTTGAGGCGCGGCAAGATTCGGGCCTGCGACAGCGATCAACAGGCGATCATGTACGCGGCGGTGCGGGAGAGATTGGCGGCGCTGGGCTATCCGATCTACGAGATCTCGAATTACGCTCCCGCGGGCCACGAAGCGCGGCATAACCTGACCTACTGGCGCGGCGAGAGCTACCTCGGCCTCGGCGCGGGCGCTCACAGCTTTGCGCGCAACGGCGCGGGGGGCCGGCGATGGTGGAACGAACGCGGCCCGGCGCCTTACGTCAATCGCGCGACCGCCGACGGAACCGCGGAAGCGGGAAGCGAAGTCGTCGACGGATGCGTCGCGGCGGGCGAGTTCGTGTTCCTCAATTTGCGCCTTCGCAGCGGCTTCGCGCTCGCCGATTTCGAGCGCCGATTCGGCCAGAGCTTCGACGAAATTTTCGGCGCGCGCGCGGCGGACTTGTTTGAAGGGGGCCTCCTAATCCGCGACGGCGACCGTATCCAGCTCAGCGATCGCGGCCTGGAGCTCGCCGACTCAATCTTCGCGGAGTTTGTCTAGCAGGCGGTTGAACAAGACTTTTCAACCGCCTGCTGCCCTTTCTGTAGTCTCCCCCGATGGGGGAGAACTAAAGGAAGGCGGCCAGTTTTTATCGCAGGGCGTTGAGAACCCGGTCGCAGTGATTATTAGTCGCAACTGTTTCTCAACACCCTGCTAGCGCCCCACGCGCGGCGCGTCGGTTGACGATGGCACCGCTTGCCCGATCCTCACTCCAGCGCGGCCGCCTCATTCGATACTGGTGTCGGTGCCGGTATCGGTCTGCTGCGTCGATGAAGCGGGTTTCGTTCGTGGCTTGCTCGACGCTTGAGCCGACGTGGTGCCGGTATTCTTCCCCTCGGTAGCCTTGTACCCCTCATACGCCAGTTCCGGCACCGCCAGCCATAAGCAGCCGCTGTTGCTGACGGTGAACAAGGCCAGAATCGCAAACAAAAGCGCGAAGCGTACCCGGCGCAAATCAACATCCTCCCGCGAGAGACCGGCGGCTCTAACTATTCTACCCGAGCGCGCTCTCGACCCGCAGCATTTATGCGAGCGCGGCGTGCAGGATTTTCAAGATGCGGGCGGGCGTTACCAGCTTGATAAACGCGCCCAGGCGCGGTCCGCGCTCCTGGCCGAGCAGCACCTTGTACAGCAGCGGGAAAATCTTTCCCGGTTTGTCGTAGAAGCGCCGCCCGAGTTCGTAGATGTTCTTCTCGATTTCCTCGGCGCTCGCCTCGGCGTTCGCGCTCAGGTAATCGGCCAGCGCACGCACCTGCTCGCGCTCCGGTTCGGAGGCCAGCACATAGCGCTGCTTGGCCGGCTCGACGAAGTCCTGATAAAAGTTGAGCGCGCATCCCATCAGCGTCTCAGCGAGCGCGCGGGTCTCGGGGTCCGTGCCTAGCGCCGGATCGTAGCCAGTGAGGTACTCCCAGATCAGATCGCGATTCGAGGTTCCCAGCGCGGAGACCAGGTTCATGATCAGTCCGAAACTGAGGCCGGAGGCGAAGCGGCGCGAACTGCCTTGCTGCAAGACGAATTCGAGCGGCGAATTCTTGCGGGCAAGTTCCGCATCGGCGGCCGAATAGGCGCGCAGATCCTCGAGGTATTCGTCGACGTACTGCGGAATCGCTTCGAGGAACAGCTTGCGCGCGCGCCGCGGGTTGAGCATCAGGAAGAACTTGAGCACCTCGATCGGCGCGTAGCGCTGCCACTGCTCGACGCCGACGCCGCGGCCCACCGATTTCGAAACCTTATGGCCCTCTTCGTCGAGGTACATCTCGAACGGGAAGCCAATCGGCGCCCGGCCGCCCAGCACGCGCACGATCTGGCCCGATAGCCGCGCCGAATCGATCAGATCCTTGCCGTAGAGCTCGTAGTCCACTTGCAGCACCAGCCACCGCAACGCCCAGTCGACCTTCCATTGCACCTTGGCGAGACCGCCGAGCACGCTCTGCTCGCCCCTGAAGGAGCATCCCTGCGAGCCGCCAAAGGCGCGCTCGCACGAGAACTCAACGGCGTCGCGCTCTACGTGATAGGCCGTGACGCGAGTCGAGTTGACCTGGCCGCAAGCCGGGCACAGCGGCATGAACGGCGACCATCCGGCGCGATTTTCCTCGCGCAGCGTCGGAGCAACGATCGAGATGATCTCGGCGTGTTTGGCCAGGATGATGCGCAGCGCCTCGTCGAAGCGTCCGCTGGCGTACATCTCGCTCGACCGCAGTAGTTCGTAGTCAACCTTGACCGGTTCGAGGAATTTACCGAGCAGGCCGATCATGTGCTCGGAGAAACTGACGCAGCATCCGAATGGATCCGGGATGCGCGATACCGGTTTGCCGGTGTCGGCGGCGAATTTTGCGCGATGCGGCACGCTTTCCGGTACCTTGCGCAGGCCGTCCATGTCGTCGATGAAGACGATCAGGCGGGAGCCGCGCGCGGGTTCGAGCAGGCTCAAGGCGTGGCGCACATAGGCAGGACGCAGCACCTCGCCCATCGTGCCGAGATGGGGTAATCCCGACGGGCCGAAGCCGCTGGCGAACACCGCCGGCCGCACCGGCTCGTAGCCGGCGACGCGCTCGGCGAGCTTGCGCGCTTCCTGGTACGGCCACAAGTCGAGTTGGATATCTGCCGCGGTTGGGGTCACGATTCTTTGCCTTTGAGGACCCGCGCCACCGCCTCGTGCACCCAGGGATCGATCTGAAGGTCGCGCGTCTTCTCGGAAGCCAGCCGCAGCTTAACCCCGCAATTGGCGCAGATAAAGGCGTCCTCGCGGAATCCTCCGCGATCCTCAACCGATAGGCGCAGGAACCAGTCGTCCATCGCACGCCTGCAAATCGTGCATTGTTCATCGTTCATAAAGAAGCCATTGTTATGATTGCGCTGGCAGCCAATGCGTTGATCAGGCTTGATAGCGCATGTTACGCTTTTAAGAGGTTGGCGTCCCCCCCCTCGACCTCCAGGCCGATTGCGGCCGCGGGGCTACTCGGCCTCGCGCGCCGGTTACGATTTGCTAGCGGGGCGCGCCGAACAGCGCTAAGCCTTACAGCTTGTGCCATCGGCCTTTTCGAACAATGGACCAATCGACCACCAAAGCTAAACTCAAGGAACTCCGCGCCCTGGTCGACGAGGACGACCGGATTGCGATCGTTCTCCAGGACGATCCCGACCCCGACGGTATCGCCAGCGCGATGGCGCTGCGCACCCTGTTAGGGCGGAACAAGCTTACCACTCCGATCTTCAGTTTTGGCACCGTGTCGCGGCCTGAAAACCGGACGATGGTGCATCTGCTCGAAATCGAGATCGCGCTCGCGACCGAACCAATACTCGCCGAGTTCAGCAAGATCGCCATGGTCGACGTGCAGCCGCCTTATTTTCAGGGCCGCCTGCCGCGCGCCGATATCGTGATCGATCATCATCCCGGCTACACCCCGGGCAACGCTCCGTTTGAAGACGTACGCGTCCGCTACGGCGCGACCGCCACCATCCTGACCGAGTATCTGATGGTCGCCGACGAGCGAATCAGCGAACGCCTGGCGACCGCTCTGCTCTATGGTATCAAGAGCGACGCCCTGATGATGTCGCGGCGGGTGACCGATGACGACCTCCAGGCGTTTACCCAACTCTATCCCTTGGCCAACTACAACTTGCTGCGGCGAATCGACCGGCCTGAGATGCCGCTGGGCTTCGCCCGTATCCTGGCACGAGCGATGAAGCGGCTTCAAATCCAGGACGGACTGGCGGTGCTGCATCTGGGAGCGGTCGAGCGCGACGATCTGATCGTGCAGATGGCGGACTTCTGCCTCCAGTTCGAATCCACGGAATGGGTCGCGGTGTCCGGCAAGCTGAAGGGGAATCTGGTCATCTCGGTGCGCAATCATGGGATGGGCCGCAGCGCCGGTGAAGCGGTCCGCCGCCTGTTCGGGGATATCGGAAGCGCCGGCGGCCATCGCAACATGGCCAAGGCCGTGATTCCGCTTGCCGCCTGGCGCCGCCGTGAAGGGACCAGCCGCGACCACGCGATCGAAGCGCGTTTGCGCGAGCTGTTCGCGGCCGAACTCGCCCACGGCGAAGAGGCTCCCGAAACCAGGGTGGCCGAGAGCAAGGCTGCCGGCTAAAGATCTCAACGCGCGTCTTAGGTTGCCTGCGAAGCGATTGACTTAATCGAGGACCAGGCGGATGCTCCGCTATAAGAGGCACTCGCCCGTGCGCTTGCCTGCCAGACTTCCGCGAATTAAGCATCCTAAGCCGAGCGAGAATAATGCCGACCGGTCATCAGAACCGGCGTCGTCGTGCATTTGGCGGAAATGTCATGCGGATTTATGTAGGGAATTTATCCTACCAGGCGACCGAGGATGACTTGCGCCAAGCGTTTAGCGCTCATGGCCAGGTCACCGCGGTGGACATCATCAAAGATAAGTTCAGCGATCAGCCCAAGGGTTTTGCCTTTGTCGAGATGCCGGTCAACGCTGAAGCCGACGCGGCTATCAAGGCGCTGAACGGAGCCGCGATCCGCGGCCGCAAGGTCAATGTCGGCGAAGCCCGTGCGCGCCAGGGAAGTGGTGGCGGCCCTCATTCCTAGGCTGGCGAAGGCCAGGACCGGCCCTGAGCCCGGCCTTGCCCTGTGGCTGGGATCGTTTACCCGCCTGACGCTTCCCTCTATTGTGAGCCTGTGAGTGTGGTGGAGGCGACGGTCGAGGTCAAGAATCGTCTGGGACTGCATCTGCGCGCGGCTTCCACTCTGGCGGAGACCGTCAGCAAGTTCAGTGCTGCCGTCACCATCGTGCACGGGAAGGATCAGATCAATGCGCGCAGCGTGACCGGCCTGATTATGCTTGGGGCGGCCAAGGGCAAGAAGCTCAAGATCAGGGCCGAAGGCCCCGATGCGCGCGCGGCGGTGGCCGCGGTGCGAGCGTTATTTGACAACTGCTTTGGCGAAGAATAAGTCCATATGCCAACGCCCGGTTTGGCCATACCGCCGGCTTGGCGGGGGGTTCGACCGATCGATACCAGAGCGCCCGCCGCCCGCCTCTCCCGTCGCGCGCGACTCTCGTTTCGCGCCGGCAATCAATTGGACGAGGTTCGTAGGCGGCTGGCTTAACACCGTACAACAAAACGATTAACATGCGACCGGCTGGCTTTGCGCTGCCAGTCATTCAAGTAAGGAGCGGGTGAATGCCGCTTAGAGATTTCGTTTTCACCTCGGAATCGGTTTCCGAGGGCCATCCCGATAAGATGTGCGATCAGATTTCCGACGCCGTTCTCGACGCGCTAATCGCCGAAGACCCCAATTCCCGAGTCGCGCTCGAGAGCCTCGCCAAGACCGGCATGATCGTGCTGGCCGGCGAGATCACCACCGCGGCCAGGCTCGACTACGGCGATATCGTGCGCGATACCGTGCGCGGCATCGGGTACGTCGATTCGGCGATCGGTTTCGACGCCAACAGTTGCGCGGTGTTGACCGCGATCGAACGCCAATCGCCCGATATCGCCCAGGGCGTCGAACGCAAGGAGCAGGGCGCGGGAGATCAGGGCCTGATGTTCGGGTTTGCCTGCGACGAAACGCCGGAACTGATGCCGCTGCCGATTTCGCTCGCCCATCGGCTGATGGAATATCTCGCCAAGGTGCGCAAGGAAAACCAGTTCGACTTCTTGCGGCCCGACGCCAAGAGCCAGGTGACGGTTCGCTATGTCGGCGGGCATCCGGTCAACGTCGACGCCGTGGTTATCTCGACCCAGCACACCCCGGAGGTCGAAAGCGCCACGCTGCGCGAAGCGATGATCGAAGAGGTCATCAAGAAGGTGATTCCGGCGCAGTATCTCCATAAGTCGACCGCCTACCACATCAATCCGACCGGCCGCTTCGTGATCGGCGGCCCCAAGGGCGACTGCGGTCTGACCGGACGCAAGATTATCGTCGACACCTACGGCGGCTACAGCCGTCACGGCGGCGGCGCCTTTTCGGGCAAAGACCCCAGCAAGGTTGACCGCTCGGCTTGTTACATGGCGCGCTACGTCGCCAAGAATGTGGTCGCGGCCGGCCTCGCTCAGAAATGCGAAATTCAGGTCGCCTACGCGATCGGCGTCGCCGAGCCGGTCTCGCTGCTGATCGATACCTTCGATACCGGCAAAGTACCCGAGCACAAGCTCTCCTCGGTCTTGCGCGAGGTGTTCGACTTCCGGCCGGCCGGGATCATCAAAACGCTGGCGCTCAAGCGTCCGATCTATCAACCCACTGCCGCTTACGGCCACTTCGGCCGCGTGCCCCATGACGGCTTCTTCACCTGGGAGAAGACCGACATGGTCGAGGCGTTGCAGAGCGCCTTCGGCTTCAAGGGCGCCCATTAAACCGGAGGCGTCATAGCCGCCTCGCCACAACCATTTCCGGAGTCAAACAAGTGCGATCAGAATCCAGCAAACGCAAAGCCATGCCCACGCTTCGATCCAAAGACCGCGGCGAGTCCGATTACGACGTCCTCGACATCGGTCTAGCTCCTGAAGGCCGCAAGCGGATTCTGTGGGCCGACGAGCAGATGCCGGTGATTCGGCGGATTCGCGACGACTTCACCAAGAAGCAGCCGCTGCGAGGCCTGCGCCTGGCGGCTTGTCTTCATATCACCACTGAAACCGCCAATCTGCTGCGCACGCTCAAGGCAGGCGGCGCCGAGGTCATTTGCTGCGCCTCCAACCCGCTCTCGACCCAGGACGATGTCGCGGCGTCGCTGGTCGAAGACTTCGGCATCGGATGCTTCGCGATCCGGGGCGAGGACCGCGATACCTATTATCGCCACCTGCGCGGCGTACTCGAGCGCCATCCGGTGGTTACGATGGACGACGGCGCCGACCTGGTGAATCTGCTCCACAGCGAGTTCAGCGCCCAGGCCCAGGAAGTGATCGCGAGCATGGAGGAGACCACCACCGGCGTCATCCGCCTGCGCGCGATGGAGCGGGATGGCGCCCTGAAAATTCCGGTGGTGGCGGTCAACGACGCCCAGACCAAGTACATGTTCGATAACCGCTACGGCACCGGCCAGTCGACGATCGACGGAATCATTCGCGCAACCGGCGTGCTGCTCGCCGGCGCGACGATGGTGGTGGGCGGTTACGGATGGTGCG
>Ga0209415_10012567_pt1 | contig 14090 bp, 13 predicted proteins | sample PeaSoiSIISIP2007_FD_187696 | JGI IMG/M metagenome (GOLD analysis project Ga0209415, IMG submission 187696) | Peat soil microbial communities from Weissenstadt, Germany - SII-SIP-2007 (SPAdes) (version 2) | ecosystem: Environmental > Terrestrial > Soil > Wetlands > Peat | place: Germany... | reverse complement strand
CGTCGTCCCGGCCCGCCTCAACCGCGCCAGGCAGCTGATGCAGCGCCACGCCGCGCTGCTCGCGCGCATCGAGCGTCAGTTCGGCGTGCCGGCGACCCTGCTCATGGCCATCTGGACGCTCGAAAGCGACAACGGCTCCGGCGACATGGGCAAGCTGCCGGTGATCCGCACGATCGCCACGCTCGCCCACGACTGTCGCCGCAGCGAACTGTTCCAGACCGAGCTGATCGCCGCGCTGCAGATCGTCCAGCGCGGCGATCTATCCCAGCGCGACCTGATCGGCGCCTATGCGGGCGAGATCGGCCAGACGCAGTTTCTGCCGTCCTCCTACATCAAATACGGCGTCGACTATGACGGCAACGGACACGTCGATCTCCGGCACAGCGTGCCCGACGTGCTCGCCTCGACGGCCAATCTTCTGAAGACCAACGGCTGGCAGGCCGGCGCGCCGTTCCGCGAGGGCACCGCCAACTTCGAGGTCATGCGCGAGTGGAACCGGTCGGTGGTGTACCGCAAGACCATGGTGCTGTTCGCCGAGCGGCTCGGGGGAAACTGAGGCGCTGACGCCCCCGACCCCTGCGTGAAAGGCGATTGTCGAAACTTCCGCCGCCAGACCGTCGTCCTGGATCAGGTTCGGTCGCCAAATCGCCCCTCGCCTGCCGCCGGGCATGCAAAGCCTGTTTGCCCGCAATGTCTTGAATTGAGGACCGCACCCAGCGTCTGCGGGCGACAGGCGGCAACCGGGGACTCAAATGGACGGCTGATCGTGCACGTCGATGCTTGACAAACCTACATGCTTTATTTCTACTACAGATTGCGATGCCTGAGATCGTTCAGGGAGAGGAACGCGGTGACCTCGTCGCCACCGTGCCTGAGCGGAGCGGCGTCGTGAGCTGCGTCTATGACAGCCGGCCTCTCCAAGGACGGCACGGAGCCGGTCCACTCGAAGCCTGCTCATGATGAAGCTCGAACGAAACACGTCGAGATCGATGAAACCCGGGTGAACTTGATGAGAACCGCGCTTTCGATGATCGGCTGCGGCACGGTGGCCGCGCTCCTGTCTCTTTCCGCTCCGGGTGCGGGCGCGGCGGCAAACGATCTGTCGATCCCCGAGATCCTGGCCAAGGTCGGACCCAGCATTGCGCGGGTCATCAACCCGGTCAGCGTCGGGACGGCCTTCGTCTTCGATCAGGCCGGCCATCTGCTGACGAACTGCCACGTGGTCTCCGACGAGAAGGGAGTGGTCTTCCCGACCGTGCAGGTCGAGCTCGTGGCGCGGGGAATCGCTCCGGTGGACGCCAAGGTCCTGGGCTGCGACAAGTTCTCTGATTTGGCTGCGCTCGAAGTCGACAAGGTCCAGGCCCTTCTGCTCGGCCACCCGCCGCCCATCCCGCCGGCGAGCTTCGCCGACCTGCGGGTCGGCGACGCCGTGATGGCGGTCGGCTTCGCGCTGGACATCAAAGGCGAACCCTCCGTGACACGGGGCATCATCAGCGGTCTGCATCGGAATCTGGCCGGCCAATTCAGCGATCTCATCCAAACCGACGCCAGCGTGAACCATGGAAACTCGGGCGGGCCGCTGCTCAACATGCAAGGCCAGTTCGTGGGCGTGAACACATTTACCAGCGATATCGTGATCCCTGCCGGAACGGATCTCTCCGACATCAAGAAAAGGCCGCTCTCGCTGCCAACGTCCCACGGCGTCTTCCATGCGCGCAGCGTCGGGACGGCGCTGCCCTTCGCCAACGAGCTGGTCGCGGCGGGACGGGTCCGCCGCGCCGACATCGGCCTCGGCAACATTGCCACCGCGAGCGACGACGAAGCGCGCGATCTGCTGAAGCTGCCGAAAGGAGGCGTGTTGATCTTGTCATTCAGCGCCGGATCGCGGCTGCAAACCGCCGGTCTGCACGAAGGTGACGTCATCGTCGGGGCGTTCACATGCTCCGGGCCGGGCGATCCGATCACGGCGTGCGGCACCGCGGCGGCGACCATCGACAACGTCGGGACGTTGAGAAACGTGCTGGCCTTTGCGGCATCCGGCAAGGAGATGATCGTTCAGGCGATGCGGCCGCCGGCGTGCGCCTTCGAAGCCCTCGAGAACGGCAACGCCCCGCCGGACAGCTGCCAACCAGGCCGCGATGTCCTGCAGCAGGTGCGCATTCCGCTCTGATATCTCCGATCACTTGATCCCGAGCGAGCTCGGCGGTGGCCTGATCCCGTCCATCGGGGCGAGCTGCTCGACCGGATTGCCGGGAGGCGCGACCTGGAATTGCGGCCCGGGATCGTTGAACTGCGGCGTCACCGGCGGGAGGGGCTGCATCATCATCGGCGGGACCGCCGATTGCGGGCTCATCTGAACGGCCGCGGGCGCGGACAGCGCGGGCTGCGACACCAGCAGGCCGAGCGCGACGCACGCGATCGTCATCCTTGCGACGATCGGCCGCAGACCGGGTGTTCTCATGATGGAAGCGGACATCTCGATGATTCCTCGTGAGCTCCCCCCGCCGAGCAGGTGGGTGGCGGGCCCGATGATGTCATCCGGCAGCGGCGATTTGCTGCAGGCTCCTCGGCATCCTTCAAACGAAATGGGCTCAAGACATTGCTCCGGTCTACCTGCTTACCGTCCCACGGTCCCGCGGATATCTGTGAGGTCGTTCACACCGAGGCGGCCCCGGTGGGCGTATGAACGGGATTGCGATCGGTGATTGTGGATCGCCCCTCGCCGCGCGGACGCCGAGGCGGCCGCGCGCCCGCAACGCGAACATTTGGAGGAAAGTGATGGCGAACAAGTTTACCCTCAAGGGAGACCAGGTCGAGATCGATTACACGATCGGCGCCAATCCGTCGTTCCCGGCGCTGACCTACAAGGACGGGACCACGACCAAGAGCTTCAAGCCCGACCAGATCACCACGCAATCGACGGCATTCGGCTCGCTGGTCTCCATTCCCCTGGCCAGGAGCATCGACGTCGGCGGCGAGACCTTCGGGTTCTTCCTGCCCGATCTCGACGTTCCGCGGGGGCAGACGGCGACGTTCACGACCGCCGGCTTCGGCGACAAGTTCAGCGGGCCGGACTCGGTCCCGCATCGTCCGACCACGTGGCGGGCTTGCGTGATGCAGGGCACCGCGCAGACCGTCATCGTGCCGCTCGACCAGGCCAAGGCGAGCTGACCACGAGGCCGATGCCGCCGACGCCGGACCCGTCCGGTCCGTCCGAAACCGGAAGACGAACGCGTCGCCCGGCAGCAAACAACGACCGTCGGACAGACCTGGTCTGTCCGACGGTCGTATGACCCGACCAGGCTGTTGCACTTGCGCCGGGCCGGGGAGCCATCGCTCCGCGGACCTGTCGCCGCTGCAACAATAGGGGTGGGTCCCCGATTCTCCCGTCAGCCCCGCACATCGTCGGGGACCGGCACGTCGAAGCCGTTCAGGGTCACCGACACCGCGCAATAGAGGCCGATGAGATTGATCAGCTCGGCCGTGCCGGCCTCGGTGAACAGCGCCACCGCCTGGCGATACGTCAGCTCCGGCAGGAGGCCGCCCGAGACCAGCGCCGCCGCGACGTCATAGGCGACGGCCTCCTCCCGGCTGAGGTCGGCCGGCCGCTGGCCGGCGATGATCGTCGCGATCTTGTCATCGGGCAGCCCGCGCGCCTCGGCGACCAGCACATGCGCGTAGATCTCGTAGCCCGAACAGAACCGGGCGCCGGTCACCAGGATCGCAACCTCGCGCACCGGCCGCGGCAGGCTCGGCGCGGTGGACAATGCCTTGACCAGTTCCCACACCGGGCCACCGAACTTCGGAAAGTGCAGCCACGGATTCCACGGGCCGATCAGTTCGCCATCCGCGCCGATGGCCTTGAAGCCCTTGAAGTTCGTTTCGATGCCCCGGCGCATGTCATCGTAGAGGGGACGCTGCTCGGGCGCGAGCGCGGCCGGTGAGATCAACGGCAGACGCATGGGATCTCCTTCGTGGGGCTGAGGGACGATCGTCCCGACCTGACGATCGTATGGCTCATTGGCCGTCTTCTCAACCTGCCGGGCGATCACGGAAACCGGGGTCTGTCCCCGATTAACCGGCTTGCCGGATTGCAGCAAGTCCGAGCAAATTCCCGCAATCTCCAGGCGGCGTGAAACGGCCCGGCGGTCTATCTGCACGGACATCGAGCCGCACGCGGCCGGGAACAACTCAAGTCGGACTCGGTTGATCGTTGGCGAGCGAGGCCGCCCGGGGGTGAATCGGCTCGACGCGCGGCCACAGCGTCGGCTGCCGGCCAGAGTTTTTGGCGGGCGGTGCGCGGACACCGAGCAGTGGAGCAGACAATGGACGACGACGGATGCGGCCGGTTCACCCGGCGCACGGTGCTGGAGACCGGAACCGCCGCCACCGCGGCACTGTTGCTGACCCGCTTCCCGGCGGTTGCGCTGGAGGCCGGTCAGCCGGATGCCGAGACGGCAACGGCCCAGGCCAAGGTGGATTTGGTCAGGGTCGATCTCCAGGTCAACGGCCGAACATACGCGCTGGCGCTGGATCCCCGCACCACCCTGCTCGACGCGCTGCGCGAGCATCTGGCGCTGACCGGGTCCAAGAAGGGCTGCGACCATGGCCAATGCGGCGCCTGCACGGTGCTGCTGGACGGCCGCCGCATCAACTCCTGCTTGACGCTGGCCGTGATGCACGACGGCCAGGCGATCACCACGATCGAAGGCTTGGCGCACGGCGATACGCTGCATCCGCTGCAGGCGGCGTTCATCGCCCATGACGGCTTCCAGTGCGGCTATTGCACGTCGGGCCAGATCTGCTCCGCCGCCGGCATGCTCGCCGAGAGCCGTGCCGGCATGCCGAGCCATGTGACCGAGGATCTGACGCAAGGCCGCACCGAGCTGACCGACGCGGAAATCCGCGAGCGGATGAGCGGCAACATCTGCCGCTGCGCCGCCTATCCGAACATCGTCGCCGCCATCAGACACGTTGCGGGAACGCCGACATGAAGGCCTTCACCTACGAACGCGCCGACACGGCCGCCCACGCCGCCGCCCTCGCGACGAGGCCGGGCGCCAAGATCATCGCGGGCGGGACCAACCTGCTCGACCTGATGAAGCTGCAGGTGGAGACCCCGACGCGGCTCATCGACGTCAACCGCCTTCCCCTCGATGCGATCGAGGATACCGCCGACGGCGGCCTGCGGATCGGCGCGATGGTCCGCAACAGCGACCTCGCCGCGGATGCCCGCGTGCGCCAGCGCTACGGGGTGCTGAGCCGGGCGCTGCTGGCGGGCGCCAGCGCCCAGCTGCGCAACAAGGCCACCACCGGCGGCAACCTGCTGCAGCGGACGCGCTGCTATTATTTCTACGACCTCACCAAGCCGTGCAACAAGCGCGACCCCGGCTCGGGCTGCGCGGCGCTGGCCGGCTTCAACCGGATCCACGCGGTGCTCGGCCAGCGACCAATGCATCGCCACGCACCCGTCCGACATGGCGGTCGCGATGCGGGCGCTCGACGCCACGGTCGAGACCGTCGATGCGGCGGGCGCGACCCGATCCATTCCGATCGCCGACTTCCATCGCCTCCCCGGCAGCACGCCGCAGGTCGAGACCGATCTGCGGGCCGGCGAGATCATCACGGCGGTCACCCTGCCGCCGCCGCCCGCCGGGGTGCAGATCTACCGCAAGGTTCGCGACCGGGCATCCTATGCGTTCGCGCTGGTCTCGGTCGCCGCCATCGTGGACGCCGCGGGCGGACGCATCCGGCAGGCGCGCCTCGCCTTCGGCGGCCTGGCGCCAAAGCCCTGGCGCTCCGGGACCGCGGAGGAGAGCCTCGCCGGCGCGCCCGCCGGCGGACCGGCCTTCAAGGCGGCCGCCGGCGCCGTGCTCGAAGGCGCCCGTGGCTGCGGCGGCAACGACTTCAAGATCCCGCTGACGCGGCGAACCCTGCTCGCCGTGCTCACTCAAGCCACCCGGACCTGAAGGAGCGAGCGCGATGGAGATGAACGCAGCGGTCGGGCCGAATGTGCTCGATGACCGCGATGGCGTGGTCGGCAAGCCGCTCGATCGCGTCGACGGGCGCCTGAAGGTGACCGGCGGCGCGGTCTATTCCTACGAGGTGCAGCGCGGTCCGCAGGCCGCCTGCGGCTTCGTCGTCCCGGCGTCGATCGGCGCCGGGCGGATCACCTCGATCGACACCGGCGCGGCGGCGCGGGCACCCGGCGTTTTCCTGGTGCTCACCCACGAGAACGCACCCGAGCAGGGCACCGGCAATCACCACGAAGCCCATCCGGTGCTCACCGGCCCGGCGGTCACCTATTACGGCCAGCCGGTCGCCTTCGTGGTCGCCGAGAGTTTCGAGCAGGCCCGGGCGGCCGCCTATCTGGTCCGCGTGCAGTACGACCGCGCGCCCGGACAATACGCCCTGCGGACGGATCCCGATCAGGTGCGGACTCCCCCGGTGCAGAACGGCGAGGCCGCCGACAGTGCCGTGGGCGACTTCGACGGCGCCTACGCGGCGGCGCCGGTGCAGGTCGACGTGACCTACACCACGCCCCTGCAGAGCCACGCCATGATGGAGCCCCATGCCACCCTGGCCACCTGGGACGGCGACAAGCTGACGCTGCACACCTCGAACCAGATGCTGAACCGGGGCCAGAAGGCGGTCGCGCGGACGCTCAGGGTCGCGCCCGAGAACGTGCGCCTCGTCAGCCCCTTCATCGGCGGCGGCTTCGGGTCAAAGCTGTGGGTGAGCGCCGACGCGATCCTGGCGGCGATCGCTGCGCGACAGCTCGGGCGGCCGGTGAAGACCGCGCTGACCCGGCAGCAGGTGTTCCATGTCACCACCCACCGCTCCGACACCATCCAGCGCATCCGCCTGGGGACCGGCCGCGACGGCCGCATCCTGGCGATCGGGCACGACGTGCTCTCGGGCAATCTGCGCAGCGAGCCGGGGTTCGAGGGCGCGGCGCTGCAGACGCGGACGCTCTATGCCGGGGCCAATCGGCTGACCCGTCATCGTCTGCTGCCGCTCGACATTCCGGTGGCGTCGTCGATGCGGGCCCCGGGCGAGGCGGTCGGCCTGCTGGCCCTGGAGTCCGCGATGGACGAGCTCGCCGACAAGCTCGGCGTCGACCCGATCGAGCTCAGGCTGCGCAACGAGCCGAGCGAGGATCCGGAGAAGCACGTTCCGTATTCCAGCCGTCACCTGGTCGCCTGCCTGCAGGACGGCGCGCGGCGCTTCGGTTGGGACCGGCGCAACCCCAGGCCCGGCCAGGTCCGGGACGGGCGCTGGCTGGTCGGCATCGGCGTCGCCGCCGCCACGCGCGGCAACCCGCTGCTGCCGTCGAAGGCCAGCGTGCATCTGGATGCGGGCGGCGTCGCCACCGTGCGCATGGCGATGACCGACATCGGCACCGGGACCTACACCATCCTCACCCAGATCGCCGCCGAGATGCTCGGCCTGCCGACCGATCGCATCCGCATGGAGCTCGGCGACACCGACTATCCCGAGGCTGCGGGATCCGGCGGCTCGTTCGGCGCGGCAAGCTCCGGCTCGGCGCTGTTCGACGCCTGCACGCGGATGCGGGCGAAGCTGGCGCAGCTCGCCGGGATGGATCCGGCGACGGCCCGCTTCGCCAATGGCCGCATCGAGGCCGCCGGCCGGTCCACGCCGCTCGCCGAACTGGCCGGCGGCGGACTGGACGCCGACGGCGAGATCGTTCCGGGCAGCACGCTCAAGCAGTTCTCGCAGCAATCCTACGGCGCGCAGTTCGCCGAGGTCGGCGTCGACGTCGACACCGGCGAGGTGCGGCTGCGGCGCATGCTGGGGGTGTTCACCGCCGGCCGTGTGCTGAACGCCAAGACCGCCCGGTCGCAGGCGATCGGCGGCATGATCTTCGGCGTCGGCGCGGCGCTCGTGGAGCAGCTGAACCTCGACCCCCGCTTCGGCCACTACGTCAACCACGACCTCGCCGAATACCACGTGCCGGTCCATGCCGACGTGCCCGACGTCGATGCGGTCTTCCTCCCCGAGCTCGACACCAAATCCAACCCGCTCAAGAGCAAGGGCATCGGCGAGCTCGGCATCTGCGGCGCCGGCGCGGCGCTCGCCAACGCGATCTACAACGCCTGCGGCGCGCGCGTCCGCGACTACCCGATCACGCTCGACAAGGTGCTCTCCTCGCTGCCGTCGCAGACGTAGCGCGGGCGCTCGACGTCGGGACCGCGGAACGAGAAATGCCACAGCTGCGGGCTGCGGATGATCTCGTCCCACGGCCCGATCCCCGGCAGCGGCGCGTCCATGACGACCCAGCGGTGAGCGAGAAGGCCGCCGCGCACAGCAGGCCCCGGAGGCATCGAGCGGCGCGTCGCGCGGTTCGAACGGCGCGCGACCGGCGAAGCCTTTGCGGATTCATATGGCTGTCCTCCCGGGGATGGCGGCACATGCGGCCGGGTACTTTCCGTCAGCTCAAGGATCGGCGGATGGCGGCACGACCTCGCTCAGCGGGACGACCCGATCGCGGAATGCACCGCCGCCCTTGTCAACCGCACGGAGGCCGGAGCCAGGCCGGAGGTCATCGGCGATCAGCTGAATTCGTTTTCACCGCCAGAGGGTTGTCCGGTATGGTGCCGGTCTCAGCCAGACGCCGGGATTGCCACGATGTACCAGCCGCCGCACTTTCGCGAGGAGCACCTCGAGGCTCAGCACGCGCTCATCCGCTCGCATCCGTTCGGGCTGCTGGTGAGCCTGGGGCCGAACGGTCTCGTCGCCGATCCGCTGCCGTTCGTGCTCGACGCCGCCGCCTCGCCGCGCGGCACGCTGCGCGGTCACCTCGCCCGCGCCAATCCGCACTGGCGCGACCTCGACGGCAGCCGCGAATCCCTCGTGGTCTTCCGGGGCGCCGACCACTACATCACGCCGTCCTGGTACGAGACCAAGCGCGAGACCGGCAAGGTGGTGCCGACCTGGAACTACGTGATGGTGCAAGCCTACGGCACGGTGCGCGTGATCGAGGATCGCGACTGGCTGGCGAGCCAGATCACCGAGCTGACGCGGCGCAATGAAGCGCGGCGTGCCGCGCCGTGGGCCGTCACCGACGCGCCCGCACCTTTCGTCGAGTCGCAGATCAAGGGCATCGTCGGCCTCGAGATCGTCATCAGCCGCATCGAGGGCAAGTGGAAGCTCAGCCAGAACCGCCCGGCACAAGACCGTCTGGGCGTGATCGCAGGGCTGTCCGCCGACGACGATGCGGCGTCCACCGAGATGGCCGCGCTGGTGGCAGCCGCCGCCAAGGACTGAGCGAGGCGGGTGGGCTGAATTTATCCGCGTTCTGCGTTACGGCGAATTTATCTGGCTGGCATCCGTGCGACGAGTTCGGCGTACTCCCTCTCCACCCGAACCCGGGTGTTCCCGGGTTCGGGCATTTATGAATCGCGCAAAGTCGGAAACATCCAACTTTGCGTGGGGAGAGGGAGCTGCGCCGTGCCTGTGGCGCTGGTGTTCCGTACCTCGAAGCCGGAGCCTGCAACAACTCGACTGAACTCATCCCGCCGTCTCGGCGAGCTCGCGTTGCGCGTCCGCCAGCGCCTGCGGCTCGACCAGCAGGCCTTGTCGCTCGTAGCGGCGCCGGGTCTTGCTGAAGCGCACCACCACCGCATGCCTCGGGCTCTTCGCCCGGGCCCGGCGGGTGAGCAGAGACCCAGTGGGTGCGGTAGAGCTGCTCGATCGCCGGATCACCGCTCGCGCTGAAGCGCAGCGCCTGGCGCTGCGGCGTCCTCGCAACGTAGCCCGTCTCGGACGGGAGCAGGCCGCGCGCGGGCGCCCGTGACCGCACACGTAATCCATGAGTCACGCGGATTCAACTGCGCCGGTGAGCAAGCAAACAAGCACCCGAGCCGAAGGGCGGGCAAGCCTGGCTTGCCCGCCCTTCAACGATGGATCAGGCGCTCGGCGGGCCGGACGACCGGCGCCTCGCCATGAAGGCGTCGAATTCCTCGCGGTCCTTGGTGCGCTTGAGCTCCTCGACGAACTCGGCGAAGCCGCGGGCCTCCTCGTCGAGGCGGCGGCGTTCCTGCTCGAGGCGCTCGATCTCGCGCTTGCGGTATTCCTCGAAGGCGAAGTTGCCGGTCGACGAGAAGTGCGGGCGGACCCGGAAGCTGTCGGACATCCGGCTGAAATTCCTCTCGAAGAACTCCTTCGCCTCGTTGGGCACCGGATACCCCAGGAGCTTCCACACCAGGTACGCCAGAGCGAGCGGCCACGCGAACACGAAGCCGAGGATGATGCCGACGAGTTCCAGGGCCCTGCCCGGCGGGCCGCAACGCCGGTGCTGTGAACCCTGAGTCCAGGCCGTCGAGCAGTACGACATCGAAGGTCTCCCGAATGTGAATGTCAACAACATGAACATATCGGGTCGGGCCCCGGGTTGCAAGGGGCGCGGCGGGAAAATCGGACCGGCTGCAGAATAACAGTTGAATCAATGCATTGCCGCGAGTACCGGGTAGTGAAGCGGCAGCGCAATCCGGGAACGGGCGTTCCGCAATTTCAGATGCCGTTCCCGCATTGCGCTTCTTCATGCGGGCTACAGCTTTTCAGCGCGCCGTCGAGGCCCGGTGAACCAGCGCGAGCACGCCGGCGCGCAGCAGCTCGTGCTTGTCGGGAATGCCCGGACCCTTGGGAAGCTGGCGTGCCGCAGCCAGCGTCGCGATGCCGTGGGAGAGCGCCCAGACCTCGAGCGCGATGAAGCGCGGATCGGCCCCGTCGAAACCGTCGGGAAACGTCATCATCAGTGCGTTGACCAGGATGTTGAAGGGCGTCGCCGGCTCGGCGCCCGGCTGCGAGCCCCACGGCCCCTGAGCCTCGGGCGGCGGCGGGGCGAACATGGCCATGTAGAACCCGGGCTCCTCCTCGGCGAACGCGAGGTAGGCCTCGCCCATGCGGGTGAACCGCTCGATCGGGGTGCCGGGCCCGCGCAGTGCCCGCGCCAGGCGCTCGGCGAGATGGTCGAACCCGCGACCCGCGACCTCGGCAACCAGATCCTCGCGCCCGCGAAAATGACGGTAGACCGCGGTCGGCGAGACGCCGGCGAGCTTCGCCGCGTCGACCAGCGTGAAGCCGCCGAGACCGCGCTCGGCGATGAACCTGCGAGCCGCCTCGGTGAGCGCCTCTTTCAGGTTCCCGTGGTGATAGCCGCGCTTGTCGAACCGATCGTGCCAGCTTCGCATGTGCCGATCCGCATCGTCGTCATGGCCCCCGATCGGCAATCCCGGCACCGCCAACGACAGCTTGGGTAGCTGACTACCCAGTGGTCCGCGACTCCTAACAGAGGGGTCGCGCATTGTAAACTCAGTGCGCGCCCTTGAGACCGAGCGCCTCGAGATAGCTCCACCTGATCTCACAATTGCGAAACTCGATACCCGTCAGATACTCGTCGAAGGCCCGATCGATGACCGACCGCGGCGGCAGCGCGGCGAACGAATCGTCGACGAAGTGGTCGGCGACGTCGACGATGGTCTGCCAGCTCGTCGGCATCGGGATCGACGCGACGGTCGTCGGGGTGTCGAGGTTCTTGTAGGTCCAGAAGATCCATCCGATGTCGTGCGATTCGTGCAGGTTGCGGAACGCCTCGATCCAGTCGTCGGTGGCCTCGCCGGTCTCCGCGATCAGGATCGGCACGTTGTAGCGATCGCGATAATTGAGCAGCGGCTGGATCGTGTTGCGGCGCGGGCTCGCCCAGTAGCTGTGGTAGGTATACACGAGGTTCTCGGCGAACGGCGGACCGAGAGCGTGCAGCGTGGTGCCCCATCGGCTCCCCACCAGAAAGATCAGCTGATCCGGAGCGACCTCGCGGATCGCCGAGCTGATGCGCCGCAGCAGCGGCGCCAGTCTCGGTTCCAGATATTTGGTATCGTGATGGGGCGCGATCGGCTCGTTGAGCAGGTCGTAGCCGAGGACCGCCGGCTCGTCGCGATAGCGGCGCGCCAGGGTCTGCCACAGGCGCACGGTCAGCTCCTGGTTCGCCGGCACGTAGAACAGCAGCGGATACCCGCTGCCGCCATCGTGGCTCGCCCCCACCTGCCCGCCCGGCGCCGCATGCAGGTCGAGAATGACGCGCAGGCCCGCCGTTCTCGCCCAGCCGATCAGGCGATCGATCAGGGCATAGCCGACGCCGTCGAATCTCGGCTCGTCCTCGGCGGTGACGAACAGCCGGTAATCCAAGGGAACCCGAATGGTGTTGAAGCCCGCGTCGGCGATGAAGCGGATATCGTCTGCGGTGACGAAGGCGTCGCGGAACCGCGTCCAGAACGCGGCCGCACGCTCGCGCCCCAGCAGGCGCTCGAAGACCCGCCGGATCTGGTCCGGCGCTTCGCTGTTGCGGCTGAAGCGGAACATGTAGCCTTCGGGCACCAGCCAATGGCCGATGTTGATCCCCTTGACGAAGAATGTGCCGCCATCCGGCGCAATCAGGCGCTTGCCCTCGGCGCGGATGAAGCCGCCCGGCACGCCGTCCGAGGCCGCACACAACGCAGGCACGCACACACCCAGCGCGACCAGAAGCAACGCCGCCGTGCGCGCGGCGACTGAACGAAGCGGCGAAGCCGCCATCGGTGGAAATTCCTTCTTGTCAGCTCGTCGAAATGGCCCCACTGTCATGCTCCAGCTCGTCGGTCAACTGTGCTGCCTCCCTCCTGATTCGTGCCGCCCATGGAATTCTATCAGGCAGCCGCTCTCCTCGGGGCAGTGTGGCTCGTCGGGACGCTGACGGCGCGCGCCAATCTGCCGGTCTTCCTGTCTCTGCTGCTGGGTGCGCTCACCTTCGCAATCCTCGCGCGCATGACGCTGGTCTCGATCGGCGACGTCTTCAGCCTCGGGTTCGCGCAGACCGTCGACAGCTTCGGATTCGTCATCGTCGCCGGCAGCGTCGTGGCGGTGTGTCTCGAACGGTCCGGAATGGCCGGCCGCTTCGCGTCGGACGGCCGGCGCCTGGCGCGACATCGCGGCGTCGCGGCCGTGGCGGTCGGGCTGCTCGCCGGCCTCGCACCGTCGCCGACGGCTGCGCTGGCGCTTCTGAGGCCCTGGTGCCGGGTCGCCGGAGGTCCGTCGGCGCGGACGCGCGCCGCCGGCACCACGACGCTCGCACTCGCGCTGGCGGCGGGCCAGGCGTTCATCTATCCGTCCGTCGTCGCGGTCGCCACATCGGCCATCCTGAGGGTCGGCCTGCTCGCGATGCTCGGCGTCGGCATCCCGCTTGCCGTGGTGGCCGCCGTGTCCGGCCGTCTGCTGGTATCATTCATGGCCCGGCAAGTCGTCGGGAATACGGCATACCCGGCGGCGTCGGCGCCCGCGGACGAGCGCGGCCTCTCCACGGCGGACATGCGGGCCATCGTGGTGCCGACCCTGGTGCCGCTCGTGCTGCTCATCGTCGCGGCATTCACGCAAATTCCCAGCGAGCCGTTCGGCCGCACCACCAAGGAGATCCTCGGCTTCATGACGCGGCCGACGATCATCCTCGTGCTGTCGCTGGGCCTGACGCTGCTCATGCTGCGACGCTGGGACCAGCCGGTGGTGTCGGAGACCGGCTGGCTGGGCGCGGCGCTCACCGCGTCGGCCAGGCCGCTGCTGGTCACCGGAACGGCCGGCGGCTTCGCGGCGCTGCTGCAGGCGACCGGCATGGCGGAGCTGATCGCCGAACGGATATCGGAGCTGCATCTCGGCCTCGCGGTCCCGTTCCTGGCCGCCGCCGCCGTGAAGGTGCTGCAGGGCTCCCCGCTGGTCGCGACCCTGACGGCCGCCGGCATGACCGAGCCCTTGCTCACGGCGCTCGGGCTCGACGATGCGGCGGGCCGCGCCTTCGCGGCCGGGGCGATCGGCGCCGGAACGCTGATCGCCCACGTCAACGACCCGTACTTCTGGCTGGTCGCCGACATCGCGGAGCTCACCCCCGTCCAGGCCCTCGCGCTGCACACCCTGGGAACGGTGGTGCAGGCCTGCGTCGCCGTCCTGCTGCTGACGCTCGTCCGTGGATTCGTGGTCTAGTGCCAATACCGTTCACTTAAGTATTTTGATCGCCTTTTTGATGTTGATCGGCGGCAGCGGCTTGT
>Ga0209415_10012565_pt1 | contig 14091 bp, 14 predicted proteins | sample PeaSoiSIISIP2007_FD_187696 | JGI IMG/M metagenome (GOLD analysis project Ga0209415, IMG submission 187696) | Peat soil microbial communities from Weissenstadt, Germany - SII-SIP-2007 (SPAdes) (version 2) | ecosystem: Environmental > Terrestrial > Soil > Wetlands > Peat | place: Germany... | reverse complement strand
CGTGCGATCAGCCCCGCCCAGAGTGGCGCGACGGCGCTGGTGCCGCCGATCACCGTGTTGGTGCCGTCGATGCGCACGTTGTATCCGGTGTAAGGATCGGCGTCGCCACTTACATCCGGCACACCGCGCATCGCCAGTTTGCCGGTCTGGCCGCCTTTGACGACGTTGAGCCCGGCCTGCCAGGTCGGCAGCGCGAAGAAGCCACTGACTCCACCGCCGCCGGCACCGCCGTTCGCGCCGTCGTTCCAGACCGCCTCGCTCGTGATCGTTCCATTGGCGGCCTGCACACTGGTTCCCCCGCAGGCCAGCGCATATGCGCTCGACGCCGGGAAGTCGACGTGATCCAGGCCGTCGGTTGCACCGTCGCTGGAGCCATTGTCGCCCGAGGCAACACAGACGGTGATACCCATCGCCGCCGCAGATTGGAACGCATTATCGAAGGCGGTCATCGACTGTGCCGTCCACGATGACTCCGGACCGCCCCAACTGATCGAGATCACCGATGGCCGGTTGATCGTGTCGTGTGCGGCCTTGGTGATCGCGTCGAGGAACCCGGCGTCGGTGTTCGGCGCGAAGTACACCGCGATCTTCGCTGCTGGAGCGACCGATCCCACCACCTCTATGTCGAGCATCACCTCGCCGTCCGGTCCGTTTGGATCGCCGGTCGCGTGATTCCTGCCGTGATCCACCGATATCGCGCTGACGCTCGGCGCCGGGCTGACGCCGAGGCCGGCGAAATAGCTCCGCAGATCAGCGGTGCGGTAACCGCCGCCCAGCTCGATGATGGCGACACATTCACCGTGACCGTTGCCGGCCGGGAAGCCGTATAGCGACGCGAGACTGGTCGGGTTGAACGACGTCGCCGCGTCGGCATTGGCGTGCCAATGCACGTTGCCCGCCGCGGGCCGGTTGCGAAAATGCGGCCTGGCCGCCGGCCGGTTGTCGAGCCCAAGGACGGCTTCGACCGAGTCCTTCAGTTCGTCGGGGAGATGGATCGCGCCGGTCCGGCCGCGATACGAGCCACCCTCATGCTCGAACTGCTGCAGGTCCACGCCGAACGCCTCGTTGAAAGAGGACACGGTGCCGGACAACACGACGGTCCTGCGCGCCGCGTCCGCCTCGACAGTTGCCAGGCCATGCGCGGCAGCAAACTTCTTGACCGCGTCGATGTCCTGCTGTCGTGCGCCGAACTGTCTGGCGAAATCCTCCCGCTTAACTTGCCCCTCGGAACGGTCGCCGCTTGCCAGCTTGCGCACCTTCTCGCGCAAAGTGTCGCCCGCGCTGTGCCGGAGAATAACGCTGACCTCCAGCCGCTCGTTGGGGTCGGCCTTGCCGACGGCCCGCGCTCCGGGCATAGGCTGCCTGTCGCTGCCTTGCAGCGCATGTCGTGCCATATCGAGATCCTCCCATTAAGTTTAGTAGCACGCGACAATGGCACGATCGCCATCGCTGCGGTGTGAAGCATGCCACACCTGGACATCACGATTGCGAGACGAGCACGCGCAAACTCACCGTCGGCGGCTCATTAGCCAGCATCCCACCGCCGAAACGGCCAGTCCCGCCACCGCCAACGGTGCCAGCGCTTCCCCCAACAGTGCCCAGGCCATTAGCGCCGCCGTCCCCGGCATCAGATAGAAGTTCGCCGTCGCCCGCGCAGCGGTACCACGCCGCAACATAACGATATACAGCACCATCCCGCCCAGCGATACGAACGCGGCGTTCCAGGCCACCGAGGCGATCGCGCCCGCCGTCCAATCCGCGTGCGGCGTCTCGAACACCTCCATTGCTGCCAGGCACGCCACCGCGGCCGCCAGGAACTGCGCCGTTGTGCCTTCCAGCAGGGGCACGCCGCGGCAGAACCGGCCGAAATACAGCGTGCCGCCGCACAGCGCGAACACGCCCAGCACGGTCAGCAGCAGCAGATGCAATTCCACCCGACTATGCAGTGCCGCCAGTCCGACGATCAGCACCACGCCGGCGGCACCCAGCAGCAGCCCTAGCCACTGCATCGGCCGCAGCCGCTCCCCCAGCACCGGCCAGGCCAGCGCCGCCGTCAGCAATGGATTGAGCGTTTGGATCAGCGCGATCGGTGCCGCTGGCACGCGGGTCATCGCCACATGCGCGGTACACAGCAACACCGCGTTCATCAGCACGCCAGCCACCGTGCAATGCAGCCACACCCCATGCAGCGGGCGCCACGGCCGCCGCAGCACCAGCATGACACCCACCAGCACCGCGGCGCAGACCCACATCCGCACCGTGACGAACAGCAGCGGCGAAAGGTGCCGCAACCCGACCCTCGAAGCGATGAACGACGAACTCCACAGCAGCACGAACCCGAAAGGCGCCAACCGGTCCAGCATGAGCCATCCACCTCTGGCGGATGGGTCTCCGCCTCAGGCCGGTGTGTATCGCCAGACGCTGGCGGGGGGAAAATTCAGCGGCGTCCAGGCCTCGCGCCGCGCCGCCAGCCCGTGGCGGCGCGCTGGCAACGGCGAGGTGGCGCAGTAGCTGAAGTGCAGGAAGCCGCGCCCCGGCGCCACCGCCTCGATCGCGTCGATGAACCGCCGCTGCTCCCGCACCGGCAGCAACACCAGGGGGATGCCGCACACCACAGTGCCGATCCGCCCGAGAAATTCCGTCGGCACGAGTCGGGGAAGGAATCTGGCGTCGCCTTCGATCACCAGGACGCCGGGAAGCGCCCGGCGAAGGTGCGCCGCCATGTCGGGGACGATTTCTACCACGATCAGACGCTCGGCCGGAACGCCGCCGCGGAGCAATGCGCGGGAGATCACCCCGGTGCCGGCGCCCAGTTCCAGCACCGCCTCGTCCGGCGTGCGTCTTGTATGCAGGACAATACGGTGGCACAGCGCGTCGGACGACGGCACGACAGAGCCCGTCTGCAGCGAATTGGCAATCCAGCGGCGAAAGAACATCCAGGGTCTGGCACCATCCACCGGCCTGTCACGTGACCGCAATACTTCTGCAACACCTGAAAGGTCGGTGAGGTCTGTCATAAAACCGTCACATTAACCTGGACGATTACTGCCGTTCCCAGCAACTTTACCCAGGGAGGCCGGGTTCCGGAAGGCCTTGCCGGCACTCCTGGGGCGAACCCGGTCAAACTGGACAGGTCCGCTTCCGTGCGCCGCAACCGTGCGTTAAGTTCTGATGGAATATCCAGTTTCCGCCGGTGTCCAACCGCACGAGGCCAGGAAGACCGCCGCCGATGACCGCCCGCATCCTGATCGTCGATGACGTGCCGGCCAACACCCGGCTGCTCGAGGCGAAGCTGTCGGCCGAATATTACCAGGTGGCCAGCGCCAAGAACGGCTTCGATGCCCTCACCATGGCCAAGGACTGGCAGCCGGACCTGATCCTGCTCGACGTCATGATGCCGGGCATGGACGGGTTCGAGTGCTGCCATCGCTTGAAGGACGATCCCGCCACCCTGCACATACCGGTCGTCATGGTCACCGCGCTCGGCGAACCCGGCGAGCGGCTGCGCGGCCTGGACGCCGGCGCCGACGATTTCCTGACCAAACCGGTCGAGTACGAGACCCTGATGGCCCGGGTAAAGAGCCTGGTGCGGCTCAAGCGATTGCTCGACGAATGGCGCGCCCGTGGCGAAACCGCGCGCGCGCTCGGCCTTGCCGCCGAACGCGTCGCCATCCCGTCCGTCGCCGGCGCCCGCGCACTGGTGGTGGATGATTGGGACCTCAGCGCCCAGGCAATCCAGGACGCGCTGGCCCGCGAGGGCATCATCCCCGGCCGGGCACGCACCCAGGCCGAGGCGACCGCGCTCTCTGCCGCCATTCCGTTCGACCTGATTGTGCTCAGCCTGTCGCTCGCCGAGGAGGACCCGTTGAAGCTCGCCTCCTCGCTGCGTGCCGCGGACGCGACCCACGACATTCCGCTTTTGCTGGTCGCCGAGCCGGAGGAGCGCGACCGGCTGCTGCGTGGCTTCGACCTCGGCGCCAATGACTGCCTGCTGCTGCCGATCGACGAGAACGAACTGCGCGCCAGGGCGCGCAACCAGATCCGACGCAAGTTCTATCAGGACCGGTTGCGCGCCGACATCGGCACGGCGCTGGAGCTGGCCGTGACCGATCCGCTGACCGGTCTTTACAACCAGCGTTACCTGATGCGTCACCTGCGCAACCTGCTGGAGGGCCAGCAGGCGCGCGAACTGGCGCTGCTGATGATCGATGTGGACCACTTCAAGACAGTCAACGACGACTATGGCCACGCGGCAGGGGACCGCGCGTTGCGCGCCATCGCCGAGACGCTGCGCGGCAACACCCGGGTGTTCGACTCGCTGGCGCGTTACGGCGGCGAGGAGTTCGTCGTGATCATGCCGAGCACAAGCTGCGAGGATGCGGCAGTCGCCGCCGAACGACTGCGCGCCGCCGTCGAGGGGCTGGGCTTCGAGCCAAGCCCCGGCCAGCGCTGCCGTCTCTCCATCAGTATTGGCATCGCCTGCGCCACGGACCAGGCGATGCCCCCGGAGGCGCTGCTACGCGCCGCCGACCTCGCGCTGTACGACGCGAAGCGAAGCGGCCGCAATCGGGTGGGGCTGGCGTCCCACCCAGACCCGGTCATTTGATCTTGGCTTCCTTGAACGGCACGTGCTTGCGCACGACCGGATCGTACTTCTTCAGCTCCAGCTTGCCGGTCGCGGTCCGGGCATTCTTCTTGGTGACATAGAAGAAGCCGGTGTCGGCGCTGGACACGAGCCTGATCTGAACGGTGTTGGACTTCGCCATGGCCTGATACCTCGCAAGGCCGACAACATGCGCATCCGGGGCCGGCTGGTCAAGAAGCTGGAGCGCGGCCTGGAGTGACGGCGCGTGGCGCAGCGATGGCTCCGGCCGACGATCCGTCAAACCTGGCAGACCCGCTTCGCGGTGCCGGTCACGCCAGCGGCGGAAGGTGCCCACGCTTGGTCTGCTTCGCGGCCCAAGACCAAGCTCCTCCACGGCCTCCATCTGGCGCAGCTCCAACCGCTCCGAGCGGCCAACAAAATCCGTGCAACGCATCGGACGGATCCCCTCGTGCATGCGCGCGCGGTCCGCGCAAACCCCCATTCCTTGGGAGCCAAAGGACCGTACACTTCACGAGCTACAAAACCCGGACAGATCAGGAGCTAGCCACATCGGCCTCGTCGCCCCTTGACACCGCGCCCCCCACATTCTTTTTACGCCCCCTGCGCGCGCGTGGTTCGGTGGTATCACCCTGGCTTCTGGCCCGCCCACCGTGCAGGGGTGTAGCTCAATTGGCTAGAGCGCCGGTCTCCAAAACCGGAGGTTGCAGGTTCGAGACCTGCCACCCCTGCCAGCGGCGCGCGGCCGATTGCGGCGGCTTCCGCAAGCTTTTCTGAAGGAGTGTCGTCAGCGTGGCGTTCGATCCGGCGAAGTTCGTGCGCGAAGTGCGAAGCGAGGTGAGCAAGGTCACCTGGCCCAGCCGCAAAGAAACGGCCGTGACAACCGGGCTGGTGTTCCTGATGGTCGCGATCGCGGCTATCTTCTTCTTCACGGTCGACCAGGTGATCGGCGTCGCCGTGCGCATGCTGTTCGGCGCAACCGGCTCATAGGGATTTCGGATCATGGCTAAGCGCTGGTATGTCGTGCACGTTTATTCGGGTTTCGAGAAGAAGATTGCCCAGCAGATCAAGGAGCAGGCGGCGCAGAAGGGGCTGGCCGAGCAGTTCGACGAGGTGCTGGTGCCCTCGGAACAGGTGGTCGAGATGCGGCGTGGTCAGAAGGTCAACGCGGAGCATAAATTTTTCCCCGGCTACGTGCTGGTGAAGATGGATCTGACGGACGACGCCTGGCACCTGGTGAAAAACACGCCGAAGGTCACCGGCTTCCTCGGCAGCCGCACCAAGCCCTCGCCGATCAGCGACGCCGAGGCCGAGCGGATCATGAAGCAGACCCAGGAAGGCGTGGAGCGTCCGCGTCCGGCCGTGCTGTTCGAGATTGGCGAGCAAGTGCGCGTGGCCGACGGGCCGTTCACCAGCTTCAACGGCACGGTGGAGGAGGTGGACGAGGAGAAGGGCCGGTTGAAGGTCTCGGTGTCGATCTTCGGCCGCTCCACCCCGGTCGAGCTGGAATACGGCCAGGTCGAGAAGGTCTAGGCCCCTCACCCTGCCCGCCGAACATGGGACCGCGGCCAAGCCAACTCGTCATGCCGGCGAAGGCCGGCATCCACGATTTGCCTACGAGCGCGTAGTAACGGTCGTGGATAGCCGACCTTCGTCGGCATGACGGGGAACGTCACCAGCCGATTTCATAGCCGGGACCCGGAGGCGCATGCCCGTCCCTCTGCTGATAGCCGTGTTCGGCGTGTTCGCCGCCTCCGTCCTGCGCGGCTTCACCGGCTTCGGCTTCGCCCTGGCGGCCGTCCCCCTGCTGAGCCTCGCTCTGCCGCCGACCACAGTGGTGCCGTTCGTCACCGTGCTGCAGGTGCTGATCGGCGTGTCGGGGCTTCGGTCGGCGTGGCGGCTCACCGACTGGCGATCGGTGCTGGGGCTGGGGCCGGGCCTCGTGCTGGGGGTGCCGATCGGGTTGGTCGTGCTGACCGCGTTTCCGGCCAACCGGGTGCGGCTGGCGATCGGGCTGCTGATCGCGCTGTCGGTCGTGCTGCTGTGGCGGCGCCTGCGACTGCCGCCGCGTCCGTCACGCGTTGTCACTTTGGCCGCCGGGCTGGCGTCGGGCGTGATGAACGGGTTGGCCTCAATGGGCGGGCCGCCGGTGGTGGTCTACCTGCTGGCGCTGTCGCGCGACGCGGCGGTCGTGCGCGCCTCGTCCATCGTGTATTTCCTGTTCGCTGCGGTAGTGACGGCGATCCCGATGGCAGTCCGGGGCCTGGTGGACCGCGAGGTGCTGCTGTGGTCGGCCGCATCAATTCCGGTCCTGCTGGTGGGATCGGCGCTGGGAAGCTGGGCATTCGAACACGCCCATCCGCAATACCATCGGTTAACCGCTCTTGTGGTCTTGTCGCTGCTGGCGGCGGCCCTGATCGGCCGGTCGCTGGCAGGGTAAACCACCACGCCAACGCTGGTATCCCCTCCGTGCTCCGTGCTTTATCCCATCCACCCCGCGTAAGGAGCCTCACACGTGCGCATTGCGATGATTGGCGGCGGCTATGTCGGCCTGGTGTCCGGCGCCTGCTTCGCCGAGTTCGGCACCGACGTCACCGTGATGGAGGTCGACGCGCATAAGCTCGCCGCGCTGCATGAAGGGCGGGTGCCGATCTACGAGCCGGGCCTCGACAAGCTGGTGGCGGAAAACGTCGCGGCCGGCCGGCTGGCGTTCACCGGCGAAATGGCCGAGGCGGTCCACGGGGCCGAGGCAGTGTTCCTCGCCGTCGGCACCCCCACGCGCCGCGGCGACGGCCACGCCGACCTCAGCTACGTCTATGCCGCGGCGGAACAGGTCGCCCGGGCGCTGACCGGCTATGCGGTGATCGTCACCAAATCGACGGTCCCGGTCGGCACCGGCCGGCGTATCGCCGAAATCGTCCGCGCCACGCGGCCGGACCTCGAATTCGATGTGGCGTCAAACCCGGAATTCCTGCGCGAGGGCAACGCCATCGGCGACTTCATGCGCCCCGACCGGGTGGTCATTGGCGCCGAATCCGAGCGCGCGCGCGAGGTGATGCGCCAGCTCTACCGGCCGCTCTACCTGATCGAGGCGCCGATCGTGTTCACCGCCATCGAGACGGCGGAGCTGACGAAATACGCCGCCAACGCATTCCTGGCGATGAAGGTTACCTTCATCAACGAAATGGCCGATTTGTGCGAGAAGGTCGGCGCCGACGTGCATGACGTGGCGCGCGGCATCGGCCTGGACGGCCGCATCGGGCGGAAGTTTCTGCACCCCGGCCCGGGCTATGGCGGCTCCTGCTTCCCCAAGGACACGCTGGCGCTGATGCGCACCGCGCTCGACTACGGCGCGCCGTCGCGGCTGGTGGAGGCTACCGTCGCGGTGAACGACGCCCGCAAGTCCAGCATGGCGATGCGGGTGATCAACGCCTGCGGCGGCTCGGTGCGCGGCAAGACGATCGCGGTGCTCGGCCTGACCTTCAAGCCGGAGACCGACGACATGCGCGATTCGCCGTCGATCTCGATCATTGCCCGGCTGGCCGGTGATGGTGCGGCCATCCGTGCCTTCGACCCAGAGGGTATGCAGCAGGCGCGCGGCGTCCTGCCGGGTTCGGTGGAGTACTGCCGCGACGCGCTGGACGCCGCTGCCGGCGCCGATGCGCTGGTGGTGATCACGGAATGGAATGAGTTCCGCGCCCTGTCGCCGACCAGGCTGCGCGACACGATGCGTGGCCGGGTGCTGGTCGATTTGCGCAACGTCTACGACCCGGTCGCGATGCGCCAGGCCGGGTTCGTGTATCACGGCATCGGCCGGCCGTAACCGCCCCCTGACCCCTCTCCTCCTTGCGGGAGTACGATCAGGGGGCGATCGGCCACGCCGGGGTGTAGCTGGCTAAAGTTGAAGGAGGGAAGGTCGGGTTAAGCGGGATGCACTGTCTGCCATCCCGCTGTCATCACCCCTGGTCAGGCCTGACCCTCGCGTAAGCGGGCACCGCCACGCCCACGGGCATGCGCACCGCCAGCGGCACCAGCAGGCCTGCCAGCAGCACCAGCACACCCATCGTCAGCATCGGGATTTCATAGTTGCCGGTGACGTCGCGCAACAACCCGACAAGCTGCGGTGCCGCGTAGCCGGCGATGTTGCCGACCGAGTTGATCACCGCGATACCGCCCGCGGCAGCAGTCGCCGCAAGGAAGCCGGTCGGCAGATTCCAGAACACCGGCAATGAGCCGGAAATACCGAAGCTGGCAAGGCAGAACGAGGCAATCGCCAGCACCGGACTGACGCTCAGGAACAGACCCGCCAGTACCAGGCCGATGCCGCCGAGCAAGCAGGGAATGATCAGATGCCACACGCGCTCGCCGGTGTGGTCCGAACTGCGCGAGAAGATGATCATGCCGATCACCCCGGCGATGGCCGGAATTGACGTGAGGTAGCCGACATTCATGTCGCTGTAGCCCAGGCTCTTGATCATCAGCGGCAGAAAATATGCCTTGCCATAAACGCCGAAGCCGATGAGCACGTAGACCAGCATCAGCACCACGATGGTTGGCGAGACGACCGCGCGCGCGAAGGGCAGGTGCCTGCCCGTGGCAGCGTCGTGCTCGTCCGCCAGTTTGGCCTCCAGCCAAGCGCATTCGTCTGGTTGCAGCCAGCTTGCTTCGGACGGGCGATCGCGCAACAGAAACAAACATGCAACGGCGAACAGGATCGCCGGCAGGCCCTCGGCCAGAAAGATCCATTGCCAGCCGGCAAAGCCGAGCCAGCCGTCCAGCGCCAGCAGGTGCCCGGCGATCGGGCCGCCAATAATGCCGGCCGACGCCCCGAAAGCGTAGAACACACCCATGGCTTTGCCACGGTGGCGCGAGGGGAACCAGCGCGTCATGAAAAACGCGACGCCAGAAAAGAATCCGGCTTCGGCAGTGCCGAGCAGAAAGCGGACGATGACGAAGCTGGTGATGCCGGTGACCAGCGCGGTCCCGACAGAGCACAGGCCCCAGAACACCATGATCGCTGTGATCCAGCGCCGCGCTCCCAGGCGTGCGAGCACCATGTTGGCCGGCACCTGGAACAGCACGTAGCTCCAGAAGAACGCACCGGCGCCGAGGCCGTACGCCGTGGCGCTGAGCCCGAGCGCCTTGTTCATGGTCAGTGCGGCGAACGAGATATTGAATCGGTCGAGCACGTTGATCAGGTAGGCGAGGCTCACGAACGGCACGAGATGCCATGCGACCTTCCGCATGACGGTATTTTCACGATCCGTTATCACCGTATCCTCCAGAACCGGGTTCTGCGGCCCGATGCCGGCAGGATAGCGACGAAGATTGACAAATCGCCAGAACTTTCGGCCACAGGCCGTGAGAAGCCGGTGCGGGAGGGTGGCGGGCAGCGCGGCACTGGGTGGCATGGTTGCCGGTTGCATGTGACAGTCATCGGCCATTGTAGCAGAGTGAGGCATGCTCCGATGCGTATTGCCCTGATCCACGCGCTCAGCCATTCAGTCCCGGCGATCGTCGCCGCCCTCGGCCGCGAATGGCCCGAGGCAACCCTGGCCAATCTGCTCGACGACTCCCTGTCCACCGACCTGACGCGCGACGGCGCGCTGACGCCGGCCATGACCGAGCGTTTCCTGACCCTCTCCCGATACGCCAAACGTTGCGGTGCCGATGGCATCCTGTTCACCTGCTCCGCCTTCGGTCCCTGCATCGAAGCCTGCGTGCGCGAACTCGCGCCGATGCCGGTGCTGAAACCGAACGAAGCCATGATCGAGGACGCGGTGGCACTCGCCGGCCCATCCGCGCGCATCGGGCTTCTGGCGACGTTCGCGCCGACGCTTGTGTCGATGCCCGCGGAATTCGCCGCCATCGCACCACGGGCAACGGTGGTGCCGTGCCTGGCCGCTTCGGCGTTGCCGGCGTTGGACCGCGGCGACCCGGCCGCACATGATCGCGCTGCGGCCGAGGCAGCGACTGCGTTGCGCGATTGCGATCTGGTCGTGCTCGGCCAGTTCAGCCTGGCGCGTGCCGCGCCCCTGGTCGCCGAGGCCACCGGCAAGACGGTGCTCACCACACCGGATTCCGCGGTGCGCAAACTGAAACGACTATTGATTCCGGCAGCAAAGGCAGCATGACATGACCCTGGATGAATTCCGCGCCACTATCGGCGAACCGGTCCCGCCCGAAGGACTCAGCCACGCGCTGCAGACTCTGTGGTGGGACGCCAAGGGCGACTGGACCCGCGCGCATCACTGCGCGCAACAGGATCGTGAGCGCACCGGCTCGAGTGTGCATGCCTATCTGCATCGCAAGGAGGGCGACATGAACAATGCCGCCGGTTGGTATAGCCGCGCCGGACGCGTGGCGCCGACCGGCAGCCTGGACGCCGAATGGGAGTCGCTCGCGCAGGAACTGCTGGGCGGCGCATAGCCGATACCAGAACGATCCGGGCCCGTGCTATGACCGCGGCATGAGCGACAGCCCGCCCGGCCACGCAGTAACGCCGCACACCCCGGTTGCCGGATCGACCCGCGCCTATGCGGTTGTCTTTCTGCTGGTCACCATTTTCATCCTCTACGGCTCACTGTTTCCGTTCGAGTATCGCGCACGGACCTATCCCGGCGGGCCGGTCGCCTACCTGCTGAGCACCTGGCCGGACTGGGACCATCGCGGCGACCTGTTGTCCAATATCCTGCTGTACCTGCCGTTCGGCTTTTTCGGCACTTGTGCGTTGCCATCGCGCGTTTCCGCGTGGCCGCGGGCACTGCTCGTGACCGTTGCCGGCACCGCGCTGGCGTGCGGCGTCGAGATCACCCAGTTCCACATCGCCGGCCGCGTTACGTCGATGGGTGATGTGTATGCCGACGCGATCGGCTCCGGTGTCGGAGCACTGGCAGCTTCGTTGATCGGCGTCTCGATGCGCTGGCCGTTCGTGCGCGAACTCGCCGCCCATCCCACGGCATCGCTACTGCTGGTCATGTTCTTCGGCTACCGGCTGTACCCCTATGTGCCGACGATCGACCTGCACAAATATTGGCGCGCGGTGCGACCCTTGCTGGCGGCGCCGAGCCTGCCGCCGGACGAGTTGACGCGCTCCATCATCACCTGGCTGTCCATCGCCGTCATCGTCCACTCGCTCTACGGTTTCCGCCGCTTCCTGCTGCTGTTTCCCCTGCTGTGCGTCTGCGAGTTCCTTGGCAAGATACTGGTCATCGGCAACACGATGAAGCCGACCGACGTGGTCGGCGCCGGTGCGGCATACCTGTTATGGACCTTGCTACTGCGGCGGATATCGGGGCGGTTCGGCATCGTGGCGCTCGCCTTCGCCGGCATGATCACGGCGCAGCGGCTGCAACCGTTCCAGTTTGCCGCCACGCCGCACAGCTTCGGTTGGGTACCGTTCGCCGGCTTCATGCGCGGTTCGATCGGCGTGGCGACGCAGGCGTTTTGCGAGAAGTTCTACGAGTACGGCGGCCTGATCTGGTTGCTGGGCCGCGCCGGCGTGGTACTGCCGTTCGGCACGGCGCTGACGGCGACGCTGCTGTTCGCCACCAGTTATGCGGAATGCTGGCTGGCTGGACGTTCCGCCGAGATCACCGACGCCGTGATGGCGCTGGTGATTGGTGGCGCATTCGCACTGTTGCGCCACGCGGTGCGGGGACGTGCCGGTGCCACGGGACCGAGCGCAGCGGCCGCGCGAGAACATGCGCGCCTCGCTGCGGCGGTGCTGGCACAGCACGGCGTGGCGTTTGAAACACCACGGCGGCGGGGACGCAAATACGCGCCCTACGTGCCGCCACGTCTGCGCGGTTGAGGCCGAACGCGGTACGGCAGCGCGCATAGAAGCAACGGTGCGTCCCACCAGGCTCCGCAGTGATCTGGGGCGATTCGCATGACGGGCGTAGCATCGATAACATCCATGCTCGTGCGTGAAGAGGTGTCGATGACAGACGATCTTGTGAGTGGCGCCCGCGCAGCTATGGACGGGTTCATGGCGGCGTTCAACGCGGAGGACGCGGATGGGATCCGCACCCGCTGGTTCCATTTTCCGCATGTGCGGTTCCACAGCGGGAAGGTGTCGGTGATGCAGCGGCCGGAGGATTTCCACAATCTGGTCTGGTCCCGCAACGGGCAGTCCGAGGGCTGGACGCGATCCGAGTGGGACTATGTGGAACTGATCGACGCCGGACCGGACAAGGTGCACTTCCGCGTACGGTTCACACGATATCGCTCGGACGGCACTGCGATCGGCAGCTATCGCTCGCTGTACATCGTTACGTTTCGGGACGGACGTTGGGGAATCCAGGGGCGGTCGAGCTGGGCGGCGTAGCGGGATGGCGGTCGCGCGCGTGAAGGGGCATGATCGGCCAGGACAGGACTTGCATCGGGAGGACGGATCATGGACGCCGAGGCCAAGAAGACGACGCTGCGGATGATTCCCTACGGGATCTACGTGCTGACCGCCGATGACGGGAAGGGCAATATCGGCGCGGCGACGGTGAACTGGGTGACGCAGGGGTCGTTTGCGCCGCCGCTCGTCGTGGTGGGGGTGAAGGCCGATTCCGGTGCGCATACCGTGGTGAAGGGCACCGGGAAGTTCGCTTTGAATATGCTGGGCAAGGACCAGAAGGGGCTGGCGTTCACCTTCTTCAAGCCGGCCAAGCTGGAGGACGGCAAGCTATCCGGTCAGTCGTTCCATCACGGCGTCAGCGGTTCGCCGATCCTGGATGCGGCGATCGGCGCGGTCGAATGCCAGGTGAAGTCGATCGTCGAACTGGGCGATCACCACATCGTGGTCGGCGAGGTCATCGAGGCGCATCTACCGAAGCCGCCGGAAGGGCGACCGGATGCGGCGATCCTGGAGATGAAGGATCTCGGCGACAACGTGTATTACGGTGGGTGATCATCATGATCAGCAAATTTGCCACGGTTTATCCCGGCCATGTCGATATGCCCGATCGTGGCCAGGATGCAACGCCGGCGAACGAACGGCGCTTCTCCAACGACCAGCTTGCGGGGGTGTTCGCCAAGACCGAGGCGGTCGCCCGGCTGATGGACGAAACCGGTTGGGACACGCTGTGGCTGGCCGAGCACCACTTCCAGTACGAAGGCTACGAGGTGTTGCCGAACCTGCTGATGGCGGCGGTGCATCTCTGCCACCTCACGCGCAACCTGAAGATCGGTTGCGGCTTCAACATCGCGCCGATGTGGCATCCGCTGCGGCTTGCCGAGGACTACGCCTGCGCGGACATCATGACCAAGGGCCGTACGGTGTTCGGCGTCGGCCGCGGCTACCACTCGCGCGAAGTGGAGACGTTTGGCGCGCCGATCCTCGACCAGGAAGCCAACCGCGAATTATTCGAAGAACAGGTCGAGATAATTTTCAAGGCGTTCGAGAATGAACGGTTTTCGCATCGCGGCAGGCATTATACGCTGCCGCCGGAGGTGCCGTATCGCGGCTATACGCTGAAGGAGCTGACACTGGTGCC